>Ga0172373_10001322_pt1 | contig 40345 bp, 42 predicted proteins | sample Lak10m_2_FD_114546 | JGI IMG/M metagenome (GOLD analysis project Ga0172373, IMG submission 114546) | Freshwater microbial communities from Kabuno Bay, South-Kivu, Congo - kab_092012_10m | ecosystem: Environmental > Aquatic > Freshwater > Lake | place: Democratic Republic of the Congo... | reverse complement strand
TTCGGATGTAGGTGGGACGACCATGTTTCATTACAAAATCACCTATATGCGGCTACTTATTGATTTTTAAAGGCTATTTTCTTAAGTTGGCGCGTATGGGTAACATACCCCGTCCGGCATCCTGACTTTGCTTGCGCAAGCACCAACAGTAGGCGCTTTAGGCGAAGCTTGCACTCCAATCCTTCAACGCGTCTGCTTCAGTACCAATTTGCTCAACGCCGGCAAAATAACAAACGTACTGGTCATAATCCAGAAAATACCCATCGTAATCACCAAGCCCATGCTAGCGATGCCCTGATGCGGCGAAAACGCCAGGCCGGCAAAACTGGAACTCGTCGTCAATGCACCGTAGAACATCGCCCTGGCGGTGCTGGATTGGTATATATTTTGTTTTTCAGACAGCGAATGCCGCAGTTTTTCAACCATATGGATGCCGTTATCGACGCCGAATCCCAATAACAGCGGTAATGCGATGATATTGGCGAAATTGATCGGGGTATGGGTAATCACAGTGCTCGCCATAGTGAACAACCCGGCCAAGACCAGCGGCGTCATAATCAGCAGGGTATCCGTAATGTTGCGTCGGATACCGTACAACACCAGCGCAATCGTAATCAGCGCAATGCTGATGGCTTGCTCGAAAGCGCCGACAACCGCTTTCATCGACTCCCAATACATAATCGGCAAATCCGTCGTTTCCGGCGCCAGCGATTGTACATCGTTAATAAAGGCTTCCAGGTTAGCCAAGTCATTCAAATCTTTTTTGGGAAATATCTGGATACGATACCAGCCATCCTTGCTCAACCATCTTTCGCTAATATCGGGCGGCAGGTCAGCCAGCGTAATCGCACCGGCATTAAGACCGATTAGTAAATCATTCATCACGCCGGGCAAGGTACCCAATAACGCCGATTGCACTTTGTCAAGAAACAGGCGGCGGCTGGCCTGCTGGCGCGTATCCAGCTCAAGCAACATAGCTTGCAACTCAACCTTAAAAGAAATTAACACATTGATTTCCTTAGTATCTGTTTTTTTCGGCACAACCTCATCTATGGTTTTTATCAGGTGGCGAATGCTTTCAATAGGATCATAATCCGCTTTCAGCGTCGGGAAGTTTGTTAAATTCAAACCCAGCGTCAGCGCCATTTCTTCTATCACGGCCAATTTATCGTCCTGGTCGGCCGGTAAAAAATCAAAAAGACTGACGGTCTTGTCGACGCTAGCCAATGTTTCCAATTTTTGCTGTAACGCCTTGGCCTTGTTTTCGTCCTGGGCCAAAATCGTTAAGGTCATCGGCGTGTTGTCTTTATCCTTAATCAAGTGCTTAAACGCAATCACCGAGTCCGTATTGGGGTCACGCAGGTTAACGGGGTTAAAATCCGTTTGCACATCGGTTACGAGCACGCTGGAAATAATCGCGAGCAGGCCGACGACTAGCGTAATCGGCTTCGCATAATGCAAGGTAAAAGTCGCCAATTTTTCAGGCAGGCGAATAAAACCGCTATCATTCGGTACAGGCAAATGCGCTAGCTGTACTGGGATAATTTTCAATAATACCGGCAATATCGTCAGGGTCACAAAAAGGCAGATGAACAAGCTTGTCCCGGCCAATAAACCGAGTTCGGATACGCCTTTGTAATCGGTCGGTATGAACGCATACAGGCCGATAGCCGTTGTGCCCGCGCATAACAGTAGCGAAGGACTGGTCGAAATCAAGGTGCCGCGTATCGCCTTATCGCGGCCGATATGATGACCCAGGTTGTCGCGGTAGCGCAGGCAAAAATGAATCGCATACTCGACGCCCAGACCGATATTCGAGACCGCGAAAGCCACTGAAATCAGGTTCAACTCTTTCACGGCCAGGGCCGCAAATGCACCGCATAAAATCATGCCCAAGGCCAAGGTAACCAGCGTGGCCAGCGTCAGGAAAACGGAACGGTAAGCCAGCAATAAAATCCCTAACACCAGGACTACAGAGAAGATACTGGCGGTGAATGTGCCGCTGCTCATGCCCGATAATTCATCATCTTCGAGCCCCACTTCGCCGGTTATCCATACCTTGACGGCGGGCAGGCCCGGCTCCTGGATTGAAGCAACCGCGTTGCGCACGGCGTCGATCGCATTTTCAGCGGGGCGTATCCGGCTATAATCCAATTTGGGCCTGACAATGATAAAGCTGCTTTTTGCCGCTACTTTTTTACTCGCAATCAATTCTTCCCAGGATAGCAACGCCGTGCCGTTATTAACGGCCGTATGTAATGCCGATGACACCTTGTTGATCAACGACGGCAAATCAATCGGCAAATCAGTATTCCCGTCTGTCGCAGTCAAGGCATCATCGAGAATTGAAAAAAAGCCGCCCAGGTGCGTTTCCTGTGAAATCCTGCCGATAAACGGCTGGGCTTCCGACATCGTCGACGACAAGTTTTGCAAATCGTCAAGATCGAGATAAAGCAAGCCGTTCCGGCGAAAAAATGCGTTATCGCTGGGCGTATAGACCGAATCAAAATTATCGTGATCGGTGCTTAACAAACGGCTGAGCCGTGTCGTTGCCGTCCGTGTCAATTCAGGGGTATCGGACTCCAGCACGAGTAACAGCGTGCGCATGTCCTGGGGAAATTCTTTTTCAAAATGCCGCCGGTTTTGCTGGAACGGCGCATCCGGCGCAACCAGTTCGGTCGTATCGGTATTGATACTCAGATGGCTGGCCGTGTATTGCCATGCGAAAAACACAAGCAAGGCGGCGCTTAACAGCAACACGACGGAATGGTTGAGACTCCAGCTCCCCCACCGGGCAAGCAGGTCATGGGTACGGCTTTTTGATGACATAACGATAAATTAGATTGGTTTGGTAAGAATACGATAGCCGGGCAGTTTCATGTAGATACCGCCTACCTCATCAGGGCGATTCAAACGCCAAGCCGTCAACCCGCTGAAAGCCCCTGGGCAAACTGCTGCCGCGTTTGGCGCGATTACCGGAATACTGCGCTATATCGGCGGCTTTCAGCGTTAAGAACTGCTTGCCTGACAACACCTTTAACGGCGTGTTTTCGGGCATCACGACAACGGCAACGATAGCGTCCTTGCCGCCGGCCAAGTCGACCGCCGTCACCTGGATCAATTTATTGCCCTTACCCCGCGCCAATGCCGGCAATTCCTGCACCGGGAAAATCAATAAACGGCCTTGCAAAGTCGCAACTGCAAGCAGGTCGGAATCGCTTTGCACCGGCATGGGCCTTAGCAATTTTGCGTTATCGGCCAGCGTAATCACCGACTTACCCGCCTTGTTCTTGGTCAGCAACTCCTTAAGCTGAACCCTGAAACCGTAACCGTGATGGCTGGCCAGCACAAGCCAGTCATCAGGGTTCCCGGCAAGCAGATGCGTGAATACGGCCCCTGCCGGCGGATTAAGCCGCGCCGTCAACGGCTCACCCTGGGTTCTCGCGGACGGCAAATCATGCGCCGAGATGCTGTAAGCACGACCTGTAGAATCGAAGATATAAACCGGCTGCGTCGAGCGGCATTTGACGGCATCGATAAAACCGTCGCCGGAACGGTAGCTCAAGCTGGCGACATCAATATCATGACCTTTCGCCGCCCTGATCCAGCCTTTTTCCGACAAAATCACGGTGAGCGGCTCATTGCTGATTAATGCAGTCGCCGCCAGTGCTTGCGCGGCGTCCCTCGCAACCAGCGGCGAACGACGGTCATCGCCGTATTTTTCCGCATCGGCGGCGATTTCATCCCGGACCAAACGGTTTAACAATGATTTTGAAGCGAGGATTTTCTCCAGTTCCGCGCGCTCGATTTCCAGCGCGTCCTGCTCGCCGCGAATCTTTATTTCCTCCAGTTTGGCAAGATGCCTTAATTTCAATTCGAGTATCGCTTCCGCCTGCAGGTCGCTAATACCGAAACGTTCCATCAACACCGGCTTGGGATGGTCTTCGTTGCGGATAATCGCAATCACTTCATCAATATTAAGATAGGCAATCAGCAAGCCGTCCAGGATATGCAGGCGCGCCAGCACCTTATCAAGCCGGTGCTGCAAACGGCGGCGCACGGTTTCGGTACGAAAACCCAGCCATTCCACCAGAATATCGCGCAGGCCCTTCACCTGGGGTCGGCCGTCCATGCCTATCATATTCAGGTTGACGCGGTAGCTTTTCTCCAGATCCGTCGTCGCAAACAAATGCGACATCACCGATTCGACATCGAGGCGTTTAGATTTAGGGATGATCAACAAGCGCGTCGGGTTTTCATGATCCGATTCATCGCGCAAATCCTCGATCATCGGCAGCTTTTTCGCGAGCATCTGCGCGGCGATTTGCTCCATCAATTTGTTGCCTGACACTTGGTGCGGCAATGCGGTGACGACGATCACTCCTTCTTCCAGCTCATATTTAGCGCGCATTTTTATCGAGCCGCCGCCGTTGATATAGATTTTTTGGATTTCATCGCCAGGCGTGACAATTTCGGCATCGGTAGGGTAATCCGGCCCCTTGATATGCGCAAACAACGCATCCGGGCCGCTGTCAGGCTCGTCCAGCAACTGGATGCAGGCCCTGGCGACTTCCCTGAGATTATGTGGCGGAATGTCGGTCGCCATGCCGACGGCGATGCCCATCGTGCCGTTCAACAGGATATTGGGTAATCTGGCCGGCAACAATTCCGGCTCTTTCAAGGTGCCGTCGAAATTATCCGACCACTCAACGGTGCCCTGCCCCAGCTCATTCAACAAGGTTTGCGCATAAGCCGTCAAACGCGATTCGGTATAACGCATCGCGGCAAAAGACTTGGGATCGTCCGGCGAGCCCCAGTTGCCCTGCCCGTCAATCAACGGATAACGGTACGAAAACGGCTGGGCCATCAACACCATCGCTTCATAACAGGCGGAATCGCCATGCGGATGGTATTTACCCAAGACATCACCGACCGTCCTGGCCGATTTCTTATATTTCGCCAATGCGCTCAGGCCCAGCTCGGACATCGCATACACAATGCGCCGCTGCACCGGCTTCAAGCCATCGGCGATGTGCGGCAATGCTCGGTCGAGAATGACATACATCGAATAATCCAGGTACGCTTTCTCGGCAAAATCCTTTAACGGCAGTTGTTCAAAATTCTCTGCTAATCCCACTTAAAATTCATCCTCTATATCAACCTGCAACGCACGGCTTTTTTCCAGGCTTTCCTGGCGCAATTGTTTGCGCATTTTCGCGGCGGCGAACAGTTTTTTCTCTGCTTCGGTTTCCAGTTGCAAACGCGGCACTTCAACGGATTTACCGTTCTCGTCAATAGCGACCATCGTAAAGTAGCAGGATGTCGTGTATCTTTTTTCATACGTGCGCAAATGTTCGGCAACCACTTTCACGCCGATTTCCATAGACGAGCGACCGACATGATTAACGCGCGCATAAAAAGTCACTAGTTCGCCGACATTCACCTGCTGCTTGAAGAAAACCTGGTCCAACGCCGCGGTCACAACATAATTCTTGCAATATTTAGCCGCACACGCATAAGCCGCCTGGTCCAGTAATTTCAATAAAGAACCGCCATGTACATTACCGGAAAAATTTGCCATATCCGGCGTCATCAACACCGTCATCGTTAGCGACTTCTCTTGTTTTGTCATTTTTTCGCACCCAATGCTAACCATAATATGCCCTGTTGCTAATATTTTCTCATCTCATTGATATTAAAAGATAATCATCCATATAAACAGCGGACACTTCAAACCCCGGTATTTTACACTACGGACGCTGCAAATACCGGTATGAAAATGCATAGAGGGCAATTGAGCAGTAGCTTAATCTGGAACGGAAGGCGCGGCGCAGGCAACTAAAAGCGCCCGTAGGCTAGACAGGTTGGAACACAAAATTCGCCCATCTTCGGCATGAGCATGATGACTTTCAATCATTCGGCGGATTACGCCTTACCGCGTTGAATCCGGCCACGCTCGACCTCTGCCGGGGAGGGTATCGGGTCCACTATATAGAAAAACTCGAAGCAGCGGCGGATGAAACGGACGGATATTTTAGTCAAGAGGCCGAAGCAGCATTCGGCGATTATTATCGCGCGGTGCGGAGGGGCGAACCTATCACCGATGACTTGTTGGCGCGGGTCGAAAAAGCCAACGCCGGGAATTTTTCAAGGGGATGTGCGATGACCATTCAAGAGGCCGGGCAGGCTCTAGCCGCGTCACATCCGCGACACCGCAGCCGGGTAACACCGGCTTTTTTGTGCCTGGTAAATCGGCAAGCGTTGCGGGTGATTCAGTTTACCTAAAATCAGGCAAGCGTTAAAAATTGTTGTACCGGCTGTTGTACCGAAACCGCTTTTTTACCCTTTTTCAAAAACCTGGTTTTGTAACCCATTGAATTAATTGGTCGGGACGACAGGATTTGAACCTGCGACCCCTTGTCCCCCAGACAAGTGCGCTACCAAGCTGCGCTACGCCCCGACATATTAAGATAACTGCTTTATTGAAAGGATTATGAACATAATCCCTGAAAAACTAATTATAAAATTATACTACATTTAGCTCATTTACTGATAGCGCTACTTCAGTAACTCCAGGATATCTTCCAGCTCACCTACCATTTGATGAATTAACTCTTTTGTGCGGTTTAAATCATCTTTGGCATCATCACGAACCAGATAAGCCCTGGCACCGCCTATTGTGTAGCCTTGCTCGTATAAGAGCGATCTGATTTGCCTGATCATCAGCACATCATGTCTTTGGTAATAACGCCGGTTGCCGCGTCTTTTTACCGGACTCAGTTCTGTAAACTCTTGCTCCCAATAACGCAGGACATGGGGTTTCACACCACACAGTTCACTGACTTCACCTATTGTGAAATAGCGTTTTTCCGGTATAACAGGCAACTCATTATTATTGCTCGGCTCCAGCATAGGTTTCTACTCGCGCTTTAAGTTTTTGACCTGACCTGAACGTGACTACACGTCTAGCGGTTATGGGTATTTCCTCGCCTGTTTTTGGATTTCTTCCGGGACGGCTGCTTTTGTCACGAAGCTCGAATTTTCCAAAACCAGAAATTTTTACTTGTTGCCCCTGTTCCAAGGAACTTTTAATTTCTTCAAAGAATAATTCTATCATTTCTTTTGCTTCGCGTTTGTTCAAGCCCAGCTCGTCAAACAGTCTTTCAGCAAAATCTGCTTTTGTTAATGCCATCTGTTAATCCCTCAGCTTTGCACTAATTTTATTAGTCAATGTATCTAAGACTCTGTTCAATATAGCATCAATTTCAGAATCTGTTAGTGTTTGTAGTTCATTTTGTAAATGCAGGCTTAACGCGATGCTTTTGCAGCCCTCTTCGACGCCTTTGCCGCGGTATATATCGAAAATCACCACATCCTGCAACATTGGCTCATTACAGCGCCTAATGCACGATATGACTTCGCATGCAGCAATTTCTTCTTTGACAATCAATGCCAAGTCGCGGCGTACCGATGGATATTTTGATAATGCTTTAAACGACGGAATGCGTTTATTCAGCAACAGGTTTTGATCCAGTTCAAACAGGAACACCGGGGTGTCAAAACCCAACTGTTTTTCCAGTGTCGGATGTAACATGCCTATCCAGCCAATTTTTTCAGCCGCCAGCGATAATATCTCGGCAGTCTGGCCGGGATGCAAGGCGATATGTTCTGCTACTGAAAACGCTGCATCGCAACCTGTCAATGCGAACATGGCTTGCACATCGGCTTTCATGTCAAAAAAATCAACTTTCCGTGTTTTTTCTCCCCATTGCTCGGGATAGGCGCCACCCAATATTAAGCCGGCTAATGTCTTTTGCTGGCAAATACCCTCGTCTTTTTTGACAAACCGCAGCCCGGTTTCAAATAACCGAACCCGCTGTTGCTGACGATTGGTGTTATGCAGGGCCGCTTTCAATAAGCCGCACCATAATGTCGTCCGCATTACCGCTAATTCCGATGATATGGGGTTTTTTAAGCGGATAGACTCATCATCGGGCGCTACGGTTTTTTGTATATCTTCATCAACAAAACTGTAGGTAATGGCTTCCTGATAACCCCGGTCGACCAGTAGATCCGCCACCCTGCCTATTTCCAGCACGGACTCCGTTGCCTGGCTTAGTTCCGAGCGCATCAACAAGCTGCTGTTCGGTAAATTGTTATAACCGTATATACGCGCTATTTCTTCGATTAAATCGGCTTCAATCGCAATATCAAAACGGAATCCCGGCGGCGTAAGCGACCAACCGTCGTTTTGTTTTTGCATCGACATACCGAGGCGCTCGAAAATATCAACAACCTGTTCATCCGCGATAGCGATGCCCAGCATTTTTTCCAGGCGCTGCCTTCTGAGCATAACAGCCGGACGTTGCGGTAGTGAAGATTCAGCCGTGACATCAGTAATTGCGCCAACACTGCCACCTGCGATAGCGACAATCAGTTGTGTTGCGCGTTCCAGCGCCCTTGCCTGCAAAGTGGCATCTACGCCGCGCTCAAAGCGATGCGATGAATCCGTATGCAAACCAAAACAACGGGCCTTCCCGGCAATGCTTTGCGGTGCAAAAAACGCGCATTCCAGAAATATAGCTTGTGTTTCATCGCTGACGGCAGAATCAAGGCCGCCCATGATGCCGGCCAATGCCCGCGCCTGTTTTTCATCGGCGATCACCAGGGCGCCATCATCCAACTTGATTGTCTGGCCGTTTAATAGCGCCAGCTCTTCGCCGGTTTTAGCCCGGCGTACAGAAATGCCGCCATGCAATTTATCGGCATCGAACGCATGTAACGGCTGGCCCAGTTCGACCAAGACATAATTCGTGACATCGACCAAAGGCCCTAAGCTTCTCAAACCCGACCGGCGCAAGCGCTCCTGCATCCATAAAGGAGTTTCGGCTTTCGCGTTGACATTTTTAATCAAGCGCCCCAAATAACGAGGACAAGCCGCTGTATCTTCAATAGCAACGTTTAAAATATCCTGATGTACTATCGCAAGCGGCTCAACCTGGATAGCAGACCAATCCATCTGGTTTAAAACAGCGACTTCACGCGCTATGCCTTCGACGCTCAAGCAATCAGCACGGTTCGGCGTCAAATCGACTTCAATAAGCATGTCGTTAAGCGATAAATATTCGCGAATATCAATACCTACAGGGGCGTCACCAGCCAATTCCATTAAGCCGTTAGCATCAGCCGCTAGACCCAGCTCTTTTTCCGAACACAACATGCCAAAAGATTCTACGCCGCGCAACTTGGAGCGTTTGATCTTAAAGTCGCCCGGCAACACCGCTCCGCACAACGCTGCCGGTATTTTCAAGCCGACACGGACATTGCTGGCGCCGCAAACGATTTGCAACGGTTCGGCTTCGCCTACGGCAACCTGGCATACACGCAGACGATCCGCGTCGGGGTGCTGTTCCATCGCTAATACTTCAGCAACGACTACGCCGCTGAATGCTGCGGCGGCCGGCGTTACGGAATCCACTTCAAGACCCGCCATCGTCAATTGCGCGACCAATTCTTCCGTGCTTATCGCGGGATTGACGTATTCTCTTAACCAAGCTTCACTAATTTGCATAACTCAAACGTTATCTCCAGGAATGGGGTGTATTCCGCAAGCCTGCCGGGAGCAGGCGCGGCGCCTGATTAATGAAATTGTTCCAAAAACTTGAGATCATTTTCAAAAAACAATCTCAAGTCATTGATGCCGTAACGCAACATCGCTAATCGTTCCACACCCATGCCGAATGCAAAACCACTGTAGCGTTCACTGTCGATATTAACAGCATTAAACACTTCAGGATGAATCATGCCGCAGCCCATGACTTCAAGCCAACCGGTTTGGCTGCAAACGCGGCAACCTTCGCCGCCACACATCACGCATTCAATATCGACTTCCGCTGACGGCTCGGTAAATGGAAAATAAGATGGCCTGAAACGCACTTGTATGTCTTTTTCGAAAAAAGCGCGCAAAAACTCGTAAACCACGCCTTTTAAGTCAGCAAAACTGACATCGGTATCTACCAGAAAGCCTTCTACCTGATGAAACATCGGTGTATGAGTAATATCCGAATCGCAACGATAAACGCGGCCCGGAGCAATCACTTTCAACGGCGGCGCCTCGGATTCCATTACCCTGATTTGTACCGGCGAGGTATGGGTTCTTAAAACCGTATGGGCATCAAAATAAAACGTATCGTGCATTGCTCGCGCCGGATGATGGGCGGGAATATTCAACGCTTCGAAGTTATGATAATCGTCTTCGATTTCAGGCCCTTCGACGACTTTAAAACCGACACTGGCAAAAATCCTGGAAATCCGTCTCAATGTCGTGGTGACAGGGTGCAATCCGGCAACAGCCTGCCCTCTACCCGGCAAACTAATATCTATACGCTCACTCGCCAATCGTGCTGCCAATGCAGACTGTTCAAGCGCATTTTTTTGAGCTTCCAATTGGTTCTGGAATTGCTCTTTGGCTTGATTAATCACTTGTCCGACAGAGCGTCTCTGTTCAGGGTCGAGCGTGGCCAGCTCTTTCATCTGCAAGGTAAACAATCCTTTTTTACCGAGATAGTGAACACGCGCCTGATCGAGTTGACTGAGTTCTTTTACTTGTGCAAGTTCTTGTAAGCCTTGCGCGAGAATTTCTTCTAGGATAGCGGACACGGCTGAGCTCGCTTGGTTAGATAGGGAGATGAGTTATTCAGGTCGTTATCCAGTCCGCTTCTTAAAAACGAACTGGACTAGACACTAGAAAGCCTGAACGTCAGTAGCGAATAAGCTTAAGGTTGGCTTTGATTGGCTTTAGCAATTTTGGCTATTTCGCCAAATGCATCAATATCGCGAACGGCAATATCAGCTAACACCTTGCGATCTATTGCAACATTAGCCTTAGTTAACCCGTTAATAAGGCGGCTATAGGATATTCCGTACAGTCGGGCTGCGGCATTGATACGCACAATCCACAAGGCGCGGAATTGACGTTTTCTTTGTTTGCGGTCGCGGTAAGCATACTGGCCTGCCTTGATTACCGCTTGTTTCGCAACGCGATAAACCCGGCTGCGGGCACCATAGTAACCTTTCGCTTGCTTTAAAACTTTCTTATGTCTGGCTCTGGCTGTTACGCCGCGTTTTACTCTAGGCATGATTTACTCCTTAACTGTAAGGCATCATGCGTATAGCCATACGCACATCGGATGGATGAACGGCAGCCGGCTTGCGTAACTGTCTTTTTCTTTTAGTCGATTTTTTTGTCAAAATATGACGGCGGTGTGACTGACCGCATTTAAAACCGCCGTTGCCGGTGCGTCTAAAACGCTTGGCCGCTCCGCGATTGGTTTTTATTTTTGGCATTTGTTTGCTCCAATAAATATAAATACAAAATCCATGAGTAAAAACCCAGCAAGGCAAAATGCATGGCCCTGAAAGATTAGTTTCAGCATCTTAATGATGCTTACGCAGCACATCCTGGTACTGCAAAATAACAACTTCGGTAAAATTGCTATTTTTTCTTTTTTGGCGCCATAACCATGATCATTTGACGGCCTTCCATTTTAGGAAACTGCTCGACTATGGCTATTTCTTCCAAATCTTTTTCGATACGTTTGAGCTGGTCCATGCCGATTTCCCGATGCGCCATTTCGCGACCGCGGTATCTCACGGTGATCTTGGTCTTATCGCCGTCATTAAGGAATTTGGTTAAGCTTTTTAATTTAACCTGGTAATCGCCTTCATCGGTCCCTGGCCTGAATTTGATTTCTTTAACCTGAATTTGTTTTTGCTTCTTTTTGGCTATGGCCAGTTTTTTATTTTGTTCAAACTGGTATTTGCCGTAGTTCATTATCTTGCAAACCGGAGGATCCGCGTTTGGCGATATTTCCACTAAATCCAAGTCTGCCGCATAAGCAATCTGTTTGGCCTCATCCAAAGAGATAATACCTAATGCTTCTCCTTCCGGGCCTGTTACCCTCACGCGTCTTGCTGTGATCGAATCATTCAGGCGCGTTTCATCTTTTTTAGCAGCGATACCCTAATCCTCCAAAATCATCATTATATTCTATCCTCAATCTCTTTTTTTAACCGTTCGGTAAATGCAGCGATTGACAGACTACCTAAATCATCACCTTTTTGCGTACGTACCGTAATACTTTTTTCTTCTAATTCTTTATCACCAATAATGACAAGATACGGTACCCGCTGCATGGAATGCTCCCGGATTTTAAACCCGATTTTTTCATTCCTCAAGTCTATTTTCGCTCGAACACCTTGTTTTTCAAGGCCTCGCATAATATCCGACGCATAGTCCGCATGTCTGTCCGCTATGGTCAGCAACACGGCTTGCACGGGTGATAACCACGCCGGAAACGTCCCTGCGTGTTGCTCTATCAGGATACCGATAAAGCGCTCTAACGAACCCAGTATCGCCCTGTGCAGCATGACAGGCACTTGCCTTGAGCCATCCTCGGCAATGTAACTGGCATCCAGCCGGTTCGGCATTGAAAAGTCAACCTGGATCGTGCCGCACTGCCAAACCCGGCCAATACAGTCTTTTAATGAGAATTCGATTTTCGGCCCGTAAAAAGCACCTTCGCCGGGTTGCAAATCCCAGTCCAGGCCTTTGTTATTAAGCGCCAATTCCAGGGCACTTTCAGCCTTATCCCAGACCGAATCGTCGCCAACCCGGTTTTCGGGCCGCGTCGACAATTTAATAATGACTTCGTCAAAGCCGAAATCCTTATATACATCGAACAACATATCGATAAAACCTGATACTTCGTCCTGAACCTGGCTTTCCGTACAAAAAATATGGGCGTCATCCTGGACAAAGTTCCTGACGCGCATCAAACCATGCAAGGTACCGGAAGGCTCATTACGATGACAGGAACCGAATTCCGCCAGGCGAATCGGCAAATCACGGTAACTTTTAATGCCTTGATTGTAAATTTGCACATGGCAAGGACAGTTCATCGGCTTGATCGCATAATCGCGATGCTCCGAATGCGTAGTAAAAATCATGCTGCCGAATTTATCCCAGTGCCCTGATTTTTCCCACAACGAACGATCGACGACTTGCGGCGTTTTAACTTCGGCATAACCGTTTAGCCGTAACTTTTGACGTATGTATTGCTCGACCTGCTGATAAATAATCCAGCCTTTCTCATGCCAAAACACCATGCCCGGCGCTTCTTCCTGGGCGTGAAATAAATCCAGCGTTTTCGCCAACTTGCGATGATCGCGCTTTTCAGCTTCTTCCAAGCGATGTAAATAAGCCTGCAAATCCTTTTTATCAGCCCAAGCCGTACCGTAGATGCGTTGCAGCATTTCGTTATCGGAATTGCCGCGCCAGTATGCACCGGCAATCTTCATCAGCTTGAATGTCGTTAATTTCCCGGTGATAGGCACATGAGGACCGCGACATAAATCGGTAAACCCGCCCTGCTGATATAAAGACAAGTCCTGGTCCGCAGGAATGGATTCAATGATTTCCGCCTTGTAAGCTTCACCCTGATCCTTGAAAAACTTTACCGCCGCATCCCTGGATAATACCGAACGCATAACAGCATGATCTTCTACGACTAATTGCTGCATTTTCGCTTCGATCGCCGTTAAATCATCGGGCGTAAACGGCCTTTGGTACGCAAAATCATAGTAAAAGCCATTTTCAATGACCGGCCCGATAGTCACTTGCGCGTCAGGATATAATTGCTTGACGGCCTGAGCCAATAGATGCGCCGTAGAATGACGAATAACTTCTATGCCGTCTTCATCTTTTGCGGTAATGATTTGCAGAGCCGCATCCTGCTCGATTAATGTACCGGCATCAACCAACTGCCCGTTTACCCTGGCCGCCAATGTCGCCTTAGCCAGACCCGCGCCTATGGATTTAGCGACATCCATCACGGTTAGGGCTTGTTCATAAGCACGCTGAGAGCCATCAGGGAGGGTAATTACCGGCATTTTTATCAAATACGCTTAAGTTTCTGCAATAAAAAAAAGCACTGCGATGCAGTGCTTAGTAATTCTGGTAGGCGCGATTGGACTCGAACCAACGACCCCCACCATGTCAAGGTGGTGCTCTAACCAACTGAGCTACGCGCCTGAAGCCTGTTTAACTTCAAGCTGGATATTATACCAATAGAATTATTTTTCGCAACTGTAATACCGATATTTATTAGCGACTCATCGAGCCTTCTACCATCACAAACCAATATTATTCAACAAAACAAATGAACGTCGATAATATCCAGTATGCGCTCCAAACCCAGGCCTTCATTTTCACCGACTATGTTATGCGCGGTAATAGGATATTTCAGGTCTATGCCGTAACACCCCGCATTCTGGGCGAACGTATAAATATAGGCGGAAAGACAGGGATCATGAAGCCGGCATAGCTCTATCGCCTGGTAATGCAGCACTTGGTCGTTCAATGCCAAGGCATTCTCTCCATAACGATGCACCAGCTCCAACAGCAGCAACTTGAGAGGAATATCTTTATCAATCGCCCAAACATTCATATCAACAAAAGGAGTTAAAGCTTTTTCACTACTACCGGCCTGGGGTAATAATTCAGTAACAGCAGGCTTTGCACCTTATTAATCAGGAACAGCACCAAAAAAAGACTCAGCAAGGCGCTCGCGGCAACCCATAAATCAGCGTAAGGGCTATTATCGGCCAATAACCAGTCGGCGATGCCGGCTCCAGTAAACAGCGCAATTAACGGTAGGATATACAGTAATAAAGACGCGCGCAGCAACAGGTTTTCGTCAATCGCGACCAGCACGGTATCGCCTGTCTCCAGCAGCAGTTCGCTATCGACCGGCACCGGCTTTTTGTTCAGCACAGTCGTCAACGCATCGGCCGAACAGCCGGATTTTTGCATACACCCGCTGCAAGCGCTGTTTTGCCGGCTTGCCACCCAAGCTTGCCCCCCATCTACTTTTACCACTATCGCGGATTCTTCTATCATTGCGGATCGGCTCTCAATCGTTAACACTTAAATGTTTTTCGGCAAAATACAGGATGCCGTCAACCTCTTGCAGCCGTAAAGATTGCAAACGTTGACCATAACAAACCGGGCTTTGGCAGATGCCGGTTTCGGGATCAAAGATGAACCCGTGCATGGAGCAACGCAAATATTTCCCGCTTTCATCAAAAACGGCATCCTGTTCGCAGTCCAGCGGCCTATGCATGTGCATGCAGTGGTTAATGTAACTATAGGGCTTTCCGTTAAACAAAAAGATGATGGCAGAACAGGGCTGGGTTTTGAAAGTTATTGCGCGGCTCAAATAACTGAGCCGCTGCAAATCCTGGATCGGGCAGATGGCTTTAAGCCTGCTCTGCATATGCGACTCAAGCCCAGGCCGGCTGCATGATTTTAAGCCAGGCGTCCAACCTTTCATTGGTCAAGTTTTTCTGGTTTTCCTGGTCCAGCGCCAAACCGACGAACCGTCCATCAACAACGGCTTTGGACAGTTTGAACTGGTAGCCTTCGGTACTGCATCCGCCAATAATCGTCGCGCCGCACTTTTTAAAGCTGTCGTAAAGATAAAGCATAGCGCTGACAAATTCGTCAGGATAACTTTTTTGATTGCCCAAACCGTAAATGGCAACCGTCTTACCGCTGAAGTCATGATCTTCCAGCTTGGGCAGGAATTCCGCCCAGCTTTCAGCCGCATTGCCTGTAGCCAAACCCGGCAATTCGCCTTCACCATAAGTCGGTGCGCCCAGAATCAGGAATTCGTAATTGAGCAGGTCTTCGACACCGGCATTACGGATATTGACCGGTTTCGCGGCCAGGTCGGGACCCAATAAACCGGCAATGTCTTTGGCAACGCGACGGGTATTGCCGGTATCGGTACCGAAAAAAATGCCTATTTTTGCCATAACACCCTCCCCTTCTTGTGGCTTATACCTATAAGCTTATCTGCAATAAGCCGCTTGCCTGGTTAGCCTGTTTTTGCCGCCATTCGTCCGGCGTATAGGCTTTAACGCTGACGGCATGAAGTTTGCCCGATGCCAGGACGTCCTTCAGCGTCGCCATGACCAGTTGCTGCTTTTTAACCAGCGCCAAGTCGTTAAACTCCGCACTGACGACGGTAATCACCAAGTCACACCCTTCGCCGTCAACGATGACTTCTGCATCGGCAATGCCTTGTTTAACCAGTTTTTCAACCTCATCGACAGACAAATGCTCAGAACCCGCTTCGGCTTCCTTCGGCGCAGCGGAATTTAATAGCGCTAACAAACCGCCGTTGTTGTACATTTCCTCAACAATGTCGCAACCGCCGACCAGTTCGCCGTTAACGAATAATTGTGGATAAGTCGGCCAATGCGAAATACTGGGCAATTTTTCGCGAATAAACGGGGCTTCCAAGACATTAACATAAGCATATTGGACTTTAGTCTCATTGAGGATGCCGATTGCCTTGGCTGAAAACCCGCACTGCGGATTGCTGGGCACGCCTTTCATATAAATAATGACCGGGTGGCTTGCCAGTTGATTGCGGATCTTGTCTTCAGTTTTCATAAGGTTTCCGTTTTTATCTTTGTAAGAATCGTATGCACGAGATACGACATTGTGTTTTTTAGTAACGTTACGACTGCCCAGCTTGCTGCCGGCGTTTATCATCATCTTTTTTAATCAGCCTGATGTCCCCTGCCCCATTAACGACATCGGCATCAATAACACATTGCTCAATATCATCAACAGAAGGTATGTCAAACATCGTTTTCCTGAGAATCTGTTCCATGATGCTGCGCAGGCCGCGCGCACCGGTTTCCCGCTCAATCGCTTTTTTAGCGATTTCAACGAGGGCTTCCTGCTCAAACTTCAAGTCCACGCCTTCGTAGGCAAATAATTGCTGGTACTGCTTGACCAAGGCATTTTTAGGCTCCGTCAACACCTGGATCAGCGCATCGACATCCAAAGGCTCTAACGGAGCCAGCACAGGGAAGCGTCCGATAAATTCAGGAATCAAGCCAAACTTGCGCAAATCGCTGGGCTGCGTGGCATTGAGCATGTCTTCCAGGCTGGGCTTTTCCGTGCCTTGATCGACTGCAGCATGAAAACCGATAGCCGAATTGGTCGGCACTAGGCGCTTTTCAACATATTTTTCCAGCCCTGGAAACGAGCCGCCGGCGATAAACAGGATGTTACGGGTATCCATAAGCGTATCGCCGCCATCCTTGTTACGGTGCCCCTTGGCCGGCAATTTAACATGAGAACCCTCGACCAGGCGCAGCAAAGCCTGTTGCACGCCCTCTCCCGACACATCGCGGGTTCCGGTCTGCTGTTCGGGACTACGGGCGATTTTGTCGATTTCATCGAGATAAACAATGCCCCATTCGGCATTAGCGATATTACCTTCGGCAACATCGAGCAGGCGCACCAGGATATTCTCGACATCATCGCCGACATAACCCGCCTGCGTCAGCGTGGTTGCATCGGCGACCACAAACGGCACGCCGACAATCTTCGCGAGCGTACTGGCGAGCAAGGTCTTGCCGGTACCGGACGGACCTATCAGCAGGATATTGGACTTGCCGATTTCGACATCTTTATCGAACTCGCCTAAGCCGGCGTCGCCGCTTTCATGCTTGAGGCGCTTGTAATGGTTATAGACGGCAACGGCAAGAATTTCCTTGGCCAAATGCTGGCCGATCACATACTGGTCCAGGTGCGCTTTGATCTTTGCCGGTTTGGGCAAATCCCCCTGCATCTGGGCCAGTTCCTTTTTCCGGCTCCAATTGGTGACGACCTGATGCGCGAGCAACACGCAAGCCCCGCAGATATAACCATCAGCCCCGGCAATCAGCGGGACCGAAACGGATTGGTCTATACCACAAAAAGAACAATGCTTGATTTCTTTATTACTCATATGCGCTTTCCTCGGCTTCCTTAGATAAACCGGCTAACCAGGCTCGCTGGCAAGTCCGTCTGGAACGTTCTTTCATCAATTGGCGGATTTTTGGTGTCGCTTTTTGCAGCGACAGGGTTTCAGGTTTCTGTATTTCTTTGCACAAAACCAGGTGGAAACCAATTTCCGATTCGACCACATCGCTGATTTCACCGGCTTTCAGTTTGAACAGCACGGCATCCAACTCGGGATACAGCTTGCCGCGCGGCACCCTCCCCAGCACGCCGCCTTGCAATGCAGTGGGGCATTCGGAATGCTTCATCGCCAGGTCGGCGAATTTATGCGGTTTTTTTTGCAACTTCGCACGCAGTTCCTCGATACGCGCCCTGGCCATATCCCTGGTGTTCTCAGGATATTCGGGGTTGATGCTGATATAAATATGCCAGGCTTCGCGCAGTTCGGGCTTATGGAACTGCTCCGGGTGAAGATGGTAATAAATGCCGACTTCTATCTCGCTGGCATCGGGTGCACGGCTGCCAATCAGGTCCAGTACCGTATTGACCTTGCACTGGCGATACAAAGCGGCTCGCAAAGCGTCTTCATCGAGGTGGTTTTTATACAGTTCGCTGAGAAAAACCGCTTCGTCATCGTAACGGTCACGTATTTCCCGGTAAGCACGCAGCACTTCCTTGTCGGTAATCACGACGGCTGACGCTTCCTTGGAATTCAATACCATCGTTTCGATTTTATACTCATTGGCGGCCTGCCGTTGCGCCTGGGTCAATTCAGCATCGGCGAGTTCGCTCGGCGCTTTCTTGAATAAGGCCAACGCAGCCCTCAACACGTTATAGGCTTCCGGTCTTGCAACATCGGCAGTCGGTGTCATGATTAAAACTCCGGCTCGGTAAACGTTTCAGGATGCGCTGGAGCCAGCGCAGTTTCAGGGACTTGCAGCATCCGGCCCTGGAAAGCGACATGGTACTGGATCAGCGCGTCATCCCGGATCACTTTCAAGACTTCGCCATCCGCCCCCTTGGCGACGATGACCTTGCCTTGCACACCCAAGTCGATAGTGCAGACCACCTTGTCGCGGAATTCAAAACGGCTGGGATTCCAGGCTTCATCGGCGCTAATCAATTCCTCGAGACGACAGCCAACCATGATGTCTTGGCTAAGGAAATGTACGGTGAAAACGACCTGGTCTTGCAAGAACGTGCCAACATTGAGCACATTCCCGACACTGCCGCGCCGTACCAGCAACACGCCCACATCCAAGCCGGGATAGGTACCGTCGTTACGGACGTTACGGGTCACACGCACCGATTCACCGAAATCAAAGCGGCCTTCATCAAAACGTTCGGGTTTCATGTTTTTATATCGCTTAAAGAAACAAATGCCGTTTGCGGCTCGCCCATGCTGAAAACCTTAAAGACTTTCTCGGTTTGCGCATCGGACTCGACAAAATCCTGGTAAGCCCGCATCAGCAACTTACTGTACACGGCTTTTTTAGCCGCTACCTCATCGGGCATGCTGTCTGCAGCCTGCTGCAAGTAATTGTGGAAACGCTGCAGGATATGCAAGCGGTTGACATGCACGACTGTTTGATCATATTCCAATTGAAAATACTGCAAGAAGTCTTCAGCGGACTCCAGTTCTTCCATTTCTTCTTCAAAACTCATGTTCTTCTCCGCTAAAAATTAAATTGGGCCGACTAAAGCAGTGTCTTGAGCCAGCAGGTAGAGCGCCAGGATAATGAACGCTATGAAAGCCATGATAGCCAGCAGGGAATCGGGTTTTTCTTTTAACATGATAAGGCTCCAGTTTATGGTCGGGTTTAGCCTGGAGGGCTAACCCAACCGACATCAAATTTTCGCTTGACCACCAAGTCCAATAAGCCTTGTGCGCCTATCCTGTCCTTGATGTCGAGCTCGACCAGCTTCTCAAAAATATCCTGGCTGACATCGAGGTTATTCAGGCGCATATTTAAAAACCCAATAGCCTTCAGCGTGAACAAATACAACCTGACTTGGGTTAATAATACGGCCGGCGTCTGCAACAGGTGGCTTTGCTGCAAATCGCGCCAGTCCTCGGGAAAATCCAGCAGCGGCCTGATGACCTCGAGCGCCTTTGCGGTTGCCGTCAACGCATCCTCAAGCCGGTGCTGGTAATAATAAAACCGGTTTAACGCCACCAGCACGTTCAGCGATTCCGGCGCCTGGAAATAAGCCTTCAGCAAAGGCAGTTCCGCAGCACCTCCGGCATAACTGCCGGCGGCTTCTTCGATCAGTTCTTTAACGCCGGCGGCATCGGGCTCTTCAAAATACAAACCCTGCGCTTCAAAATCGAGCAAATCCATCTATAAGCCCGCCACCAGTTTCACCGGACTTTCCTTATGGGTCGTGCAAATCGTTTCCGCTTCGCAAGCCTGGCAATGTTCATCGGTCGTTAATTTATGAAACTCAGCCTGTTTGGCTTCCAGTTCATCGATACGCTCCATCAGGCATGAAATGGCTTTGCCTACCGGGTCGGGGATCAAATGATGATCAAGGTCTATGCCGTGCCTGTTCTGTATCTTCGCACCCTTGCTCTGGATGATGCGCCCAGGGATACCGACCACGGTACAGCAATGCGGCACATCTTTAATGACGACGGAATTGGCGCCGACACGGACATTGTTACCCAAGGTGATGGCGCCGAGGATTTTCGCACCGGAACCGACCAACACGTTATTACCCAAGGTCGGATGGCGCTTTTCCTTGTTCCAGGTCGTACCGCCCAACGTGACGCCGTGATAGAGCGTAACATCGTTGCCGATCTCGGCCGTCTCGCCGATAACAACGCCCAGCGCATGGTCGATAAACAGGCGCCTGCCTACCGTCGCGCCCGGATGAATGTCCACGCCGGTGAACATTTTTGCAAATGCGCCGATGACCCGTGCCGCCAATTTCCAGTTGGCTTTCCACAAACGGTGCGTGACCCGGTGTACCAACACGGCATGCACGCCCGAATACGTCAACAGTATTTCCAGCACGCTGTGAGCGGCCGGATCGCGGCCAAACACGCAATGCACATCTTCATGCCATTGCGCGAAAAAGCCCAACGGTGTATCGGCGATCTTGCTATTCGGCATAACCATGACCATTAACTCAGGCTCCAGCCGGTTTTGCCGGGTACCGGCGGCGAAGGTATCCTGAAAAATGAGCCGGGATAGCGATCATCATCTTGCAAAGGCCGGTCTGCGGTGTCTTTAACTTCAGGTTCGCATGAAAGGGCTTCGTTATGTTCGTTCATGGTCAATCTCCTCTAAAGATTTTGATGAAAAAGATTCAACTCGGACGCACTGGGCGGCCTTTTGGTCGCGGTAACAAACTGCTTGACCTGCAGCAACAATTTTTGCGCCTGGCCGCGGTTGACGCTGATGCCTAATTTCTGATAAGCATGAATGACGCCCTGCGTACCGGAATGCTTGCCCAATACCAGCTGATGGCTGCGCCCGACGATGGCCGGATCGACGCCTTGGTAATTGTTCATGTCTTTAAGCAAGCCATCGACATGGATACCGGCTTCGTGGCTGAACACGGCTTTGCCGATAAGGCTCTTGCGACTACCTATCGCATCGCCGGAAGCATTGGCAACCAGCGCCGACAAACCGGAAAAATGGAATAAATCAACGCCTGTTTCAATGCCGTACAATTGCTTAAGCCCGACGACGACTTCTTCCAATGCGGCGTTGCCGGCGCGTTCGCCCAGGCCGTTGACCGTGGTATTGACATGCGTCGCCCCTGCCAGCGCCGCCGCCAGCGTATTCGCCGTCGCCAGCCCCAAATCGTCATGCGCGTGCATTTCAATTTCGAGGTCGGTAGCGGCGCGTAATTTCTTGATGGTTTCGAACACGCCGAAGGGCTCCATAATGCCGACGGTATCGGCGAAGCGGACCCGGCTGGCCCCTGCCTGCTCTGCGGTTTCGGTCATGCGGATTAAAAAATCGACATCGGCCCGTGACGCGTCTTCCATGCCGACACAAACCTCAAAACCCAGCTGCTTCGCTTCCTGCACCAATGCGCTGATGGTATCCAGCACCCATTGCCGGGATTGTTTCAGCTTGTGCAAGATATGCTGGTCGGATGCGGAAATAGACAAATCTATCTTTTGCACATTCAGGCCCAGGCAAGCTTCCAGGTCATCACGGCGCATCCTCGACCAGACCAGCAATTTCGACGGCAGCGCCAATGCGGCGATGGCCTGAATTTCCTCGCGCTCCACCGCCCCCATCGCAGGAATGCCGATTTCCAGTTCCGGCACACCCAATGCCGCCAGCTGAGTAGCTATCGCCAGTTTCTCATCCAGGGAAAAGGCGACGCCGGCGGATTGTTCGCCGTCCCTGAGCGTGGTGTCGTCGATGATGATAGTGCGCGGTTGGGTTTTCATAATTAAGGTCAGCGTATGGCAAATGTTTTTACAATAAGAACTTAATGCTTTTAACTGTTGTAAAGCAAAACACTTGCCAACTCATTAAACCGCATAAATCGTGGCTTACGAGAGATAAGCAGTAACCTGCCAACAGGACAATGCTGCACCAAGAGGATAAATTGTCGTAAATACGACAAAATGGACAGGGATTTTTCCTGCGTAACTTAAGTAAAGTTAGCCGACAAAAAACACGATTATCGGTTATGTCAAAACCTCCCCGGTGTCAAACTCACCACCTATCAGTTTACTTGTACGCTACCTAAAAATTTAATATGAATATTATTATCAAATTAAAATCAATAGGTTAAATTTAATCCTTGGTTTTTAGCTCGTTTTATAATTGATGAGGTATTGGTCATGGACTCAGTTAAACGATTAGCCGAACAAGCACAATACAGGCTTAACGATGTCCTGCCGCACCTACGCAAGACAGTCGTGGGTAAGTTAGCGTTAGTTGTCGGCGCAATGCTTGAAAAACAAACGCCGATTTGCCGACATCCGAAAACAGCTTGGCTTGTTGGGGAAGATCCGTGATGCCGTGCAGAATTATCGTAAGAGCCTCCCATCGTGATGCTCCGCTAAAACTTATGCAGCCGATCATCAGATCACAGCCATTGGCGTATCATCAGGTAATAAATAAATCCATTATTATAGATTTTTATAAAAAGCTGCCTACCTTAACCAATAAAATCTATTATGGTAGTTTTTAATTGACACGCTCGAACATTGCCTCTATAAATCCAGTATTGGAGAATTGTATGAAGCGTGTCATCCCTACAGCCTATCCTGCCGACTCTTGCCTTGATAGCCCGGCCACCTTGGGTGCGGCAATCCGTGCCGCCCGTACCCAGGCGGGTATGCGCCAGGTCGATGCGGCCTTAAGCATTGGTGTTGCCTTGCAGACCTTGATTGATATTGAAACCGGCCAGCCGGGTGTCAGTATCGGCAAAATCCTGCAAGTGGCGCAAAGCTTGGGCGTGTCGCTGTTCGTCCTGCCCCAGTCGCAACGCGATAATGTCCGCCGACGTTTGGCTGACTTGACCCAGCCACCGCTATGAAGCTGGACGTGAAAGCCAACGTGGAGTTGGTCGGCTGGCTCAGTCAGGACAGCGGCAGCGGCCTGTTTGCTTTTGACTATGCACCGGACTGGCTGGCAAAAGACATCCGCTTCCCGTTAAGCCCGGCTTTGCCCCTGGACGCCGAAACGACCACACCCGAACAACACAGCGCCACTGTCCGGCAGTTTTTCCAAAACCTGTTGCCGGAAGGCCAGGCACTGGACGATGCCGCGCAAGCCAACAAAGTGTCCAAATCCAACCTGATGGGCTTGCTGATCGCCTTAGGGCAAGAAACCGCCGGGGCGTTGTCGCTCAGCTTGGCTGATCCGCCAGCTCCCGCCCACCGGGAAACCACGAAACGTTTGCTGAACCGGGATGAATTGTCCCGCCGCATCCGCTCTCGCCCGCAAGAAGCGTTCACGGTCTGGGACGGCAAAGTCCGGCTGTCGATTGCCGGCCACCAGGACAAGATTGCCGTGCTGGAAGAAGGCCTGAACTGGTATCTGGTCGACGGCGAAGACTTGGCTTCCACCCATATCATCAAACCCGAACCGCTACGCACCCGCCTGCAAGGCATGACCAGCATGAACTGGCCTGTATGCGCTTGGCTCAGGCTGTGGGTTTGCCAACGGCGGACATCCGCCTGGAATGGCTACCCGAACCCGTAGCGCTGATCCGCCGCTTTGACCGGATCAGCAAAGCCGATGGCGTGCAGCGGCTCCACTGCATTGATGGTTGCCAGGCCTTGGGTCTGGGTGTCAGCATGAAATATGAACGCCCTTATGGCGATGGCCGGGATGTGCAACATCTGCGCGATGGCGCGTCCTTGCCCAAGCTGTTTGCCTTGCTAACCCAAGCCAGCTCGAAACCGGCGGTCGACCGCTTGGCCTTGTTGTGTTGGGCGATATTCCAGGCCTTGATCGGCAATACCGATGCCCACGGCAAAAACCTGTCGTTCTTCATGGACGCGGGTGGCTTGAGCCTAGCGCCGGCGTATGATTTGGTATGTTGCCTGCTCTATGCCGGGGACGGCATTTCCGATACCTTGGCGATGGCCATTGGCGATAATTTTAACCCCGCCACGTTGACGGCCTATGACTGGGCGTTGATGGCGCACGAATGCCGGCTCAATCCTAAATTGGTCAGCCGTGAATTGGCACAATTGGCGGACAAGATTTGCGCCGTCTGGCCGGGATTGCGGGACGGATTGTTGGAACTGGGTGCCGAATTCTCTGTACTGGAGGGGATAGGGGGCGTTTTTTTGCAGCAATGCGGCAATGCCCAAAAGCTTGCGACTGAAATCTCTAAGGTTTCGCGGGATTTGCTGAAGTGAAAATAGGCTGCGCGAGTTTAGACAGATGTTTTTTATGCTGATGGTGTTCTGAACTAACGTTCCGTTCAGCTTGCAAATTCCGCCACGATGCTGGAATGCAAAATAGTCAAAGCAGCCTTTGGGAATTGGCAAACGCGGGATAGCTGAATGTATCAGAACGGCCACTATGTGTAGAACACAGATGGCTATTGACTGAGAAGCCTTATTTCATTGCTCTACCAAATACCAATAAATCCCATTACCCCTATAACAGCCCTGCCCTAGGCTGTCGAAATAAACGGATTTATTAGATTTCAATGTCCCGCTTTTTGGAATATAGGATATAGTCATAACTATTTGAATAAAACATACTTTATCGCAATAATAAATCCAAATAGCGGGAGAAATATTGAGCAAAAAACCAGTAAATTTCGACAGCCTAGCCCTGCCCAGTCCATTGCCTAACTTACCGCCAATACGCACCCTGCTGCGCAATACTTTATTCATCACCGTGGGTTCGTCGATCGCGGCATGCGTCCTATTACGCTGGCTACCACCGCCTACGTCTGTTTTTATGCTCTACCGGCATATTGAAGATATCACCGATAACCGACCCTTCCAGGCCATCGACTATCGCTGGGTCAGCTCGGACGACATCTCGCCTTATGCGACTCAAGCCGTAATCGCCGGGGAAGACCAGCAGTTTTTTCAGCATTACGGCTTTGATATCAAGTCGATACAATCCTCCATCACGGTCTACAGCAACGGCGGGCATTTGCGGGGCGCCAGCACCATTTCCCAGCAGACGGCCAAAAACCTGTTTTTAACGCCATCGAAAAGCTTTATCCGCAAGGGCCTGGAAGCCTGGTTTACCGTTTTACTTGAGTTGCTGTGGGATAAGAAACGGATATTGGAGATCTACTTGAACATAGCGGAATTCGGCGACCACCTGTTCGGTATCGAGGCGGCAAGCCGGCATTATTTCGGTATTCCCGCCAAGCGCCTGAGCCGTTCCCAAAGCGCAATGCTGGCCGCAACACTGCCCAACCCGATACGCCTGAAAGCAGCGCAGCCCTCGAATTACCTGGTCAGGCGGCAGCAGTGGATACTGAGGCAAATGCGCAACCTGGGTACTGCGCGTTGAACACGCCTGCTAACATGAGGGCCTGTTTATATAACCCTTTGCCAGAATGAAATTTGCCGCTCAAACTCAAAATTCTCTTTTGTGTCTATGGCGTGAACCGTCCACCCTTCGACAAGGCCTTTAGTCCTGAGCGTAGCCGAAGGGTCAGGGCGAACGGTTAAGCCTTGCTACTTGTCCCACCTTAAGTGGGTAGCCGCGGTTTTTTATCATTACCGCTAATCACGCCATCAATTTTCTCCGCCAGCCTCTTCACGGCATGCCGGGTTACGGTCTCGTGATTGCCTTTGAGCTCAATGTCAAAATCGGCCACGCGTTTTTTTGTCCTGACATCGATTAAATGCGCCATCAGATATGAAAATAAATAGCTGGGCTTGCTGTGCTGCCCCACAATCACCCAATCGGCTCCCGACTGCTCGCCCAGTTTTACGGCTTGTTCATCAAAGCGGAACAAATAGCCGAAGCCTGAATTAGCCATTTCTTGCGCGGCGGGACTGATTGGGATGATTTGATAAGCGCCACGCTGCACTAGCGCCTCTTCAAGCAAAGGCTTGATCGATACGGTGCGGATACGCTCTGCCGGCGTATTCGGCAATGAGGTGATGTCGTTTAATTCAAAATCTAAAACGGCGATAGGCGTGCCCGCACCGGCTGGCCCGCTCAGCAGCAGCAAAATAACGGTCAATCCGGGTAAAAAAGAGTGTTTCATTGTTTCGGTCTCCATTAATGATGTTGATTGTTGCCTTAAGTCAGAGGCTGCCCGCCATCAGGTATCGTCCAAGCCCGTCAATGCCGTCCGACAATGCGCCGGTTATTAACGCGACCAGGTCGTCACGGTCTTGCGCGGCGACATCCATTTCTATCGTCCATGATACCTGTGTCTTGCCGTTATCATCGCCCACCTCTACGGTACCCAGATAACGGCTGACCGGAAACGGGCAAGCCGTTCGCGTATAGCGAAAGCGTTTTTCCGCATCGTTGATTTCTTCGATGCGGTCATTGATTTCAGACCCGTCGGCCAGCTTCATGATGCGCACCGCACCGACGCCGTCGCCATTGACACAACATTCGGCAATGATCGGGAACCACTGATCCAGGCCGCCGATCGCGCTGATCGCCGCCCAGGCTTTATCGCTGCCGACCGATATTGTTTTAGTTACATTCACGCATTCAATCATCGCTATATCTCCTGGCTAAAATTATTGACAGGCCATAGCTTAACGGGTCGGCAGCCGCCCGTATGCCGATATGTGCCCGAAAAACACGGGCAAATTGCCCGTGTTTTTCGGAGCGGCTTTGCATACGGAAGCCCGACGCTTAGAATGACATCAAGTAAAACCTTAGTGGCCTGCCATGAACCTGAAATTCCACCTGCTGTCCCGCATCGTCCTGATCGCCGTCGCGTGCCTGGCCGCAACGGCGGTCTATGTGCTTTATCAAAGCGACCGGCAAGCCAAGCTGCAAGCGGTGATAAGCGCCGATTCGCTGAGCAGGCAACTGCTCATGCAACTGTGGCGTATCGACGCCGGTTCCGGCGAAATACAACGCTTTCCCGATTTTGATTTATGGAAGCAAACCGGCAGCGCACCCGGCTTATGCGCGCGCTTTCTATCGGCAAATGATAAGCCTGTGCGCAGTCTTTGCAACGGTTCAAGCGTATCGGTCCCAACCTGGCCTGATGCCTTTGAAAGCGCTTACCGTCTGGTTTTTAATCCGGGGCTCGACGTGACGCGGCAAATCGTGTTAAACGGCCGCCGCTATGGTTCGCTGGTCATCACGCCCAGCGCCGAGATGGAAATGGCAGCCGCCTGGAATAATATCCAAAACCTGATCGGGTTTTCTGCCGTCACCGTTCCGGCAATTTGCCTACTGGTTTACCTCAGTATCAGCCGCATCTTGCGCCCGGCACGCCTTATTGTCGACGGCTTGGCGCGCATGGCAACAGGCGATTTGTCGGTCCGCCTGCCGAATTTCGATGTCGCCGAATGGCAGCTAACCGCAACAGCGATTAACCGGCTGGCGGCCGCCCAAGAGCGACTGCTTGCCGAGCGCGGCAAGCTGGCCGTCAGGCTGATGACGGTACAGGAAGAAGAGCGCCGTTATCTCGCGCGGGAATTGCACGATGAATTCGGCCAATGCCTCGCAGCGATCAGCGCCGTCGCTGCATCGATAGCGCAAAGCGCGGAGCAGGACTGCCCGGCGCTGGTCCCTGAAGCCCGGCAGATTACGCGGATTAGCGGGCACATCATGGCCGCCGTGCGCGGGTTGTTATTGCGTTTGCGCCCTTTTGAAATCGACGAGCTGGGACTTGCCGCAAGCCTGAACAGCCTGACGGCAAACTGGAATGTACACGGCGGCGGTAAAACCCAGTATCGACTCATCATTGACGGTGCTTGCGAAGGCTTGCCCGAACCGTTGCCGGTCACGGTATTTCGCATCGTCCAGGAAGGTCTCACCAATGCCGCAAAACATGCGAACGCGGCTAACGTCACCGTCACGCTGACTCGTTCAGCGGACGCGCTGATGCTGGTTATCGAAGATGACGGCATCGCTAGCCAACTGCCGTTCGCGGAAAATTGCGGCATCGGCTTGCCCGGCATACGCGAGCGGGTTATGGCGTTGGCGGGCCGGATGAACCTTACCATCGCTGAGCCGCACGGCTTGGTGATCCAGGTACAACTGCCGATTCGGCCTGCCGAGGTGTTGCCGTGAAAGCGTCTGCAAGTATCAACATCCTGCTCGCCGATGACCACGCCATCGTCCGCGAAGGTTACCGCTCGTTATTGCAAAAACAACCCGGAATGCAGGTCATCGCTGAAGCGGCGGACGGCGTCGAGGCTTATGCCCTGTTTAAGGCCTGCGCGCCCGATGTCGTCATCATGGATCTTTCCATGCCGGGACCAAGCGGCCTTACTACGATTGCGCGCATGAAACAGCGCCGTAGCGATGCAAGGATACTGGTGTTCAGCATGCATCAGCATCCAAGCTTTGCCGTGCAGGCAACGCGCGCAGGCGCGCTCGGTTATGTCACCAAAAGCAGCCCGCCCGAGGTATTGATCCGCGCTGTTTATGAGGTTTACCAGCGGCGTACCGCGCTGAGCGCGGACATAGCCCAGGCGCTGGCGCTGGAGAAACTCGGCGCTGACCGCGATGCCCTGGAAGCATTGACTGTCAGGGAATTCGAGATCCTGCGCCTGTTGGTCGAAGCCAAAACGCCTGAAGTTATCGCGCAAACCCTCAGCATCAGCACCAAGACCGTCTTGAACTGTCATTATTTGATCAAGCGCAAACTCGGCGTTGCCGGCGATATAGAGCTGACCCGGCTCGCGATCAAGATGAATGTGATTGATTTGCTGGAATTGTCGGGTGCCGCGGAATAAACGGCGGATTTTATCGGGCCTTCGCACGCTTATGTTTACGGTTTTTACAGTTTTTTTGTAACTACTCACCCCCCACCCATCAAAAAAATAATCAATAAAATCAATGAGTAAAAAATAGCAAATTATCTAAAACGTGCAAAAAAGACACTTTTTAGCTCGAAAACAGCGTTTTTTCACACAATCCTTGAAACAGTTGAAATTTATCTAATTGATTTAATTGAATTTTAATTAAGCGATAGGGGGTGAGTAGTTACGTTTTTTTAGCGCGTTTTGGAGGTCAGAATTAACTTGATATGAAAACGCTGTGAGCGTTTAAAAGCATATAAGCGCCACTATTGAAACTGATTAACGAAAACCATGTCTCCTCAAACGGCTTGAAATAAGATATTGTTATAAGCGCGGTTATTCTTGGCGGCCATATACGGTCTTAATTAAACGAGGAGTACGATCATGAAACATTATTCTTTAATATTGGCAGGGCTTTTGCTTTTTTCCACGACAGCGCCGGCGCTTGAAAAAACCGGCCCTGCACGAACCGATGAAGTGCTTCAGCGCAGTCAACCGGTGCTGCCGTTTTCTGTGGAACAATCTTTGCAGACGTTTTCCAAGACCGTTCATGGCGGCGTTCAGCATGTTGTCGCCAAGTCAGCAGGCGATACCCGGCAGATAAAATTGATCCAGGCCTACCTGCTCAAACTTGCCGGTGAGTACAGGGAAGGCGATTTTTCCGAGACAGAACGCATACACGGAGCGGATATGCCGGGTCTCACGCTGTTAAAAACGGCAGAAACAGACGACATAAAATTTGAATATAAAGCGTTGGAAGATGGTGCGCAGATTCATTATTCGACGGAATACCCGCAATTCGTGCAGGCCCTTCATATCTGGTTTGATGCGCAGATCAGCGATCACGGCAATCCTGTAGTACCGGAACATAGCCAACATCATTCAACCATCGCGGAATAATTGCCAATTATTGGTAACTATTCGGCCATCAAAGACAATGGAACGCTGAGGCGTAAGATACATAGGACAAGCACAGATGACTCAATAAAAATCGTAACTATTCAGCCTTAAGCTAAAGCTGCCTATAAGGGCGCGCCGCGGGCGCCTTTTCCTGTGCGTGGGTAACGTGCCAGTCCGTTGATGGCGCGATTCAGATGGCTTGGCAATGAGCTGAATAGTTACTAAAAACCTTATATTATTTTAAATCTGCGTTCCATTTGTCCAACTGCACTGCAGCCGGTCGTATGCTGCTAAAGATCAACCCGCATCGTCCTGATCGAATTTTTGCTTATCTCAGGCAATGCCGCTATCGCTTCACGCAATTTGCTTTCCCAACTGCGCCTTAATTGCAGCATATAGTCGTCATCGTCATCAAAACAGTAGTATTCGCGAAGACTGAAACTGTTTTTACGGTAAATCAGCATTTCCACCGGCGCTCCGACGCTGGCGTTACTGCGTATCGTGGAATCCATCGAAACCAGGCAGCAGCGCGCCGCTTCGTCTATCGACGTATCCGGTTTAAGAAAGCGATCCAGTATCGGCTTGCCGTACTTGCTCTCGCCTATTTGCAGGAAGGGGGTGTTTGCAGAGCTGGTAATGCTGTTGCCTTCGGAGTAAACCATGTACGCGCCATGTGGTTCGTTGGCGATCTGGCCGGCGAGTATAAACGTCGCCGAAGGATTAAAGGCCGATTGTCCTTCGGAATTCAGGTGCTGTTTTTGTTTTTCAACGCTGATATGCCCTAAATAGACGGCGGCTTCGGATAAACATTCGACGGTATTGATATTGGTAGCGGCGTTCTTGATTTTATCGCGGTGTAATTGTTCCAACACGGCTTGCGTTGTCGCAAGGTTACCGGCGCAAAGCAAGACAATTTTACGATCGCTGCGGGTATCAAACGCATGCATTTTGCCGTGTGTGCTGACATTATCAATACCGGCATTGGTTCTTGAGTCAGAAACCAGGATAAGTCCTTCGTTTATAGAAGCAGCAATACAATAAGTCATAGTTAAGTGTCATGGAACGTTCAAAATGGCGGCCATTTTAATCTTTTTTATAAGGAAATGCGCTATTATGTGACGGCATCGTACAGACTCTCAACGCTGACCTGCATATGCGTTAACAGCGCCCCCGAACCGAACTGGTGAAATATCGAGACATCGGCGGCATCGCGCCCGAATGCGATGATAACCCTGCCGCCGGATACATCCTTCTGGGTTGGGTCAAAGGTGTACCAGCGGCTGCCGACATAAGCCTCAAACCAGGCATGCAAATCCATAGGCTCCAGGTTGTTCAGGTAGCCGACGACGATGCGCGCCGGAATGCTGATGCTGCGGCACAAGGCAATACCCAAATGGGCGAGATCGCGGCACACGCCGTAGCCGCGGTGATGTATTTCAGTCGCCGACAGCGGGACGTCGCTGGAGCCGGGCTGGTATTGAACGGTCTGGCGAACCCAGCCGGCAATCCTCTCGACTTGGTCGTATCCGGGAGCCGCATCGGCGCTGATGTCCCTGGCCAGTTCGCCGAAGCGATCGGATTCGCAATAACGGCTGGGCAGCAAAAACGGCAACACATCGTTCGGAAGATTCTGGATTTCGACAAAATACGCGCCGGGAGCGGCATCCTGGTAATCGGCAATGATGACTTCAGCCGAGGCGTCTATCAGCAAGATACCCTGCGGCGCAACCAGGCGTTGGCAGGAATTGCCGTAGCTGTCAGTGCCCTCGATGACGAGCACATCGGGTTTTATCGTGTAAGACTCATTCATGACCCATTGCGACATGCCCCTGAACGGCCGCAGCATTAAAATTAATGCGGCGGCATCGTCTATCTGGAAGCAAAGCTTGCAACTGACTTTCAGTTTCATAACCTGTGAAGTGGTGTCGTCAAATATCCAGCATGTCGAGCTGGCTATAGGCGTGATTCAGCCACATTTTTACGCGCTGCCGATCGAGCAGGCCCAGGGCGTTAAGATTATCGAAATCACGGTTCCTGGCCGCCCAGAAACTGGAATTATTGCCGTCGATTTTAGTCATGATCGGCGTATACAAGCGTTTCAGCACCATCACTTTGGCGCTCATATCCAGCGCCCGGTCTTTAACGCCGGAGAATTCCAGCAAGCTGAATTCTTCATCCCTGAGCTGGTTTTGCACGAGGACGTAGTTCAGTTTCGAACCGTAATGATCCAGCAGTTTGTCGAGCAATTCCACGCAGTCTTTGCCGGAATCCATGACATTCCAGTACGTCAGCGTAATGCCCAGTTCCTGCGCCAATTCCAGCACCCCGGACTCATCGATCCAGGTCGCCAGGGGATGATGTGTTTGCGCCGCGAGATCAACCAGGACGCGCTGTTCAGGATTAGCCTCCGCCGTTTCGATAATGGTGTCGAGGCTATGGTAATTATCGATGATCGTCGGCGACGCATAATCGGTATAAAAGCGTAATAAGGCCCCGTGCGAGCGATCGGTATCAAAACCGACAAAGGGGATGTTGCTGTCTATCATGTATTGCGCCAATACCCGCGCCACCACCGATTTGCCTACGCCGCCTTTTTCGCCGCCGATAAGATGTATAGTTGTCATAAAACCCCTCATTGAGTCCAATAGATTAAAAATTACCAACCACGTCGTGATGAAAGTCCGAGTACGCACCGCGTACCTTAAACCAGGCGCAGACAACACCGGAAGGCCAGAAGAAGGTACGCGATGCGTACCCTATGTGCAATCAATTATCCTGGAAAAATCATTTCATCCACGAAAAATACGAAAAACACGAAAAATTCAAAGCGTTATCAAGCTATAGATCATCACCTAAAGGGTGAATGGTTTAATCAATACAACATATTGATTTGTTTCGTGTCTTTCGTGGACTAACTGCGGTTTTTAGGATTATTCCAGCCGCAATACATCCACCGATACCGACAGCGTATGCTGTCCGCCGCCGAAAGCGATACCTTTCAGCGGCGTGACATCGGCGTAATCACGTCCCCACGCCAATGTAATATGCTGGTCGTAGGGTAGTTTATTATTAGTCGGGTCAAAATCCAGCCAGCCGGCGCCGGGCAGGTACACGGCAAACCAGGCGTGCGAAGCGTCCGCGCCGATTAACCTGGGCTTACCCGGTTCGGGCAGGGTTTCCACATAGCCGCTGATATATCGCGCCGATAGGCCGAAGCTGCGTAAACAGCCGATAGCCAGGTGCGCAAAATCCTGGCAGACACCGCGCCGATGTGCAAGTACCGTCGATAACGGCGTTGCTATCGTCGTGAACGCAGGGTCGTAAGTAAAGTCGGTGTAAATCCGCTGCATTAAGTCGCTGACAACGTCCACCAGCGGGCGGCCCGGCAAAAATGAAGCGCGCGCATAATCGGCCAATTCCTGCGTGGTCGTGACCATAGGCGAATCCAGCACATATTGCTTGGCATCCAGCACGTCGAGCAGTTGCTGCTGATTCTGGCTTGCATTTTCCTGGAGTAGCTCGCGGACCTGTTCCCAGGTCATTTGCTTTACGCCATCGCCGATTTGCTCACCGGGCAGTATCGTCACTTCGCTGATCGCCGTAACAACCAATTGTTTATGCGCTTGCTGAATCGCAAAATAGGCCGTGCGATTACCGAAGAAATCGACAAGTTCGCGATAATCGGTGGGCGAAGGCGTAATCTCAAAACGGCTGGATTCACAGCGTTGCCGCCAGAAATCGCGCGGCTGCAAGCGCGCTTCATTTTGGCACAAGCCTACGGCTTGGCTGTAATTGTATATCGTCGTATGCGTGATGCGGTATTTCATAACTCATCCTCCGGCGGACTGTTCACCGTCATCCACTGCGATGTTTGCGAATGGCTGAAATAGGCTCGCGCGATGATTTCCGCGATACGCCACAGCAAATCCGTCGTATCGGACAGCCGCCGCTCAAGGTCGGCATACAGGCCTTCGCCTTCGTCGATCTTGAGTAAATCGACCAGGTTGCTCAGGCGTAAATCGGTATACGCCTTAATAATCAAACGCTCTTCTTCGCTGAGCCGGCTCTTGCTGCGTTCCCGCGGCAACGCGGCGACATGCGCGGATAAATGCTGTAATTGGTAGGCGACGGAACGCGGGTGCGTTTCATCCAGCAATAATAATTCCAGCACCATCGGCAACTGGATCAACGAACGGTAACGCCGCTGATAAATCGTCAGGCTGTCTGTTGAAGCCAGGATTGCTTCAAGCACCTGGTTTTGCACGGCGTTATCATGCCGCGTTATGACCGTGGCGCGCAGCAATGCGATCAACGCCAATGCGCGCTCCAGCCGGCGACCGCTATCCAGCATCAGCCAACCCGCCTCACGCGTCATGCTCTCAGCGGTCAGGCCGGCAAACGCGACAATGCCGGTAATCAATTCATCGAGACTGCTTTGCAAGGACTCGATACTGATGTCGTTATTCATGACGCGTTGCTGCCAGCGATGCTGGATATTATCGACGCTACGCCAGGTATCCTGTGACCATAAGTCGCGGATATTGAATGCCGACTGCACGAATGCCTGGATATTCGCGGCCAGGGAGCCGGGGCGCTGGATATTTTTAGCCAATGATAATAACTCGGCCTGGGGCGCTTTCAAAAGCCGGCTGTCGCCTTTGACAAAACCCGGATACGTCGCCGTGACATGCGTGAGACCCCGCAGCAATACCGCCAGCGACGCGCCGTCTACGGCATCCTGGTATTCCAGCATATCCCCGAATTTCAGCAGCACGGTACGCAACAATCGCGCCGCCGCTTCGGTGCGTTCAAGATGCCGCCCCACCCAGAATAAATGATCCGCCGCGCGGCTGGTCAACGGTTCGGTAACGGCATCGATGAGTTGATTGCGGCCTGCTTGCGGCAGTACGGCCATCGGCTTGCTCGGCTCCGAAGCCAACACCCAGGTATCCTTGCTGATGCCGCCGGCCTGGTTGGAGACGATAAAATCGTCCTTATCATGCGCGACGCGAGTCAGGCCGCCCGGCATCACCAGGTAATCCTCGCCGTTCGCGACGACGAAATTTCGCAGCACCGCATTGCGCGGTTCGATATGGTGGTCGATAAACGCCGGCACGGTGGACAGGCTGACGCGTTCCTGTCCGACGAATAAATGCGGTTTGGCGATAATCGCGGCGCGCAACGCGGCTTTTTCGTCATGGCTTAATGCGTTGCCGAATACCGAACCGTTGCCTTGCCTGCGGTTGATCTGCTTAATCACCAGACGCTCAAGGTTTTGCAGGACAAAATCGCGCTCACGGCGTTGTCCGCACCACCAGGTCGCAACCGACGGCAGGATCAGTTCCTCGTTTAAAAAATAGCGCGCCAGTTTCGGCAAAAACGCCAATAAGCCGGGGTTTTCGAGCACGCTGCTGCCCAGCGGATTGGCAATCGCGACATTGCCGCGCCGCACGGCTTCCAGAAGCCCAGCGACGCCCAGGCGCGAGTCACTGCGCAATTCCAGAGGGTCGCAGAAAGAATCATCGACGCGCCGCAAAATAACATCGACATGTTGCAGGCCTTCCAGCGACTTAAGCCAGACATGGCCATCGCGCACCGTCAGGTCATCGCCCTGGACCAGCGTATAGCCCAGGTACGAAGCCAGGTAAGCATGTTCAAAATAGGTTTCGTTAAACGGGCCCGGCGTCAGCACGACAACGCGCGGATTGTCTTTATTGTGCAGCGCGGTACTGGCGAGTCCCTTGCTTAGGGCTTTAAAAAAAGCGGACAGGCGATGCACTTGCGATTCGCGAAAAATATCCGGCAACACGCGCGTCATCACGGTACGATTTTCCAGCGCGTAGCCGGAACCGGAAGGCGCCTGGGTGCGGTCGTCCAGCACCCAAAACCGGCCTTTCGCGCCACGCACCAGGTTGGCGGAATAAATCGTCAATTGCCTGGGTTGGTTTTGCAACGTGCCCATGCACGGATACAGGAAACCCTGGTGCGCAAAAATCAGCTCAATCGGCAGCAAGCCTTTTTTCAGCAGGGTTTGGCCGCCGTAAATATCCTTCAGGATCAAATCCAGCAAAGCGGCGCGCTGTTTAAGGCCCGCTTCAATGACCGACCATTCTTCGCTGCTGATCAATAACGGTATCGGGTCCAAACGCCACGGCCGGGTCAGCTTTTGCGCATCGCCGTAGACGTTGTAGGTTACGCCGTTTTCGCGTAACAAGCGCTGCGCTTCACGGCGGCGGCGGTCGATTTCCGCACTGCCCATCGTTTCCAGCGCCTTGATGAAGCGCTCCCAATAAGGCAATACCTTGTGTTCCGTAGCGACCATTTCGTCATAGACGCCCAGCCGCGTCTCGTAATATTGCACGCCAATATCGTCGGTCACGGTCTCTGTATTACGCACGGAACAGCTCTTCGTATTCGATCATGTTTTTATCTGGGATTTATGGTGCGCGATTTGCGCATAGCCGGCGACGCATCATGCTACCGCCCGCTATACCGTAAATCCAGCGTAAACGGGTATTCCTCGCTCAATTCCTCGGGCGGCGGCGCCATCGGCCTGGGCGCGGCCTTGTTGACGGTAAACTTGTCCACGAAGGCTTTATCCGACGGTGCGGACGGCGATGCCGACAGCGGCGGACGTATCACCACGCCCGGCGTATGCCCGTAATCCCAAAAACGCGTGATGCGCCTTGCCTCGGCCTCGAAGCTGTTGACCGGGAAGGCATCATAACTGCGTCCGCCAGGATGTGCGACATGATAGGTGCAGCCGCCGACGGCGTGGCCGTTCCAGGTGTCGATCACATCGAAGACCAGCGGCACATGCGGGCTGATGGTTGGATGCAGCGCCGACGGCGGCTGCCAGGCGCGGTAGCGCAGCCCGGCGACGTATTCGCCCTGGCGTTTGGTCGCCCGCATCGGCAAACGCCTGCCGTTACAGGCCAACACATAGCGCCCTTCGGTAAAGCCCGTCACCTTGACCTGCAGGCGCTCCACCGATGAATCGACATAGCGCGCCGTGCCGGTGCTGCTGACTTCTTCGCCCAGCACATGCCAAGGCTCGATCGCAAAACGCAGCTCCAATTCCATGTCATCGACCATCGTCGTGCCGTAACGCGGAAAGCGGAATTCAAAAAACGGTTCCAGCCATTCCAGCTCGAAGCCGTAACCGGCGCGTTGCAGGTCTTTGACAACATGTTTCATGTCTTCGCGGACATAATGCGGCAGCATGAAGCGGTCATGCAGCTCGGTGCCCCAGCGCACCAGGTCGCGCTTGTACGGCTCGCGCCAGAACCACGCAATCAACGCACGCAATAAGGCCATCTGCACCAGCGACATGCGCGCATGGGGCGGCATTTCAAATGCGCGCAACTCCAGGATGCCGAGGCGGCCTGTAGTGCTATCGGGCGAATAGAGCTTGTCGATACAGAACTCGGAACGATGGGTATTGCCGGTGATGTCGGTCAATAAATGCCGCAGCAGGCGGTCGACCAGCCACGGCGCCGGCACTTCACCTTCGGGCATTTGCTGGAAGGCAATTTCCAGCTCGTACAGCTTTTCGTCCCGGCCTTCATCGACGCGCGGGGCCTGGCTGGTCGGACCGATAAACATGCCGGAAAACAGGTACGACAAGCCGGGATGGTGTTGCCAGTAGGTCACGAGACTGCGCAATAAATCGGGACGGCGCAACAGCGGACTGTCGGCCGGCGTTTCGGCCCCGATCGTGATATGGTTGCCGCCGCCGGTGCCGGTATGGCGACCGTCCAGCATAAACTTTTCGGTGCCCAACCTGACCTGGAAGGCCTGTTCGTACAGCACCGTCGTTTTATCGACCAATTCCTGCCAGCTTTTGGACGGATGGATATTGACTTCGATGACGCCGGGGTCCGGTGTTACCATCAAGCGCTCGATACGGTAATCGCGCGGCGGTTCATAGCCTTCAATCACCACCGGCAGCGCCAGTTTTTCGGCAGTCGCTTCAACGGCTGCGATCAAGTCGAGATAATGTTCCAACAGCGACAGCGGCGGCATGAAGATATGCAGTCTCCCGTCGCGCGGTTCCACGCACACGGCGGTATGCGGCACTTCGACATGGACGGTTTCCTGGTCACCCGGCTCCTGCTCGGTAATTTCAGGATGTGCAGCGATTTTTTCTTCAAAACTGCTGTAACGACGCGCGACTTCGCCGTAATAGTCACCCAGTTCCGGTAAATCGGCGAACAGGCTTTGCGGTTCCTGGGTATCGCGTTTATCGGGCGCCACCCAGGGCAGGCTGTTGAGCGGCATGCGCATGCCCATCGGCGAATTGCCGGGGATCAGGAACATCTGGCCTCGGCGAAAATCCCACGGACCGCTTTGCCAGCTTTGTTCAAACCAGCTCCATTTCAGCGGCAACGAAAAACCCGCCGGCTGGCCTAAATCCGCATCCAGCAATTTAGCCAGGGTCTTGCGCTCGATCGGGTCTTTCAGCCTGCTTTTTAAGGGATCGATATTTTGCGGCAAGTTGCCTTCCTGCCACAGGTAATAAAAGCTGTCTTCATAGGCGCTTGCAATATAGCGCTGTTTTACGCCCAGATGCTGCGCCAGTTGCTGAGTGAATAACAACGCGTGTTTTATCGTATGTCCGTAATCGGTGTTAATATCGGCCAATAAAGCCGGGTTGCGCCAGACCCGCGTGCCGTCCTTGCGCCAAAATATGCCGTATTGCCAGCGCGGCAGCGGTTCGCCGGGATACCATTTGCCTTGCCCGTAATGCAGCATCGCGCCTTTCGCGAAGACATCACGCAGGCGTTTGGTCAATTCTTGTGCGCGTTCGCGTTTATGCGCACCATCAGCGTGCGTATTCCATTCATCGCCTTCCATATCATCGACGGAAACAAAAGTCGGCTCTCCGCCCATCGTTAATTTGACGTCGTCTTCGATAAATTGCCGGTCTACCTGCAAGCCCAGCGCGTCGATGTTATGCCATTGCTCGTCGGTATACGGCTTCGTGACGCGCGGGTCTTCATGGAGACGCTCCACGGTGTTGCTGAATTCAAACGTCACTTCACATTTATCGGTAGCGCCGCTGACCGGCGCGGCGCTGGCGGGGTTAGGCGTGCAGGCCAGCGGGATATGGCCTTCGCCGGCCAGCAAGCCGGAGGTAGGATCGAGACCTATCCAGCCGGCGCCCGGTATATAGACTTCCGTCCAGGCATGTAAATCGGTGAAATCCTGTTCGGGACCGGAAGGACCGTCCAGCGACTTGATGTCGGCAGTCAGCTGCACCAGGTAACCCGATACAAAACGCGCCGCCAAGCCCAAATGGCGCAATATCTGCACCAGCAACCAGGCCGAATCGCGGCAGGAACCGCTGGCTTTTTCCAGCGTTTCCTCACAGCGTTGTATGCCCACTTCCATGCGGATGTTGTAACTGATCGCCTGGAACAATTTGCGGTTAACATCGACCAGGAAGTCATTGATATTGCGTTTGCTTATATCAAAATCCTTGACCCATTGCGTCAGCCCTTCGCCGTTTTCGGTTATTTCCAGGTACGGTTGCAGTTCCTTGGACAGTTGCTCTTCGTACTGGAAAGGATATTTTTCGGCATAATCCTCGACAAAAAAATCGAAGGGGTTGATGACCGTCATATCGGCGATAACTTCGACCTCTATACTGAGTTTGCGGCATTTTTCCGGAAATACGACGCGCGCGAGGATATTGCCGAACGGGTCCTGCTGCCAGTTGATGAAATGTTCTTCAGGCTCGATGCGCAGGCTGTAACCTTTAATCGGCGTGCGGCTATGCACCGCAGGGCGCAGGCGGAAGACATGCGGCGACAGGGATACCGATTTATCGAAGCGGTAGATGGTTTTGTGACGGATGGCCACTTTAATTGTCATGATCGTTTTTCCTCGCCTGTTGTTTGGTGTTAGGTAACTCGCAAAAATAAACCATAAATGCATATAGAACGCAGATGACGCTGATAGTTATACCCACAAGTGATTAGCGCAGATTTTTCACGGATTATCCGCGTTTATCATAATCATCTGCGTCATCTGCGTTCTATTCCGTACCCTTATATCTTGATTCTGATTCCCCAAAGAGCCAGAATCCCCGACTGATCATCGGGAGGATGTCGGAGGAAGTCGCGTTTACCCTGAGGCTTAAAGCCTGACCCAGAGATTGAACTCCC
>Ga0172373_10001320_pt1 | contig 40362 bp, 30 predicted proteins | sample Lak10m_2_FD_114546 | JGI IMG/M metagenome (GOLD analysis project Ga0172373, IMG submission 114546) | Freshwater microbial communities from Kabuno Bay, South-Kivu, Congo - kab_092012_10m | ecosystem: Environmental > Aquatic > Freshwater > Lake | place: Democratic Republic of the Congo... | reverse complement strand
GTGCAGGTGACCGACACCGCCTGCCAGGGGCGCACGCGGCCACCGCCGGCGGTGCGGACCCGATCCAGCACGTGCTCGAGCACCATCCGTGCGTCGTTGGTCTGGTCGAGCCGGATGCGCGCTGCGGTGAACGAGCGCTGGATGGCCACCGTCGCCGACACTGCCGCCGCCGAGATGATGCCGGCGATGGCGAGCGTGACGGACAGCTCAAGCAGGGTGAAGCCGCGTCGGTTCATCAGCCGGGCCTGAAGGTGATGAAGGTGAGGCGGTGCTCGCGCCGGTCCATGCCGAACCAGCGGACGTCGAGGTCGATGCGGTTGTAGGTCACCTCGGGGTCGACGACGCCCACCGACCAGGCGACGACGAATCCGTCGGGAGTGGCCGCCTCGGCCTCGACGCGGTCGCGGGTGAAGAAACGCTGGTGGTTGCCAGGTTGCAGCAGTGGTCCGCCGCGCGGCTGCAGCCGCAGGGCGTCGAGCACGTCTTCGGCAACGACAACGGCGTCGGCGCCGCGGCGCTGGGTGTCGATGAGGCCTTGCAGGGTGAGCCAGGCGCTGAGGATCCCCGCGGTCCCCACGGCGAACATCGCCCCGGCGATGAGCACCTCGACGAGGGAGAAGGCCCGGCGAGGAGGGCTCATAGCATCTGCATCTCCTGGCCGCCGCCGCCGCCGCCGCCGCCACCGCCACCGCCCACGGGGGCGGGTGCCGGCGCAGGGGCCGGAGCAGGAGCCGGGGCCGGCGCTGGTGCGGGTGCCGGCGCAGGGGCGGGTGCCGGCGCAGGCGCTGGGGCCGGCGCAGGTGCGGGAGCGGGTGCCGGCGCAGGAGCGGGTGCCGGCGCAGGCGCCGGCGCAGGTGCGGGTGCGGGTGCGGGTGCCGGCGCAGGAGCGGGTGCCGGCGCAGGCGCGGGTGCCGGCGCAGGCGCCGGCGCAGGCGCGGGTGCCGGCGCAGGCGCGGGTGCCGGCGCAGGCGCAGGCGCGGGTGCCGGCGCTGGGGCCGGCGCAGGTGCGGGTGCGGGTGCGGGTGCCGGCGCAGGAGCGGGTGCCGGCGCAGGAGCGGGCGCGGGGCCGGGGGCCGGCGCCGGTGGCGCCGCCTCGATGGGTGGCGGGGTGTCCACCGCCGCGCCGGCGATCGGGTAGACGAACACCGTGCGTTGCTCGTCGGTGAGGCCGGCGTCGACGGCGACGGTGGCGAACGGGTCGGTGAGCGAGCCCTCACGGTCGAAGTGCAGCGCGTTGATCGGGCCGCCTGCACCCTGGCCGTCGACGCTGCGCATCTCGAGCGTCTTGATGGCCGGTGGCAACACCGTCGTCTCGAGCACCGACGGGTAGCCGTCGACGCCGCCGATGCCGTCGCTGCAGGGGACGAGCGTCGTCGTGAACCGGATCTGGCTGCCGACCTTGCCGTGGTCGAGGTCGACACAGGTGCGACGACTGCGGGCGACCTCGCGGGCGCGCACGATGACCGCACCGGCCTGCGAGACGGCGCGGGCACCGTCGGCGCGGCGGATCGCCGTCGTCACGTTGGGGACGGCGACGGCGGCGAGCACGCCGACCATCGCCACCACGACCATGAGCTCGAGAATGGTAAAGGCCTTCACGCGCCATACGATATCGCCTCGCGCGGAGGCGTCCGCCAGTGAGACAGGCGGGATCACATGGCCCTACACGTCGAGGGCGCGGGCGCGCTCCACGGCATGGACGCCCTTCACACCCTCGAGGGCCTTCACGACCTTGCGGAGCTGGTCGATGTCGTTGATGCCGCACTTGAAGGTGTTGACGGCCTGACCGCCCTGCACCTTGCAGTTGGCCTCGCTGATGTTGATGTTGTTCTTGCTGAACACACCCGAGAGGTCGGCGAGCATGCCCTCGCGGTCGTCGGTGAGCACCCGCAGGTGGATGGTGCGGGCAAACGACGTCGAGGCGTCCCACGACACATTGATGCGTCGCTCGGGGTCGAGCTCGAGCACCTTCTGGCAGTCGCGGCGATGCACGATGAGGCCGCGGCCGCGCGAGATGAAGCCGATGATCGGGTCGCCCTTCACCGGGGAGCAGCAGCGCGCGTAATGCACGAGCATGTCCTCGATGCCCTCGAGGCGGACGCCCGTGCTGCTGGTCCGACGCGCCACGCGCTCGATGAGCTCGCCGAGCCGCGACTTCTTCGGCTGCTCCTGCGGCTTCTCGCGCAGCTCGGCCGGCAGCACCTTCTCGACGACGACCTGGGGAGAGAGCTTGCCGTAGCCGACGGCGACGCAGACGTCGTCGCCGTCCTTGTACTTGTCGTTCTTGAAGGCTTCGACGACGGCGTCGCCCTTGAGGTACTTGGCCGCGCTCTCGCCGTAGCGCTTGAACTCGCGCTCGAGGAGCTCCTTGCCGATGACGACGGCGCGCTCCCGTTCCAGCTCACGGACGACGGCGCGGATCTTCGTGCGCGCCCGCGACGTCTTCACGAACTCGAGCCAGTCCTTGTTGGGACGCTGCTGCTTGTTCGTGATCACCTCGCAGGTGTCGCCGTTGCGCAGCTCGTACCGCAGCGGGACGATGCGCCCGTTCACCTTCGCGCCGGCGCAATGCATGCCGACGTTGGTGTGCACAGCGAAGGCGAAGTCGACGGGGCAGGCGCCGCGCGGCAGCTCAAGGACGTCGCCGTTGGGCGTGAAGACGTAGACCTCGTCGGAGAAGAGCTCGAACTTCACCGAGTCGAGGAACTCGGTGGGGTCCTTGAGGTCGCGCTGCCAGTCCATCAACTGGCGCAGCCACCGGAACCCCTCTTCACCGCCCTGGGGCCTGGTGGCGTCCGTCGAGCCCTTCTCCTTGTACTTCCAGTGGGCGGCGATGCCCTCCTCGGCGACGAGGTGCATCTCCGGCGTGCGGATCTGGATCTCGATGCGCTCGGCCTTCGGTCCCACCACCGTCGTGTGCAGCGAGCGGTAGCCGTTGGGCTTGGGCAGCGAGATGTAGTCCTTGAAGCGGCCGGGCACCGGCCGCCATTGGCCGTGGATGTGGCCGAGGGTCTCGTAGCAGTGGGCGACGGTGTCGACGACGACGCGGAAGGCGATGACGTCGTTGACCTCGTCGAGGCCGACGCCCTTCTTCACCATCTTCTTGTGGATGCTCCACAGGTGCTTCGGGCGGCCCGAGACCTGGAAGTCCTTCATGCCCTGCTTCTTCAGCGTGGTGCCGATGATGTCGATGACGTCGTCGATGAACTTCTTGCGGTCCTTCTCGGTCTTGCCGAGCTGCTCGAGCAGCTCGCCGTACTCGCGGGGATGCAGGTAGCGGAACGAGAGGTCCTCGAGCTCGAGCTTCACCCACGAGAGGCCGAGGCGGTTCGCCAACGGCGCATAGATGTCCATCGTCTCGCGGGCGATGGCCTCCTGCCGCTCGGGCTTCATGTGCTCGAGGGTCCGCATGTTGTGGAGGCGATCGGCGAGCTTGACGAGGAGCACGCGGATGTCGCGGCTCATCGCCACGAGCATCTTGCGGAAGTTCTCGGCGAGCTTCTCCTCGGCGGTGTTGAACTTCACCTGGCCGAGCTTGGTGACGCCGTCGACGATGTCGGCGATGTCCTTGCCGAAGAGCTCCTGCACCTCCTCGAGCGTCGCGAGCGTGTCTTCGACGGTGTCATGCAGCAGCCCGGCGCAGACGCTGGCGTCGTCGAGCTTGAGCTGGGCGAGGATCGAGGCCACCGCCAGCGGGTGGATGAGGTAGGGCTCGCCCGTCTTGCGCACCTGACCGGCGTGCACCTTCGCGCAGTAGACGTACGCCTTCTTGATGAGGTCGACGTCCGCGTTGGGGTTGTACGCGGCGACCGCGTCGAGGATGTCGTTGAGGCGAAGCGCTGGCTGCATGCGTGCGGGTCTTCTTTCGCCAGTGTAACGCGACGCTCCGAGCGCGGCGTGGAACCCGAGGGCGGGTTCGGGTTCCGCCGCAGATCCATGGACTTGATGCCACGACGCGGCCGACGTCGCGCGTTTCGCGCTCCGTCCGGACGGTACGAATGTGGGGGACTGTCCTACCCGGCCTCGCGCACCGACACCGGCGCCGCATCGCCCTCCGTCCGGCCGGGGACCGGGGCGAAGTCGAGCCGCACCGACGCCACCGCCGGTCGCGCGCCGAAGCGGGGGCGGACGTAGTCCTTGTGGCCGCAGTGGGGGCCATGCACGTGGCCGCCCATCGCCTCGTCGAGGGGCCGCACGATCTGGCCGAGGAAGCCCCGCGCCCCCTGCCGCGCGATCGATGACAGCAGCAGCAGCGCGACGACGATGACGCCGGCGACGGCCATCGGGCCAGTCGGCCGGGACGCCAGCTTGTGCAGCGCCGGCAGCGCCAGGGTGCCGCCAGCGACGGCGTTGATGACGATGCCGACGCCGCTGCTGGCGACGATGACGGAGACAACGAAGGCCAGCGCGGCCCGCCGTGACAACAGGCGCGACATGAGCCCGAGGGTGGCGATGTTCACCGCCGGCCCGGCGAGCAGGAAGGCGACCGCGGCGCCCGCCGAGAGGCCCTTGTGCACCAGCACCATGACGATGGGCGTCGAGCCCGTCGCGCAGACGTAGAGGGGCACGCCAAGCACGGCCGCGAGCGGCACCTCGAGGAGGGCCGGGACACCGCCCAGCATCGTCGGTGAGAGCAGCGGCTCGGCGAAGGCGGCGACGACGATGCCGAGGACGAGCCAGGGGGCCACGTGATCCACCGAGGCGAGGAAGGCCTGGCGGAAGCCCTGGGGCGGCAGGTCGACGCTGCCCTCACCACCCGGGGCGTCGATGCTCACGGCGACGGCGACGCCGGCGACGAGGGCCGTGACGATGGCGCCGAGGATGCGCCCGAGCGCGAGGGGCGCGCCGAGCAGCTCGAACGACAGCAGCAGCGACGGTACGCCGAGGGCCGGGGCCGCCACGAGGAACGCGACGGCGGCGGCGCTGGCCACGCGTCGCCGGACGAGCCCCTCGAACGACGACACCGCCGCGCATGAGCAGACCGGCAGCACCGCGCCGGCGACGACGCCGCTGATGGCCTGCAGTGGACGCCAGCGGCCGCGACCCACGCGGGGGCGCAGCCGGGGGCCGACGACGCCAAGGACGCCGAGGACGACGAGCGACACGAGCACGGCCGGCGCGCTCTGCACGGCCAGCGTCCACAGCGTTGCGCCGAACTGCAGCTCCTCCTCGGCGACCCGTACGACGGGGTGGCTGCGCGTCAGCAGCACGAGCACGACGAGGGCGACGACGACGCCGACGGCGGACGCGCGCGGCGACGACGACACGTCGAAGGCGGGCGCGTCGAAGAGCACGTGCAGGACGGCGCCGGCGGCGAAGGCCTGCACGAGGGCCAGGGCCTGCACCCCGGCCCCGTCGCTGGCGACGTCGCCGACGATTGCGCCGACGACGGTGCCGGCGCCGAGGGCGACGAGGAGGCCGATGGCGCGGGCGGTGCCGAGGCGCTCACGCCCGACGAGCCAGATGGCGAGGCTGTAGGGCAGCCGATGCAGCAGCACCGCCACGGCGAGGAGCGAGAGCCCGCCCTCGTCGTCCCCGTGGGCGTGGTGGGCGTGCCCATGGACTCCGCCGTGGGCAGCGTCGACGGCACCCTCGAGGGTGTCGCCGCCGACGAGGGCGACGCCGTCGAGGAAGGCGTGGATGAAGACGCCGGCGACGACGACGAGGGCGGTGAGGGCGGCGCGCGGCCCCGACAGGAACGCGGGCAGGCGCTGGGCGTCGAGGCGATGCAGCAGCACCGGCACGAGGAAGCCGAGCGCGCAGAGCGCGAAGCCCCACCCGCCGGCGAGGGCCACCGACTGGGGCATGACGTGCAGCAGCACGAGCCCGCAGACCGCGGTGACGACGAAGCCATCGACGCCGGCGGCCAGCGACGTCGAACGCCGCAGCAGCGGGCCCAGCAACGGACCGATGCCGAGCGCAAGCAGGCCAAGGACGACGGCGACCACGTCGGCAGCCTTGTGACCGGGCCCGGGCTCCGCAACCGGGTGTCGCGGCGCGTCCCGGCGTGGCTGCGCGCCCTTGTCAGGCCCGCGCCGACGGGGCACGACGACGACGTGAGCTCCCTCGACGAGCAGTTCTTCGGGCTGAACCCGGCGCAGCGGGAGGCGGTGTTCCACACCGACGGCCCACTGCTTGTGCTCGCCGGGGCCGGCAGCGGCAAGACCAAGGTCGTCACCCTGCGCATCGCCCGCCTGCTCGCGAGCGGCGAGGCCCCGCGCTCGATCCTCGCCGTGACCTTCACCAACAAGGCCGCGAAGGAGATGAAGGAGCGGCTCATCCACCTCGCCGGCCGCAGCGCCAGCGGCGTCCTCGTGTCGACGTTCCACTCGCTGTGCGCGCGCCTGCTGCGTCGCGACGCCCACCGCATCGGCTTGTCGACGGGCTTCGCCATCCTCGACGAGGGCGACCAGCGGGCCCAGCTCCTCACGGTGGCCCGCCAGCAGGGCCTGCAGCTCGGCGAGAAGGAGCCGCGCCTGGTGCTGGGGCGCATCGGCTATTGGAAGAACCAGGGCCTGCGGACCGACCGGCCGCCACTGTCCATCGACGACGAGGTCATCCGTGGCCGGCTCGGACGCCTCGACGACATCGCCTCGCTCGCCGATCGGCTGTGGGTGCCCTACGCGTCACACCTGCGGGCCCTCTCCGCCGTCGACTTCGACGATCTCCTTCTCTACGCGCGCGAGCTGCTGGAAGACACGCCCGACGTCCGCAAGCGCTACCAGCACCTCTTCAAGTACCTGCACATCGACGAGTACCAGGACACCAACCCGCTGCAGCTCGACATCGTGCGGCTGCTGTGTGGCCCCCACAAGAACCTCGCCGTCGTCGGCGACGACGACCAGGCCATCTACTCGTTTCGCGGCGCCGACGTCGAGAACATCCTGGCCTTCGACCGCAGCTTCTCGCCGTGCACGGTCGTGAAGCTCGAGGAGAACTACCGCTCGACGGGCAACATTCTCGACGCCGCCAACGGCGTCATCAAGGCGAACCTCCACCGCAAGGACAAGACGCTGCGCACGAGCGGCGGGCCCGGTGTGCCCGTCGAGCTGCTCGGACTCGCCGACGGCGACGCCGAGGGTGACGTCGTCGCCGGTCGCATCCACACCCTCGTGCAGGAGGGCGTGCCACCCGATCACATCGCGATCCTCTATCGGGCGTCGCCGCAGAGCCGCGTCTTCGAAGAGGGCCTGCGCCTGCGCGGCGTGCCGTACCGCGTCGTCGGCGGCATGGAGTTCTTCCAGCGCAAGGAGGTGAAGGACACGCTCGCGCTCATGTCCCTCATCGCCCGTCCCGACGACGAGCTGTCGTTCCGTCGGGTCGTCAACCTGCCGGCGCGAGGCCTAGGCGAAAAGGCCGTGGGCACCTTCGTCGCCTTTGCCCGCAGCCTCGGCCGGCCCCTCGTCGACGTCGCCGCGGGGATCGGCGTCGAGCACATCGGGTCGGGGCTCAAGCCGCAGCAGGAGGAGACGCTGCGGAAGTTCGCAGCGCCGATCCTGAAGGCCCGCGCCCGCGTCCTCACCGAGGTGTGGGACGAGGAGAAGGATGTCTCCGGCGTCGTCCGCCACGCCGTCTACGCCGCCTGCATCGAGGCCGTGATCAACGACGAGGCCGAGCTCGAGGCGAAAGAGCGCTGGCGCGAGACCGTCGACGAGGTCATCGACGCCTTCGCCGCCTTCGTCGACACCCTGCGCGACGCCCGCACCGCGCCCGACCTCGAGACCTCGGGCGTCGTGCTTGGCGAGGTCGGCCCCGATGGCCCCCTCGCGGCCTTTCTCGACCGCCTCGCCCTCGACGAAGACAAGGACGACGACAAGGAGGACGACGAGAAGAAGGCGAAGGGCCGGGTGCAGCTCATGAGCCTGCACGCCAGCAAGGGCCTCGAGTTCCCCTACATCTTCCTCGTCGGCCTCGAGGAGGGCCTGCTGCCCCATCGCCGGGTCCTCGAGGAGAGCGGCAGCCGTGGCATCGAGGAGGAGCGGCGCCTCTGCTACGTCGGCATCACCCGGGCGCGGAAGGTCCTCGTCATCACGCACGCGCTGGCCCGGCGGAAGCGCCACGAGATGCTGCCGCGCCGCAAGTCCCGCTTCGTCGAGGACATTCCCCCGCACGCCCTCGGCATCGCCCCCGACGCGCCGCCGGCCGACCCCGCCGCCGACTTCTTCGCGAAGATGCGGGCCCGCTTCGACGAGAAGAAGTAGGCCTCTGGGAGAAGACGAAGAAGAAGTGCCCGCACGGGGCGCTTCGTCCAGAAAGAAGAAGCGCCCCTCGCGGGGCGCTTCGTGCTCGTCGACGACGACGGGCTCAGTTCTGCTGGGCTTCGTTGCAGAGGCCGTTGGCCTTGCAGCTCTCGCTCGACCAGGCGCCGAGGTAGTAGAGCAGGTTGTCGAGGTTCGTGCCGTTGAAGGCGAAGAGGTCCTCGAACGACGCCGGCGAGAGGCCGTCGTAGCCGGTGCCGAGCTGGAAGGCCTGCACGTCGGCGTGGACGGTGCGGTCGCTGACGTTGACGCTGGCGTGCTGCGCGAGGCTGTTGATCGTGATGGTCGGATCGGCGCCGGCGCCCTCGAACCACACGTTCCACTCGAGCTCGCCGTCGTCGTCGAAGTTCACGCGGTAGAAGTCCGCCGTGCCCTTCTTGGAGACCGTGAGGCTCTCGCCGGGGACGAACGTGCCGCCCTGGCTCTCGAGGAAGCCGCCGGCGAAGCTGTTGCCGGTCTGGTCGAGACGGCGCGACACCTTCGTGATGATCGAGGCGCCGAGGTCATCGGTCGACGTGATCTGGTTCAGGTCGAGGGCGATGGCGACGGTGACGTAGAGGTTGCCCTCGATGCCATCGTGCGGCGGCGCGTAGTCGAGCAGGACGGTGCCCGGGGCGGGAGCGTTGTCGCCCGACTGCGCCATCACGCCGTCCGGATCCTCACCGTTCTCGACGACGTCGAGGCCGGCCGAGAGGCCCAGCGGGATCAGGCCCTGGCCGGGGACGATGACGCCCGAGAGGAGCACGGCGCCCGAGGTGAACGGGGCGGTGGGCTCGCAGGTGGCGCCGCCCGGCAGCGGGCTCGGGCACTCGGCCACGACCGTGACGGTCTCGGCGTCGCCGCTGCCCTCGGTGAGGAGGAAGATGTCCTGGTCGCAGCCGGCGCCGCCGAAGGCACCCGGGGCGCAGGGCAGGCGGGGCATCGAGTACTCGGCCGACATCGCCATGAGGGTGTCGGGAGCGATGTCGAGGTTCTCGAAGTTCGCGTCGCCGGCCGCGCGGGCCGCGGGCGAGAAGTCGAGGCCGGTCACGACGGCGTGGTCGAAGGTGGCGAAGAAGGGCAGGACCGCGCCGAGGATGGCGCCGAAGTCGAGGTCCTCACCACCGCCGGAGACGGTGGAGATGATGCTGCCGACCTTCGAGAGCGGCACGCGACCGGCGAGGGCCCAGGCGATGCCGGGGCCGGCCTTGTCGGAGAGGGCCGCGTACTGACCCTTGAAGTCCTCCTGACCGAGGCCGATGATCAGGCCCTCGGGCAGCGACACCTCGGTCGGACCGTCGGTGATGCCGGAGATCTCGATCGTCGTCGGGACGAACTCACCGATGATGGTGTTGAAGTTCAGGTCGGTGATGGCGGCGTTGATGCCACCGCCGGCGATGCCGAGCTTGATGTCGCCGCGGGTCTTCACCTTGTCGAAGTTGAAGGCGCCCTTGACGCCGTCGACGAAGTCCGCGTTCACGGTCGTGGCCGTGTAGACGATGACGTCGTTGGGCGGGTCGATGAGGGTGTGCCACTGGTGGTTCGCCGGGAAGGCCGAGACCGACTCCGCAGCCGCGCCACCGGTGAAGGTGAACGAGCCGTCGGCGGCGGTGGTGCCCTCGACGTCGGCGCCGGCCACGCGGGCGGCGACGGGGGCGCCGCTCACCGGCTGGCGGGTCGCGATGTCGATGACGGTGATGCGCAGGTCGGCGGCGCCAACGGCCGGGTAGACCTTCACCGTCGCGGTGCAGGTCGCGCCGCCATTGGCGGTCGTACCGGTGATGGTCGCGTCGCCGGCGGCGGCGGGCGTGAAGACGCCGTTGGCGTCGACGGCGCCGTTGGTGGCGGCCCAGGTGAAGGTCGTGTGGGGCACGAGCTTGCCGTTGGCGTCGGTGCCGACACCCTCGAGCTGGATCGTGCTGCCGGCGGCGACGTAGCCGAGCGCCGGGGTCAGGATGCAGCCATCAGCGGGCGGCGGCGGCGCGCAGACGGGCAGACCGCCGACGTACTGGCACTTCTCACCGGCGGTCGGGCAGGCGGCCGGGTCGCCCGGGTCGCAGAGGTTCTCGGGGACGCAGAGGCCGCGGCGGGTGTCGCACTTCTCGCCCTCTTCGCACTGGTCGTCGTTGAGGCAGGAAACGCGCACGCAGACGCCGAAGGGATCGTCGGCGGCCGGGATGTCGTCGCCGTCGTTGGTCTTGTCGCAGATGACGCCGCCGCCGCACTCGCGGTCGTTCTCGCATTCACCTTCGCCCTCGCCCTCGCCCTCGCCATCGACGCTGACGTCTTCGCAGCCGGCGCCGACGAGCAGGACGCCCGTCGTGGCGGCCACCAGCGTGGCCATCTTCACAGCAATGAACCGCATGGAGTGTCCTCCGAACTCAGTGGGGAATCTTTCTTTCGTGACCACACGGTCACCGGCGCCGACGCGCACGGCGGATTTGTACCCGCAACGCCGACGAGCCCGCAACGCGAGATCAGTCTTTCACGATGATGCGGCGCGTCGACTGACGCGGTGCGCCACGACGACGACGCCGTTGACCACCCCCGGTCGCTCTCCTACTTCCTCCGACATCGCGCTGCGCTCTTTCTGGTGAGGTGTTTCATGCGTCGTGGTCTGGTGGGCCTGTCGGCCTTCGTGCTGGTGGTCGGGTGCAACTCCGGGCGTCCCCCGGGCGGTGACGGCGGCAACGACAACCCCGACGACAACGAGAACGTCGGCGGCGTCGCCACCTGCGACGTCGGCGGCGTCGACCTCGTCCTGCCGGACATCGACGCGGCCCTGCTGGGCGGCGGAGCCCCGGACCTCTCCTGTGTCGGCAATCCCCGCGTCGTCGGCGCCTCGACGCAGGTCACCGTCGAGGGCTGCATCGACGTCTTCGGTGTCGGCAACGACGCGAAATCCGGCACCGAGATCGCCGTCTTCCCGAACGACGCCGACCCGACCAGCGCGACACCCATCGCCACCGGCGTCGTCGCCGTGCGCAACCAGGCCTCGGGTCTCGACTGCGAGGTCGCCGACGCCAACGCCCCGGCCTGCCTCGCCCTCGACTGCGGCAGCAAGGGCTACTACCGCCTCGAGGCGACGGTGCCGACGCACGAGCCCCTCATCATGGCGGTGCGTCACCCGACCGACACCACGGTCATCGACACGTACCTCTACGGCCACGTCTTCTTCAACGAAGAGGCCACCGACGGCGTCGTGAAGTACGAGGCGCCGATGATCTTCCGCTCGACGTGGGACTCCATCCCGACCCTCGGCGGCCGCCAGATCGACGGGGGCCAGGACGTCACCGACGGCCAGGGCCGCGCCGTCATCGCCGGCGAGATCCACGACTGCAGCGACACCATCATCGAGGGCGCCGCCGTCGGCCTGCCCGCCGCCGACAGCAAGACGAGCATCGCCTACTTCGACGGTGACCCGGACGATCCCAAGCCCGACCTCCGCCGCGTCAGCACCGCCGCCGACGGCCTCTATGTCCTGCTGAACGTCACCACCGACGCCGGCCAGAACGAGCACGTCGTCACCGCCGGCGTCCGCGAGGCGGGCTGCACCGGCGACGACTGCACCTGTCTGTCGGCGGGCTCGCGCACCGTCCGCGCCTTCCCGGACTCGGTCACCATCGTCACCCTCCGCGGTGACCACCCCGTCATCCAGTGACGTCGTCGTCTGGCAGGAGCCTCCCGATGCTGCGCCCCGTCTCCGTCCTCCTCGTCGTTGCGACGCTCGCCGTCCCCGCCTGCCGGGGGCGGCTGCCGCCGCCTGCCGAGGGCGAAGGTGAGGGCGAGCCCGGGGCGCTCCTGCCCGACGTGGCCTGCCCCGGCGGTGATGGCTGCAGCGCCGTCCTCGCCGACGCGCCGTTGCTGGCCGGCGCCGCCGCCCGCGACGTCACCCCGCGCGGCTTCGAGATTGCCCGCCCGAGCTACCTCCGGCTCGTCGACCACCCCGCCTGCGCTCCCGAGGGCTTCAAGGTCGACGGCCACACCATCTGCGGCGAGCTGAAGGACACCATCCTCGACGACTGCGGCACCGATGGCGTGTGCTTCACCGACGAGGGCTGGACGGCCCCCGACGCCGACGGCAGCGAGAACGACGGCATCGAGAACGACTACTGGCTCGACTGCGGTCTCGACCGCATCTGCGCCGACAACGTCCCCGAGGACGAGACCCTGCGCGACAACGGCATCGACGACGACGGCGACGGCGCCATCGACGACGGCGCGTGGCCGGGCGCCGACGAGGGCGAGGACGACGGCGTCTTCCAGGCCCTCTGGATCGCCGGCTACGGCAACAACCGCCCGGCGATGATGGTGAAGGACCCGCTGCAGGCCCGCGCCATCGTCTGGCGGCAGGGCGACACGACGCTCGCGCTCTGTGCCGTCGACGCCGTCGGCCTGTTCTTCGACGAGCAGCAGAAGGTCGCCGAGCGCGTCGAGGCCGCCATCCCCGGCGAGGTCGACCTCGTCCTCGTGCAGGCGAGCCACACCCACGAGGCGCCCGACACGATGGGCCAGTGGGGCTTCGTCAATCCGCGCGTCGAGATCCCCGATGCGCCCGGCCGTTCCGAGGTCCACATGGAGCTCATCCGCCAGGGCTGCGCCGACGCCATCGTCGAGGCCGTCGCCGAGCTCGAGCCCGTCACCGTGAAGGTCGGCCAGGTCGACGGCGGCGCCGACGGCCTCATCCGCGACAGCCGCGACCCGGTCATCATCAACGGCGTCGTCACCACCATCGCCGTCGACGGCGAGGACGGCCCGGTCGCCACGCTCATCAACTGGGGCAACCACCCCGAGAGTCTCGACAGCGACAACAACGCCATCTCGTCGGACTACCTGCACGCCACCCGCGTCGCCCTCGAGGAGGGCCTGCCGGCGACCGACACCCACCCGGCCCGCGCCGGCCGCGGCGGCGTCGCCATCTACCTGCAGGGCGCCGTCGGTGGCCTGCTCGGCCCCAACGGTTTTCCGATCACGGCCCGCGACGGCACGGTCTACGAGAACGACGCCAAGACCTTCGCCCGCACCGATGCCCTCGGCGACAACGTCGCTGAACTCGGCTTCGCGGCCCTCGACGTCGCCGAGGAACTGACGGCGCCGACGCTGTCGTTCTCACGCATCCGCTACCGGGCCCGCGTCGAGAACGCCATCTTCCACGTCGGCATCGCCAAGACCTGGTTTGATCGCGAGGTCTTCGACTTCGACGACACGCTGCCCATCGGCGGCGATAACGTCCCCCACCTGCAGACGGGTGTGGCCATCATCAAGCTCGGCGGGCTCGGCATGGTGACGGCGCCGGGGGAACTCTTCCCCGAGACGTTCGTCGGCTTCAGCGACGACAACGCCTATGGTCGTCCGCTGATCGAGGACGGGAACCCGAACCCGCCGGACCTCGCCGCGGCGCCGGCGCCGCCCTATCTGCGCGAGCGGCTCGGCACGCGCTGGGCCATCCCGCTGGGCCTCTGTCAGGACGAGATCGGCTACCTCGTGCCCAGCTACGACTTCAAGCTCGCCGAGGGCGCCAACGCCTACCTCGAGGAGGCCGAGGGCGACCACTACGAGGAGACCAACTCGATCGGGCCCGACGCGAGTCCGAGCCTGATGAAGCACCTCGACGCGCTCTTCGCCTTCGAAGGCGCCAGGTAACGCGCGGGGCGCGCGGCGCCCTCGCCATCGGTGGGGGTGCGGCCCAGCGCCCACACCACTACGAGGAGACCAACTCGATCGGGCCCGACGCGAGTCCGAGCCTGATGAAGCCCAGGCGCCCATCCGCGGCGGGCGCGGCACGCGCGCGGCAGCGGGGATTTCGGGCGCTTGCGCCCGAAATCAAGAAGCGCCTGAATTTCTTCGAGTATTCCGGATATGGCGGTTCCTCCGCCATGTCCGGAATGCTCGAGGAAATTCAGTTTCACTTCACGCCGATGATGCCGTTTTGCACGAGGTCCGCGAGGATGCGGATCGTGTCGAAGCGGTCCATGCCGCTCACCTCGAGGAGGTCCTCGTAGGAGAGCGTGCCGTCGACCTGCGACAGGATGAAGCCGGCGCGGTGGTGCATGTTGAGCCAGATGACCTCGTCGGGCGGCACCAGCTGGGAGGGAATGCTGCCGAGCTGCCCGAGCTTCGACTCGTACATCTTGAGCAGCGTCGCCTCGTTGCGCTTGAGGTAGGCGCGGGCGCCCTCGTGGGCAGGCTCGCGCTGCAGGACCTTCTCGACGAGCTCGAGGGAGCCGGAGAAGTCGCCGAGGGCGAAGAGCTCGCGTGCCCCGGTCATGAGCGCTTCGAGCTCGTCGACGGGCGGGGCCGGGGGCGGGGCCGGGGCCGGCGTCGGCGCGCTGGCCGGGCCGGGGGCCGGCGTGGCGGTCCGCGGCGGCGGTGCGGACGGTGCGAGGGCGTCGAGGTCGAGCGTGGCGGCGGGGCCGGTGTCGCTGTCCCAGGGCGAGGCGGCGGTGGCCGGCGTCGTCGTCGTCGGTTCGTCACCGCGGGCGGCGATGTCGGCGGCGACGACGGAGGCCATGTACGACGGCGCCTTCTCGACGGGCTCGTCGTAGCGGACGCTCTGGCGGACCACCCGCTCCTCGACAGGGGTGGACCGCTCGGCGGGCACGACGTCGATGGAGGCGCCGCTGCGGTAGACCTCGCCCGTCGGGGCAGGGCGCAGCACGGGCGAGGGCACGGGCACCTCATCGGCCACCTGCGGTGCAGGGGGATTGGTGCGGGGGACGCTCGCCCACGGGTCGCTGCCCGGCGGGGGGGTGGGCGCCGGCCCCTGGGCGGCGGTGTGCCAGCCGGTGTCGAGGGCACCGGCGTCGGGCGACGGAGTCGGCGGAGGCGGTGTCGTCGTCGTCGTCGTCGTCGTGGCCACGGGCGGCGGCGGCGGCGGCGCCGACGGGATGGCCGGGGGCGCCGGCGGTGCCGTGAAGCCCGCGCCCGGGCGCTCCGCCGCAAGCGGCTCGGGCTCGCCCACATCGATGGCGTCGAGGTCAAAGGGCTGCAGCGGCTCGAACTCGCTCACTGGCGGCGTCGTCGTCGGGGGCGGCGCCACCCGCGGCGAGGCCCAGCGCGCGATCGCCGGCGGCGGTCCGGGCTCGGGTGCCACCTCGGGCCCTTCGGGGGCCGGCAGCGGCGTCGGCGGCGGTGCGGCGGGCGCTGACGGGGGCTCCGCTGCCGCAGGCTCGACGGGGGCCACAGTCACGGCAGCGGCCTCGGGAGCCACACTCACAGGGGGCGGTGCCTCCGGCTGGCTCGTCGGCGCGGTGACGGGGGAGGGGCCCGCCGGGGTCGGCGGCGCGGTGATGGGGCCGGGCGCGGGGACGCTGACGTCGTCGCCCAGCAGATCTGCCCAGCTTGTCGCCATCAGCGGCGAGCTGGGCGCGGCAGCGTCGGGCGTCGTCGTCGTCGTCGTCGTCGTCGTCGTCGTCGTCGTCGGCGTGGGTGGCGTCGTCGGCGGCGGCATGGCGGCCGTCGGCGGCGGCATGGCGGCCGTCGGCGAGGGCATCGCCGGTGTCGGAGGCGGCATCGCCTCGGTCGGCGGCTCCGAGCCGGTCCCGGCGGATGTGGTGGTCGGGGGCGTCGTCGTCGCCGCCGCGGCCTCGAGCCGGACCGTGTCACGGACGAACGCGACGTACTCGAGGGCGGCCGGGTGATCGGGCTCCACCTCGAGGATGCGGTACCAGGACTCCAGCGCCCGCGCATGGTCGCCGGCGGCGTAGTACTTGAGGCCCTCGTTCAGCCAGGCTGTGAGCTGCGTGTCCATCGTGACGTCGCGTCCTCTTCGTCCCGGCTCGTCGTCGTGGGTGGTGGTGGATCAGCCCTGCGAGCGTTCGGCGACGCCCTTCAGCATCTGGCTGGCCCGCTCAAGCTTCTCGCGCACGTCCTTGAGCGCGCCAATGTCCTGCATCTGGATCGCGCGGCGGGCACGATCCGACTGGGTCTCGACCTTCTTCAGGGCGTCGAGGCCGAACTCGGACGCCGAGAGGAACTCCCGGACCCGCGGCACGAGGCCGTCGATCTCGCGCAGGTAACGCTCGACCTCGGTGCGCAGCGCCTGGAAGGCTTCGTTGTTCTTTTCGGAGACCGCGAATTCCTCGTTGGCCGCGAGGACCTTCTGCAGCTCCTCCTCGGACATCCGGCTCGTCGCCGTGACCTGGATGCTCTGCTCGCGGCCGGTGCTCTTGTCGCGCGCCGACACACTCACAATGCCTTCGGGCGAGATGTCGAAGCTGACGTCGACCTCGATGGTGCCACGCGGCTTCGGCGGCAGGTCCGTGAGGATGAACTCGCCAAGCATCTCGTTCTGGTTGGCGACCTGGCTCTCGCCCTGCAACACCACGATCTTCACCGCGGTCTGGTTGTCACGCACCGTCGTGAAGGTGTGGGACTTCGACGTCGGCACCGTCGTGTTGGCGGGGATGAGGGTCTGGAAGTACCTACCGGCGATCATGATGCCGAGGTTGAGCGGCGTGACGTCGAGCAGCAGCATGTCGGGCTGGCCGCCCGTCTGCTGGGCGTTCACGAGGGCCGAGGCCTGCACGGCGGCACCGAGGGCGACCACCTCGTCGGGGTGCACGCTCTTGGCCGGGTCGAGGCCGAAGTACTCCTTCACGAGGGCCTGCACCCGCGGCATGCGTGTCTGCCCGCCGACGAGGACGACCTCCTCGATCTCGGACTTCTCGATGCGCGCCTCCTTGAGCATGCGATCGCAGATCTCGATGGAGCGCTCGACGAGGTCGGCGGTGAGCTCCTCGAGCTTCTCGCGCGTGAGCGTGCGTTGCAGGTGCAGGGCGTCCTGCTTGCCGGCCGCCGACATGATGAAGGGCAGGTTGATATCCGTCGTCGTCGTCGACGACAGCTGCATCTTGGCCTGTTCGGCGGCGTCGCGCAGGCGCTGCAGGGCCATGACGTCGGTGCGCAGGTCGAGCTTGTGCTCCTTGGCGAAGCCGAACACGAGCCACTCGACGATGCGCTGATCGAAGTCCTCGCCGCCGAGGTAGGTGTCGCCGGCGGTCGCGAGGACCTCGAAGACGCCGTCCTGGATATCGAGGACCGAGATGTCGAAGGTGCCGCCGCCGAGGTCGAAGACGGCGACGCGCTTCTTGATGTCCTTCTTGAAGCCGTAGGCGAGGGCGGCGGCCGTCGGCTCGTTGATGATGCGGATGACATCAAGGCCGGCGATGCGGCCGGCGTCCTTCGTCGCCTGACGCTGGCCGTCGTTGAAATAGGCCGGGATGGTGATGACGGCCTTGTCGACGGGGCCGCCGAAGTAGTCTTCGGCAACGCGCTTCATCTCCGACAGCACGATCGCCGAGATCTCGGGGATGGAGTAGGCCTTGTCGCGCAGCTCGATGCGGACGTCGCCGGTCTCGCCCTCGACGAGCTTGTACGGCAGGACCTGCCGCGCCCGCTGCACCGTCGGGTGCGACCACTTGCGGCCGATGAGGCGCTTGGCGGCGTAGACGGTGTTGGCGGCGTTGGTGATGGCCTGACGCTTGGCGATGTGGCCGACGAGCCGACGGCCGCTCTCCGAGATGGCGACCATCGACGGCGTGGTTTTGTATCCGCCCTTGTTGGCGATGACCTTCGGCACGCCACCTTCCACCGTGGCGACACAGCTGTTGGTCGTCCCGAGGTCGATACCGATGACGCGTTCGCTCATGCCACCCTCATGCCAGTCGGACGCGCATCCTGACGGGAAACGCCATCGATGTCCAAGCGGAGGCGGCGACGAGACGTTGACGGGTGGGAGATTGTCATACCTTGCCAGCCCCCTTCGCCTTCGCCTGCTTCAGCGCCTGCTTCGCCGCCTCCGACCCGGGCTCCAGCGCCAGCCAACGCTCGGCCGCCCGGCCGGCGAGGGCCCACTTCTCCTCGCTGGCGGCGGCCTCGGCGGCGATCTTCCAGCCGGCCACCAGCTTGTCGTCGACCTCGGTGGCCATCTGGGCGAGGCGGAAGGCCCGCTGCGGCAGCTGCACCTGGAGCAGCATCTTTGCGACGTCGACAAGCAGGGCCGGTCGCTTGAGGGGCTCGGCCTTCTGGGCCACCTCCTCGGCGGCCTTCTTGATGTCCTGCTCCATCGACTTGTCGCCGTACTGCAGCGCCGACTGGACCTTCTTGAGCATCGCCGCGCAGCGTGACGCGTCGGCCTCGGCGATGATGGGCTCGGCCCGCACGACGAGGGCCTCGTCGAAGGTGCAGGCGAGGCGGGCGCGGGTCGCGGCCTCCTCGAACTTGCCGGCCTTCCGGGCGTCTTCGGCGAGCTTGTAGAGCTCGCGGGCCCGGGCGAGGCGCTGCGAGATGGGGTTCCAGCGGAGGCGGCGCGCCTTGCGGGTGGCCTCGTTGCGGGCAAGCCGGGAGGCCCGCTCCTCTTCGCGGCGCTTCACGTCGGCGATGCGGGCCAGCTCCTCGATGTCCTCGTCGGTGAGCTCGCCGACGAGGGTGTCGTCGTAGGCGGCGCGGGTCGCCGGCTTCGACAGCACGTCGTAGGCGGCCTTCATCGCGCGAAAGATGCGATCGACGCGCTCACGGTAGCGCCCGACGTCCTTGCGGAAGAACGTGTCGGGGTGGAATTCCTTGGACAGCTTGAAATACGCCGACTTCACGTCGGCGGGGGGCGCGGTGCGCTTGAGCTCGAGGAGCCGGTAGTGGCTCCATTGGTCGAGGTGCATCTCGACGAAGAGGATCCGCTTCTTCTGCTCCTCGGTGAGCTCGCGCCCGTCGGCCATGTCGGCCGGCGAGAAGATGATCCCCTGATAGGGGTCCTTCGGCTTCGCCGCCGCCGTCGTCGTTGCGGCCGACGACGTGCCAGCGTGCATCGTCACCGCCCCCTTCTTCATCATGCTCTCGAGGTGACCCTTGAGGGCCGGCGGGGGCATGCCGGTCTCGCGCTCGAGGTCGCGGATGGTGACGCGGCGGTTCATCATCCGCGAGATGACGAAGCCCTCCTCGGCGGTGAGGGGCAGTCTCGTGATGTCGACGGTGGCGACGAGCTCGAAGACGGGATCGGCGGCCGGGGTCGGGGTGACGCTCACCCGCCCATTCAACCCCGGACGACGACGACGACACAAGTGCGGGGGATGACCGTATCGCCGTCGACCGCTCCGGCATGTATGCCTGCACCCGACACCGCAGTGGAGCGCCCATGACCGAGCCCGTGCCGCCACCCCTTCCGCCCTCCACGGTCACGCCGGCCCGCCGGAGCATCGCCGACGACGTCCTCGCCCTCGTCGACACGATGACGCGCCTGCGGCAGGACTGCCCGTGGGATCGCGCCCAGACGGTGAAGTCGCTGCGCCCCTACCTGTTGGAGGAGGCCCACGAGGTCCTCGCCGTCCTCGACGCCCTCGCCGACGACGGCAGCGACGGCGGCGCCGGCCACGTGCAGGAGCATCGCGAGGAACTCGGGGATCTCCTGCTGCAGATCGTCTTCCAGGCCGAGATCCAGCGGGAGGCCGGCCGCTTCGACGTCGGCGACGTCGCCCGCGCCATCGACGAGAAGCTGCGTCGGCGTCACCCGCACATCTTCGGGGGTGGCGGCGTCGACGGGACGGTGCCGGGCACCCAGGCTTTCTGGGAGGCCGTCAAGCGCGCCGAGCGGGCCGCAAAGGGCAAAGACACGCACAAGAAGAGCTCGGCCCTCGACGGCGTGCCCCAGCACCTGCCGGCGCTGCTGCGGGCCTATCGGACGGGCGAGAAGGCCCGCGGCGCCGGCTTCGACTGGCCCGACCACCACGGCGTCGTCGCCAAGATCGAAGAGGAACTCGGTGAGGTGAAGGAGGCCATCGCCAGCGGCGACAAGGCCGCCATCGAGAGCGAGATCGGCGATCTGCTGTACGCGCTGACGAACCTGTCGCGCCACTTCGAGATCGACCCCGAGGCGGCGCTGCGCCAGACGATCACCCGCTTCGAGACCCGCTTCCGCGTCGTCGAGGAGCTGCTCGCCGCCGACGGAAAGACGCCGGAGCAGACGCAGCTCGACGAGCTCGAGGCCCGCTGGCAGGAGGCCAAGCGCCGGCTCGCGTCGTCGTCGACGACGACGTGACCTTCAGGTCGTCGGCGCGAGGTCGAACCACATCGGCGAGCGATCGTTCGGATCGCCGTTGTAGTTGATGACGATCTCGTCGCCGACGGCGATGGGCCGGATGCAGGTGTAGCGGATGGTGCCGAAGCCGCCGTCTTCGGGGCGCTTCTCGTAGCGGGCGTTGGGCTCGTAGCTATGGTTGTAGAGGGAGCCACAGCCGAAGGCGACGGCGACGGCGTTTTCGCTCGTCGGCCAGTTGTAGACGTAGTTGGCGAGCTCGGTCTGGTCGATGAGGTCGCTGTTCTGCACGACCAGCACCGGGACGATCTCGATGACCTCGCCGACGTCGAAGGCGCGCATCGCGATGACGCCGCGGCCCTTGCCGGGGGTGTAGACGACCCGCAGCGTGTCGCTCGCGAGCGCCTGGGTGACGACGGTGAAGGCGTCGAGGATGGCCTGGTGGTTGCCCATGTGGTGTGTGTGCTCCGCGGTCGAGGAGACGGAGCCCTTGGACAAAACGCAACCCCCCGCGGTGCAGACGGCGACGCCCCCGGTTCGGGGGCGTCGTGGCCTGACGACCGGTCGGCGGCGGGTCAGAGCTTCGCGAGGGCCGCGTCGTAGTTCGGCTCCTGGGCGATCTCCGGGACCTGCTCGACGTAGAGGACCTTGTTCTTCTCGTCGAGGACGACGACGGCGCGCGACAGCAGGCCCTTGAGGGGACCGTCCTTCATCGTGAGGCCCCACGTCGTGCCGAACTCCGGCGAGCGGAACGTCGAGAGGTTGGCGACGTCCTCGATGCGCTCGGCGGCGCAGAAGCGCTTGTGGGCGAAGGGCAGGTCGGCGCTGATGTTGACGCAGACGACGCCGGACTTCTCGGCGAGCTTGCGGTGGAACTGGCGCACCGACGTCGCGCACACGCCGGTGTCGAGGGACGGGAAGATGTTCAGTACCTTCTTGCGGCCGGCGAAGCTCGCGAGGTTCACCTCGCTGAGGTCGCTGGCGACGAGGGAGAAGTCGGGGGCGGTGCTGCCGACGGAGGGGAGGCTGCCGGCGGTGGTGACGGCGGAGCCGCGGAAGGTGATCGACGCCATGGGGTTCTCCTGGGTGGGGCCGCATCCGGCCCGGCCGCAGCCTGTACCAACTGCGGGGCCCTTGGCCAGCCGCGACCGGCCGGGCGTCGCCGAATGCCCGGATGACGACGCCTGCGGGGCCCGGTAGGCACCCCGGATGCCCCGCCGCCCCACCCGCCCCACCGAGGGCGACGCCGACGCCTCCTTCGACGCCCACAACCTCGAGGAGAACGAGCGCTTCGCCGAGGAGGGCGAGGGCCGCCCGATCCGCGGTCCCGCCAAGCGCAAGGCCCTGCAGCTCGAGCGGTTGGGCGAGGCCCTCGTGAAGCTCAAGCCGGGCCAGCTCGCCCGCGTGCCGCTGCCCGACGACCTCCTCGCCGCCGTGAAGGAGGCCCAGCGCATCTGGGACAAGAAGGCCTTCGGGGGCTATCGCCGCCAGATCCAGTTCGTCGGCCGCATCATGCGCACCGTCGACGCCGAGCCCATCGCCGAGGCCCTCGAGCAGCTCAAGCAGGAGGGCACGATGGCGAGCCTCGCCTTCCAGCGTGCCGAGCACTGGCGGACCCGCCTGCTCGACGAGGGCGACGCCGCCATCGACGCCCTCTGCTCGGAGCACGGCGACACCGTCGACCGCACCACCCTGCGCCAGTGCGTGCGGGCGGCGCAGCAGGAGCGCACCCGCCAGGCGACGTCGCCGCAGACGCCGTCGACGCAGCAGAAGAAGCTCTTCCGCCTCCTGCGCGACGTGTTCGAGCCGGCCATCGGCGCGGCGGCGGCCGCCGGTGACGACACCGGCGACGGTGATGACGACGCCGAAGCGTAGCGGTCACCGCGGCCTACAGGCTCCGCAGCACCCGCAGCAGCGCCTCGACCTCGTCGTCGGAGAGCGCCGTGCCGCGCGTCGCCGGGCCGTCGTGCCAGACGTGGTCGCCGTCGATTCGGAGGCGCCGCAGCAGGGCCTCGAGGGTCGGCGCGCTGCCGTTGGTGAGCAGGGGCCGCTTGTCGGCGATGCCGCGCAGGCTGCTCACCCGCGCGCCGCCGTCGCGCACGAGGGGCCGCACGCCGACGTCGACGCGGCGCTCGCTCGCCCACACCAGCCCGCGCAGCCGCGCCAGGTCGCCAGCGCGCTCGTCGTCGACGAGGGAGGCCGGGTCGTCGGTGAAGACGCGCGGCTGATGACAGCCCTGGCAGCGGGCCGAAAACACGGCCCGATCGGCCTGCGTCGGCGTCATCGTCGACGACGGCACCGGTGACGGCGCGTAGCCGGCGAAGAAGTGCAGCATGGCGCGCCGCTGGGTCACGGGGTCGATGACGGCGCCGAAGGCGGCGCCGACGACGTCCTCGAGGAAGGGCGCGTCGAGCGCCGGGACGAGCGGGGTCCACGGGCCGCGAGGGCTGCCGGCGTTGGCGACGCCGACCTCGGCGTGGACCATCGCGGCGACGCTCTCGTCGAAGGCCCGCGAGAACAGCGGCGGGTTCTGGAACAGGCCCCGCAGCGGCTTCGTGCTCACCATGACCTCGCCGTCGTCGCTGAAGCGGCCGCTGCTGTGGAGCCGGCCGTCGCCGCCGCCGTCGTCGTGGCAGGCCTCGCAGGTGAAGCGGGAGCCGATGCCGGCGCTGTCCTGCTCGGGGGCGAGCGCCGTCGAGAACACGAGGGCCTCGCCGAGGCGCGACAGCGGCGACGCCGGCGGGTGCCGTGGGTCGCGCAGCGGGAGCACGCGGCGGTCGTCGTCGCCGGGCCCGAGAACCGCGACGGCGTCGGCGAGGGGACTCGCCAGCACGATGCGCCCGCCGGTCACCACGATGTCGGAGGCGCCGACGAGGCCGGCGACGACCCGCTCGACGACGCCGCGCTCGCCGTCGACGACGGCGACGACGCCGCTGCCGGCGCCGGCCACCACGAGGCGGGTCCCGTCGAGGCGGGCGATCGCCTTCGGCGTCACGACCCCCTCGGGCCCGAGGTCGAGGGCGAAGCGGCGGGTGACGACGCCGTCGCCGTCGACGTCGACGCGGAACAGGAACGGGTCGAGGGTGCCGAAGGTGCCGAGGCTGCGGTCGAGGGGCGCGTCCTCGGTGCCGACGATGAAGACCCGCAGGACGCCGTCACGCCGGTCGGCGGTGAGGGCGTGCAGGGCGCCCGTGAAGGGCACGACGTGGCGGGCGCCGCCGGCCCGCTCGACGACGACCTGCCGGGCGAGCCGACGCAGACGGACGACGTCGAGGCCGCCGTCACCGACGACGACGGTGGCGGCGCTGTCGTCGCGGGCGTCGGCGTCGTCGCCCTCGGCCTCGGCCTGCTGCAGCCAGGCGAGCAGGCGCGGCGACGGGGTGGCGCCGTCGAGCGTGCCGGGCTGCAGCGTGTCGCCGACAACGAAGACGTCCCCGCTCCGGGTGACGGCGAGGGCCTGGCCGGCGGGGCCGACGGCGAGGAAGGCGGGGTCGGCGCCGGTCGCCGGGCGCTCGCCGCGGCGCACCTGTGCCTCGACGGTGCGCCGCAGCTGGCGCTCCTCGGCGGCCAGGGCGGCCACCACCGTGTCGGGTGTGAGTGGCACCGACACCGTCGCCGTCGCCGCCGCCGCCGGTCCGTCGGTCGGCAGGGTGCACCACAGCCCGGCGACGGCGACGGCGGCGAGGAGGGGCAGGGTGGACGCGCGCATGTGATCTCTCCCCCTCGTCGCCCGCGGACGGGTGCTTCCCTTGGACGAACCCCGTGGCTGTGCCCGGGGGACGGGTCGCCCGGAGGCCCGGCTCAACACCCCGCTGGCGTGTACCACCCGGCGGCGCAGGAGAAGACACATGGTTCCAGGGTTCATCCACTGGTGGCGCGAAGCGCATCGTTCCCACGACGGCTGTGAAGGTCGGGGCCGCTGCGGACCCGGCGGTCATCGCCACCACCACCACCAGCCCCACGACACCGCCTCCCACTTCGGCCCCGGCGGCGAAGATGGCGGCGGCTTCGGCGTCCGCCGTCCGCTGCGCTTCATGGCCTGGAAGCTCGAGCTCAACGAGGAGCAGGTGACGAAGCTCGCCGGGATCCTCGACGGGCTCAAGACCGAGCGGGCCCAGGCCGCCGTCGACCACCGCCGCAGCGTCGGTGCCTTCGCCGACGCCCTCGCCGGCGAGGCCTTCGACGTCGCCGCCGCGACGGCCGCGGCCGAGGAGCGCGTCCAGAGCGCGGCCCGTCTGAAGACCGCGGTCCTCAAGGCACTGCAGCAGACCCACGCGATGCTCACCCCCGAGCAGCGCCAGCGCCTCGCCTACCTGCTGCGCTCCGGTCAGCTCACGATCTGACGAGCCGTTGCACCGGGCGGGCCGGGGTCGACCGCCGTCGATCCCGGCCCGTCGTTCACGCGCGCGTCGTGCTTCCCAAAGGGCAGGGCGCTGCCTATCGTCCGCGCCATGATTCCGTCCCCCGGCAGCATCATCGGTGTCGTCGTCGTCGTCGTCGCCGCCGTGATCTGCGGGCGCATCCCGCTGTTGTCGAACCCCGGGCCCGAGTCCGGCATGGTCCTCGCCGTCGTCGGCGGCCTCGTCGTCGCCCTGCTCGGGGCGGGGCGCGGCGCGCGCCGTGAGCGCGATGGCTTCATGGGTGACTGGCGCGTCGGCGTGGCCTTCGCCGCCCTCTTCCTCGCCATCTTTGCCGTCGCCACGGCCATCGGCGCCGCGGTGTCGCCGTCGTGCTCCGAGAACGCTGGCTGGCTGCCGATGCTCATCGTCGCCGTGCCGGTGCTGCTCGTGCAGGCGGGCCTCGGCCCCCTCGTGGGGCGCGCCACCGGGCGCCGCGGCCTCGCCGTCTTCGCCCTCATTCTCGTCGAGATCATCGCCGCCGGCAGCATCGCCTTCGACCTGCTGAACGAGCCCGGCTTCCGGACCGCCTCGCACCTCTTCGTCGTGCTGAGCAGCGATCTGCTCGGTGGCGCGGCGCTGTCGACGGCGGCCATCGCCTTCCGCACCGTCACCCTCGTGCTCGCCGTCGCCCTCGCCCTCGTCGGGGCGGCGCTGTGGCCGGCCCAGAAGAGCCGCGGCCTCGTCTCGGGGGCCGCCTCCGACACCATCGGCCTGTGGGTCGCCGCCGTCGTCGTCGCCCTCGTCTTCGTCGTCGGCCACGGGCAGGCGCGCAGCGCGCTCATCCCGGGGCGGGCCGCCCTCGAGGAGGCCTACAGCCTCGTGAAGCGCCGCGGCCCCCTCGTGGTCCACGCCGATCCGCTGACGACGTCACCGCGGGAGGTCGATGCCCTGCTCGCCGAGGGGACCCTCTGGCTCGAGCGGCTGCGGCAGCGCCTGGGACCCCTCTCCGACGAGGAGATCCACATCTGGGCCCACCAGGGGCGCGACGCCATGGCGCGCCACACCGGCGCCGTCCACGTCGACTTCGCCCTGCCGTGGCGACGGGAGCTGCACGTCGGCTCGACGGCCGTGCCCCATCGCACCCTCGGCCACGAGCTCGCCCACGTCGTCCTCGGCGAGCGCTCCGACACGTTCCTGCAGGTGCCCTCGCGCTTCATCGTGCTGCACAACGCCGCCGTCACCGAGGGCATGGCGATGGCCGTCACGCCGGAGCTCGCCGTCGACCAGGGCCTCACGCTGCGCGAGCAGGCAGCGGCCATGCGACGGGCCGGGATGTCGCCGTCGTTGACGCGCCTGTTCTCCATCGCGCGCTTCTTCGGTGAGGAGCCCGGCCGGGCCTACGTCGCCGCCGGCGCCTTCGTCGAGGCCATCGTCGCCGAGGCCGGCGACGACGCCCAGACCGCCATCGAGCGCCTCTACCGCGGCGCCGGCGAGCTCGAGGCCGTCAGCGCCGACGTGCCGGGCCTGATCGCCGAGCATGAGCGGGGCCTCGACGCCCAGCCCCTGCCGCAAGACGCCGTCGCCTTCGCCGCCGCCCGCTTCAAGCGCGAGAGCATCCTCGACGAGGTCTGCGAGCCGGAGGTCAGGGACGTCGGCCTGCGCATGCGCCGCCTCGCCCGCACCGGCGACCTCGCCGGCGCCATGGACGCCGCCCGCGCCCTCGAGGGCGACGACGCCGACGGCACCCTGAGCGCGCTGCTCGCCGAGGTGCGCGCGGTCGGCGACGTCGCCGGCTCCGTCACCCTGCTGCGTCGCCTCGTCGAGCTGGCGCCGTCGCCGTCGGAGCGGGCGGTCCGCGAGCTCGCCCTCGGCGTCGAGCTGTGGCGCGCCGGCGCCGAGCGCGAGGCGCACGCGGTCTGGTCGGCCATCGATGAGCGCGTCGTCGTCGCCGACCTCGCCCGTCAGATCGTGGCGACGCGCCGCTTCGCCGACACCGCCATGCGGCTGCAGGCCGAGGCCCGGGTGTCGCGGGCCGCCCTCGCCTTCTTCATCGCCGACGGCCGGCTGCGGGAGGGGGCCCGCCTCGCCTTCGCGCGCGCGGTCGGCGCCGCCGCCGGCGCCGAGCCCGACGACGTCGTCGACATCGCCCGCTACGTGCTCGGGCGCGCCCTCGTCCAGGAGGGCGCCCTCGCCGAGGCCGTGGCCCTGTTGCGGCCCCTCGCCGCGACGCGGGCGCTGCCCGAGGCCTTCCACGAGCAGGCGACCCTCGCCCTCGCGACGGCCCTCGTGCGGGCGTCGGCGGCCGGCGAGACCGGACCCGAGGCCCTCGAGGAGGCCCGGGCCCTGCTGCTGCAGGCGGCCGACGCCGCGAGCCGACCGGCGATGCGCCTGTTCCTGCGGGACCGGGCCGAGCGGGTGGCGCGGGCGGCGGCGGCGCCGGCGGGGCCGTCGGTGTCGACGTCGACGACCGATCCGGCCCAGGGGGATCGCCTGCTGCTCGGCAGCGCCCCCGACGGCTCGTTCTGAAGGTGCGCAGCGGTCGCCGCTTCGCCATTTCATCAGCGCCAGCTGATGAACCTGTATCCAAATTCCCGACACGCGAAGCGTGTCGAGGAATTCCCGAGGGCCTGCTATGCCGGCGCCGTCATCGACGAAGGGACGTGTCGCATGGGACGTATTTTCGAAACGCGCAAACACACGATGTTCGCCCGCTGGAACAAGATGTCCAAGGCGTTCACCCGCATCTCGAAGGACATCGTCATCGCGGTGAAGTCGGGCGGGACCGACCCCAACAGCAACCCGGCCCTGCGTCGTCAGATCCAGAACGCGCGCGCCGTGAACATGCCGAAGGACAAGATCGAGAGCGCCATCAAGCGCGCCCTCGGCAAGGACGCCGCCAACTACGAAGAGGTCATCTACGAGGGCTACGCGCCCCACGGGATCCCCGTCATCGTCGTCACGGCCACCGACAACCCGACCCGCACCTTCACCAATGTCCGCACCTGCTTCGGCAAGGCGGGCGGCAACCTGGGCACCACCGGCAGCGTCGCCTTCGCGTTCACGCGCATGGGCGTGTTCCGCCTCGATCCGGCGAAGGTGAAGGACCAGGAGACCCTCGAGCTCGAGCTCATCGACGCCGGCCTCGAGGAGATGGGTGAGGGCACCGGCGAGAAGGGCGAGCCCCAGCTCATCATCCGCTGCTCGATGCAGAACTTCGGCAACATCCAGAACGCCCTCGAAGAGCGCGGCATCGAGGTCGTCTCGGCGGCCCTCGAGTTCATCCCGAACACGCCGCAGGAGCTGCCCGAGGACAAGGCCACCGAGGTCCTCGAGATGGTGGACAAGATCGAGCAGGACGACGACGTCCAGCAGGTCTTCCACGCCCTCGGCTGACGGCGTCGACGACGACCACGCACGAAGACGACGACGGGCGCCGCTGGCGCCCGTCGTTCTGTCTGGTGGTCCGATGCGCCGTGACGGCGTCAGCGGGCGACGACGACGCGGCCCTCGAGGTCGGCGAGGCTCACAAGACCTGCGGGGGCCTGCAGCTGCCGGCCGCGATCGTCGGGCAGGACGAAGACCTGGCCCGGACCGACGCTCGTCGTCGCGAACTCCCGGGGGAACGACGTGCGGACGACGACGCGCTCCCGAGAGCCCGACGGTGTGGCCTGCTTCTCGGCGGTGCAGGGCAGGCCGAAGTGGGGCACGGTGGCGGCGCAGGGCTCGGCGACGACGGGAAAGCCGTCGACGGTGATGCGCCCGTTCTCGTCGACGCTGACGGTGCTGCCGGCCTTCGCGATCACGCGGGCGAAGCCGGGCAGCTTCCCCTTCCAGGAGTGGGTGCCGGCGCGGACGGCGACGACGTCGTTGATGGCGACGTCGGCGGGGACGAAGCCCCGCTTCACGATGACGGCCCAGCGCGCGGGCCGCTGCGTCGTGGGAGTCACTGTTCCTTCAGGGCCCGGACAGGCGGCAATTCCGTCGCTGCCGCCCACAGCGCACCCGAGACTGTAGTCGGCGATATTCTTGTAGGAGAACTCATAGCGAAGCATGTGGGATGCGGCGTAGCTGAGAAGCCCAAAGCCGAGTGCCCACCATGGGTGTTCGAATCCGCGGTATCTCCGCGGAGCATCGGTGAATGCGAACACAGTCGAAGCCAGCGCAGTCAGCAGAACAATGGCTGCTCGGCTGACGCTCATCGCCTTCATCAAGTGCTCCGCGCCAATGCCGACACTCCCGTCGACGACCGCTATTGGCACCAGCACGAGAATCGTCGCGGCAACGACCGCAGTTGCGACTGCAGCGCGTGGTCGACCGGTGAGCCACAGGCCGAGGCCGGGCGCGATGACGCCGCCGGCGAAGGCGATCATCGGGTGGCGACGCTTGAGGGGGGCTTCGGTGCTCGTCATGACGGGCCGACCATAGCGACCACGTCCGCCTTGTCGACGAGGGTGCGGCGTCGTCCCGCGGCGGCCGGTGCTACCCTGCCGCTCATGAGCACCCGCGTCGTCCGCCGCTCCTTCACCGTCGCCACCCGTGGTCGCGCCATCGTCGACGTCGGCGCCGAGGTGGGCGCCATCGTCGCCGACAGCGGCGTGGCCGACGGGCTCTGCACGGTGTTTGTGCACCACACGAGCGCGAGCCTGCTCATCCAGGAGAACGCCGACGCCGACGTGCGCCGGGATCTCGAGGCCTGGTTCTCGCGCCTCGTCGTCGACGGCGACCCCCTCTTCCGTCACCGCGACGAGGGTCCCGACGACATGAGCGCCCACGTCCGCGCGACGCTGACGGCGACGTCGCTGTCGATCCCCGTCGCGGCCGGCCGCCTCGACCTCGGCCGCTGGCAGGCCGTCTACCTGTGGGAGCACCGGGACGGCCCCCACGAGCGGCGCCTGAGCGTCGTCGTCATCGGTGAGGCGCGCTGACCGGCGGTGATCAAGCGCTTCGCGCTTGATGTGTGACAGTCAACCGCTGGCGCGGTTGATCAGAGGTCGACGACCGTGCCGACCTCGATGACCTGCGCGGGTGGGATCTTGAAGTAGCGGTCGGCGTTGGTGGCGTTGCGGTTCAGGAAGCCGAACAGCTTCTCGGGCAGCATGCCCATCTCGCCGCCGTCGCCGCCGATGACGCGGTCGCGGGCGAGGTAGTAGGTGACCTCGTCGAGGTCGAAGTCGAGGTCGCGGCGCACGCGCGCGAGGTTGAGGGCGCGTGGGACGTTCGGCTGCTCCATGAAGCCGAAGTAGATGTGGACGCGGAAGAAGCCGTGGCCGAGCTCCTCGATCTTCAGGCGGTCCTTCTTCTCGACGAAGGGCTTCTCGGCGGTGACGACGGTGCAGAGGATGACCTGCTTGTGCAGGGCGTGGGTGCGCTTGACGATGTGGATGAGCACCGGCGGCAGACCCTCGTCGGAGGCGGCGAGGAAGATGGCCGTGCCCGGCGTGCGCTGCGCGATGGTGCGCTCAAGCTCGGGCCACACCTCGTCGAAGGAGTGGCGCTGCCCGACGTAGTGGGCATGCAGCAGGCGGCGGCCCCAATGCCAGACGAGCATCACGACGACGATGCAGAGGCCCAGCAGCAGGGGCACGTAGCCACCCGACGGAATCTTCAGGAGGTTTGCCGCGAGGAACGGCAGGTCGAAGGCGACGAAGACGAGGAACAGGGGGACCGCCTTGCGCAGCGACCAGCCCCGCACCGTTGTCACGACCGCGAGGAAGACCATCGAGGTCGTCAGCATCGTCGTCGTCACGCCGAGGCCATAGGCGCCGGCCAGCGCCGACGACGACCGGAACGACAGCACGAGCATGATGCAGCCGACGGCGAGCAGGGCGTTGACCTCGGGGATGTAGATCTGGCCCTGCTCATCCTCGGCGGTGTGCTTCACGGTGACGCGCGGGAAGAGGCCCATCTGCATGGCCTGCTTCGTCAGCGAGAAGCTGCCCGAGATGAGGGCCTGGCTCGCGACGACGGTGGCCATCGACGACAGCACGACGAGGGCGATGGTGATGTTGCCGGCCGGCACCATCTCGAAGAACGGGTTCGCGGCGGCCTCGGGGCGGGCGAGCAGCAGCGCGCCCTGGCCGAAGTAGTTCAACAGCAGGCACGGCATCACGAACGTGAGCCAGGCGAGGCGGATCGGCTTGAGGCCGAAGTGGCCCATGTCGGCGTAGAGGGCCTCGCCGCCGGTGACGGCGAGGACGACGCTGCCGAGGATGACGACGCCGGCGGCGCCGTGGTCGACGAAGTAGCCGAGGGCGTGGTGGGGCGAGAGGGCCTCGAGCACCGCGGGGTTCTTCAGCAGGTGGAAGAGGCCGAGGCCGCCGATGACGAGGAACCACAGCGTCATCACCGGACCGAAGAGCTGACCGATGAGCTGGGTCCCGCGGTACTGGATGGCGAAGAGGCCGACGAGGATGGCGACGGTGATGCCGATGATCACCGGCACCGGGATCCCGGGCCGGGCGATGGTGAGCCCCTCGACCGCGGAGAGGACGGAGATGGCCGGTGTGATGGCGCCGTCGCCATAGAGGGCGGCGCTGCCGACGACGACGAGGACCGCGAGCCAGGTGAGCGGCTGCCGGGGGTGGGCGCGGAAGCGATCGGGCAGCAGGGCGCCGAGGGCCATGATGCCGCCCTCGCCGCGGTTGTCGGCCCGCATGATGAAGGTGACGTACTTGAGGGTCACCACCATCGTCATCGACCAGAAGATCAGGCTGAGGATCTGGAGGATGTCCTTGTGGGTGATGGCGCCGTCACCGTGGTGCAGGATGTGGGCGCACTCCTTGATGGTGTAGAGCGGGCTCGTGCCGATGTCGCCGAAGACGACGCCGACGGCGCCGAGGGCGAGCGCGAGCAGCTTCTTGCCGGTCACGTCGCTGTGGTCGTGGAGGGGATTCGACGTCTGGACCCGTTTGGGGGGCTCCGTGACGCCGGACTCGGTGACCGGCAGCGCCGACGGAGTGGTGGTGCGTTGACCCATCCCGTTCGCCTAGCGCCAATGACGCAGTGCCTCAAGCCCAGACCGAGGCGCCGCTAGCCAAAAGGTCCGTGGTTTGGCGTGATGAATTCGTGTGGGAGATCAAGGCACTGGGGCCTCGCCAGCGCCCGGCCCCCGTGTCACGCTTGCCCCATGTCGAGCGCACCGTTCTCCGCGGACACCGCTGCCCGCCTCCACGCCGCCGTCGTCGGTGAGGGGGTCGTCGATGCCGATCCGCAGGCCTTCATCGCCGCCGCCCGCAGCGCCCTCGACCTCGGCCGCGCCGAGGCCGCCACCGCCCTCGCCCGCGCCGCCCTCGGCCTCGCGCCGTCGTCGGCGTCGGCGTGGACCGTGCTGGGCGACGCCGCCTGGACCGCCGGCGACGTCGCCGCCGCCCGCGCCGCGTGGGAGGAGGCCCTCAGCCTCGACGACCGTGACCTCGGCACCGCGCTGTCGTGCGCCCGCGCCCAGCTGGCCACCGCCGACGCCGCCGCTGCCCGCGCCCTCATCACCTTCGTCCTCACCCGGGCCCACACCGACGCGCTGAAGGCGACGGCCCAGGCCCTCCTCGAGGACGCCACCGCCGCCGAGCGGGGAGCCACGCGATGACCAGCATCACCCCGCGCCACCTCCGCACCTCGACGTCGACGACGACCACGACGACCACGACGACCACGACGTCGTCGACGACGGAGACGCCGAAGACCGCGACGCCGCCGACCACCGCCACCACTGGCGTGTCCGGCGCGTCGACGGTCGTCGACGTGATCGACAAGGACCGCCGCCCGACGGGCGAGACGACGACGTCGTCGCCGCCGGCGTCGTTGCCGGCCACGTCGTCGACGCTGTCGCTGGTGACGCCGGCCGCCCTCGAGTCCGTCATCGAGACGGCGTCGACGCTGGCCCGCTCCGGCGACCCCGGGGTGCAGGCCGTCTTCGGTGACGCCCTCGCCGCCGCGACGTCGCTGCAGAAGGCCGTCACGATCGACATGCCGCTGCGCCTCGCCGTCCTCACCGGCAAGGCGAACCCGCTGCAGGCCAACAGTGGCCGTGGCTCCGGCATGCCGCAGGAGGTCCCCGGCATCATCCGCGAGCAGGGGGGCGAGGCGGTCTTCCACCCCGCCGACGAGTGCATCAAGCCGTTCCCGATCGCGCGTGAGCAGGCGGCACTGCTGCCAAAGAACACCGTCCTCGTGGCGCGGGCGACGAAGAAGCAGGCGGAGTTCTCGCTCCCCGACGGCTCCGTCGAGAAGGCCACCGTCTACCAGCTTGGTGGCGGCAGCGGCGTCCGCGAGCCCCGGCCCCGCTTCGTCGGCGTCGTCGACCTCGTCGGTGGCGAGCCCTTCGTGCGCGACCTCATGCCGCCGCCGCGGCTCGTGCCGCTGCCCGCGACGCAGGCCGGTGGCGAGGCCTGGCGTGAGGGGACGATCGTCGACGTCTCCGTCAACGACGCCGCCGTCACCATCGAGCGCACGCTCGCCCGCGCCGGCAGCCCGAAGGCCCGCACGTGGATGGTGGCGGCCGCGAGCCGTCTCGACGCCGTGTTCCCGGCGTCGGCGCTGAGCGAGGCGGCGGCGATCGAGGCCGCGGCGGCGACGTCGCTGAAGGATCCATCGCTGGTGGATCGTCGCCACGAGCCCTTCTTCGCCATCGACAATCCGGGCAGCACCGACATCGATCAGGCGATGCGCCTGCAGAAGCGCCCCGACGGCGGCTACGTCGTCTCCTACGCGCTCGCCGACCCGAGCCACTACATCAAGCCCGGCATGGCCCTCTTCGAGGAGGCGATGCAGCGGGGCGCCTCGTACTATCTGCCGGGGCTGTCGATCCCGATGCTGCCCGACACCCTCTCCGAGGGCGTCGTCTCGCTCAACGCGCACGAAGACCACCGCGCGATGATCATCGAGATCCGGCTCGACAAGGACGGCGTCGTCGAGGGTCCCGCCAGCATCCAGCGGGCCGTCATCCACTCGAAGAACCAGCTCACCTACGGCGGCGTCAGCGCCGAGCTCGAGGGACAGACGCGCATCGGGCAGGACGAGCACGGCAAGCCCGTCGATCCCGCCGTGCGCGAACAGCTCGCGCTCTTTGCGGAGATCGGCCACAAGCGCATCGCCCTCGCGCGGGAGCGCGGCGTCGTCGAGCCCGAGCGCCGCGAGATGACCATCGGCCACGACGACGGCCGCTTCTTCCTCCGCGACGAGAAGAGCGACCTCGCGAGCAAGCTCAACGCCGAGTTCTCGATCCTCGCCAACGTCGGCGGCGCCCGTCAGATGTTGTCGTCGACGGTGCCAGGCCTCTTCTTGCCCGGCATCTTCCGCGTCCACGCCGAGCCGGGCGAAGGGGCCCATCGCGCCCTCTCCCGTCAGGTGCGCACCATCGTCGAGCACCACGGCCTGCCCGACAGCTGGCGCTGGCGGCGGGACGAGACGCTCGCGGCCTGGGTCGATCGCGTGAAGACGCTGCCGACGACGCCGCGCGAGCGGGACCTCTCCCTCGTGCTGCAGCAGGCGGCCGTCCGCATCAATGTGTCGTCGGAGTACCAGCGCCAGCCGGGCGCCCACTCGGGCCTCAAGGTCGACCACTACGGCCGCTTCTCGGCGCCGATGCGCGAGCAGGTGGGGCTCATGAGCCACGCCGTCGTCTTCGCGAAGGACGCCCTCGAGCGGGCGGTCGCGGCCGCCGGCCTCTCCGCCGACGACGCCCGCGCCCTGTGGGCACCGCTGCTGCTCGGGGCCACCGTCGATCCGGCGCGCATCCCGGCCGCGCGGCGGGCGCTGGCCCGCGAGGCCCAGGCGCTGTTGTCGTCGTCGCCGACGGCGCTGCCGGACCTCGCCCGCGCCCTCGCCGCGAAGGCCCGGCCCCAGGGCCCGTTGTCGGCGGAGGAGCAGCGCCTCGTCGACGGCGTGTTCGACCGCGCCATGCAGGCCGGCAACAGCGGCAAGATGAAGCAGGGCACCGTCGACGGCGCCGCCCGCAAGCTGCTGTTCGATGACCTCTTCCTGCACGACCTCGGCGGCAACCCGCTCGGCCGTCCCGACGCGCCGAAGCACCAGGGCGTCGTCACCGCCGTCACGCCTGGCAAGGTCTACGTCCAGCTGCGCGACCCCGACGTCGAGATCCGCCTCGGCATCGACGACCTGCGCCGCCACTGCCCGCAGGCCCGCTTCCAGCTCACCGACGAGGCCTGCACCCTCGTCGCCGACCGCGCCGACGGCCCGGTGGCCCGGCTCATGGTGGGCGGTGAGGTCCTCGTGCAGGCCACCCACCACGATGGGGATCGCCTGCACTTCACCATCGTGGCGCCCGACAAGGCCGGCTGAAAGTGGCCTGTTTTCAGTGGGTTGGGCGAGGCGCCCGGCCCGCCCGCTACGCCGTGACCGGTGGGTGACAGATCCCCGGGGGCCCGGTGTTTCAGGCACGTGGCAGATGAAGCCGCAGCCTTCCGGACGGGCCGTGGAGGCCCCGGGGCCCTTGCGCGCGCGGCATACCCCGCCGAGAACGGTGTGGTGCGCGTGGCGATGTCCCCGTCTGTCGACGTCGAGGCCTACTTCAGGACCTGGGGACCCATGGTGCATCGCCGCTGCGCAGCCCTGTTGAAGAGCGAGGCCGAGGCCGACGACGCGACCCAGGAGGTCTTCGTCCGCGTCCTGCGCCGCGCCCAGCAGGGCGGCGTCGTCGATGACAAGCCCGTCTCGTACCTGTGGAAGGTGGCGACCCACGTCTGCCTCAACCGGCTGCGCAGTCGCCGCCGTCGGCCCGAGGACAGCACCGCCCCCGAGGACCTCGTCGAGCGCATCGCCGCCATCGACGACGGCGTCGGCACCAGCGCGGTGCGGCGGGCCCTCGATCGCATCTTTGCCGCCGAGCCCGCCTCGACCCGCACGATGGCGGTGCTGCACTTCGTCGACGGTCTCACCCTCGAGGAGACGGCCGCCGAGATGGGCATGAGCGTGTCGGGCGTGCGCAAGCGCCTGCGGGTGCTCAAAGAGAAATTGCAGACATCGCCTGAGCGCGAGGAGCTCCCATGACGTCGCCATTGCACCTCGAGCAGCAGCGTTTCGGCGAGCGGCCGGTACGCCCGGAGGACAGCGCCGCCGTCGCCGCCCTTGCCGCCGACGACGCGCGCATCCTCGAGCGCCTGCCTCCGTCGACGATGGCAGCCCGTATCCGCGCCGACCTCGAGCGGTCCGACACCTCGTCCGCGACGACGCCGGCCTTCTGGCGTCGGGCGTGGCTCGCCGTCGCTCCGGCCCTCGCGGCCGCCGCCGTCGTCGCCGTCGTCGTGCTGCGTCCGCCGGCCGACGAAGGCGATCGCCTGAAGGGCCTCGCTCCCGCCCTCGACGTGCACGTCGCGGCGCCCGGCGGCCCGCGGGCCCTGCGCGGGGACGAGGTCCTCGGTCAGGGCGACGTCGTCCAGGTGCGCATCCGCGCCGCCGGCGCGGCACACGGCGTCGTCGTCAGCCTCGACGGCAGCGGTGCCGTCACCCGCCACTTCCCCGACGGCGCGCTCACAGCGCTGCCCCCCGGGATGGCGGCGCTGCCCTTCTCGTTCGAGCTCGACGACGCCCCCGGCTTCGAGCGCTTCGTCCTCGTGACGGCCGACGCCCCCATCGACGTCGAAGGGGTGCTGCGGGCGGCCCGCAGCGTGGCGGCCGGCGAGCTGCCCGAGACGACGCCGCTGCCGCTGCCGGCGGGTCTGCGGCAGAGCGACGTGCTGCTGCGCAAGCGCATGTCGGGCGCGGCTCCGATCCGCTAGACTTTCCAGCATGGAGCGGATCGCGCCCGTGCTGTGCCTCGTCGCCTGCGCCGCGTCGTCGGTGATGGCGGCGCCTGCCACGCTCCAGGAGACCCGCCGCGTCGCCGTCGTCGCCGCCCACCACGACGGCGGCGTCGGCCGCGCCCTGCTCCAGCACGCCGGGCACGACGCCCGCGCCTTCCGCGACGTCCTCGTCGAGGTCGGCGGCGTCGCCGATCGGGACGTGCGCCTCATCGTCGACGAAGACCGCCACGCCCTCGAAGAGGCCCTCGCCGCCGTCGCCGACGACGCGGCCTCGTCGCGGCAGCGCGGGGCGGCCCGGGTCGAAGTCATCGTCTACTACTCCGGCCACTCCGACGAGGACGGCCTGTTGCTGGGGCGGGAGCGCCTGCCCTGGGACGCCTTGCGCACGCACGTCGCCGCCATCGACGCCGACGTGAAGCTCGTCGTGCTCGACTCCTGCGCGTCGGGCGCGGCGGTCCGCCAGAAGGGCGGTCGTCGACGGGCGCCCCTGCTGGTGGATCCCCGCACGGCGCCGCGCGGCCATGTCTGGCTCACGTCGTCGTCGGCCGATGAGGCGAGCCAGGAGAGCGACAAGATCGGCGGCAGCTACTTCACCCATGCGCTGGTGACGGCGCTGCGTGGCGCCGCCGACGTCTCCGGCGACGGCCGGGTGACCCTCGACGAGGCCTACCGCTTCACCTTCCAGGAGACGCTGCAGCGCACGCAGATGACGACGGGCGGCGCCCAGCACGCCAACTTCGACATCCAGCTGCAGGGGGCTGGCGAGCTCGTCCTCACCGACCTGCGCGAGCACGACGGCACCCTCATCATCGACAACGACGTCGCCGGCCGCGTCTTCGTGCGTGACGCCGCCGAACGACGGCTCGTCGCCGAGGTCACGAAGCTCAAGGGCTTCGCGCTGCCGCTGGCCCTGCCGCCGGGCGGCTACGACGTTGTCGTCGTCGAGGGCGCCCAGGCGTCACGCGCCAGCGCACGCGTCACGTCGCAGGGGGCCATCGTCGCCCGCGAGGCCTTCTCGCCCGTCGACATCGAGGAGGCCGTGCCGCGGGGGCTCCTGCCGCTGACCTATTTCCCCATCAACCTCGGCTTCGTCTCACCGCTCGAGATCAACAGCTATGCGCCGCGCGTCGAGAACAACGTCGGCGTGTCGATCCTCTTCGCGCGCGCCGCCCGCCTCACCGGCGCAAGCCTCGCCCTCGGCGGCAACTTCGTCGACGAGCGCATGGTGGGCGCCGTCTTCGGCGTCGGCTTCAACGGCGTCACCGGCCCGGCCACGGGCGCGCTGCTCGGGGGCACCAACGTCGCGTTGTCCGACGTCGACGGCGTCATGGGTGGCATCTTCTTCAACCTCGGCACCGCCCACACGACGGGTGCGGCGTGGGCCCTTGCCAACGTCCACGACGCCTTCACCGGGGCCCAGATCGGCCTCGTCAACGTCGCCGACACCATGACCGGTGTGCAACTCGGTCTCGTCAACATCGCCAACGTCGCCGTCGGCAGCCAGATCGGCGTCGTCAACATCGCCAACAGCTCGACGGCGCCGCTCGGTGTGGCCTCGCTCGTGCGTGATGGGCAGGCCAGCGTCGGCGTCTTCGGCTCGGACCTCTCGCTGCTCGGGCTCGAGGGGCGCGCCGGTGGCCGCCATGTCTGGACGTGGCTCCGCGCCGGGGCCTCGCCGCTGCTGACGACGAACGGCAGCTGGCTGCCGGTGGTGCAGGGTGGCCTCGGGGTCACGATCCCGGCGGGCGACACCATCGCCGGCCCCGCCTTCGTCGATATCGACGCCGGCATCGGTGGGGTCGCGCTGTCGCCGATGGGCAGCCTGGGGGCGCGGCTGCGCTTCTCGCCCGCGCCCCTGCTCGACGTCTCGATCGGGCCGGAGCTCCGCCTGATCGATCCGGCGGTCGTGCGTGCGGCGCCGTGGGCCCTCGACGTCGGCGGCGCGGCACTCTGGCCCGGCGTCGTCGTCGGCGTGAGCCTCTGAAGTCGGCTGGCCTCGTCCTCAGCCGGGCGGCAGCAGCAGCACGGGGACCTTCGACAGGTGGGCGGTGCGCTCGGCGACGCTGCCGAGGAGGCGGCCGAGGCCCTTCTTGCCGCGGCTCGCCAGCACGAGGAGGCCGCGGCCCTCGCCGCCGGTGGCCTTCACGGCGGCGTCGGCGATGAGGTCGGGCAGGCGGCCGGGCTCGGTGACGGTCTGGACCGACGTCTCGACGCCGCGCTCGCGGGCGCGCTCGGCGAGCTGCAGCAGCAGCTCATTGGCGCGGGCGCACATGGCGTCGACCATCTCGCGCATCGCGATGATGGAGACGTTCTGCGGGTCGAGGGGACCGAAGGACGGGATGGGCGGCGCGGGGCAGGCCGTGAGCAGCACGAGGCGGGCGCCCGTGCTCTGCGCCCAGGCGGCGGCGACGTCGACGATGTGGGCGGCGATGGAGGGATCGCTCTCGACGGAGACGTCGACGGCGGCAACGACGACCTGGGGCAACAGCGGCGTGGACATGGGCGCTCCGGAGGTGACGGGCGACAGAATGGCACGGACGGGCGGTGGCGGTCAGCCGCCGCGCACGGTGATGCGCGCCCACTTCGTCTTGCCGGCGCGGATGGCGTGGGTGCCCGGCCCCAGCTCGTGCTTCACGTCGGAGACCTTCTCGCCGTCGACGTTGAGGCCGCCCTGGGCGATGAGCTGCCGGGCCTTGCTCTTGCTCTCGATGAGGCCGGTGTCGGTGAGGGCGTCGACGACGGAGATGTTGCCGGCGGCCTCGAGGGTGAAACTCGGGGCGTCGTCGGGGATGGTGCCCTTCTTCTCGGCGCCGAAGAGGCGCTCGAAGTCGGCGACGGCCTGGTCGGCGGCGGCGCGGCCGTGGAAGCGGCTCACGATCTCGTGGGCAAGGCCGACCTTGGCGGCTTTGGGGTGGCCGGCCTTCAGCGCCGCGATCTCGGCGCTGCTCTTCGCCGACAGCAGCTCATACATGCGCCACATGTGGGCGTCGCAGATGCTCATCACCTTGCCGAACTGCATCTGCGGCTCGTCGTCGACGGCGATGGTGTTGTTCAGCGACTTCGACATCTTCGGGCCGACGACACGACCGTCCTCCTCGCGGGCGTCGGTGCCCTCGAGGATCGGCACCGTGATGATGCACTGGGGCTCCTGCCCGTAGGCGCGCATGAGGTCGCGGCCGACGAGCAGGTTGAAGCGCTGGTCGGTGCCGCCGAGCTCGACGTCGGCCTTGAGCGCGACGGAGTCGTAGCCCTGGGCGAGGGGGTAGTAGAGCTCGTGCAGCGAGATCGGCCGACCCTCGGCGAGGCGCTTCGCGAAGTCCTCGCGCTCGATCATGCGCGCCACGCTGTAGCGGGCGGCGAGGCGGATGACGTCGTCGAAGCTCATCTTGCCGAGCCACTCCGAGTTGAAGCGCACCTCGGTCTTGTGCTCGTCGAGGATCTTCCAGACCTGCCGCTTGTAGGTGGCGGCGTTGGCGACGATCTCGTCTTCGGTGAGCGGCGGCCGCGTCGCGTTCTTGCCGGTGGGGTCGCCGATGCGGGCGGTGAAGTCGCCGATGAGGAAGACGACCTTGTGGCCGAGCTCCTGGAACTGCCGCAGCTTGTTGATGACGACGGTGTGGCCGAGGTGCAGGTCCGGCGACGTCGGGTCGCAGCCGAGCTTGATGATGAGGGGACGATCCTCGGCGCGGCTCTTCTCGAGCTTCTTCTTGAGCTCGTCGCGGACCTCGAGGTCCACGATGCCGCGGCAGATGATGTCCAGCTGTTCGTCGACGGGAGCGAAGGGCATGGGGACCTCGAGGGCCGCCATAGCGCCCCGGATCGCCGTTGTCAGCCGTGACGGTCGACGGTGCCAGACGGCGTCAGCCCACGACCCGCAGCCCCGCCGGCGAGGCCAGCCGCCGCAGCCGCCGGTCCCAGGGCTCCTGCGGCACGGCGTCGACCCACTGACACCCGTGCAGCACCCCCACGAGGACGTCGTCGTCGACACCGACGAGGGCGCG
>Ga0172373_10001318_pt1 | contig 40379 bp, 48 predicted proteins | sample Lak10m_2_FD_114546 | JGI IMG/M metagenome (GOLD analysis project Ga0172373, IMG submission 114546) | Freshwater microbial communities from Kabuno Bay, South-Kivu, Congo - kab_092012_10m | ecosystem: Environmental > Aquatic > Freshwater > Lake | place: Democratic Republic of the Congo... | reverse complement strand
CACGGTCGCCACCTCCTGCGCGATCACCCCGATCTGTCGGCTTCCATCCATGGTAAAGCGCACCCCGCGCAAGGATCCGACGAGGGCCAAGGCATCTGCGATGGTCTCGACCTCGGTCTTGAGGCGCGCATCCGAGGAGGAGACAAAGTTTGGCGCGGTCACCACGCCGGTGAAGGTGGCCCCAGCAAGCGCCGCCTTTTCCGCAATCACCGCATCATAGTCGGCGGCGGATTTCTGGGCCATGGAGCCAAGCCCAAGGTTTGCCCGCGCCACGGCCGTATTTGCCAAACCCGCCAGATTGCCCGCCGCATCCAAAAGTGCATCCCAACCGGTGTTGGTGGCATTGCGCCGCCGTAAGACCGGCGGCGAGACCGAGGTGTCTACCCATAGCATACCCGCCACCGTGGCCGACGGCGCCAAGGCCCCAGCACTTGTCGATTGCAGCGCCGCAACGATCTCGTTGATCCGCGCGCGAACGGCCGCGCCCGCATCGTTCGCGATAACGAAGCTGGATGTCTGGGGCATATCAGCGTTTTCCGTTCTCAATCAAAAAGACATGCGGGCGTTCGCGTTTGAGGCGGAACTGAGCGGCAGCGACGGCGCGCTCCATAGGAACGCAAATCGCGTTCAAACGACCTCGTCGGCGTAAAGCCGCAATTGACTGACGATGGGCGTATAAGACGCGTCCTTCGTCATGAGATGCGCCCGCGCCTGAACCGCCCGCGCCTCGATTTCATGGGCGTCGAGACGGCCCCAGGGACCCCAGGTGGGGGTTTGCGTGGGATCATCATCAGTCTCGCGGATCTCGAAGAGCACATCGATCTCCGCACCAGCCGACCCGTCAAAATCCGCCCAAGCATCCATAAGCGCGGTCCTGGCATCGATCCGGTCATTCAGCGCCAAGGCCGCAAGCCCAATCTCGGAGCGCAGCCGCACGCGTTTCACCGCACCGAGATCTAGCCCAGCGGCGAAGCTGTACTGCCCCTCCATCGCGGTGACCTGCGTCACGCCATTTGCCGATGCCGTTGCCAGCGTCAGGTTCGTGCCGCTGACCGCCAGGCCGGATTGCGCGCCGACAAAGCCAGGATCGGCCTGCAGAAAGCCCAAGGGCGAGAAGGCCAGCACCTGCGCCCCCTTGGTCGAGACCCGGACCTCCGGGCCGGCGCGGCCGCCGCTGTCCTCGGCGCGCAGCAGATAGGTACCGGGTTTCAACGGCACGACGGCGATGGCCTCTCCCCCCGAGACCCGGTCCATCGAATAGCTGTCGGCCCAAGTGGCCGTCGCCTCCTTGGAATGCCGGATCACAATATTGCCGCCCACCCGCACATCCGGATCGGCCGATCGGGACCATTTCAGGATCGCGAGCCCGCCCGCCGTTTGCAGGGTCACATTCTCCAGCCCCTGTGGCGGCGCCGTCAGACCGAGGATTTCCACTGCAGTTTCTTGCCAAGGCGAAGAGACGCCAAGGACAGAGATCGCCTTGACCCGGAAGTCCCAAAGCCCCGGCGCAATGTCGCGGACTTCTAAGCCCAAACCCTCGGTGCGGCCATAATCCAGCCACTCTCCGGCAAGCCAGGCCGCCGCCTCGGAACGACGGGCCTGCAATTGATACGCGGCCACGAAGCCAGACGGTGCCGCCGCCCAAGTGATCTTGGCCAGAACCTTCAACCCACCGCCATCGCGCGTGACATAGATCTCTTCCGTGACCTGCGGCGGGCCCGGGGCGGGAATGTCATGGGCCCTCGGCAGTGCCGTCCTCGGGGCCGCGGCGTAGATCTGTTCTTCCGAGGACGTCCAGTCATAAACCAAGGGTGAGGTCTCGCGCAGAACAAGCTCGGGCAGGAGCAATGCCCCATCGCCAGAGGCCGTGAGATCAAGGCTGACGCCCTGCACTTCGAAGGGTTTGGCGGCAAAGCCCCAGCGGGCATATGAGAGGGTCACCACATCGCCCACCGTCGCCGCCCAAGCCGAGAGCTTGCCAGAAAGCCGCACCGTCATCTGCCGCCGCGCGCGCTCCAACTCGATCTTCGCCAAGCGCTGCGCCATGGCGGCCGAGATGGTGAACGGCAGCGAGATGTCGCGCCATTCCTGCTCGCCGCCGTCTTCCGCCAGATAGACGCTTGATGCGTAGGCCGGGAAGTCATCCGGCTGCCAGTCATTCTCGGGGCTAACAAATTGACCCCGCACCGCGTTGAAGTTTGACGACATCGTCACCCGCGTGGCCAGCGTCAGCCCGCCTTCCCGGACATGATCTGCCGTCAGCGCCAGATCGGGCGCCCGCCACGCACCTGCGTAGAGGCGCCAAGCCCCGCCCGAGAAGGCGCAGCGCCCGGCAAAAGCGGAGAGCATCCCCTCGATGATGGTCTTCGGGGGCTCGGACAGCGTGATCACCCCATTGCAGGTGTAGCGCGGCTCCGTTCCACCACCGGCAAGTGAGACCGTCTCGTCACAGATGTTGGCCGCCTCAACGAGCGACATCTCATCGATCCCGTCGGCCGCGCCGATCCGTGCGCCCACGCCCCAGGTCGGGTTCGCCATATAATCGGCCAGACAAAGGGCTGCGTTCTCCGAATAGCCCGCGCGTTGCGTCCGCGGATCCCAAAGGTCATCCTTGCCCTCAAGATCGACCGTGATGTTCGGGATGCCACCCGGGAAGGCGTCCTGGTCATAGGTGAGGCGCAGCCGGATGGCTGCACAGCCCCGCAGGCGGTGGTTTTCTGTCCACTTGTCGGGCAGCGCGGCTTTCAGGCCCGCGAAGGCGGTCTGGTTGGTAGCGCCGAGTTTCTTCTCAACAAGAACCTTTCCGGCCCAGCGGCCCTGCGCGACGCCGGCGGCATTCACCGCCGCTTCGCCTTCGAAATAGATCGCACCAATGGATTTGACGCGATGCGCGGCCAGCACGACGACGAGATCGAGATATTGATCGGCAGGACCCGAGGCGTGCAGGAATACAATGACCCCGCCCTTGCGGGTGCGGCCATAGACAAGATCGCGCGGCACCACCGGTTCGCGGATTGTCACCGTGCGGTTTGCAAGCGTTGCCTGCGGTTTCGGCATCAAGGCCTGTGCCGCGTAGGACAAAAGAAGCGTGCCGCCGATCCGGAGAAGGGCTGCCCCAATCCCGCCCGCGGCCAATACCCCGCCGATCGCCCCCGCGACCGCGGTGACGGCTGTCACGATGAAGGGCATGGGCGAGAGTCCTGGGTTTGAGGGGCGCGCGCGCCGCCTCAGCTAAAAAACGTAGGTATTCTGCACTTCAAGTGTTAAAGATGTGCCGCGAGTACCGCTTTTACCGGGCACATACTCCTCAAGCGCATTTCGCGGGCATGGACCATGCGCCCCGCACCGAGCAATTGCCAACCGATCTATTGCCAGATGAATGCGGGGTGACGTTGGACCATGCAGTGACCCAAGCTGCTCGGTCTCCAGGTCCATGTGAGCCCCGATGCGCGGTCCGGGTGGGGAGGCCCGGGCCGCGCAGCTTCCCGACAGCAACGTCAAATGCGTTTGGATCTAACGGGCCAAGCCACACGGCAGGAGCTGAGTGAAGCAAATTTCAGGCCCTCGGGGGCAAGCCCGACCGCCGTGGCGCCAATCACGACGCCGAAGCCCAGGCCAGTATCAGCCAATACGATGTCGCCCCGTTGGGCCTGAAGCACGGTGTCGCGCTGCCCCCCCAAAAGCGCGTTGCCCATAGCCTCAAGTGAGGACCACCCCAAGCGACGCATGACGCGAAGTCCGCCAAGATGGGTTGTATATTTGCCCCGCCAGAGCGAGGCGACATCCTCGCCGCCGGTCAGAGCCATGCGCGTCTCAAAGGCGAAGGTCGGGCAGTCGTGAAGACCCCAAACGAAGGGCCGGGAACGCGCCGTGTCGATCGCGGCCGCAAGCCTGCGCTCCCAGTGTTCAAGGCGAGGCATGGGTCTGCCCTTCTCTCAACATGTGTGCCGTTGGTCTTGCAAATATCTCGCAATGGATATACATCTCTATCAGTGTATCCAAGCAATGGAGGACTGCCATGCAAGTCGCAAAATGGGGTAATTCTCTTGCCATCCGTCTCCCCGCCGAGCTTGTTCGCCAACTGGGCCTCAAAGAGGGTGACGACATTGATATTCATGCCGATGGGACCGGCATTGCCCTCGCGCGTCATCAGCGACCTGAGGAAGTCTTGGCCGCACTGCGGCCCTTCCGTGGGCGCCTTCCCGCCACCGCGCGTCTAAGCCGTGACGATACGCATGAGCGCTAATTTTTTCGACACAAACATTATCCTCTATTTGCTGGATGAGAGCGCAAAGGCCGAGAAGGCCGAACACCTCATCGCCCAAGGCGGGATGATCAGCGTTCAGGTCCTCAACGAGACCCTCGTCAACTGTATCCGCAAAGCCGCGATGAGCTGGCAGGAAGCTGGCGTTTTCCTCGACAGCATATGCCAGATTTGCCCTGTCGTTGCCCTGACGCCCACGACCCATGAGATTGGGCGCGCCCTTGGCGAGCGTTACGGATTTTCTGTCTATGATGCGATGATCGTCGCCGCAGCCCTGCAAAATCGATGCACCACGCTCTATTCTGAAGACATGCAGGATGGCCTCTTGGTCGAGGGGCGGCTTACAATCACCAACCCGTTCAAATCCTGAACCGACGTTTATCTCACGCTGTCTCACCCCCGACCCCAAGTGATCTCTCGATCCTGGATCGCGGTCACATATTCAAACCCCATATCACCCGGGAACAGCACCTGCTGACTCTCATGCGTGTAACGCCAGGCCCGCGCCACGGTCAGGTCTATGAGACGGCTTTCATAGCTGATGGTGATCGTGCAGGTGTCTGCATCATCCTTGATTTCTGGAACATCGAGACGGCCGGAGAAGGCCTGCACCGGGTTGGAGATGATGCTGCCATCTTCGGCCAAGAGCCCAAGCCAAATCCGGCCCGGCAATCCCTGCCGCGCTTCCTCGATGGCCATCTGCACCAGATCGAGCGGCACGCCAGAAAGCGAGATCGCGGTTCCGCCAGCCACGACTTCGCCGGTCTCATCCAAGGAGCCGAGGCCCAAGAGCGACCCAGCCCCAGACCATGTCTGGCCATTCCAGCTCACCTCTCCCAAGCCTGACCAGATCCGCACCCAGCCCGAAGCAAACTGGCCCTCAAAGAAGATAACTGGCCGCAGGGTCTGATCCGCCAGCGCAGAAGCGAAGGCGGCGGTGAGATCACGCGACATGGGGGAACTTTCGCGATCGTTGCCTGTACAAGACGAAGCTTCAAAGTGCTTCGCGCGCCGAGAGGGTGAAGCGGTGCTGGTCGGCCCGGCCTATCACCGTCGGCACCGGGGCCGTCAGCCGCAGGAGCGCGGAGGGGGTGTCAACGCCAAGGAACGTGCCAGCCGATACCGCCGACCTGAGCGACGGCACGAAGGACAGCACCGCCTCACCGCCCACGGGCGCCACATCCGTGGTCAGCTGATAAAGCCGGGTCGTCACATCGGCGCCGAGTTGGAAGAAGTCGCCCGCGCGGAGACCCAGCCCCCAACCGGTGGTTTGCAATGTCGATGCACCAGCACTTTGGGCTGCGGTCACGTAAGGATTACCCACCGCCAGCGGCACCTCGATCGACGGATCGGGGAACAAAAACCGCCCCCTGAGGCCGCCAAGGGCTGCAAAGAAAGCCGACAACCGCCGTGCATTCGCCCCTTGGGTCACAGCCATCTCGATCTGATACTCCCACCACGAGGCCCCCCAATCCTGGATCTGCGAGGTGCCGGTAAACGGGGAACGCGCCTCCGCCACAGAACTGACCAGCCGCCGCTCGAGCGAGGTCACCAGCGTCTGAGGCAAGATCGGAATCGCCATAATCAAATCCCCTGACCTCTGCGCCGGCCGTCGGCCACGCTTTCCTTTGCGATGCGGGCGATTTCCGGGATAGCAGTCCGCAATTTTGCATTGATCTGTTCGGCCACACCCACCTGCGCACCACGCGCGTCGATGTTCACCGTGATACCGGGAACGGCCCCGCCAGCACGCCCTTGGCTTGCAAGCTCTCGGCGCGACAGTACGCGCTCCCCGCGCTGCAGGATGGCCGGCACCTCATCGGGCTTGAGACCCGCCCAGCCGCCCTCATGCATCCGCGGCGCGCCTGCGAAGACCATGGCGGGGACGGATCGGGTCGACCCACTGGTGCCGACAACGGCACCGTTATGCGCCACAAGGCCATCCAGAAAGCTCCCGCCGCCAAAGGCAAAGGACAGCGCATCCGCGATTGGCCCAAGCACCGCGCGTTTGAATGACAGCACCGCAAGATCGGCCAGGATCGAGGAGATGAGCGATCTGAAGTCGAACTTGCCGGTGGTGACAAACTGCCGGAAGGCGTTTTCGGCCGAGGAGAAGGCGCCCGTCAGCGTCTCGCCAAGGCCCTTGCCCCACTCCATCGCGCCCTTGGCATAGTCAGAGAGCGACTTCGTGACCGCCGCCCATCCCGTGGCCGCCTCATCCGCCGCCTTCTTCGCCGCCCCTCCAGCCCCACCGGCGGATTGGCCGGCATTTTCTAAACCCTCCGACAGCGCGTCGGCGGCAGTGGCGGCTTGGTCCAAACCCGCTTCCCCCTCGGTGCCCGCGCCGAAGATCGCGGATTTCAGGGCGGCCCAAGCGGTCATCGGCCGTGATGCCGCCTCTGACAGCATCCCCGCCGCCTCAGCATAACCATCGGCCCGGGTGCGCGCCGCCGTGGCCATGCCACCGAAGAGGTCGGGGGCATCTACATAGGTCTTGCCCATCGCGACGCGGAAGGCATCTGCCGCCGCCGTGCCCGCAGCGGTGGCGGCCCCCGCGAAGGGATTGGCAATGCCGCCAAGATCGACGGCATCAAGCGTGCCGATCTTGATGCCACCTTCACCGGTGGCCCAGTCCGGCAACAGGTCCAGCGCCGCGTTCAGCCCCTCGATGAAGCGGTTGATCCGGGTGACCACGGCATTCAGCATCGCCTCGACGCCGTCGATCAGACCGTTGGCGGCTTGATAGGCAAAATCCCCAATCGCCTGCGGCAGGGCGCCCCAGATCGCCTTCACCGCATCAAAGGCGCCTTGGAAGCTGCCGACCGCAGAATTGCCCCAGCCCACCACCGCGGCGAGTGCTGATTGCAGCCCCTCGTAGATCATGGCCTGCGCGCCAGCCCAGCCGGCCTCGACGCGAGTCCAGGCGCCTGTCGCTGCCAGGGCCAACCGGTTCCACGCCTCGGCCGCTACATCGCGCAAGAGGCCAAAGGCTGCACCAACCCCACCGACTTTGCCGACAAGCTCAGTAAACTGATAGACGAGCTCCCCCGCGCCAACGATCAGCGCACCGATGCCGGTGCGAATGAGCGCCCCGCGCAGAACCGTCAGCCCCATTGCCAGCCCTTTGACCGAAAGAGCGGCCGCAGCCAGTCCCGCCACCCAGCGCCCGGCCATCAGGGCAGCAAAAGTCCCTGCATAAGTCGCAAGCCGTCCAAGGTTGTCGAAGATCCCGTTGATCGCCTGTCCCAGCGGCCCCGTGCCGCGCGCCAGGTCAGCAAGTGCATTGGCCACCGCTTCCAAGGCAGGCGCAACCGCCGCCGTCAGACGGTTCGTGAGGCCGAGCCAGATCAGGCTCAACTTGGCAATCGCATCTCCCGTTCGTTCGATCTGCGCCGCGTCACTGGCACTGACCGCCACGCCAAAGTCGCGCACATCCCTTGCCGCCGCGCGCAAGGTTGCGGGATCGACCCGCAGGAAGGCCAGGGCTGCCTTGTCGCCAAAGAGGTCCGAGGCCACCGCCGCGCGCTCTGCCTCCGGGACAAGCGTATTCAGCGCCTCTTGAATGGCGACTATCCTTTGATCCAAAGGCAAGGCCTGCAGATCCGTCGCCGTCAGGTTCAAACGCGCCAGCGCCTTGACCGCCGTGCCTGACCCCGTCGCCGCCTCGGAAAGCCGCGTCGTCAGCTTTTTTGTCGCCTGTTCGATCTCTCCGAGCGAGACCCCGGCCAACTCCCCCGCCCAGGTCAAGACCTGCAGGCTTTCCACCGTCGTGCCAAGCGAGGCCGCCATATCCGCCTGCGCGCCGATCACCTCGAGCCCCGAGCGGATCATCGCCACACCGGCTGCCGTGGCGGCTGCGGTCAGGGCGGCCAGCGCTATCCCCGCCTTGCTGGCAAAACCCGCGAGCCGCGCATTGGCCGCGGTCATCTCAGCCGAGAGCCGGCCAAAGCCGCGCGCGCCCGCCTCGCCGATCCCTTCAAGCTCGGCCCGCACCTGCCGGCCGCCGACAGCGATAAGCCGGACGGAGACCTTCTTTTCTGACATGGAGGCGGGATCCTTGATTTTGGGCTATAGCTGTCTTACGTTGTCGATATCGATCATGGAGGCGTATGATCATGTCCGAGACCGCGACCCTTTCCTCGAAGTTCCAGATCTCCATCCCAAAGGCGATCCGCAGCGCCCAGCATTGGGAGGCAGGTCTGACCTTTGCCTTCATTCCGAAGGGCACTGGCGTCTTACTGGTCCCGGTTCCCAAACGTGATGCTCTAAAGGGCCTGGCCCGCGGCGCATCTTCCGCCGATTACCGTGATCGAGCGGACCGCTTCTGATGATCCTCGTCGATACATCCGCCTGGATCGAATGGCTGATCGGGTCGCCGACCGGCGACAAACTGGCGGCACATCTGCCTGAACAGTCCGACTGGCTTGTGCCCAGCATGGTTCAGCTGGAACTGGCGAAGTGGCTGACGCGGGAAGCGGGCGAGGATAAGGCAGATCAGGTCATTGCCTTTACACAAGTCTGCCAGGTGGTCCCGCTCGACACAGAAATCGCCATCGCGGCGGCAGAGGCCTGCCGCAACCACAAGCTTGCAACGGCCGATGCCATCATGTTTGCGACCGCCCGCGCCAAGGGAGCGGAACTGCTGACCTGCGACAAGCATTTCGAGGGTCTGCCCGGGGTCACCCTGATCGAGAAGATCAAAAGATGACAGCCCCAATAGCGACAAGCCGGGCGGAGATCTTCTTTTGTGACATGGCTCTGGCTCCTTGATTTTCGTATCACGACATGATACATACTTGGCATGATCATCAGCATTCGCGGCAAACTGACTGAGCAGGCGCTCTCTGACCGTTTCGGCAAAGGCTTTCCGGCGGATCTGGTACGGCGAACGCGTGCTATGCTTTCTGCGTTGGATGCGGCGGTTGTCTTGGAAGACTTGCGCTTTCCGCCGGGCAACCATCTGGAAGCCTTGGTTGGCGACCGGATCGGCCAGCATTCGGTCCGCATCAACGGCCAATGGCGCATTTGTTTTGTCTGGACAGATCAAGGTCCAGCCGAAGTTGAACTTGTAGATTATCACTGAAAGGAGACACGATGAGCCTGCTGCATAATCCTTTCCATCCTGGTGAAGTGCTCTCGTTGCTCTATCTGGAGCCGCTGGAGATGAGTGCGCCAGCCTTGGCAAAGCGCCTGGCTGTGCCGCGCACCCGGATCGAACGGCTGGTCAAGGGCGAGACGACCTTGTCTGCCGACACGGCCATGCGCCTTGCAACCTTCTTTGGCACCACGCCAGAATACTGGATGAACCTGCAACGGTCCTGGGATTTGGCCCGCGCCCGCGAGAAGGTAGACCTCACAGGAATCCAGCCCCTTCGAGCGGCCTAAGCGGGGCAAAGCCTGACAGATTAGCCGCCAGCGTCGGCCTGCATCGCTTCATTGATCTTGCGCACCATCACCGCCTCAATGGGCGGCAAAAGCTCCGCAACCGCCAGCACCGGGATGCCAAGGGCCGCCCCGAGCGCCAGTGCGGCCCCCATATCCCAGCCGATCACCGCGCCGGGAATGAGACGCAATTGCCCGCCAAGACGCTGAACGAGGTCCCAGATTTGCGCGCCCTCCCAAGTCTGCGGCGCGTTCAGCCGTGCGGGGCACTCGGGACAGAGGGATCCACAGGCGGCGCAATAGCCGCCGCCCCCGCCGAACTCCCAATCGGCAAGGGCGATGAGACGTTTTTTTCGGCATCCAAAAGCAGGCCCTTGGCGACATAGCGGGTCTGGAAGGCCTCAAAGACCGGCCAAAGCTCAAGCAGCGCGTCGATCGCCTCGGGGCTGACAGGTAAGACCTCCCCCGTAGCATCGCCAACGCCGTCCCAGTCGAGGATCGCGCGCCGCGCCAGCGCCTTGGCCATGGCAAGGGCGGCCTCTTCAGGCGCTGTCCCTTCGGTGAGGGCCGCAATTGCGGGATCCGCGCGGCTGGCGACCATCAGCGCTGTCGTTAGCGGGCGGAGTTTCACGCGCAGGCCGGGAAGAAGGTCACACCAGGACGGCGCACTGCAGAGATCAAGGGTCAGCATGGCGGAAGGGATCCTCTCAATAGGAGGTGACAGTGTTGACGAGGGTGGCGGTACACATGCGGGCGGGGCTCGCCGCCTTGGCTGCCTGCCAGTCGAAACTGGCCTGGATCCCTTGTGGCCCCGGGATCTCAATCCGGGGCCGCGGCAGATAGACAGCATGCGCCGTGAAGCTGAAGCTGGCATTGGCCCCAAGGCTCCAAGCAAAGACCAACTCGCAAGGTGTGCCATCCATCGCTTGGGTGATCAGCGTCGTGTCGGCAAAGCGGGCCTCAATCTTGCCGGTCAGCGCTGCCATGCCGGGATCAACCCCCTCGACCTTGCCATCCGAGCGGATGGTCTCGATCCGGTCGAGGCCGTTAGAGTAAGTCACCTCAGCCGAGATGACATTGCCAAGCGGCACCCCGTTGCGGCTGATCGATCCGTTGAAGTGGCCAAAGCGCTGCAGCGAAAGGGAGTTTGGCGTGCCTGCGGCCGTGGCGGCAGTGACACTCTCGCCCTGGGCCACCAGACGGGCCGTCGCCGTCAAAAACCCCGAGCGCGCCATCTGCCAACTGAGCTGATCGCAGACGCAGCCCGTGTACATCGCATAGCGCGGCACTTCAGGCATGGCCGTCTCGATGGCCATGCTTGGCAGAGCCCAGCCCCCCGACTGGAACGTATGAGTCTTCGGCGTGGTGCCGGTGCTCGTCGGCGCCCCGAAGGCCGCCTTCAGCCAAAGGCCGAAGTTTTCGACATCGAGCGGCACAACGACGTCGCCATCTGCCGTCACCGCGTCCTTGATCGGGGCCAGCGGATCACGCCCCTGGCCCAAAAGCTCCGAGGCAATCAGCGGCTGCTCGGAGCCGAGCGTCGTGCTGACAAAGGGCACCACCCGGAACCCCGTTGTCGGGGCGGTGCCATAGGTGGTCTCAAACGCAAGCGCCATCTGCGCCCGCGCCCCATGGGCTCGTGCCATCCTGTTTCTCCCTCTTAAGATAGATTGTGTTCACAGCGCAGCCTGCCAGCTTCCTGGGCCGGGGGTGCAGAATGAACGGATTATCGAGATATATGGCTGGCTTGACGGGTACCGCTGTCTCGCGGGGCGTAACTTTCGCGGCAGTATGGACGATGTGCCTCGCCGCAGCCCTCGCGCCGACCGCGGCAAACGCCGAAGAGTTTTCCGGCACCGTGACCCGCGTCACGGATGGCGACACGTTTCATCTGAGTGGCGTGGTCCCTGCCATCCGCGTCTGGGGCCTTGATGCGCCAGAACGTGATGAGCGCGGCGGTTCTGCGGCCACCAAGGCGATGCGCGGCTTGATCGACGGCCAACCTCTGACCTGCGTCCTCATCGACATCGATCGCTACCAGCGCCTTGTTGGCCAATGTTTCTTGCCAAATGGCCGCGACATCGCCGAAGCCATGATCTCCATGGGCGTTGCCACAGAGTATTGCCGCTACTCTGGCGGCTTTTACGGCACCTGCTGACCCGGAGAGGTGCTCCTTCTCGTTCCGTCGCCCTGCGTGCGTTTGAGGCGCCGGTATCGTTTTTGGTATCTTATGCCCAAATCCCGATATGTTGCGCCGAGGCCGAAGGCTCTTCATGTTTAGGGGAATAGATATTTTCAGCGCCGGCAGCGGCGGCAGATGACAAAGCAGGACTTCGATGAACAGCACAGCACGGCATTCGGCAAAACCTTCGTTTCTGGCGGCCGATCTCGAAGTGACCGGGGATATCCGCCATGCAGGGACCTTGGTGGTTCAGGCCAAAGTCACAGGCAATATCAGAGCCGCCGCTCTGACCCTGCAGCAAGGCGCTGAAGTGATCGGGGACGTTGAAGTTCTCCAGGCCAAGATCCATGGGTCCGTTCAAGGCTCCGCCTTTATCGAGGATGTGACGGTCGGAACGGCAGGGCAGCTGACCGGATCGCTGCAGTATAAAACGCTGGCCGTAGAGGCCGGGGCGATCCTTGATGCGGAGATCCGCAAAATGGCGCCGGTTGAGGTGATGCCCACGGAACTGAGCCCTGCCGAATTGGCCGCCGCAGAACCGGCCGCTCAGCCCAGCGGATCAGCCAGCGAATAATGAAGCACGATGGCGATGACCGCAGCCTTCGCTGAAGCGGCCCCCTCCATCGGCAGATCGACGGGTTGCGGCGCTTCCGCTTCAACCCAATCGCAGAGACCGCCCAACGTGCGGTCGTTGCCAAGTGCGGCACCTACCTGAGCCACAAGCCTGTCAAAGCATCCGTCCCGGTCACGCGCGGATTGCACAATCACCTCCAGTTCCGCCCTCTGTCTGTAGTGATAGCGCAGAGGCGACAGCGTGACCTCAGGCTCGCCGGGGTCGCCGTCGCGCAGGATCAAGAGGCCCGCAGCCGGGATGCGTTCCGGCAGAACCTCCCCGCGCAAGGTTGTGGCGGGCAGCGCGGAAAGACGCGTGACGAGCGCGGTGAGGATGGTTTCGCGTGTTGAAGCCATAGTTCTGATCGGCCGTTCTTGCAAAGATAGTTCTTTAAGGCTATATAGCCTCCAAGACATGGAGGCATCATGCCGTGGACTGTTGCGTTTTCAGCGGAGTTCGAACCAGAGTTCGACGAACTCCCGCAAGATGTGCAGGATGCAATCCTCGCGCGCGCACTGCTTCTGGAACGCGAGGGGCCGACGCTTGGCCGACCACATGCTGACACCCTGACCGGCTCGAAGCATGCAAACATGAAGGAGTTGCGATGCAATGCCGCTGACGGCGTGTGGCGCATCGCTTTTGCATTTGATCCTGATCGGCAGGCAATTTTACTCGTCGGCGGAGATAAGTCGGGTGGCAGTGAGAAGCGCTTTTACAAGCAACTGATCGCCCGGGCGGATGAGCGGTTTGACCGCCATCTGATACAACGGAAAGGATAACAATCATGGCACGTACCCTGAAGGACAAGTTGGCCGCGCTCGATCCAGCCCGTCGCGCAGGCATCGAGGCAGAAGCAGACCGGCTCCAGACCGAATATCTGACCTTGCGTGAGTTGCGGAAAGCCAAAGATCTGACGCAAGTACAACTGGCAGAAACGCTTCATATTCAGCAAGCGACCGTCGCCAAGTATGAGCGCCAGAGCGATTTGCTGCTCTCGACGCTGTCAAGCTATGTGCGTGCCATGGGCGGTAATCTCAAATTGGTGGTCGAGTTTCCTGGTAAGGCACCTGTGGCTCTCGAGGGGCTTGGAGATACCGAGGAACCGCGTCGTCGACGGCAGGCTGCACGCGGTGTTCGCCCGGCAGAGGCGCGCGCCTAGTCATCTAGCGCGTCCCTCCACCCAGTTCGCCACAATCGCCCCCGGAATACGCCCGACCACTACTTCTGCAGCCTTCGCCAGGTCCAGCCGTTTTGCCAGTTTCACCTGCCGCACCAAGAGGAAGATCGGCACGGTGGTCCGCCCCCGGCCAGATTTTGCACGAGAGGCCACTCCAAGCCCGCGACTGTTGAGCCGCCCCTCCGCCACGAGAAGGCTCGGCCCCCGAGCGCGGTAGATGAACCGCAGCGACAACCCGCGCCGCCGCTCCCATTCGCCCGGCGTTATCCGCCCCCCACGCCCGGATTTCCCGGCAGCAGCCGTCGGGATAGCCAGCCAGAGCCCGCTCTTCGACCGGATCAAGGGCCCGCTGTCATGCGCCCCGACAATCACCGGCGCGTTCGACCAGACCAGCGCCGCCGCGTTCAAGCTGGGCTGACCCTTGGGATAGGCTTCCGAGCGAATGGTGCGGGCAAGACGCGCCCCAAGTCCCGCTTGCGCGATCTGGTCCCGCCAATCGGCCTTGAGACGGAGCGCCGCGCCTCGAACGGCGTCCGAGACCGCCTTTTCGCCGGCGAGGAGTTCGGCTTGCATGGTAGCCGCGATGCTGCCGGAGAGTTCAAGACGGAGCTTCATGCGGGGCTTGCCTCGATGGTCCAGATCAAGCGATCCCGATCCCGCACCGGCTCACCTTGAATGAGGAAGGTCTCGTCCCCAAAGAGGATCTGCTCCTCGGGGCGAGGGGCAGGCAGGTCTGAGACCCGCACATCAAAGCGGAAGGTTTCCGACCAAAGCCGCGCCGCGCCAAACTCGGTCACAGCATCCCTTTGCCGCGCGATGATGCGAATGCGGGTGAACTGCCCCTCGCTGTCGCGATGCCACGCCTCATGGGCGAGGTTCGGATCAGCAAAGAGCAGATCAACTGCCACAGCAAAGGCCGTCATATCCGTCCCGCCTCAGTTCGAACTGAAGATCCGGATGGCCAAACGCGGGCGCTTGTTCACCGGCAGGATCGAGGCTTCGGTCATCAGATCGATCCAGCGCCCCTTGGCGTCGATCATCTGGCGCGCATAAAGCGGCAGGCCGAGGGTATTGGCGGTCTCAAGAAGGTTTGCCGGCCCGCCATAAGTGGTGAAGGTGTCAAAGGTACCAAGCGGGAAGGCGATCCCTTCACCTGCGGGGATCAGCCGCTCCGAGGTGCCGTTCGAGAGCGTGACCGAGCCGTTGTATTCCTCAAAGAGGATGCCCGCGAAGGGAAAAGCCCGGCGCATGTCTTCGCGCAAGGGCTGGCCACCGGTAGCCGAGAAGAACTTATAGGCCTCTTCGGTTTTCGGGTGACTGATGAGCTTGTCGAAGAACTCGGAACTGACCAGCGCATGCGCTGTGGTCATGGTCTCGCCGAGAAGGCTGTCCTCGATGCCGCGCAGAACCGTCCGCACCTTGCCCTGCACATTGGTGCCCGCCGTGCCAAAGACAAAGTCGACCGAGATCTGCTCAAGGCCAAACTCGGCAAAGTAATTGTAAAGCGTGGTGCCAGCCCCGTCCTTCACAATTCCCCGCAGCGCGTTCATCTCCATATATTCGCGGGTCTGGGCATGCTTGCGGCGCATCAGCGTCAGCTTGCGGTTCATCACCTCGACGAGAGGATCGGCGGCATCAGAAACCCCCAGCGCTGGCATGCCTTGGATGTCGGCCGGCAGGATCACATCGTCATGCGGGATCCATGGCAGAGCAAAGGACCGCATGGAACGCGCCTCGCGGTTGCCCACCGTGGCGGGCGCCCCAAGAGGAACCGAGGGCAGGAGGCTCAAGACGCCTTTGTGTTGTTCGATCACGATCGAACGCTGGGTCACGCCTTCAAAGCGGAAGAGGCCGATCTGGCCGAGGCGGGTGTAGAGGTTCGGCAGGATGTTGATCGCCTGCGTCATCTCTGCGAGCGAATAGCCGCCCGCGTCAAACGGGTTGCGGGTGAGGGTCATGGGGGAACTCCGAAGGAATGAGGGGCAGAGGGAAGGGCTGGCAGGCTGGCGACAGGCTTTGCCGCGCGGCCCGATCAGGCGGTGTCGCGCGGGATAATGCCGAGCGCGGCGAGCTGCGCGTGTTTGGCTGCCGTCTTGGCCGCGTCATCGACGCTGGCGTCAAAGATCAGGGACGCCTTCGAGACAAGGGCAGGGCCGCGCAGGAGGACAACGGCATCCCGATCTGCCGTGGCGGCGTCGGTCGCATAGAGCAGGACCGCGGCCACCGTCTGCGCGCCATCACTGCCGGTGGCGGTGCTGAGTTTAAACTTGCCGCTTGCGGTGATGCGGCCAAGGACGGCGCCGACAGGGTATTTGGTGCCAGCCAGCAGCGTGACGGTTTCTCGGGTGAAGTTGGGATTGAGCTCGTATTTGAGCACATCGCCCATGACGGGCGGTTGGGTCAGCACGGACATCGGGCATCTCCGAAGGAAGGGTTGGGGGTCAAAAAGAAATCCCCCGCCGGGGAGCGCGGCGGGGGATCAGTTGGGCGCAAAGGGACGGGAGATCAGACCTTCGCGCCGGCGGCAGCTTTTTTCGCGGCAGCCACAATCGGGCTTTCGGCGGACTTCGGGAGAACGGGGGAGGGCGGTGCTGCGATGATGTCGCGCGCATCGGCCGCAGCGGCAGCGCGCTCCAGCACAAGCTTGCGCAGAGCCTCGGGCGCCGTTCCCTCGCGCAAGGCTTTTGCCGCATCGATCGCAACACCCAAGCGACCCGCCTGCAGCGCAATCTCCGCGATCTCAGCTGCCGCCTCGCGCAGATGCGCCGACAGATCCGCAAGATTGCCAGGCTGCACTGCAACCGAGGGGACGGCCGGGGCGACAGTAACGGGGGGCCGAGAGGCTGCGGGCGGTGGAGCAGGGAATGCAGCTGGCGCCTCGTTGCCATCGGCTGAACCCTCTGTGACCTCCGTCTGTTGGGCGCCAGTATCCTGCGGGCTGTCGTCGGGATCGTTTGTGCTGGCCATGACGGCTTCCTTCTTGGGTTTGAGGTGAGAGGCACTGAAGGCGCGGGACAGCTTGCCTGTTGATGACGCGCCAAGGGCCTGCCGGAAGCTGGCAAAGCCCCGGGTAAGATCGGTGACCTCATCGGCCAGACCTGCCGCCACGGCATCCATCCCGCGATAGACCGCAGCCTCGGTGGCGAGAGCCGCCTCCTGGCTCAGCCTGCCGCCGCGTCCAGCGGCAACGGTGTCGGCGAACAAAAACCGCAAGACATCAATCTCACGCTGGATGTCCGCGCGCACAGCCTCGGGCAGCGGCGTATAGGGATTGCCGTCGACCTTGTGCTGCCCTGAATGGATCAGGCTGACCCGAACCCCCTCGTGATCGAGCTGACCGCTGAGATCAGCATGCATGACCACGACGCCGATACTGCCGACCGCACCGGTGCGCGGCAGAAGAATCCGATCCGCCTGCGAAGCGAGCGCATAGCCCGCCGAGAAGGCATGTTCGGCCACGAAGGCCCAGATAGGTTTTGAAGCTCGAATTGCACGAATCCGATCTGCAAGGTCAAAGACCCCCGCAACCTCACCGCCAAAACTGTCAATTTCCAAGGCAAGGCCCCGAACGGCAGGGTCTTTGGCCGCAGCTTCAATTTGTGCCGCAATCCCCTCGTAACTCGTCTGCCCCGAGGACTGGCCAATCCAGGCCCCCCGGTGAATGAGTACCCCCGAGATCTCAATCACGGCAATGCCGTCCACCACGGCGTAGGGCGCGTCCCTCTGTTGGCGCAGACGATCGCTGAGGGGGGTGGCCAGAAGGCTGGCCCGGGCGGGCAGGGCGGCGACGCTAGATCCGGTCGCTTCCCCCTCATGGTGCGCAAGCTCGACCTGCCGCCCAAGAATACGCGGCCCAAGCCCCGACAAGAACGCCATGGCCTTTGAGGGCTCGACCAAGAGCGGCGTGTTGAAGGCGCGCGCAGCAATGCGGGCGTGAAGCATCAGGCCTGCTCCTCGGTGTCTTGCGGATCGGCACCATTTTGAGGATCTGTTTGATCGACGCCGTCGGAATTGTATGAGTGTGCAACTTGGGTTTCAGCAGGAACCGCCTGTACACCCTGCGCTGGGGATCCCGGGCGGCGAAAGTCGAGACCAAGGGCCCGCTCGCGCGCCCGTTCGGCCGCAATCTCGCGATCGACCTGCTCGGCATCATAGCCGCGTTCGGCGATGGCTTGCGTGCGGGATTTCAGCCCCGCCTCGATCTGGACGATCTCGGCATTGGCGTCTTTCAAGGGATCGACCCAATCCCATTTCGTGGGGAGCCAGTCGGCGGCGAGCATACGAGGCCGCTCGGCCTCATAGCCGGGCAGAGACAAGACCTCTGACAGTACCGCGAGATCGAGCCAGCGCGCATAGACAGGACGACAGAGCTGGTAGACCATCACCGAATGCTGCCAGGCCGATACCCGGCGGCGGAATTCGATAAGGGCAAGCCTGGAGTTTGAGAAGTTCCCCTTCACCATGTCATTGGTCAGATAAGGATAAGGGATGCCAAGTGCGGCCGCGATTTGCAGCAGCGTGCGATACTGGAAGGGCTCATAAGTGGCCCCGCTATCTGCAGGCTGGCCGATGGTCACATCTTCCCCAGGATCGAGCCGCACGATCTGACCGGGACTGATCTGCATGCCATCCGGCGCCTCCTCATCGTCCAAGGGCGCGAGCGGGTTTTCTGGGGCGGGGGAGGTCACGAACATCGCATACATCGCCGCGACCTTCTTCCGGTCAAGCTCGGCATCGTCATACTGGTCGAGCAAGAACAACTTCACGATGGCCGGCGCGAGTTTAGAGACCCCGCGCAATTGCCCGCCCTCGACCGGGTCGATCACATGAATGACCTCAGAGGCCGGCACCCGCACGGTCTCGAAGGCAAGGCCTGGATCGGTACTGTCGCCGGGATGGCGGCGCAGGAAGTGGTAGGCCACACGCCGTCCGATCCGGTCAAACTCAATGCCCTGACGGATGGTATTGCCATTCGCGGCCACACCGGTCTCATGAAGAGGCAGCATCTCCGAAGGGAGCATCTGAAGCTGCAGCGGCACCGTCAGCCCGTCCTCTGTCCGACGCGGCCGGATCCGAACAAAAACCTCGCCGGCCAAGAACACCTCACGCGCGGCGCGGCGCTGCAGCCCGTAAAAATCGGTCAGACCCTCGGCATCCGCCTCATCGGTCCAGGCAAGCCATAGTCGCTGCAATTCTTCCTTCCGGGCCGCGTCCACCAGCTTTGAGATCGGCTTGATGCCGTCGCCGACGGTATTGGCCGCCCAGCTTTCCACCGCATTCACCGCATAGCCATTGTTGCGCACGAGCCAGCGGGCGCGGGCCGTGATGTCAGGGCCAGAAGCCGCAATCAGCGCATTCACATGCGCCCGCGTGGCCTGGAACCCCCGCAGGCGCCGATGGTGCTGGCCCGCATCGAACCCGCCGATGAAGGCGCCAAGGCGCTGCCGCCAGTGCATCGCAGCCCCCATCACAGGTTTTTCACGGCATAGGGGCGCAAGATGCGCCCGGCGCCGCGCTCGAGCTTCGCTATGCGCCGCTCGACATCGCCAATCGCGGCGGCGAGCTCGGCGTCCGTGCCATAGGTCACGGTTTTGCCGTCATAGCTGACCGACCGCGTGCCGCTATAGCGCGCGGTCAAGAGCGCGCGCAGGCGGAGTTTCAACTCGTCGAGGGTCATTGGGGTCTCTTGCTCATTCCATGTATCGGGGCGTGCTGATCTTCCAGCCGCGCCGCCGTGGACCGGTGATCTGTCCGGCCTGTGGCTCAGTCGCTTTCTCGGTCTCCGCGATCTCCACGGCGGCCAGGGTTTCGACCCCTGCCTGCTTCTCCAACTGCCGCCACATCCGCTCATCGAAGCGATCAGCGCCAAGTATCCAGGCCGCCGCCCGGGCGTAAACGCGGGTATCAAGCGCCTCATTCCGCTCCCGCATCTTCTGCCATTCCTGCCGGGCATAGCCGCGCCGATCGCGGATCGTGACCAATTGCTCGGCGACCAATTGCTTTAACCATTCGCTGTCAGCCCAGTCGGGTAGATGGATCGTGCCTGCAGGTGTTGGCACGCCCCGCGCACGATCCTCATCCGAAGGCCGTTCCAGCCGCAGATAGCGATAGGTTTCCGCCTTGAAGGTGGCCGTCGCCACGGTCCAGAGCCGCGCCCCGCGCTTGAGCTTGCGCCCATTTACGGTTGCATCGACAAAGGTCGGCCCCGCGACGGGCGTCGCCCGGTTGAACCCCTCAAGCCCCTTAACCGGTGCCACCTGCGCAATGCCCTGCACCCGTGCCCAAGCATAGACGGCGGCGGTTTCATATCCGGTGTCGATCGCCAGTTTGGCGAGCGGCATCACCGCGCCGTTCTCATGCACCCAGGTGCGGCTGAGGAGCGTGGTCAGCGCCGCCCAGCAGGCCGGATCGACCGGACCGCCGGGAAGGACGATGTGATCGATGAGCCAACTTGTCCCACCGCGACCCCAAGCCCAGACATCGACCTCGATGCGGTCCTTCTGCACATCGGCCCCTGCCGTGAGGAACAAGCCCCCCGCCGGGATCTGCGCCGCGAACACCTCGCGCCGGTCGGCCAACCGCTGCCATTCTGGGGCATCCCCACTTTCGACCCAAGTTTCGCCGAGGAGCGTGTTGCGGGCGGCGCGCAGCATCTCGTCGGATCCTTGGGCAGCGAGCCACTCTCGCGCAATCTGCTCCCAGCTTTTCCAGCCGATTGGTGAATAGAGCGCCGAGAGGTGGAAGCCGATGGCGTTCGGATCGGCACTCACCCCTGTGGCCCGCCACTCGCCCCGTGCCAACATCTCCGTCTTGTGGTGCTCGGCGATGGGCCGCTCACAACTGGCACAATGATAGGCTGCCGTTTCCGGTTTCCCCTTTGCCCAGCGCAAGCGCTCGAACTGCAGCCATTGCATATGGCCACAATGCGGGCAGGGCACAAAGTAGCGCCGCTGGTCGCTGGCTTCAAACTCGCGCTCGATGCGGCTCAGCCCACGGATCGTCGGCGTTGAGACCATGAAGACCTTGCGCCGATGCGCGAAGGTGGTGGTGCGCGCTTCCGCCAGTGTGACCGGGTCACCTTCCTCGTCGGCAGAGGCCGGATAGGCATCGACCTCGTCCAGAAATACATAGCGCGCCGGCATCGAGCGCAGGCCCGTCGCCGAGTTGGCGCCGGTCAGCACCAGTATCCCGCCCGGGAATTCCTTCGATAGCATTGAATTGCCGGCGTCGCGCGACCGCGCGGGCTGCACGCGTTCCTTCAGCGCCGGGCTTTCCTCAATGAGCGGATCGATCCGGCCGCGCGAGCTGCGCTTTGCCATCTCCACCGTTGGCAGCACCGCCAGCATCGGACCAGGGGCATGATGGATGACAAAGCCGATCCAGTTGTTGCCAGCCTCAGTGGCACCCACCTGGGCGGCTTTCATAAAGCTGATCCGCTGCGCCGGGTGACTGGGCGAGAGGGTATCCATAACGTCGCGCAGGTAGGGCGTCCGTGCCGTGCGGTATTTCCCAGGTTCCGCTGCAGCCCGCGACGACAGCTTGCGGTGCTTGTCTGCCCATTCCGATACCGTCAGATCCGGATCGGGCCGCATTCCCTGACGCCAGACGCGCAGGATCTCCTCGGCACCGTCAAAGCCGAGATCGAGGCCTCCGGTCAGATCAGATGTTTCTTCCTCCTCATCCAAGCGAGACCCTGAGGTCGGCAAGCGCGTTGAGCTGCTCTCGGACATGGGTTTCCAGAACCCTTTGCAGGATCGCAGTCTCGATTGTCACCGCCGGCCCCGATGCCTTCTCCATTTCTGCGGATAATTGCGCGGCCATGAGGGCTGCCACACGCGTGGGCCAGGTCACCCAGGTGTCGCGCTCTTGCCGGGCCAGCCGGAACACCAAGGTCTCGGCGCGTGCTCGATCCACCAGCACGCCCTTCTTCTTTTGGATCGAGAGCTGACGCTCTTGCGCCTGGTAAACGGTCAGCGCCGTCCGTGCCTTCAGATAGGAGGTGCTGTCCCCAGGCCCGGGCAGGCTGCCAGGCACCGGCGCCGGACCAACACTGCCATCACCGCTCGCACCCAACCCACCCCGCGCCCGCGCTTGCTGATCTGGGTCGGTCATCGCGCCGCGCCGTGCGTCGGACGCGGCAGCGTCGATTGAGCCATCGGCAAAGAGTACCAAGCGACCCGTCTTGCGCGCTTTTTGCACCGCCCCGCGGGAGAGCCCGCTATGGGTGGCGTAGTCGCGTTCAGATAGACCTTCCATGGGGATCGAAATTCTTTCAACATATTGGAAATAAACGGGAAAGCCTGTCTGTTTGTCGTTGATTACACTTCCCCGCTGAGCGAGTCTGACCCGCGAGACCAGGTGCATCGTGCACCTGACAGGCAGGGATCAGATGATGACCAAGCGCAAACTCACCTCGGATGCCGCACGCGACGCGCTGCTGACGGAGATCGCCGAGCGGCACTTTTTCCTAGAAACCCTCGAGACCCGGAACTCTGACCGTCTCGACTTCCACGATGTCGCGGTCTGGGCGATCCGCTCGGCGCTTGAAGCGGCTTATGAGGTCGGGCGCCAATCTGTGATCGGGCCCAATGGAGCGAACCAATGAGCACGCGGGCGCAGATAGCCATTCAAACCGGCCCCGAAGCATGGGCCCATGTCTATGTCTCTGTGGTTGCCGCCCAGTGTGCAAGAAGAATCTGACCTTCAAAGCCGGTGATCGAGTGCGGTTCTCTGTGAGGCCTTCATACGCGGCGTTCGCAGGAGCCGCTGGCCAGTATGGTGATCAGCGGAGCGGGTCCAAATTCACTACTTGAGCTTGATGCTCCGGACATAGAACTGGTTTTCCCGATCCCGATCGTTTCGATCATTTGCCCATTCAAGTCGTTGCCTTCTCACACAGTCTACACCGACGTCAGGTTGCGATGCGCCGCACTTGTGCGTGCCTCATGCTGCAATCTCCTTCGTCGGATCTCGATAATCCTGCTGTTTCGTAAGCATCGCCCATATGGCGCGCGCCATCTTGTTGGCCAGCGCGATCGCGACCACCATACGAGGTTTTCTGGTGCAAATCCGCGCCAGCCATGACCCTTCAGCGACCCCTCTCCTCCCCGCCCAGTTCAGGCGTGACATCGCGCCCATGATCAGCAGCTGCCGAATATCTGCCTGACCCGCTTTCGACACGCGCCCGAGCCTTTGCTTGCCGCCTGATGAGAACTGCCGGGGTACCAGCCCAAGCCATGCCGCAAAATCCCTACCACGCTGAAAGTGCTCCATGGATGGCGCAAATGCTTCGATGGCCAGGGCAATCAGCGGGCCGACACCTGGCATGGTCTGCAGCCTGCGCGCCGTGTCGGTTTCCGCGGCCAGTTTCTTGGCCTTTGCATTCTTCTCTGCAATTCGGTCGGAAATCTGCGCAATCTGTTCAAGCAGCTCGCGACATTCCTCTCGAACCAGTTCCGGCAGGTCGGAATTGGGTGCCTCGATGATTTCCGAGATCCGTGGGAGGTGCTTGATCCCTTGGGGCAGGACATGCCCGTATTCATAGAGGACCGAGCGCAGGGAATTCACTAGGTCGGTGCGCTGGTGAACGAGGCGCTCGCGTGCGCGAAACAGAACCGCGCGCGCCTGTTGTTCCTCTGACTTTGGCACAACAAATCGCATTTCAGGCCGCTGTGCCGCGATCACGATGGCCTCGGCATCTGCCGCATCGTTTTTCTGGCGCTTGACGAACGGCTTCACATAGCGCGGCGCGATCAGTTTTACGGCATGGCCCAGTTTCTCCATTTCGCGGGCCCAGTAATGTGCGCTGCCGCAAGCCTCCATCGCGACGATTGCTGGCGGATGATCCGCCATGAACCGGCGGAACTGTTCGCGCGTCAGCTTCTTTCGGAACTTGACTTCGCCGCTGTCTGAAGCCCCGTGAAGCTGAAAGACGTTCTTTGCCAAATCAACCCCAATGATCGTGTCCATCGTCATGATTGCCCTCCTTCCATGCGTTCGTGGCGATTGTTGCCACTTTGGCATATTGCGATGCACTCGGGGGAGGGCGGCAACCATTCCATTCACTATGATGGCTACCCCGCCCACATGCTGCCTGCGCTGGCCGCTTGGACGCCGGAGGACATCGTCGCCGCGCGCGAGCTTCGGCAGGTTCGCTCAGACGCGCTGGAGTGCTTAGATCCTCCGCGCCCCGCGCAGGTCTTCGCTGCCCCCACTTGCCAATTCGCGCACCTCTACCTCTGGAAAGACGGGGAATGGGTGGACGCTACCCCTCGGGATCAGCAGGCCAGATAGCAATCCTATTGCGCTGATTGCACTACGATAATCGCGGAGTGAGAGCGATGGTCGTCCCAAGAAAACGATGCAACTCAGCCCACCGGAGCCCGCCATGACCAAGCACGCCACTCTGCCCAGCCGCAACGAAGACGCAGGCTTTTTCGGGGCCATGACGACCTGCCCCCTGCGCGAGCGGCGGAGCGCAGAGGTCTGGGCGCTGGCCTCGACCATGATCGCCGCCGCGGTTCGCGCGAAGAGCGAGAAAGACCTGATTGGGGTGCGAGACTTTCTGGATAGCCGCTCGGGCCGCCATTTCGCCGATGATGTGATGGGGGCCCTGCAAAGCGGGACACCCGACAGCGCAAGTGCCATCAAAGCCACCATTGCCAAATGGCAGGGCTGGAGCATCTCGGCCCAGACCCAGCGCCTTGAGGGGATCCCGGCAGGGCTGCCTTACCTGACCGGCTGGGTGCAGTACTTCGCCGCAGCCGCAGCGCAGGGTGAAAGCGCCTGACCGAACAATAGCCCCGGAGACGCAGATGCACAAACTCACAGATACCCAAACCCAGATCCTGACCGCTGGGGCCCAGTGCCCCCGCAACCTTGCATTGCCACTGCCCAAGGGTCTCGTCGGTGCGGCGGCCAAGATGGCCGTTGGCAAGATGATCGACAGCGGCTGGCTTCAGGAGGTCGCGGCCAATATTCGGCGCGGTGACCCGCTTTGGCACGAGAAGGGTGACGGCTTCGGCACCACGCTTGTCGTCACCGACGAAGGGCTTCTGGCCATCGGCATCGACCCGGTGGTGGTCCAAACCATGTCGGCGATCCGCGTGACGGTGAAAGCCGGGTCCGAAGCCGAACCGAAAGCGCCGAGCCCGCGCGCCGGCACCAAGCAGGCGCACCTCATCGAGCTGCTGCGGCTGCCCGAAGGTGCTACGTTGGTGGAAATCACCGCCGCGATGCAATGGCAGTCGCACACGGCGAGAGCTGTGATCTCTAGCGCCTTGCGTAAGAAACTGGGGCTGAGCATCACTGCCGCAAAGGAAGGCGGCCGGGGAATGGTCTACCGGATCAATCCGGCTGTTTGATCCCGCCGTGCGGCGTCACGCCGCCAGTCGCTTGGCTTTCAGATCGGCGAAGCTCTCGCCGGTTTCCGCCAGTGTGGCGGCGCCACCCGTGAACTGCTGCCAGCGTTCAATGGCGACATCAACATAGGCAGGGTTCAGTTCGACCCCGAAACAGACACGCCCGGTGGTCTCGGCCGCAATCAGCGTGGTTCCCGACCCCATGAAGGGTTCATAGACAGCCTGGCCGGGGCTCGAGTTGTTCAGGATGGGGCGCCGCATGCATTCGACCGGCTTTTGTGTGCCATGAACGGTTTCGGCATCCTGATCCTTGTTGGCGATCTGCCAGAGCGTCGTTTGTTTGCGGTCACCCGCCCAATGCCCTTGCCGGTCTTGCGGACCGCATACCAGCAGGGTTCGTGCTGCCAGTGATAGTCGCCGCGGCTCAGGACGAGGCGGTCCTTGGCCCAGATGATCTGCGACCGCACGGTGAACCCCGCCGCCACCAGGCTTTCCGCCACGGTCGAGGAGTGCAGCGCGCCGTGCCAGACATAGGCGACATCACCGGGGAACAGCGCCCAGGCCTCGCGCCAGTCGGCCCGGTCGTCGTTCAGCACCTTGCCGGTGCGCTTGGTCTTGGCGGCCCCAGCCTGATTGCGCCAAGACGGGTCATATTCCACGCCATAGGGCGGATCGGTGACCATCAGCAGCGGCTTCACGTCGCCCAGCAACCGTCCGACCACATCGGCCGAGGTGCTGTCGCCACAGATGAGCCGATGCGGACCAAGCTGCCAGAGATCACCCGCAGCGGAAACCGGTGTGACCGGCGGCTCGGGCACGTCGTCCTCGCCCTCGACCGGGCCATCGCCGCCCAGCGCGCCTGGATCCCGCAGCAGCGCGTCGAGATCCTCGTCGGCGATCCCAAGCAGCGACAGGTCGAAATCTTCAGCCAATAGCCCCGCGATCTCCTCGCGCAGCGTCGCCTCGTCCCATTCCCCGAGTTCGGTCAGCTTGTTGTCTGCGATCCGGTAGGCCCGACGTTCCGACTCGTCGAGATGGCCGAGCCGGATCACCGGCACGTCCTTCAGCCCCAGCATGGTCGCGGCCAGCACCCGGCCATGCCCGGCGATCAGCTCGCCATCATCTGCGACCATGCAGGGCACGGTCCAGCCGAACTTCGCCATGCTGGCGGCGATCTTGGCCACCTGGTCAGTGCCGTGGATCTTGGCGTTCCGCGCATAGGGGCGCAGCCGGTCGAGAGGCCAAGTCTCGATCTGGCTCGGTGTGAACACCAGGTCCATGGGGTGGGTCTCGTCTGGGGCATGGCGGACAAGACAATGCGCGCCACCGCAAAGGGCTGCGTCAGTATCGGGATCCGCTATGGGGGAAATAAGAAACGCCCGAGAGGGTATCCTCCGGGCGCAATTCTTCGATAATCAAGGGGTAGGGCAAGAGGGGCAGCTTTGTCAAACGAAAAATGCAGGCGGATTCAATGGCTTCTCAGCAGGTGGTTTCACAGGGGTGGCTTGCAGCGAGGTGGCTTCCTCAACGTGGATTCATTGGATTCCGCAAAAGAATCCAGCGCGGCAAAGTCGTGATTTTGTAAGTTATTGAAAATGATTCATTAAAAATCACGACCTTCGCGCGCTGGATTCCGGGTGGATTCCCCGGTGAAATTGCCAGTCGCTAGCGAAATGCCGGGCAACGCCCCCCCGTATACGAAAGGGGCCGGGGAGGAACCATGCCGGGGGGCGTGATCGGCCCAAAGCGGACGGTCGAGCTGCACCATGACGCGTCTAAAACCTGCCTTGAGCGGGGGTATGAGATCACACGTTGACCTGGGTTCCGAGTTCCACAACGCGGCCAGCGGGGATGCGGAAGTAATCCGAGGCCGGTGTGGAGTTGCGGGCCATCAGGATGAAGAGCCGCGCCATCCAAGCGGGGATCTCGCGTCGGGACGAGAGGCGCAAGCTGCGACGCGACAGGATGAAGGAGGTCGCCATGATGTCGAACTTCCACCCGAGCTTGCGGCAGAGCGCCAGACCCTTGGGCACGTCGGGTTCCTCAGCGTAGCCCCAGGTCAGAGTGACTTGCCGGAAACCGGCAGCGAGGTCGATCATGGTCACGCGATCCTCGGGTGCGACGCGGGGGATATCGGCGGTCCGGATCGTCAGGATGACGTTTTGTTCGTGCAGGACCTTGAAGTGCTTCAGGCTGTGCAAGAGCGCAGCAGGGGCATAGTCGGGGTCCGAGGTCAGGTAGACCGCCGTCCCGGGGACTTTCGGCAATGGCTTGGTCATCTGCATGCTGATGAGCTTGACGAGGCCCATCTCGCCCTGCGCCTCTTTGCCGAGCACGACGCCCGTCCCTTTGATCCAACAGGTCATGGTGATCACCATTAATGTGGCCAGTCCCAAGGGCAGCCAGCCGCCCTCGAAGAGTTTCAGGAGGTTGGCGCCCAAAAAGGTCAGGTCCAAAGCGAGGAAGGGTGCGAAGAGTGCCACGGCCAGAGGGGCGCGCAGGCCCCAGTGCTTGTGCGCGACGACCATGGCTAGGGTCGCCGTCACGACCATGGTCCCGGTCACCGCGATGCCATAGGCCGAAGCCAGCGCCGAGGAATTGCCGAACACCACCACCAAGACCAGGACGGCGACCATCAGGCCTTGGTTGACGGCGGGCATATAGATCTGACCTTCCTGCGCGTCCGAGGTGTGGCGGATGCGCATGCGCGGAAGGAGCCGCAATTGGATCGCCTGGCGGGTCAGGCTGAAGGCCCCAGAAATCACGGCTTGGGAGGCGATGATCGTGGCGGCGGTGGCCAGAACGACGACAGGCAGAAGCAGACTCTCAGGGTAAAGCCGGAAGAAAGGGTTTTCCAGCGCGGCGGGGTCCTTCAGGATCAGGGCACCCTGACCGAAGTAGTTCAGCAGAAGCGAAGGCAGGGCCACGACGATCCAGGCCAGCTGGATCGGACGGCGGCCGAAATGGCCCATGTCCGCGTAAAGCGCCTCAGCCCCGGTGACGGCAAGGAAGACCGCGCCGAGGACGATCAAGCCAAGCTTACCGTTCGACGTCAGGAACTCCAGCGCCTGCAGCGGGTTCAGCGCGGCCAGCACTTGGGGCGCATCGGCGATGTGCCAAAGCCCCCCCGCAGCCATCAGGACGAACCAAACGAGCGTGATCGGCCCGAAGAAGACCGCAACCGCCGCCGTGCCGCGGAATTGCACCAAGAAGAGGCCAATAATGATGACGACTGAGATCGCCTCGATCCAGGGGTCGAAGGCCGTGGTGATCAGGCTCAGGCCCTCGACCGCCGACAAGACCGAGATGGCAGGCGTGATCGCCGCATCGCCGAAGAACAGCGCCGCGCCGACCAGGCCGAGCGCCAGAACCAACCGCCTGCGACCTCCCAAGGACCGCTCGGCAAGAGCCAGAAGGGAGAGCGTCCCTCCTTCGCCCTGGTTGTCGGCCCGCATCAGGAGCGCCACGTATTTGACAGTCACGATGATCATCAGGGCCCAGGTGATCAGCGACAGGACGCCCAGGACATCGGCCGGATTGACCTCGCCATGCTGGGCGCCTGCCGCCTTCATCGCTTCGCGGAAGGCGTAAAGCGGCGATGTACCGATGTCGCCGTAGACCACGCCAATGGCGGCGAGCGAAAGCGACAGGAGCCCGGCCTTGCCGGGGGCATGGGGCTGTGGGACGGAGAGGTCGGTCATGAGGAGGGCTCGGGTGGCACCGCCTGTGCGACGGCGCCTCCTTCTCGCCCGGGCCTGCATAAGGATGCGATGGGGAATGCGCAGTGATTTATAAGGATTGCATAAAGACGGTGGACAAGGCTGCCCCAAGGCCGAAAAGCTGGACCTATGGATGCAACGACCGACCTTTTGCCTGACACCAGACCCTGGCCCCCGGCCCCAGGGGCCGGTGCCGTCGCGGCGACCCTGACCCTGGTCGCCCTTTCCGCAAGCCTCGCCAAGCTGGCGACCGACTTCCTCCCGGTCTTTGCCCCCGACCTCTTGCCGCTGGTCTTTCTCGTTGCAGTCCTTGTCGCGGCGGTGGCCTTCGGCTTCTGGAGCGGGTTGCTTGCAGCGTGCACCAGCTTTGCTGCACTGAATTTCCTTTTCACCCCGCCGCTTTACACCTTCAACGTCACAAGGGTCTCAGACCTCGTAGCGCTCGTGGAGTTCCTGCTCGTCGCGGGGCTGGCTGGCTGGTTGACGGGCCGGTTACACGAACGGGCCGAGGCCGCCCGCGTGCGGGCCGAAGCCTTGGCAGTCCTTGGCGATCTATCAATGTCGCTGGCCGGTGCAGAGACCGAAAAAGCCGCCCTGCAGGCCACGCTTGCGCCGCTCGCCCGGCTTTGCCAGGGTGAGGCGGTCGTGATGACGCCAGAGGGTCTGCTGCCCGATGGCGCCGGCCTCGATCCAGTGACCCAGGCGGCCTGCGACCGGGCCTTGCGCAGCCAGCAACCGCAAGCCGCCGCCGCCCCGGGCTGGGAGGGAAGCCGGCTGACCTTCGTCCCCCTGGCCGAAGGATTGGTTCTGGGTCACACGCCGCCTCCGGGACGCGAAGGGCACTTGCGCGAAATAGCCATTGTACAAGCAGTGCGCCTGACCCAACTTGCCCTGCAGCGGCTGGCGTTCGCTGCCCATGCCCGCGCCGAACGCCAGCGTGCCGAGGCCGAGGCGACGCGGGCCGCCGTCTTGGCATCGTTCGGCCATGACTTGCGCACACCCTTGGCCACGATCCTCGGCGCGGCCTCAGCGCTGAAAGACCTGGAGCTTGCGCCGCCGGCCCGCACCGACCTTCTGACCGCTATCGAGGAAGAGGCCTTACGGCTGAACGCACATGTTGGCAACCTGATGCAACTCTCCCGGCTGGAGGCGCAGGCTCCGATGCGGTGCGATTGGGTGGATATCGGCGACCTCGCCACCGCTGCGGCCGCGAGGCTGCGCCGCGCTCGCAGGGGCGAGATTCGCCTAGACTTGGGTGATCTGCCGATGTTGCGCTCGGAAGGCGGACTGATCGAGCAGGCGCTGTTCAACCTTATGGATAATGCGTTTGCCCATGGCTGCCCTCCCGTCACGGTGACGGCGATGGCAACCAACGAGAGCCTTTGCGTCGCCGTTAGCGATGCAGGCCACGGCTTGCCTGCGGCCCTCGCGGCCTGGCTTTCGGGGCCGGACCTGCGCCCTGCCTTGGGGCAGGGTGGCCTTGGTCTCGCAGTCGCCAAGGGCATCGCGCGCCACCTTGGCGGTCAACTGACCTCCGAGGGCGCAACCTTCACCTTCAGGCTTCCGACATGACCCGCCCTTTGATCTTGATCGTTGACGATGAGGCGCAGATCTTGCGCTTTCTTTCTCCCGCCCTGCAGGCCGCAGGCTATGACACCTGTACCGCCGCGACCGGAGTCGATGCGCTCGCGGCCCTTGAGCGCCGGCCGGATCTCATTGTCCTGGACCTCGGCCTGCCAGACATGGACGGCAAAGCCGTGATCGAGCGGCTGCGGGCCACCCATGATCTGCCGGTGATTGTTCTGTCGGCCCGGGATCAGGAGATGGAGAAGATCATGGCTCTGGACCTTGGCGCTGATGACTTCGTGGCCAAGCCCTTCGCCATCGGCGAGCTTCTGGCGCGGCTTCGCGTCTGCCTGCGCCCGGCCCGCAAGGCGTCGGAGCCCCTGCTGCGTCTGGGGCAGCTGCAGATCGACCTGGCAGCCCATCAGGTGATGCGGGGAGCTGACGAGATCCACCTGACCCCCAAGGAGTTCGATCTGCTGGCAGCCCTCGCCGAGACGCCCGGCCGCGTCCTGACCCACCGCCAGCTTCTCGTCCGTATCTGGGGCCCCGCCCATGTCGAAGACGTGCCCTATCTGCGCGTCTTCATCGGCCAACTGCGCCAAAAGGTTGAGGACGACCCGTCCCGCCCTATCCTTATCCAGACTGAGCCCGGCGTTGGCTACCGCGGCAGACAGCCCGACTGAAAACAGCCCCGGAATGTCCCCATTCTGCCCCTTGGGTCAATCTTTTCAGCTCCTGCCGCGTCCTCGAAACACAAGCTCCGGCAAAACGGTCTCCCATTCGCAACGTTTTATGTAGGTCTGAAACGCCTCCTCGCTATCTGATTTGCGCCAGCGGACGATAGCACCGACCTTGCCCGAAACTAGATCTGTGCCTTCAGGTGGCCCCCAACTTCCTGCCATGCGCCCAAGTACGCGCCCCTGTGCGTCTAGGATCATCCATTTTCCCTCGCGCCGTTCCAGCGCCACCTTGTCGCCAATTTCGGCCTCGGCGATGGCTGCATGCGTCTGGCTCGTCTCCGCGAGGCGACCGGCAAAAGAGAGGTCGACTGAGCCCATATCTGGCAGCTGATATTGGTCCGGCTCGGGCAGGTCTAGCTGTCGGGGTGTCTCAACTTTGCGCAAAAGCTCGCTATCGCTGTCTGCGCGGACGAAAGCATGGGCGCCGCAGGTCACCACGGCCAGGCTGTGACGCGCTCGGGTCATGGCGACGTAGAAGAGACGCCGCGGTGCCTCGCCGTCCTCGCCCCGCGAGATCGTTTGCCAACCGCCGTTTAGAATGATTACATGATCGAACTCCAACCCTTTGGACCGATGGGCGGTCAAGAGCAAAAGCCCGCGCTGCTCTCCCCGGATGTCCTGCGACCACTCGGCCAGCCATTCCAGCACATCGGGAACCGAGATCGTCTTGGTGCCAAGATCGCGGGCCAAGTCAGCGATGCCCTCGGCAATCAACTCGACCCAGCGCGTTTGGCGCTGTTGATTCAGCACATTGAAGATGTCCTGAATCGTGAGCATCGCCGTGGGTTGCTGCCGCAGACCTGCCACCAAAAACTGCATCTCGCGTAGCCGCCAGACGCTTGGCAGCTTTTCATTGGCCATCTCGACCTGAAGACTCATTTTCTCCGCATAGGCCCGTACCGGCCCGAGGCGGCGCCAATCACGCGAGATGATGGCCGTACGTGACCATGAGAAATCCGGGTCAAGCCGTGAAAGGCGGATGAGTTCATCCACAGCCGCCACCGCCTGAGCGACATCATCCCCTGCCACGTCGAGAAACTGCACACGCCCTCGGCCCACCGGGTCGTAGGTCGCCATGGCGCCACCACCCGGTTGGAGGCCGCGCAATTTGTCCACGGTAATCGGGTGGCCCGCCTTCATCCTGCCCCGGGCCGGTTCGATGACTTGGTTGGCCGCGTCGATAATGAAGCTGGTTGAGCGGTAGTTCTCCGTCAGAAATTTGGGCTTGGCGCGGTAGTCCTCTTCGAAACGGCGGATGAAGGAGATTGAGGCGCCTGTGAACGCATAGATGTTCTGGTCGTCATCACCGACCGCAAAGAGGCTCAGGCGTTGATCCGCATCCTCAAGTGATCGACCGGCGACGGCGGCGATCAGCGCATACTCTTCAGGGCCAATGTCTTGATATTCGTCAACAAGGATCCAGCGATAGCCTTGGATCAGGGCCTCGCGCTGCGCCTCGGCTTCGGCCCGGCTAAGCCCTTCGCCCGTAATCATGCGCACGGCATCGCGCAGAATTGCATCGAAGTCGCGCGTCTCAGTTGCACCACCCGCAAAACTTGCCCCCACCAATCGCATGGCGAGCGCGTGGCAGGTCGAGACGGTGACCCAGGCCGCATCGTCGCCCACAAGGTGGCGCAGGCGGGCACGTATCTCGGCTGCGGCATGGCGATTGTAGGTCAAGACGAGGATTCCCCGTGGATCCTCGCGCCGGACGCGCAGAAGATAGGCAATTCGGTGGACCAGAACTCTTGTCTTCCCTGACCCGGGGCCAGCCAGCACAAGGACGTTGGTCTGCTCTCGGTCATCGGCCACGATCTCTTGCTGGACGGGGTTGCCGAGATCCTCGACGATCTGTTTCCAAGCCCGCCCGGTGGTTTGACGTCGGGTTTCGACGCCACGCCCGGGCATCCAGCGGCGCAGGAAGCGATCCTGGTCTAGGGTAAAATAATCCTGAGAGAGACGTTGCGCCTCATCAATCCGCTCCAGCCCCTTTTCGGCATAGGCGGCCATGACATGGGTCTGCAAGGTCTGCTCGCGGTAATGCTCCTGCAGCGGCAAGAAGTCCTTGGTTGTGAAAGGTACCCGCTCGGGGTTCAGGTGGATTGTCATGGCCGAGCGGAACACCGTCAGACCCTTGCCAAGCGTCAACACCTGCTGTTCGTGCAGCCACAAGAGAGCGCGCTCCATCAGCTTGGTCATATCCTTGACACCGGAGGCCTTGATAACCGCATCCCCGTTCAGCACAGCCAGAAGGTCACCAAGCGTCGTCTCGACCTGAATGTCCTTGCCCTTCGAGCCGGTTGACACCTTGGCGATCAGAAATTCCATGAGCCTCTCGGCAGCCGCCCAGCGCAGGGCCGCCGTTTGGTCCACGGCGCGCCAAGAGCGCAGCAGCACGAGTTCGAGCGTCTTGGAAGAGAGCTTCCGCAGCCGAATGTTTCCATGGCCGCCATCCTCGTTTCGCCCGTCCCGCTCGATGCTGCGCAAGAGGCGTTCTAGGATATGAGGACCTGCACCCGAATTACCCAACTCCCGCATCTTCTGGCTGGCAATCGTCAGGTCGAGCTGGCAACCACCATTTGCATCGGCGGTCGGGGCCATTTCTCGCATTGTGCCGATCAGCGCACGTTCCAGCGCCCGCGCCGCCGCGAAGCGTTGACGGGAGGCGTTTTCAACCCCGACATGAATTTGAACCGTGATGGCGATGTCATTCTTGGCCAGTCTTAGGGTCTCGAGGTCCGCCATAGCCTTGGAAAGCCCGTGATGCGTTAGGCCTGCAATCCCCGTCAACTCGTCAGCCGAGATGCCTTGGTCGGCCGGCGCATTCATCAGATGGAGCACGATGTCCAGAAGCTGCTTGCGCCGCGCCGACGTGATCTGCGCTTGATCGAGCCGCGCCGCGGCCTCATCCAAAGTGCGGACCATCAGCGACGACGGAAAGACTCGCACCCGGTTCTCTTCACGCGAAACAAGGGTTGCCTCTTCCAGCCACGAGACCGCCGTCTTGACCCGCGTGTCATCCGTTGCGCTGTCGCGAACAAACTCGCGGTCCTTCTCCTCGCGCACAATTTCCCCGGTTGTTGCGACCACCGTGCCACCATTTCGGCCATGTTCGTCGATCCGTCGGAGCGCCTTGAGGATCGCGCCGATCTCGTGCCGCTCGAGGCGGGATCGGGCAGAGAGCGTGAACTGCCGCTCGACGTCGTCGGTGTGATAGAGCAACACGCAATCCGCCGGCATCCTGTCGCGCCCGGCCCGGCCCGCTTCTTGTAAGTAATTCTCCAGCGAGCCCGGGATATCGGCATGGACAACCAGCCGGATGTCGGGTTTGTCGATCCCCATGCCAAAGGCATTTGTGGCAGCGATCACGCGCAAATCGCCCACACGAAAAGCCTCTTGGATGGACCGCTTGTCATCAATTGTCAGCCCGGCATGGAAATGCGCTGCTGCCAAGCCTTGCACCTTGAGAAACGCTGCAATCCGTTCGGTCTCTTTTCGCGTGGAGCAGTAGACAACCGCACCGGAGCGGCCCTCGGGCAAGCGATCCTGTATCGCCGTTAGAACATCTCCAAGTTTGCTCTCTTTCCGTGTCGCTAGGACCGAAAATGACAAATTTGTCCGTGCCGCCCCGCCGTCGAAAAGGGCCAGGTCGATCCCGAGCCTCCCACGGAAATGGTCGGTGATGTCACGAACGACCTCGGGCTTGGCGGTGGCCGTCAGGCAAAGGACCGGGGCCGGTGGCGCATCACCCGAAAATTCGCGGATGAAGCGACCAATGTAGCGATAATCGGGCCGGAAATCATGCCCCCACTTCGAGACGCAATGCGCCTCGTCCAAAACCCATAACCCGACCTCACGCTGTCTAAGGACAGAGCGCACCGAAACCGAGCGCAATTGCTCTGGCGATATCAACAGAATAGACGCCTGACCAAGCCTAACCCGGTCCAATGCCTCTTGGCGCTCGGGCATCGATAGCATGCCGTTGATTGTCACCGCTGAGGATATTCCCGTGCGTTCCATCCCCTGGACCTGGTCGGCCATCAAGGCCACGAGAGGCGAGATGACAACCGTGAGCGCGCCGGTTTTGTCGTAAAGGCTTAAAGCAGGGACCTGATAGCAGACTGACTTGCCAGTGCCGGTGGGCAGAACGCCGAGAACATGGGCGTGGGCCATGGTCTTTGCGACGATGACCTCTTGCAGCGGGCGGCCCTCGGCATCCGCAGGCTCAGCGCGGAAGGCGGGGAAACCAAACCACTTCCTCAACGCGCCCTTGGGGTCGTTCATTGTGGCACACCAAGCGCAGGAAGGGGCGCTGCAGTTGGTGTCGCGCAACCGACGAACGATCAGTGCCGCCTGCGGAAAGGAGGCCCGCACCCAGGGCGGCATCACAGATTCCCCACCCGAAACCGATATCCATGCCAAGGCATAGGCCATCGGCCAGGCCATCTGCGTGTCCTGCAGCGCCTCGAGCGCTGGATCGACCTGTGCGCCGCAAGCCTGCCCATGCAAGAGCCTGCGGATTGCCGCAAAGGCTGTCGCCCGGTCGGGCGCGCTCGCGTTGCGGATATGGCGAAAGACCGCATCAAAGCCTGCGGAGCGATCCATCCGGGTCACCAGATGGTGCCAAGCCAGAAGTGTATCGGGAGCCTGCCCCTTGAAGGCTTCGATCTGGTTTTCCAGCACCTCAAACACCAGCCGAGCGTCAAGCTCCGGGTCGTTCACATGTCCCGCCTGCAAGCGCCCGTCGTGGTAATGCTTGACGAGGTGATGGTAAGGGTTGCGCGGAAATGCCAAAGGGTTCAGCCAAAGCGTGTCGATGGGTGCATCCATCTTGTCACGAAGCCGTGGTCGAGCAGCCAGAAGGTGCTCGATGTCATGACGCAGAATATTGTGGCCAATGATGTGAATGGTCGACTCGAGCGCCGCTTCCAACCTGTCGAGCGCTTGCTGAAGCTGCCCTCTTGCCGCCACAACGGCCGGGCCAGAACCATAGCGCACGGCTGCAAGATCAAAGATCTCTGCGGACTTGGGATTGACTTCAAGATCGATGGAAAGGCACCGCTCCAGCAGGAACGGTTTATCTTTGATTTTGGGTCTCAAGAAGCTGAGAAAAGGCATCCAGTCCAGTCATGTAATCGGCGGATTTTCCTAATCCTACGGCTCCCTTAACCGCCCGGCAACCCAATTGACCCCCATAGCAGAGGGCGCGGATGTACTATCATGCCGGCCATGCCGCTATTTATGCACACAACTGTCACAAGAAAATCCATGTTGAGATTTACCTTACGAGGTACGCATGTTGAATTTTCAGTCTGGAATTTGTCGAACTGGCGTCGGCAGCGAACGGCGCCACCCCGCCCATCTCGCCGCTACGCCCTCCGCCACCACGGCCTCTCCCTCGGCATCACATCCGTCACATTGATCTCCCGCAGCAAGCCGCCCGCCTGCAACCCCTCCTGCACCCAGCCCAACGCGGCACACCAATCCTCATACCCCCGCCGGGCAGCCTCGATCTGCTGCGGATGCGGCAAATAGGTCACCGGACAGGCCAACACCTCCACCGTCCGCCACTTGCCGCGCGACAGCACACGTTCAGTCCCAACCACGACGGTGGTGGCCCGCTCCCCATGCTGGTTCATCTTCACCTCCACAGGCACACAGCGCGGCACTACCCCTGGCATCCAGTCCGGCGTAAGCCCAGCGCGCGCGAGTTCCGCCACGCGGATCGCCATGCGCTTGCCGCCGAGACTGTCGGGCATCCCAGCCACGGTTGCCGCGATAACCTCTGCATCCTCATGGGTGTAACTGCCGACCTTGTGCTGCCCGCCGTCGATCTTGCAGCCCAGCGCCGCGCGCTGGATGAGAATGTATTCGAGGCCGAAGCCATAACCTTGCCCGCGTTCGGGGTCTGGACGCTCCGGCAATTCCAACTCGGCCTTTTCCTTGCCGAAGGCCCATTCCAGGGCCTGCTGCACCGACAGCATGCGCTTCTGCCGCCCACGCGCAGTGCCACAGATGCCCCCATGCAAGTTACGATCATGTTTCATTGAATGCCTCGTTCGCGAAGGCGCTCGGCCGTTACCAACCCACGGGCCAGCATTGCGTCGCGCGTGGAGTTCGTGATCGCGCTGACCGGCAGATAGCGATCAGAGTTGACCAGATCGGCATAGAAGGCAGGCACGTCGGCAATCGGCCTATGCGTGGGCTCAGTAGGTGAAGCCTTCGGCTTGCGCCGCTTACGAGAGGCCTCAACCGCCTTGCGCTGGGCGACACGCTGCATGATCCGGTCCAGAGCCTTGGGCCCATCGGGGGGCTCGGGGTGTTCTAGCCGCGAGGCCCCTGCGGCATTGAGGATCTCGACTGACGTCAACTCGAGATCCACTTGCCAGCGCCGAACATGCTCTCGGGGCGGCCAACCTTGCCACCAGCCGGGCAGGGACCCGTCAGGATCAAAGCCCAGCGCCAACAACAGCGGCCTGAACAATTCCTCATCGAGGCCGTCGCGCGCCCGCGCGTCCTCCTCCTCCTTTACAAGTTCCCTTACTGGTTCTCTTACAAGGTTACTGTCCGGATTTAGGACACGGCTCGGGGCATTTTCCGGACACGGCTCAGGGTCAAAATCGGACACGGCACCGCGGCCGATTTTCGGACATGGGGCGCGGTGGTCCATCAGAAATGCGCCGAAATCCGCAGTGTTTTCGGGGTGCGCGAAGGGCTGGTCGTCCTGCATGTCAGCGCCATGTCCGATTTCCGGACACGGGGCCGCGTGATGCTGGCCAAAGCCCTGCTCGAAGGCCAAGATGTAGCGGGTGGGCATCTGTCGCTTGGTGCCAGGATTGAGCCGCTGGACGCGGCGGATCAGGCCAGCGGTTTCGAGTCGGGCCAGGTGCTCGTTCAGCGTAGATCGGCTGACTTCGCAGTCTTCGGCCAGTTGCTCCTGGGAGGGGAAGCAGCCGTAATCCGGATTGAATCGATCGCAAAGGTGCCAAAGCACGATCTTCGTCGTGGGCTTCAACCCGCGCTGCTGGAGCGCCCAGTGGGTGGCGGCATGGCTCATGGCGCAGATCTCCTCACTGGAGGGGACACACGCGTGGTGAACCCGTGATCCGCCAATGCGCCTAGCGCGTCGTCCATGGACCGCACCAGCGCCCAGCCAAAGCCCTGCGCCGCCACCGCATCGCGAAACGCCGCTTGCGCTGGGCTGAGGCGTCCCTTGAGGGATTTCAGCTCAAGAAATAGCACACGACCTTCGCAGAGCACGATCAGGTCCGCAAAGCCGGGCTGAACGCCCATGCTAACGAGGATCGCTTGATGCTTTGCGCCACGCGGGCCGGCTTCAGTGACCTCATTGGGGCAGTGATGGACAATCGCTCCATTGGGGAGGGCAAAGCGCAGCGCCGTGACCACGGCACGCTGCAAATCCGCTTCAGGTGTGCCGCGCCGTTTCATACGCTGCCCTCCCGGTCATGCGCATCGCGACCGGCGCGCACAGGCGATCTGGCATCGAGGACCACCAGCAGGATCCGCGCATCTTCACGCTCCTCTGGTGTCTGCCCATGTTGGACCAGCACATTACAGGCGAGCCGGATCAGGTGATCGGAATGGTTCCCGACATCGGCCACGACGACGCGCGCCTCGCGCAGCCGCTCTTCGATCCAGTCTTGCCGTGCCTGATCGCGGCCGCGATCTTTGCGAAAGGGCAGGGGGAAGCTCATCGACGCCCCCGTGCTTGACGGTTGGGCATGCCCTGCTCTTGGCCGCGCAGCCACTCCTCGACGCTGGCGCGGCGGTAATAGACCTTGCGCCCGATCCGGGTCGGGGCAGGACCGACGCGCTGCGTGCCCCAGCGGCAGAGGGTTTCGGGGGACATGCGCAGCGCGGCTGCCAGATCGGCGCGGCTGATCAGCTCTCCAAGGATAGGCTTCTTGGCCTCAGTTTCGACGGTCTGCACCGACATCGCTTTCTCCAATGTTCACCCGGGGACAATCCCGGTGCAGGGAAGAAAGCAGCTCACCTCATCCGGAATTTAGGAACGAACCGGAATTTAGAAATGACGATCATTCCGGATGTTATAAAACAATGAGTTAAGCGGAATTTTCGATGCGAAGAGCGTGAGCCAGCGGCCCGCTTCACCGGGGGGCGGAACGCGCCAAGTCGGCAAATGGAAATAATATTCGGCGCAAACTGCGTGACATTGCGTTTGAGGACGAATGGCCGCTTCGGAAGGGGGTGGCCATGATGCTTGCGGATGCAGTGACGCGTCTCGCCGGCAGGGTGGGTGCCCGTATCTTAGGCGAGGTTGCACGCTTTTAGGCGAATTGGCTGAGTGTTGGAGTCTGGCCCAAGGAGGCCGGACGCATCACTTCGCATATCTTGCAGGTCACATCGGCATTGCAGTTGTGCTGCAGCACCCGGGTGCCCTTGGTGTCGGGCCGGAAACGCAGACCGCGCTCCGGCATGACAATGCCGCAGCACTGGATCGCCGCGCTGCGGGCCGTGCGCGGTTCAAGAGAAGACGATGATGTCGAAAATCACCAAATCCTACTTTCTGCTTGCTGATCTGCCCGCGCGCTGGGGCCACAGCCTCACCGATATCAGTAGTTGGGCCTTTTCGGGGCGCTTGCCGATCGTCATTCCGATTGGCCCTGTTCGATGCGACAAGGAGGTCGCGGCCGGGATGGTCGGGGTGAATGCAACAGATGTTGCGCGCCTCCTCTTTGGAGGCCGGGATCCGAACCGCAGCTGCTGGGTGCGCCGCATCAGGACCGAGCGGGTGCTCGAGTGGCAATTCATCACGGACCCAGCGCAGGGAATAGAGGTGCGCCTCGAAGATCTGATGTTGGCCGCTGATGACGTGGCTGAGTTTGAGCAAATCAATGATCTGTTGGGTCTGGGCGGCAAAACAGGGCGCCGGGGTGGCCGCTCGACCAACTACGACTGGGAAGGCATGCTGGTGGATGTGATTGCGGATGTGGCCAGCAAGGGATTGCCGCGCACCCAAGAAGAATTCTTGAAGATGATGCTCGATTGGTTCGCGGCAGAAAGCGAGGACGGTGATGTGCCGGATGCAAGCACCGTGCGCAAACGCTTCGCGCGGGTCTGGTGGCGGCTACAAGACAAACTTTGAGCCAAGCCCAGCGCGCGGCACTTCATAAAATCGAGGGCTGCGATTACGCGGTCCTCGCCAGAGGTTCGCTGGAATGTACCAACCTCGGCCGCGCGCGCATGATATCGGCAACCTGATTGACGCCATCGCGCAGCGGCGTGTCCATCAGATGCGCATAGCGCTGCGTGGTCGTCATTTGGGTGTGCCCGAGCAGGCGGCCAATCATTTCCAGGGAGGCGCCACTGCTGACAAGCAAGGACGCAAAGGTGT
>Ga0172373_10001317_pt1 | contig 40389 bp, 19 predicted proteins | sample Lak10m_2_FD_114546 | JGI IMG/M metagenome (GOLD analysis project Ga0172373, IMG submission 114546) | Freshwater microbial communities from Kabuno Bay, South-Kivu, Congo - kab_092012_10m | ecosystem: Environmental > Aquatic > Freshwater > Lake | place: Democratic Republic of the Congo... | reverse complement strand
TATTAGAGCGGATGCTGTTAGTGGAGGAGTGCCCTATCAGGATGGCGTTTCTCCGCTTTAATATGCTAGGCGAGCAGCAAGACTGTCACATCATAGATCAATATACATTTTTAGAAAAGAAATCCAAGGAAGACTCATTTGTTCACCAGCTGCGCGAGCACGAGCAAATCATAAGAAACATAGACAAAGACGGGGGGTGCTTTAGCGCATTTTATTCTACAGTTATGGTAGAAGAGTCAGCAAAACATCAGCCTGCTGTCATGCTAGACAAAGTACTTGCCACTAGCAAGCGTATAGGAGACCAATTTCTATTTGCTGGGTGCAGGAGGTGCAATATGTGCATGAATAAGCCTGCGTTTCACGTAGACGCTTTATATCGCTGCTTTGGGCCCACGAGCCATCTGGACAATACTTTTCTAGAATCCAGGAGCGTCAAAGCTATCAAGATAAAAAAAATTATACAGCAGATAGCTTTTTACTTTGATTGTGATACCAAAAAGAAAACTTGGAAGGCAAAAGAACCAGAGCACATCATACTAGATGTGAACTTGTGGAGGTGCATCTCTAGTCTATGCTGCTGGAGTGTCTTCCAAAAATATCGATTTCGCATGATTGCCATCTTCTACGCTTCGCACTATCTCTACTTGACAAGTTCAGTGAAGCCTTTCTTCAGCTTCGAAGACTGGCACATCCATTTTTTTAGGGAGGTGTACATGGACACTTTCCCATCTACTACCTTTTTTGGCCTCGAAGAGCGCGACGTCAAGAGTGGCTTCAATCTCTCTAGAAAAGAAGGAGATGTCTGGATGGACATGATTTTAACTCGACTGACTAATTTCCAAGCGACGAGCCTGGAGCCTTTCTACAAAACAAAAGATTTTGACAGAATATACGCACTAAAAGGAAGAATAAATCAAATGATTTTCAACGAATTCACACTCATATTATTTTTATCGTCAAAGGCTTCAGTAGAAGATGGAGTGGCTCGTTTATTAGATTTTTTTTCATATCATTTAAGTGGATCCAATCATGCCAGCCGGCTCCTGTCTCAATGTATTCGATTTCAGAAGATGCTGTGTAGCGTCGTGAGACAAGAAAAAATTAATCGTCGCCAGCGCCAGCAGCTTGAGAAACAGAAGAAGTAGCCGCGCCTTCAGACGCGACACTGCCTCCAAAAATCGAGGCTTTCTTTATTCTCTTTGCTGTGATCTTCTGCTGCTGATGCGACGACGAAAGCCCCTCTGTCGTCATTGGCGCAGCAGCACACGAGTCATTTTCGCCACCATTCATGAGGTTTTGGTAATCAGCAGCCGGCGCAGAAGAAACATCGGATGTTTGAACAACAAGATTAGTAGGAGCAAAAGTGACGCTTCCTATTGGCTGCCTTCTCTTCAGCAAGTGCGGCGGATCTTCCATGATAGTTTGTTTTTTGGTTTTTGATGATTCTTCCATCTCGCGTTTTTGGAGAGAAGTGATTGCATCAGGAGCACCATAGTAACCATTCACGCTCATGCCGTTGAGACCGCGCTTAGCATAGTACATTTTCTCGCTGTCTACGTACATAGGTTGAAATGTGAGCTGAAGGGGAGCCCCTGGAATCACCGCCATTCGGGCATCCCAGCAGCATATGTCAGTTCCCCGATTGAACGAAGAGCAGTACTTTTGCGATCTCCCAATGTGAATGTAGGGAAATTCGCTGAATGAACGATACTCCAGCACCTCGGGTCGGAGATAGTACCATCCACTAGTCACAGGAACCCTCTCCGAGCGATACGATCTTACGCTTGACGACAGATTAAACTGAATGTCCATGTGAGGGGCTTCCATTCGCCTCAGAGCCAAGACCAAGTCGTCGTTTTCGTGTACGTCAAAGTCTCTCCACATATTGTTCACGTGCAAGAGCTTCCCCTCGATGGCAAACGAAGTGACATAGTCCACTGCTCCGTGCGTGACTATGCGATTGGTGTCTCCTTCGTGCTGCCCTCCTTGCGTGTCAGATCCGTGTTGAACTCCAATGGGCTTTATGTATCTCTGAATGAATCTCCATACAAAATTGATGTCCATTTGATCGGGGTATCTGGGCGACTCACCCTTCGTTAAGATGGTGAAGAATGTCTTCCACCTCGATGACTGCCTTCTCTTGAGTCCTACTTGTAGACCCCACAGTATGTAGTTGATGGTAGGTAGGTTCACTACTGGCACAGCTTTCGAAGCATATCCGTAGGGGGCCACGCAGTACTGACTCCCATAGCACTTCATGCCGGGATGCATCACGATGGTGAATCCCAAATCTCCATCCGAGATGCTGTGTTCTAGCATGGGGTCGCTGTGATCTAGACCGTCGCTCTCTGGCGCAGGCAGATATAATTTCGGAATGATCATCGCCACCCGATTGGGATGCGCCATCTGCGTCTGAGTAGAGATCCGAGCAGAGATTCCATAAGCATAAGGAGCGTTGAGACCTCCAGGCAATAGACTGCCAGAGTCTCCATAGCGTCCATCCGGTGTGCTGAATTGGATTCCGGAATCAATGGGCATAGGCAAGAGCCCTTTGCTTTGGTTGATAGCAGCATCCGGAAAACGAATTGCTCCTCCTACCAACCCCGAGAATAGAGACATTTTGTAGTGAACTAAAAATAAGCCAGGATAATATATACATTATATCAAGCATAATCTCTCAGACCTGCTATTTTTTCGGTTTTCCGTCCAACCAAAGTCCCGCTTCTCCAGGAGGAAGCCTCTCGCAATCTAGCCACGGCACTTTGTGGTCGTTTAAAAATTCAGCAATCACGTCGTGATCTTGACTCTCCACCAATGCCTTGGCTAGAGTACTAGGAGTCCATCCAGTGAATACTGGGTCTCGTTTTTGTTCTTCTGCAAAAATATCAGCTACGTTGATATCTACGCGACAGAAATTTGGATCGTGAAATGGATTCATAGGGCAGCCCACGTCGAAATTGCGAGGTGCGAGGTTCATCCTTTGTACGAATGCAATATAAATCGAACGGTAAGGCACAAATGCATAAAGTTTAATTAAAAAATAAAAGGCTCTAGAGCTTATCACAGCCACGTTATTAGCAACACGCATGGGTTGATTGCAGTCAATCGGAACACACACTGGCAAAATGTCGTAGATAGGAATGATATCCTTCAAGGCGAGGAAAATATTTCGCACGTCTCCAATGTCATAGCGAATCTTGTCATATCCATAATAAAAACGTTTGCTGTTGATTTTTAACCACGCTGTTTTTGCTAGTATCCAGTACGGATCTTCTTTTTTTCTTTTGATGACGTTTTCGATGACTCGTTTGTAGTGATGCCTCCTGCATACGTATCTCTTTGTAGTAGCATAAAACGCAGTGAGGGGAAGATTGGCATTGCAGAACTTGCAAAACCGATATCCCTCCATCGGCTGGATGCAGAGATAACCCATCTTACTTGGAGCTTTGCGCTTATAAATTCTACCAAACCTAGCCACTGTCAGTTCTCGTATAGTCCCTTGATTTATGAGACTCTTCTTGTGATCCATCTTGTCGTCCTGGGCAACCGGCTTGATCATAGAAACGACAGGCGGATTAATTTGCGTGTTGCGTTTCCATAATATATTGCTAGGTACAATAGGTTTTTTTTCAGGAGCAGAATTAGGCTTGCAAGTCGATGGCAACAAATTGGGCATGCTTTTATTATGATGATTTTTGAGTAGCTCTTTGTCAGCTGACGACATGAACGCGTCGAGTGAGCTTTTTAAGTGAGATGCCTGTGGGACAGGAAACGGTAAAAATTTCGGTCTTTCAACTTTTTTTTTCCTCTGATCTACTTCATTGTGAGTAGAGCAGGAAAATGACTGCAACTCATAAATAGAACGTCTCTCCCCTGTAGCATCTTCGGAAAATTCAAGATAGGACTCAGAGCTCATAACTGAAGCGCTGTATATATAGTATAAGACCAAAACTCCCTCACATACGATCATATATATATTCTTGACATAGAAAAACAATTACGAACGCGCTCTCGCTCATTTTCTGTCTTTTTTATGTTGATTCGGCGGCAGGAACTACAAAGGGGACCGGAGGGGACATCATCATCCTGGAAGAAGCTGCTTACGTAGAACAAGGCTTTTTTTACGAGACAGTCGCCCCATTATTGTTGATAGGAGTCACGTCGCTGATATGCATATCGACTTTGACTACCGAATTAAAGTAAGAACGTATAACTTCGATACGATCACGATATATAGCATTCGTACGCATAACTAACATATTTTTTAGCTTTTATACCAGGTTGTTCAAGATCAAAGATCCAGTGACGAACCTTCCGGTATTTGCTCAGCTGCAAGTTTCACTGGCTTGCAACGCATGCAAGGAGATGGGCCTGGCAGCGCAATGCAAGCACCAGCTTCACCTCGTCCCTCAGTGGCAAAGCAGCGTCAGACACGAGAGACTCAAGGCAGTGATGGCAGACAGACCAGACCTTATTCAGTCTGAGTTAGCAGGACTGGCATTTGATTCCCTTCAGCAATGCTTCCGCACCTCAGACATCGAAGCAGTCATGAACTCAAAGACTCCAGATTTAGAATGGAAGCAGAACATATACATGGTCATCGATCCTGCTGCTGGAGGACCACAGAGCGACTTTGCTCTTATATCATTCTTTCGACACAAAGGAATTATTTGCGTGAGTGTTCCCTTTTTTTGTCTACGAACGAATATATTCCACTTTCAACGCCCGCTCAAAGTCATCTAGTCTCATAGACTCATTCACAAGGAAATTAGGTACTAATTCACTTCGCAATATTTGAAGAAAGCGATGTATTTTGAGCGGGCACACTGGCTGTAGCCCCATACTAGGACCCTGTTCAACCGCCCACTGTCTGAATGGTTGATGAAAGTCGATTAACAAAAAAAATAAGCACTTATAGAGCAACAAGTTATCAGTGTGCTCTAATACTCTAAATAATTCATCGCATTGATTTTCTTCTGCCACTTCGGTACAAGCTTGTGTGACCATATCTTTTATGAAGATTTGATCCCCACTGTAGAGCACATACATAAAGATATCAAACGAACGGCCTACCCCTATTGCTCTCACATCCAATGCTGACATATACCCCCTGGTCCTCGCGCACAGATTATTGGAATCGAAGCACTAGGTGGATGCAAAGGTAATGAGAAACAAAATTTTTATTTTTTTTTTGCTGAATGCACAGAATATCACAATTTTTTATTGAACAGAACCGGAATCCCACTTCAGTTTGGTGAAAGCACACGTCGGAGATATTCGCAGGATCCCAGAATTTGAATTTTCTCCCATCACCATATTTGTTGAACGCAATCTGGGATTTGAAGCAGAGCATTTCGAGAGGTCATTGAAGCACTTAGATCTTGTCATGTTCTACAAAGACATACAAGCCGGCAGAACCGGAATATTGACCACAGAGAATGTCAAATTGGGAGCCATGACAATGACCAATGTGTTGCTGAGGGAGCAAAGAGTTTGCATTCTTCCAGCTGGGCAGCTCATCTCAAGAAACCCACAAGAAAACCGCAGAAGGCTCAGAGAACAGTTGGAGATATACTCATTCCAATTCAAGCAGCCAACTGATGTATTCCAAAAAGGTAAATATGCTTTGAGCGGCAAGGTTGGAGGCTTCAAAGACGACATAGTGATATGCCTTCAATTGGGAATTTATTGGACAGAATCATCGAAGCTCATAGAAGCAATGAATTCATGATCCATAGTTAAGTCTGAAGGGTTGAGCGGGAACCTGGTCCGGTTTGTCCGTTCCCTAAATAGCTTGAGATAAAAACCTATAATAAAGCATGATCCAATGTGATTTGTTTCGAGCTTCAGGAACGGAATAAAAATTAGAGCTTTCAGGCTGGATAGCTATTTGGTCTTGCGCAATCAATCTCTTCATACTAGTAAGCATTACCCGTTAAAACCACATACAACAACAAACACACATATATACATTTAAAATAGTTAAACAACTCACACGTCTTCTTCTTCTTCTTCTTGTTCTTCTTCGTCTTCTTCTTGTTCTGGTTTCGTCTTGCTCTCGTAGTTGTACTTTTCTTCTCGACTATATATGATGTCGTCTTGGCAATGCCCACTGCATTGAATGCATTCTACTACTGACGCGATAATATTGGAAGGTATAGGAACCCTCGCCATCAACCTCTGGAGAATAATATTGCACAGAGTTTTGCATGCATTTCCATTGAGATAAGCATTGTCGTCGTGAAGCATAATCTGTATAAAATTAATCAATACCTTCTTCTTGCATACCATGAGAGGGGCGACGGCAGTACTGTGAGACGACGCAGCAGAAGCAGAGGATGCTTCTGAAAAAGAAGTAGGATCCAAGTCTGTTGGCTGCAAGGGAGGAAGAGCCTTATGCTTATGCTGTTTGTGTTGTAGATCTGTCATGCCAGCGACAGTTGAGTTCCCGTTATGTTGATGGATAGTCAGCGTATACTGACCAGAAGTTTCCATAGTCTCGCGTTGAGCAGTACATTTTGTTTTCTCGATAATTTGAATCAACGTTTCAATCTCTTGCTCATTCAGTGATGAGTATGGAAAAACAGGTAACAGACTTGTCTTAAACGGAAGCATTCCTGACTCACAGAAAACAATTTGTACAGGCGAAGTCATGATGAGAGCAAGTGTATTAGTTAGAGGGTCTAGAAATTCTTGGATTCTATGATTCACTGAATGCACTATAAACCTACGAAGAAAGTCATCGCGATTCACTATACCATAAAAAAGAGTTCTAGCTTCGTTGGCATTCATGATGTTGTATAACAAGATACAAAGGAGTTACTCGCGTGTTTGCGTTACTCGAGACATGTTTTTACTTTTTTTTGACGTTCTTCAGTTTTGATTCAAAGTCTTCGAATGATTTGATGTCAATCATTGGAGAATGATGACTTGTCTTCGTTTTCTTTGGATTTCGATTGTTATTTGATGATGATTCGTCTTCCGTGGTAAAACTGTTAAAAAAACAGACAAAATTAGATATGAAACAAAAACATTTAATGATATATAAAAAAATCCCCCCCAAAATCCATTGTTGATCATCATTAGTTTTATTATGATAAAGTGACACTCATTAAATGATATAAATTGTTTGTATATTCATACATATTCCAGAACCCATTTAGTTTAATGATAAAAGCCAAACCTTAAAGTGGCTTCAAGGTTGAGCTTCTCTTCGTTGTCGCTTTGATCTTTTTCTTCTTCTTCTTCTTCTTCTTCGTCTTCTTCTCTCTTTTCTTTCTTTTCTACGCATCCTTCGCATTGACTTGCTTCATATTGGCGTTTCAAATTTCTCTGCTGCTTGAGACTGCATTGTTCTGATAAATCCATTCTATTATAATCTGAACAATCTCTGATCACCAATGTCTTGCGGTCGCTTAGCAAAATAATAATGATAGAAGTTTTAGGAATAGGCACCACCAAACTGCAACACTCTTTTTCTTCACTCCTCGCCTTTATTTTGCTTTGGACGGAGTGCATTCTGACCACGTGTTTTAAGTTAATGTACTCTGCACTTTGAAAAAAAGCACAATAAAATCCATCACACCCAAGCATATCCCGCATTATTTTTTCGAATTTTAAAAAATCCTTATTGTCTTCAATCACAAAAGAAAAAGGAAAATGGTATGAAATATCGCTATCACTTTCACGAATACCTTCCATATTGCTTCATTTATAAACCTCTATAATCATAACAAAAAAAATTGCTGTTAAGGTGTTTCGAATATATTTAAGTACAAAAAAAATCTAAATATATATTATCAACGGAATTGTTTATCTTTTGCACAACCCAACAATGTCTGACCCAAAGAGCAAAATCAATTGTTCTCACACCCTCGGGAATTTTGGCATGCTTCATGTAGTCGAGCTTCCATCTGAGCACGTGGATTCCCTTCGCAAATTTTGCAGCGAAACTTCATGCGATGCCACGCACGTCGTAGGAAAGCACGACGGTATGCTTCCACTCATTGACCCCATCGTAAAATTAATCCAACAGAAACATAGTCATGAGCCAGTACTCTTGACCAAGCTTCCAGACGGATACATTGCTCACACTCCTTCAAACGTAGTGCTGTCTCTCATCAAAGATGATTTTTTGACTCGGCCTATTGGAGAAGAAGTTCCCTCTAATCTATTTCCTGCCTCGCATGGCAAAGTAGTTTCCTATTCCCTCGTGAATCCACCAAATCAAAGTCCAGATACTGCCATGCATTTCAAGTTGGTGAAAGATCACAATGGTGTACTTCCACCCAACTGCATCAGTAATTTTACTCCCGTTGATCACGCGCTTGCTAAGATCGCCGCTGCCATTCCTCTCACTGAGTCTCCCCGCGTTGTCTTCGCCTCTCCAAACATGGGATCCATCAACGGTTATCATCTCAAAGGCGACTCGACGAAGGTATTAAAGGATGTATTCTTTAACCTAGTGAATAAGACTCAAGGGCAAGGCATGTATGACGTGACCCTTAAACTCCCTTCGCAAGCGTCTAGTTTGCTGGGCCTGAACGATCCAGAAGGAAAGATCTGCATTGCCCCTCTTCAAAATGGAATCATGGGTTATAGGAACAGGAAAACAGACGATGGTCAGACTCTCATTTTCCTCGCTAACTCCAACGATTTTCACCGCGCCGCCCCGCTTAGTCCAGCAGAAAGCGTAATCCAAATTTTCAAGATGAATTATGCTTCCAAGGACAAAAACGGGCGCCGTATCTACGTCAACACTCGCGGAGTCCCGCACAAAGGGGTCAAGTGCACGTACGATACTCCACCCATCACTCCTTCCATGTCTGTTCAAGAGGCTCTAAATCACATTGAGTATTCTATGAGGAAATCGTACATGGATCATAAAAACATTGGAGATTACCCCCAGTACTGTCAGATCATGCAGCTCATTCGACAGCTGAATGCTACGTGATTAAAGAAATAAATAAACCAAATCTTATATATGATGTGTACGAAAACACATAACCACATATAATTTAGAGAAAATGAGTTATCAAGGAATAGGGGGGGTCGGCATGGCCAGCGCGACCAACACCAACACGGATACCAGCGCACGGATTCATACCACTGCGCGGCTGTGTCTCAATATCTATAACTCACTCGCAGATCCCATGATCGTGCGGAACAACAAAGCAGAATTCAGGGCTATCAAAGAAGAGATTGCTCTAGGCATAGGCAGGCCCTACAACCCACTGGGACTATGCTACAGTGATCAGAGAGGACTGCCTCCCGTGTTTACCAACTCTGCAGTCATGAACACAGGAAAGCCAGACGACCTCATGAAGTGGTACATTAAGTTTTATGATTGCAGGAGCGAAGAAGAGCGCATTGAACACTGCAAAAAATCGTGTACGGTGAAAGGTCTCGCTTACTATCCAAGCGAGCTATATTTCGCCGGAATTGTCATGAGCGACGCAGAAGCGGACCCCATCCACCACGACAATGCGCTGACTCTGATGATAGGAGGCAAGATCACCATAAAGAATGGGCGGTTCGCAGTCGAAGCCGGAGAAGAGATGATGTGGTATTTCGAAGAAGAAGCAGAAGCTGGAATGTTTGACGAGTATGGCTCGAGAGTCAAGCGCATCACCAATGGAGGAGATCAAGGCGACATAGAATATGTGAATCCCACGACAGCAGCCATGATGAAGATCCGCGATCACGATTACGCAGAGAGGGCAATCATGAAGAGGCCAGTCTTCGTCAAGCCCTATCGAATTGGCGTGGATTCTATTGGAGCCACTGCGTATGACGAGAAGAGAAAAATTGGCGTCGCATGCTACAGCGCAGGGTGCTATGAGCGAGTCGACATCAAGATTGGAAGATCCATGCTTTGATTTGAGTCGGTTCTTTGCTATATAAACCTTAAAATTATGCACACACACGTACATACGAGACCCAAACACATTCATGGATCACATCAACATGACGCATTCCATTATGAAGACAGGCAGCTCATTTGAGGTTCAACAGAAGCGTTTTCCAGCTTCTGTATTTTCAAAAAAAACGTGGATGCAGAAGTTGTCAGAAGTGAACTACAAATGGAGCCAAGATAATAAATATTATTCCCCATTTCAAAAACTGTGCACCGTGATCATATTTGGTGAAATTGTGAGTACAATAACAAGGATTTTGGGTATCCATATACCCATAGCGTATGCCATGAAACAAATTTATGCATTTGTCACGGAAGATATGTTTGATAATGATCTTAATTCAGAAGCTGAGAAGCCTACATTGTATATATTGCATACAAAAAAAAGAGTAGAATTTCTCGATAGAACTAAATTAGAGCAGTTAAAAGAAAAAATCAACCTAAACAGTCATAGTGATTGATGTGGTGGGGTTCGCTTTTGTCTTGGGCTCTAACAAGCAGCGGCTTGTTTTCTTCCCAAACTATTTTATCATATGTTGGTAGGTCTCTATTTCCCCCAACTATTGGAGGCTCATTATCTTCATTGTATAATGAATCTGAAAAAATTATAATGTCTATGATACTAAAAACAGGATTCGAATGGTATTATAAAAGAAAAGAAGACTCTCAGTGGAAATATCCCAGTGTGAATGATATATCCAATGAGAGATTGATCATAGTTATGATATTAGGCACATTAGCGCTATTGCTACATTCAACAAGTCAAACAGAATTGGATTCATATCTTGAATACTTAAAAATGAAGCACAAAATGAAACCAACGTAGAAGCCCGTTGGTCAATCTTTGAAAATCTCGTCAATAGCCTATATGCCTTTGACAAAACAGATAGAAAAATAAAACCTCACACCATAAATACATTTTTTCTTCGAATGGTCCTCAAGATATTCTTAGGAGTAAGCGGAATAGCAAGCACGGTGTTTAAAACAGCTCTACACACAATGACAGGAGCCCATAATAAAAAAGGCGAGTTCCCAACGTCATTTTTGGTGATTGACGTAGTTTTGCTGGTAGAACTCCTCTTTCATTGTCTCAACCTCCACAAAGAGTCTCCCGTGTATGGGAGTACAGTTTCTGCGCTAAAACTCATGTTTCCCGGAAGTCCTAAAATAGATATATATAAATATAAGAAAAATGCTCGATAAAAAAGCAAAAAAATTCTCACACACACATGCACATGCTTCAAATTATAGACCCGCAACAAGTTAAGTATAATAATTACGTGTATTCCTCACTTGCTTTGCCCAGAAATGCAGTAGGCAGCGAGGCGCATTTGATTCCTTCACACAAGGACGTGATTTCAGTTCGCTTCTTGATCATCTACGGAACGTACCTCGCTACTTTTCTCATATGGTTCTTTAGCGTAGCCATAGCATCCTTTTTTCCAGTGAAAGGCTTGGACAGAGAAAATAGAATGCTCTACATATCAGACGGATATCAAGAACACTGTGGGATCACCGTCATCATCATAGGAATGTCTAGCATGATGATAGGACTGAGTCAATTCATAGCTAGGTGTCATATGGACGACCCTTGGTACAGCACTACATTTTTTATTAGTTGCGAAATGATTGGCTGGTTTGTGGTGCTTGGAATCCAAGCCACGAACATGGTGGTGCATAAAATAGCACTTGTTTGTTTTTTGTTTGGAAATGTCCTCTTTCACTGGCAGTGCAGTCGAGACAGCACATTTGGAAGTATGTATTATAAAGTTGTCAATGCTTTCACGATATTCAACGCGGTAGTGTTCATCACGTTCGCTTATACTACGTCGGTGTACTGGAAAACTAGAGAGACACAGAGCGTATCGGTTTCATTGGAATTCTTTTTGTCGCTAATGGTATCCATCGAGCAATATTGTCTACTGAGTGGACTTGACCAATTCAGCGTCATACATCTCCGATTCGAGAAACGAGACGACAATAATGAAGACGAAAGAGTATCCCAATTCCTTATCTAAATCAGATCCGTTAAAATTATATTATATTAAATTCATTATATATTGGATAAAAACTTTCCAATTTAAATCGATATCCACATTATAGTAGGTATACAGGATTAGCGTCAGCAGTCCAATAAATGAGAATGCGATGCACACTCGAAGAAGCGCGTGCGAGCTCTTCTTCTCTTCTAATATAATAACGAATCCAGACAGCGATGCTGAACATTGCTCTATGCTCATGACGATGTTCGGATGACAGAAATTGATATAACTGCTAATTTTTTGTGGCCAGTGAGGGCAGTCGTAGATCCAAATTTTGTTTCCTGGCGATGACTGCGAAACTAACCTCCCTCGCGTGTTTGCTCTATCCATGATACTCTCTATCACAGATGAATCCATGTGCTTTTAAAAAAATTCACAGCATTGTTCTATATATAGAATCTTTGATTGTTTATTTTTGTCAATATGTCACAATTTGAAGAGTACACGGAAAAAAAAATAAAAGAAGAGGAAGAAGACGACTATGAGAATGAGGACGGGTACAGCAGCATCACTACAACAGCAAAGAAAAAAAATTCGTCCCTAGCATCTATGCCTCTAGAAGGAAAATATCACGACTTCAAAAAGAGAATTGCAAAAGGGACATTGTACAAGCTAAATCCCATGAGCGATACCCTGCGGGAACGCGTCAATAATTATGTGCATGGCGGATACATGAACAAAGACTTGCGGTATGCCAGAGAAATTTTTGGACTCATCAATACTTCGGGACGCAAAGATTTTACCTATGTATGGGAATCACCGTGGATTGAAGAGCACGTGCGAGACACCGCAAAGAGAAAAAAAATAGAGACTCACCAAAAGTCAGTTGCTGTCCGCAATTTTTTGAAGGCTTCGAGCAATAATGACTCAGACAACGTTGACAAATTCATTCACAACGTAGAAAAATTAACCAGATGGGAAGACATGTACGATTCAAAAGAAGACGTCAAAACCATATCCAGGGTAGTCCAGAGTTTTGAGCGGGTAGCAGTGCGTCAAATTATGAATTTTTGCAAGTCTCTTCCTGGACAGCATTATGCTCGCGTGTCGCTTTTGATGAATAGTTTTTTTCAAGAAAGTGCAGATGCTTCCATAGCCGCGAATTCTTTGAGAAGGAGCTGTATTTGCTTCGATCTCTTCGCGGCCTTGGTAGCTTCTGAACTGAACTGGGCAGATTGCACAAATGGATCCAGAAATTTGTCTATATATGCCAACAAATTATTGGATTCGAAACGCGAGACCGCCCTGCTCAAGTTGATACACGCGCTAGACAATCCAAATATTGGCGGGGGTTCTGTTGAAGTGGATACGATCGGAATCCCCCTCATGGACGTCAACTTCAACATCTGCATATCTCACGGAGTCTTAGTAGTGGGTCCCAACAGCAGCAAAGCCACGTACGTGCTAGACATTCAAGACGACGGAAAAGGCGGTTCTCGTGATGAGATAGACCTCGCAGGAATACAAAACATTCACATACTTCACACATTTTCTGAAGCAGACGCGTCTAGATTGAGTTCTTATGCAGCAAAAACTCGAGCTCCTACCAAAAAAAATCACGCGCTATTCTCAGATTTCTGATTCAAGACGTACATTAGATGAAACGTCGCAATCACGATGAGCAAAGCACAGATAATAGACGTCATGATGTCGCTCTCTACGTTTGTAGGACTGGAAGGATGAATGGGATATCCATGGTCGGTCAGCTTGATTTTTCCACTTGCGTCGCGCTTCCACGTCGTGATGCCAGATAAGCCGGCCAGCATGGCGAGTCTGTACAAGTACGCTGGCTTGGATGCCTGCAATGCAGTGACGTTGAGTGGAATTTTCTGGCGAATCAAGAGATTTTTTATGTTGTGGAAGCATGTCTCGTGATTGGATATGGGAGATGAACCACTGTCCAGAACGTACAAGTCATTCATCGCTGTTTCCCACGCTTCTCTGTCGGAGACTTCTGTTTCGGTTGAATCTACCATCCAACCACCATATAATAATATAAAAAAAATAAAAGAGTAATTGAGTGTCATCACATGAGTAGGGTATATATCTGCGCACATATATATCTATCTTAGAAATGAAAGGACCAAAACAAGAATCAGTTAAAAATAAAAAAACTACAGCAGCTAAGCTTCTGGATGGAAGTCAACAGTTTATGCGCGCAGACGTGTCTCCGGAAATGCGCCACGTGCTGCAGAAAGAAATGTCAAAGAAGCGTATAAAAGGAACGTCTTCGGATTTGGGAGCACTCGCGCATGTCATCATCAAAGATGTCGAAACAGACAGGAGACTGCAGGTACTGACCATTGCAAGGCGCCTTCATTATTGCTGTCCACTTCCCGAAAAAAAACATAATGGCACTGGCCATTGATATCGAGACTATGGAGAGGCTGCATGTCTCGCCTCTGCCGCCCATCACGTGCATCTGCATGTACGACGCAAAAAGAGACCAAAAATATAAGTTGAGATTTTGGAAAATTTCGGAGCAAGAACGAGAAGACAACAAAATGCTCGTGCTTACCATGCTAGACCAGGCTTCTTGCATCATAGGCTATAACGTAGTTTTCTTTGACTTGGAATTTATCAAGAGAACATTTCCCGACTGCGTAGACAATAAGCGGATGTCGAGCTGGGTCGTCAAAGCGGTTGATCCATTTATGCTTCTCAAGTTTATATTCAAGAATACGTGCAAGCTGGATGTTCTCCTGACTCTCAATCATCTGAGTTCAAAAAGTGGTTCTGGAAGCAATGCTATTGTGTTGGCACAGGAAGAGAGATGGCAAGAGCTCTTAGATTATTGCATGGACGACACTATGCTCACATACCAATTGTTTTCTCGGGGGGTCACTTCCTCGATAGAAGCAGATACCAGCGACATCAAGGTTTCTCCAGCAGTCTTTGCGATTTGGGAGAATGTACTCTCTTCTTCGAATGGACCAAAGTTCATTTCTATGCATTATCATACAAGCAAGAGCCATCAAGACGAGCACCTCAACAAAAAGTGGGAAATAACAGATATTTCAAGCGATGCAGTCCAGCGTCTCTTGTCAGTTGATTTTAACGAATAAAAAAATATATATTTCTCTTGAGTACAAAACACAACGCTGTCTACATACTGTCAAAAAAACACATTTCATTTGAGAATGCGTGTTAGCTTGACCCACACAATCAACCAAAACCTACACTACGTCGCATTGACATGCATAGTTTTGCTAGCAGGCATACTGCTTCACCGCATCACGCGCATTATGACGCACGCGCTTGTATCTACAATCATATCCATTCAGTATCCATCGCAAGCGTTAGATGTGTTTAAATCCTCGCTTCAAAAATACGCACATCATTCTCTTATAGGACACGCCCTGTCTTTTCTGGTATTGATATTCAACGCGTTTGTCCACCTCGCAGTGACGTCTTTTCGAGCGCTCGTCACCACGCTCTACATATTGTCTCCTTTGGTAATTTTTTCAGTTATAATGGTCGTCATAAACGAAAAATGGGCAGAGTTCATGGTCTTCATCATAGACTCATTCAACACGTCAATGGGGGGCACGTTTCACACTCTGATCATGTTCCCTATAGAGATGTTGGACTTGGTCGGAAGCAACGTTTTGCCCGCCCTCAACTTGTGCATCTACATAGTCGTCCAGACTCCAATACAATTGGTCTATGCAATTGCGATAGGAGACGGAAAAAATCATTTCATTTCGTTTGTGAAGGGAACTGCAGAGTCGTTTCCAGAATTCACAAGTTCGTTTGGCGACTTTGTGCATCGGAATGCAATGTCATGTCGCGAGCACATGACCGAGAGCGGCGCACCCATGACTCTGGTGGGAGATGGACTCTCATCTGCCATGCGCCTTTGTCAAAACGATTCCTGCACTGTATTGTCTGGGGCAGCGATAGCATCTGCCTGCTTCGAACATCAAAAGCGAGAAATTGACTTGTTTGCAGCATTATCGAAGTTTCAGAATGCTGCAGGGCACGGGATCATGACGATAGGATCGTCTTGCCACGCGCTCGCGCTGTTCATGAACGTGACTCTCTATCCCCTAGTGGACCCCGATTTATGGATGTCATTGGACAGGGCGGGGAACGCCATCTTGAACGCTTTTGTATCGGCTCCGTCTTCAGCTATCCAAAGATGTGCTATAGCAGGCGGGTTGTTTAAGCGGCCAGCCATGTGTACGCCTGACTTTGGGCACGCTTTTGATTTGTTGTCTGAATCGTCCATCTTATTTGGAAACGCCATGACAAATTGGATCGACATGGGATACAATATCATCAAGCAAGTGGCTGTCTTGCAAAAAAAAGATCTAATATTCGATTACCAACAAGCCTGCAACATGAGACCCGATTTTGAGTATGTCTTGTCTAGCACAAATGAGAAGACCCGGAGACAGATGATGGGCTCCAACGTCACGGTGCTTGTTCGCATGACTCCTTCTACATTTGTTCTAACAGACGGATATAGCGCCGTATTCGTAGAGCAAAACGGACCTCTGCGGCGTTCCTATGCTCCACATATTTGGCCTTCGTCTTCTACTGTTCAGCCCGAATACGGCATAGCGCGAACTATCATGCCCTCGGGTTCTTCTGAAAATGACGAAGGCGTAGGCCTATTTGGATGTTCTTGCACAGATCATGGCGACGCTCCCTCTTTTTTCGTCTCGTTGCAGTGCACGATAGTGACCAAAAGCGGGAATTCCTGGATTTTGCCAGTCGAATGGAGCTTATCTACGCAAGCCCAACTGTTAACTTGCAGCAGACTCAAGATTGTAGTGCAGAGCTTGCGGTGGCCCCAGAAAAGAGTCCTGGTATCCAATTTAAATGCTGGAAGTGACGATGCGCAAGTCCGACAGTGTTCCGCAAAGAAGGGGGAAAATTGCCTCGCGGGAGACGTCGTCATCTATGCCATACCCATATGCGGAAGCCAGGACGGAAAAAAAGCAATGTCATGTTTTCCTCAAAATTATTTCACAAAGGGGATGTGCTTCCCTTATTGCATGGCACTGCACATGCGCGGCGAGCTAGCCCAGCCTATCACTATGCGAGGTGCTTGGGAATGGGAAAATGGAGTTTTGATAGCTGACAGAGATTGCATGCCATTCCAAAACATTCAAAATAAGGACATTTCTTCGACTTCTGGGACAATCAAGAGCACCTGCACGGTCCAATCGAGTCAGTCTACTCTAAGAGCAGAGATGTACCAACAAGTCACCTCTTCCTACGCTGTGCAAAACGACAACGAAGCAAATGCGTGTTCATTCCGGACGTCGTGCATCACGGAAGTGCAAAACAAGAGTATGTGGAAGGGAGGAGGAAGCAATGAATATACTTCTCCAATTCCCAGCAACCTGCCCATCGTAGCGGATTCCAATCTCGACAATGATGGAGTCCGACTTTTTCTTGACTTCCAGCCACTGGTCGTAGCAGGGGGTGTTCAGATGAGGAGAAGAAAAAATAGAGATGTGACAGATTCTTTAGAATATATAGTAGACTTCCCGACTCTGGTAGGCAATGCACACAACGAATTCACCGTGGAATATCACGCAGACATTGGAGTTCCCGTCGCAGAACGAGCATCTGTTCCTGCAAAAGAGGCAGAGCTAGCCAATGCGAAACCGGGCTACGTATTCTTATCGCAATCTCTAGATTACGTACAGGATAAGGTGCCCCACAGCCCTTCCGTATTGTCTGTGGACGTGATGTGGTACGCCACAAATCCTTCGTTTGATTGGATCAAGGGAATGATTAATTACTGCACAACACAAGGCGAATTGACACAGACACAAATCATGTTTTTGTCTTCGTACAGTTCCATAAGGCTTTGGAGGATCCAATACAAGAGATCTGCTTGCTATTTTTCGTGGGTAGGAAATCAAAAGACAAAGACTTGCTCTAGGGACGTGTCGAAGTCCTTTGGCCTCGAAGACGGCAAATATGACTTCCCAAGCCCTAACGCAGACGAACTGAAGAAAACAACTCAGCTGATGGACATGTGCGTTTCAGGCAAAGAATACAACATGTGGGTAGAGTCTATGGAAGATTTCGACGAGCATAATGTACTCATCGCAGTGCGGAGGGCTCAATTCAAAGAATTGGGATACTTGCTATCGTCCGCTGCGGCACGAGGAAATACAGCATTTTATTTTCTGTCCAAGTTCCATCATAAGATGCAAGAAGCAGCCCCGTGGACCATCAAAGATTATAGAAACTACATGGACAACATCACGTCTCCGTCCAAGGAACTGCTAGCTTCCTCGTGTCCCAAGATTCGGCTTCTGCCAGACATTGGAAAATTCGTAGGCCACTCTCTTTCGGCCCTGGTACACCTCTTCAAATTGCCAGTGAATGGGCTCCTGAATCCATTTGCCCTTCAGGAAATACTGATTGCGAGATCTCAGCAGAGATGCCCGGAAAATGGGCTGCGGCATTCGGTCTTGGAAAATTGCGGAATGAAACTCTTCAGCTTGGAAGACTACTTCGAAGACATGTACGCTGCAAACGAAGCTTTCTGGGAGATTGCCTCGTGGCTCATGCACCAAATCATAGACTACAACGACGTGAAGAGCAAGGAATTAGAGATGTTTGGTCAGTTTCTCGAAGGAGCCGTCGTAACTGGAGACGCCATTCGCATCATCAGCATATTTGAAATAACGCGATACCCCGAATTCATGGATCTAGGCATCGAAGAAGTGATATTCAAGACAGATCCACACAGACGTCGGCGGCTTCTTTCTGTGTCCAGTGTCTTTGGCCACCTGACTGGATTCGCCAAGAGTGGGCTGGGGTCTTTATTTTCTATTACCAAAACGTTTTCGTCTGCTGTGGCAGGAAACTTATTCTCTGGGGCAGATCTGGGGTCTCTGATGGCAAGCCAGAATCCAGTAGCCTCCATCATAGGAACTTCTTTTACGATGCCAGTTTTAGCTTGGGCGCAGGTGACGTACGAGAGCTTGCTTCCCGTCGCGCTGGATTTGCTGGCCAATGCTCAAAACTACCAATTTAATCTCAAGCCCATATGGGTACACATGTACGATACTCTCGATCTCTACGACCACGTGATTCACCACAGGCACAAGCAAGCATGCACGGGAATTCGACTCATGATAGGATACAGTTCTTCTCTAGGCAAAGCTGTGTACTACAATTGTCTCGCAGCAGCAGAGATGCCTAGAGGCGTGTGGACAGTAGCGCTCACGGCCTTTGTGGACATGAGTCTCTATCGATGTCTCTGCGTGAATCCTCTCGGCCAAGAATACCTGGCTTATACCATGAAAAATTGCGAGTATCTGATGTCTTCCAATAGAAAGGGGCTATGGCAAAATATCCTCAGCACACAAAACATCAACGACGTGTGCGCTCAGTATTCAGTGGACATTGAGAGGCAGTTCTACGGAGCATTCGACACGTGGACAAAGTACAGTTTTCTCTCCGCAGAAGCCATCACTTCGGTATTAGACGAATTTTTCGTCATGAGAACACAAGCCATGGACTGCAACAACTTAAACGGAAACCCGTCAGCCATGGTGCTTCACCCCATGCCTAGCCATCACTTCCACGTGTGCGCGAAGACTACGTCATGCAGGCAGCGTTGCGAAGATTCCATCGCCGTGTTCGAGGCAGAGCACAAGAGAGTTCAAAAGTCTGGGTCTCTGTCTGCCCTCAGAAAACAAAATTACTACAGTCACGACGTGGAGAGTCCATTTTTCAACAAATACAATTCAGATTGGACCGCTTCGACTTCTGGAAGTACGGGGTTATTGCAATCAAGAAATCGCTTTATCAGAGCCATAAAAACGAACCTCAACAGTGGCAGTCATCACCACCCCATGTCTCCTTGCTTGGAAAGGTGCAAGGACGCTAATGGCTATTGCCTCGTGACTTTGATAGAGAATATTCACATGAGCACTAGTTCATACTTACTCGAATATCTCTGCATTCCAAGCGCAGGCTCCATTCTGGCTTCGGTATACCATTCTGGGACTCGCGACTATCAATGTTTGAAATCATTAGAAAATATGAAGAAAAGAGAAGGATTCAAAATATCACATGTCGAATTCTCAATTCAAAATAGTTCGTCTTATTCGCCAGCATCCTTCGTGTACGTGTATGCGATCAAGCAGACGACGGCTGTATCCATCAATCCATCCTCAGTATTCGCGCCATCTGTCGCTGGTGCAGAAACCAATGAAATCATGCTATGGAAATGCGATCCAGTACAAAGTGCAGAGTCTTCTCCAGAGTATGTCCTAAAGTCCGTCGACATCGAAAGTTTGATCTTAGGAACAAACATCAAGCGAGCACTCTTTGGAGACATACAGCTCTTTGAAGTCACAGCTTCTTCGTGCAAGATTTTAGTGTGTGTAGAGATATATTCAGGTATCCCCAATCAATTTACTTTGTTCTTTTCGTGCAGCTTGCAGATAAAGGTATCCTATCAAGACGACGAAACTTTAAAGACTAAGACAGAAGAAAATGCTTATGTCGTTCACGGAATCAGACACTATTGCGACGACAAATTGGAATCGTCTTCTTGCAGAGAAGAATACGCATTCAGTATACCATATGAATTTTGCATAGGACTCTCAGAGTTGACAGCCCAAATTGCATGCAATCAAATGCGCAATCCACGGCTCGACGCTGCCATCAAGATGCTGCAGCAAGGCTCTCTTCTTCACTTGCAAGACAAGGAATACTTTTTCCTGCCCACGAACAATTATAGGATGAAGTTCGACGAGGAATCTGGAGAACTCGTCGAGGACATATACTTTGGCAGCGATAATTTTGCGTCCAAGGGGGTTTTGATAGAAATTGATCCGTTTAAGGGCGTCGTACTCAGCAAATCTAATAGAGCGTATAGGTTTAATTCGAATCCAGACGGTTCTACGTCTTCTGCTCTAGGATCTTGGTCGAGACTCGACGTGTTTTCTACTTCCCTTGTGACAGTCAAGCCCATACGAGGCATACACATGCACAGTTATATTGAAAGCAACAATAAGCAGACGAATTTTTATTACCAGGTAGACCAGCCGGGGGCAGCTTCTGCATTGGGTACATCTCTGGACACAGAGTGGCTGCAGCAAGCAAGAATAAAGCAGAGGAGCGGAGGTTGGGAAATACAATTTGCAAAATCAGCTGTCACCACGCGGCAGAGCTCGCTCGTCATTTTCTGCAATGTCAGCTCTTGCTTGGGGTGCGGCACGTCAAAGCTTCGACTTTTATGTCACGCAGCGCAAGATTGCACGCTATCCAAGTGCATAGGCACTCTAGTGCAAACCAGAAACGTATTCTGTGGCGTCGGCAGCGTATTCGAAAAGATGGCACTCCACGCTATCATGACTTGGAAAGCCATCTTCATGTCTGGCGCCGAAATAGCTCTCATTCTCATGCGAGGCCTTTCCGGAGAAACCATTCAAGACATCTCTCTCAAATTTCCTACAGATCAATTTTATGCCCTCGTTTGTTCTTGCAAGGACACTTTCGCGAGCATGGTAGGACTGTGCATGAGCTTGGTGCAGACCCTTTCGTCTTATACTGCGTGGGGAGGATCTGGACATCGAATGACAGGGTCTCAAGGCTTGAGCATATCTGGAGACACTGAAGACATTGGGGCTCTCATAGGCGAACAGAATCTCAAGACAGCGAGCGTGGGGGGACTCTTCTTCAATATGATAACAAGCTCTACTTTGATTCCAGCCCTCGCTCTCCATCGTTTTTTGATATGCACCATCAACAGCTCCCTAGCATTGTCAGAAGAAAACTACGCTCAAATTTCTATTCAATTTGAGGACGTGGCCATGGACCAAACTTGGGCTGCGTGCGTGAAGGTGGGGGGCATATCCAATCTAGTGAACAGCATAGACATGAGCACGAATATTGGCACTATCATCGAGGCCTTTGTTTCCTTTTCACTTAGCCTCTTGTCTGGGTTAGGAGAAACTGTTCTCTATGCTCTCCAACTTTCCTTCGACAGCACCGTGGATTTATTCATAAGCTTAGTCTGGAGTCTCCAAGATATTCTCTACACTTTCAATATGAGATCTTGCAAGGTCCCCAATTATGCTCTGCGGTACGTATTATCATGCACTTGCAACGACGAAAACAAATGGATACCAAGGTCAGCAAGAAGCGCCGGTCTCAGTGAAGGAGCGCTGTGGTGCGTTGGAACCTTGAGCGTGAATTTGCTGGATGGCACACCTAATGCCATCATATACAATCCGTACTCCCTCGACGAACTCTCTAGTGGAATTCAAGGAATAACTGATTATATTCATTGCCTGAGTACTCAAGGCGACGCAGTAGGATGTCAAAAACATCGACAGCAGCAGACTCAGATGCTGCCTCTGCTAGGAGCTCAAGGAGTAGAACCCATTGCAGTTTGGGCAAAATGCAAGGTCAATTACCTTCACAAGTCGTGGGACAACGCAGCGGGAGCAGCATTCATTGCTCCAGAAAATAGCGTTTTAGAAAATTCCAGAGTCAATGCCTTCTCTTCTGTCATGACGTCCAATGACAGGACGAGGTTTATTTCTTGGGCTCAGTCCATCAGCCCGGCATTCTTAGAGTGCATGCGCGAGATATCCAGACTCAAGTTGGACTACTCCTCCTGCATGAACATGTATTTTAGTGAGAGGATGCAGAAAACGCGCGATGCCTACTACGTATACAATGACGCCGCTATAAATGACAATATAATGGAAAGCGAACCCCCAGACGCTTGCACTGTTTTTTCTGGCATCGCAAATTCATGTCCCAATAACGGAAGCACATGCACGCCACTCCAGCAGCAGTTTAGAGATTGTGCTTCTTCCATGCAAGAGAATGCAGATTCTGGTTCCTATTCTACAGATTCTTTTTTGATCGAAGAAGACTACGAAAAGACGCGGCAATGCGAGATGAACCCGACCATGTGGTCTTCAACCCAATCCAACAAAGTAGGCATAGCAAAATATCACGGCACTGCGCCTCCGTGGTTCAAAGAAAACAATCCAACACTAGCGAGAAGCATGAAGCAAAAGTATGCCTACGAGGGCTACGCAAAAGCCAAACAAAGCTTGGACGACGCGTGGAGACAATTCAACTCGACATTTGACAGTGATGCGAGAGATATTGATGTCACGATATTCTCCGCAGACGGCGACTTCATTCACAGTTTCATAGACTGCATGTTTCTAGGACCCTACACCAGAGTCGACTTTTATCCTTGCGACGAAGGCGGCGAGTTAGACTGTCCATTTTATGCCAGAGATGAGAACGCAGGCATGTCGAGAGAGTTCACCAAATGCTTTGGAAAAGACTTGACCCACAACGACAGCATACCTCCGTACACATGCGGCAGCAGAGAGAGGCGCTCTATCATAAAATATTTTTTCAGAGAGATCATGAACAAACAAAATCTCAGAATGAACATCTCCAATCACATCCAAGCAACCATTCGAAAAATTTTCGAAAATTATACAGACAATCGATCGCTCGGATGCTTTGACAATGCTACCCAAACATGCAGGCTCGACGCTTGCTCTTTTGAAAATGGGTTTGCTCCTTGCTTGGATACAAACTACAAAATAACAAGCGAAGATACAGAAAAACTCATCATCGAGATGGTGCTGAAGAATCTTCCTTCCTATTTCCAAAAAGTCATGCAAGATACATTGCCGTGGACATTGTACTCAAACGTATCTAGGCCTTCGTCACGGCCCGAGCACCCCTTTCAATGGAAGAGCGATCCATATTCGCAGCACGCTGCCCTACGCCTCGGTCACTTCTCTCCAACAGAGCCGATCGTGAGCTATTCGAAATCAGAGATCTACACGATGCCCAAGCCAGAAGAAAAAACCACTGCTCTCTCGAGTTTGTGGGGAGGATGCATGGCTCTTTTGAGTCAGCCTTCTTTTAATATTCCACTGGAAGAGCAAAACGAAAGCTCTCGTGTCGTCGAGGTGCCAATCGGGTTCTGGAGTACATTCCTGTCGTCTCCTTTGTTTTTGGAAGACAGCGAGAAAAACAACGCAAGCATAGAGAGCAAGATAGAAGAGCTCACGAAGAGCATCACAGAAGCAGCCATGAAAAGCCACTCTCCTTTTTATTGGCACAGAAACAGGAGGCACGCGCCGAGCATCTCAAATTTTTGCAAGAAAAGTCAAGAATCCCCATATCTCACGGCACAGACGTCCACGGAAGCCATCAAATTAATTCCATTGAGTCTTTCTTTTGGCGACGAAAACCAGCATGTCATGACCACCGCAGTGCCTGACCCGAAAAATGGATCGTGGATTCGCCAATACGGGTTCATGAGAAATACTATAGGAGAGGCCCACATGACTTGCGCGTGCGGTACCATCTCGAAGTTGGGCCAAGAATATTGCGACGTCTCTCCAGAGTCGTGCGAAAGCTTTGTTAGGCTGTACAACAAAAGCAATCTAAACCTAAGCAAAACATGCAATGTGCTGGTAGATGCCTGCAATAGCAAGCCTACTAAATACGCGAGAAAGCAAGCATTTCAAGTCACAGCCTGCCTGAAATCCATGGAAGACGGTCGGGTGCGGTGTCCAGAGTTTGAATTGTCGGACATTTGGGGCTTTTTTCCAGTAGATTGCTCTGAAGAAGAGTGCATTTCTGCGTCTTCGTGGGTCAGCGCAGGCACGTCCGACATCACATTCGAGACTACGCGCTTTTTAAACGAAGGCAGGGGAGGAATTCGTCTGTCTAATTATAGACACCACAATCAAACTTATCACGAGGCTATGAATTTTAAAGTTCAAGGATACAAGTCAGCAGCTGATTTTGCAATCGAAACATGCTACGCACAAAAAGAAGAATTGAGCCAAGATGCAGAAACAGAGGAAAAAGAAAAGATAGACTTGGCAGCGACAGTCAATGGCGTTCTATCAAGATTATTTCCATTGACTCAAGTGGTCTTCGAATCTCACGTACTAGCTTCATGCTCTCGCTTCGTGATTGAGATAGCTAGAGCACACGCCCTCGATTTTCTCGACGAATCTTCGTCAGAAGAAGCTCTCTTGCAAGCTATTGGATGGAAACAAAAATGCGCCTCTAAGATAAAGCACCTCAAAATGTGCAATTTTCTCGGGATGTTTTTTGAGATACCCCCTCCACAGAATTGGAAAGACCTCGCCAAGCCAACGTGTCCAAAAATTATAACTGAGCTCGAGTCTGACTCTTCTTTTTCTTCTTCTTCTTCTTCTTCTTCTTCATTGTACTTAACTCCTTGGTGTATACTAGTGAATCAAACATCGAAAAACATATACGACATGCCTACTTGCTACGCAAACAGACAGTCTCTCTTCAAATGCTCTCCCATGACTCCGTCTCCTTTTTTGCTACTGGATAAAGAACACGACACACCCCTCTCCATGTTATACGGAGTCGAATCGCAGCCTATGCTGCCTGCAAAGCATTCCATACTAGAACTCAAGATGTCTCAGCCATCTGAATTATTCACAACTACAGAAAACGGTCACAGCGAAACTATCTTTCAAAATGGCATCAATATACTCGACGTTTATAGGTACAGCAACAAGTTGAGCAAGCCAGACGCCGATCACGTGAGTCATGTATTGGACTGGTGGTCAGATGAAATTGTGTCAGCAGCGCCAGGATTTCACGTCACTGCTTCTTCAGACCTCGACGAACTCGCGCCTATACTTTTCGACTCTCACTTTGCGTATGACGACGAAAAAGACATTGCTTTTTATATGCACACGGCGCTCCGCAATCAATCGCTGATGCATGATTTTCTAGGAGCTTGCGGAATATGTCGACTTCAGACTATTCACATGCCGTTGATGGACGCCAACACAAATCGAATATGCACCCGGATGTCGAAGCATGCAGGCAGCGACGTGCCTACCTTTCCCGTAGACAAACTGAAGCAACCGACTGACAGCGTCGAATGGCAGCAGCTCGTTCGCGGTAGCAAAGAAGAAACGAAATTTCTAGATCAGCATTTCGAAACAGAATACTGTGCCGAATCAGCATTCCAGGTTCCCTGGCAGGTTTTCGATTATGATCGACTATCAGCTACAGCTGGAGGCATCCCAGACTGGAATCTATTCACATTCACTGAAAACCAAGGCAAAAACGTATATAGGTCGTCCATGAGAGACATATACCCAGCGTACGACGGGGATTTCAATCCAATGCTCAGAAGCTTCGACCATTCCACTATCTTTTCTTCGAGTGCTTCTGCATCGAAAGATTGGGGTCCATGTCTAGAAGCTGTATCGTGGAAATATGGAATCGAGTGCGACACCGAAGACCAAAATAAAATGTGTCCGCAAGATGGCAAATCGGTTTGCCTCAAATTCAAGGAAGATTCTACGTCTGGCATGTGCTATCCCCTGATTAGCAGCCATGGAGGCGAGGTACAGCAGCATAAAGCTCCTTGCTTTGCTGGATTTCACTGTCCAGATCAGCACGTTTGCCACGCCAATGGGAAATGTGGACCGCTGTACCTTCACGTCTGGAACGACAATTCATTTGCGCTAGAATTTTCTGTCGTGGCAGATTCGTGTGGATTCGACAACCCTAATCATCCGTATACCCAGTCTTCTCTGGGAGCCTCGCCATGGGAAAGAGTGCCAGATCTTTTGAGCGCGCACGGTTTCTGCTCGCTTCGCAATTGGTTTTCCTACAGGCACAGCATAAACACACAATTATGTCCAACAAAATTTTGGGAAAACGAAGAATACCTCGAGTGCAATCCACAAAATATTTCGTGGCCGTGGATCAAATACGATACAAAGCGAAATCCTCTCGACACAATGGAAAAGGAAAAGTTCCTGCACATGCAACCCCATGCATGCGACAAAGAATATTTCCACATGGGAAACCCGAATGACAATACCACGCGCCTCAAATTTTGCTCTGGATACCAAGGTCATCAGAAGCCAATCTTAGCAAACGCTCATTATGTATACGATCTCCACGCAGTTCACAAAAATTGGAGTCAAAGCACTCTGACTTCGGCTCTATTCAATCAGAATATATCTTACTGGATGCGATCATTTGAAGCCCAAAAAGTTGAAGTAAGCAAGCTGCAGTACGACCCACCGCGCCATAACTTTCCGTTGGGATTTTTGGGTGCTGATCAGCAGTCTCCTCATCCCGCCATGAAAGAATTGACACGCCTCAATGCAGATGGAAAGGAATTTCGGTTCTTCAAATGTGCAGATCGAATGACTTGCCAGCTCCCTTCATTTACCTACAATGGCATCACGACCAATCGCATAGATCCGTCTCTGGATTCTTTCAACTTTAGCGAAAATTCATTGCGCAAATGCGGGGCTATAGGATACATAGACCGCAAAAAGTGGAATAGCGAAGACATAGCACAAGACATATGCATACTTGACATCAAGATGTTTCCTCTATTCGCGACACTCTTGAGAGACAACAAAGCATGCTTAAAACTTCTCTTCAACGTTGGAACCAATCCACTTGATCAATTCAGGGGTTTCATGAAAGTCACGATGACGCCAAACGACATAAGAGAGTACGTCACCACAGCCACAAACATTGGCGCCGATAAAACTACGATACTCTGCTCGACTGCGACCACGACTACATGCGTGTATCGAGCGAGGTCTTCCCATGTATTAACGGAAGCCAACGAAAACGATCACATTCAGATTATCACAACCAGACTTAATAATCTCATTTATCTTACCACAAACCAGATCGCCTCGTCGTCGTCACCATTAGACGATTCTTATAGAACATTTGAAGGCATCAATCAATGCACTCGCGATATCATCACGACGAGACAACAAGAACAAGTGGAACTACAGAAAAAATATAATAGCATGGACGCAGGTGGAATCTACATAGCCATGCGCTTTGGACTCTATGAACTTCCTGTGAAGTGGCTGCATCACGCTTGGTGCATAGCACTACTAAGCAAGATACACCCCTTTTTCCCAAAGCCAAACCTTGAAACAGACTTGGATTTGCCTCTATGGAACAACAAAGATCGAGAGATATATTGCAGTGACACCCAACAAAAATCCATTTTATTGGATCTGGTCTGCTCCCAAAAAACCCTGGAACACACGTTTTATGATACGAGTGACGACGAAAACAGTTTGGTCTCAAAGCTCCACGAAGACATCGAAGAAAGAGCCTTGACAAATATACGAGATATAGTGATTAGCTCAGAAAACGCAAAGGTTTATTGCTACACTTCAGCAAGCTGGAAATGCGACCAACTTCAGCTGAATGAAACCAAACGAAGAGAATGCATGGACAGCATGTACTTTTTGCACAGCAAGTCGTGCCCAGAGGAAATTGCAAGTCGACCGACAGAATTTTTAGATCCGTGTCAACATCCTTCCAATTTTCGCATGGATCCTAGCAACTTGGTTGAATTGCCGCTCAGATACTATGGATCGCGAAGTTCAGATTCCATTTCAGTTGAATTATCGGAGATAAAACAAATCATTGAGAGGGTTCTCAGAGATGCCATTCCAAAAACCGCGCAGGAAATCAACTACGCAGCCACAGAAAGCACGGGGGTTTTATCGAAAATCAAAGTCTTGAATATAGATTCCATCTTTCCTCTGTTGAATGCGTCTGCGCAGTACAGAAACTTGGACACTGATTTCGAGTCATGGTTTAACCAATTCGTGTGCATGGATACTTATCGAACGGACCCCGAGTATGCATGCAAAAAACAGGAAGAAATCGACGCTTCAAATGAGTGCTTGTATCCAAATACTATCCCACCAGAAGAGTTTTTTCGACATGCACAGGAAAATGACGAGTATGTAGAGGATGAATCCCAGCACGAAGTCATCACAATAACGTATAGCGATGTAAGAAAGGACAGAATACGAGTATGCGACGAATTGCTGCGGACTACGTCAATGTACGAAATGAAATCAAGAAAGGGAGAGTATTGTTTGCTGCAGCATTTTAGAAATGTATCTTCTTACTTAGACGAAGACATATCAGACGTAGAACACCCCAACATTCCATGTGACATCAAAAAAGTATCGGTTCCTCCTGGGATCGAGGTGCAGGCCTTTGTGTTTTCATACGATAAAGCTAAATGGACGAACAATTTGTTGTACCCAGAACAATGGCGTAACGAAGTGTGCGAGGCGAGTCAAGAAAGGGGGGTAAGGTCTTGCTCTTGGAGTCAAAATGACGTCCAGAATATTCCAGATAAAACGTCTTCTTGGTTTTATGGATCAGTGCCTTCCAAAGAGGCTTCTTTAGTGCTTGGCACAGACCGAATTGCTTCTTATATTCAGAGATCTGATCCTCTCGAAATAGACTTCTCGGATATGAAAGATTGGTGGAAAAGCCAAAAAGACATATGGCAGAGAGAAGGGTGCGGGGGAAATACATATGCTGGTGTTTGTGCGTTGAGGTTCAGACTGGAGAGAGTACCTACTGAGAGCGAAGCCTATTGCAACACAGAAAGCGCTACTTGCTATCCACACCGCCCTCCATCGTCATCTTCGTCAATATACTCTAGATTTCATTCTTTCGCTTGTACCAAGACAACCAACATTGCACAGACAAGGTTATTCAGATGCGCGCCTTGCACTCGCGCAGAACGCACCGTAAACAAAAAATCTAGAGGCGGGCTCTTCGGATGTCATATCCAGCAAGATCAAAAAAAGGTCACGACCATCTCCAGAGAGTACATCGAAGAGCACATAAAACAAAGAATGCCGTATATTCAATTCCCAGAATCACTGGAGTCTGATTTTTTTGCAAGCACGCCATCCGCATACCAAAGGTTTTCAGCCAGCACAGGCCAAGATGGCAGTCTCGGTGTCTTTGTCAACACAGTGCCTTTGGATGACGTGATAAATACGTACAATTGGAAAAAGAAAACTACAGAAATAGATGAAGTGGGCGATTCTACTGAAGCAAACTCGCCTACCATCACTACCACGCATTGGAGAGCTTGGACAAAATCTGACCAAGACAGATGGGAATACGCCATCAAAAATCCACACAGATACCCGACCATGGATTGCGGAGAACAGCGTCTCGCCGAAGAAGACTTCGTCACGTGCAATCAAAATACAGACAAGAGGAGAAAGCTGCTAGAAACGTTTGTAGAGAACATGTATCGCAAGAGAAATGGCTTGTGGCTCTCTCGGGTAGAGCCCCATCAAGGCTATGCATGGCAAGCCAACGTCGGAAATCCTAGAGTGGGACTCTTTTCTATTGCTTATGCTTCTGTACAAAGAAGTCCAGTGGATCAAATCGTGGCAAGACACGTGCTGGGAAATGCCATCTGCAGAGAGGAAAAAAATACAAACCGCAAAGACAGAATATGCATGGAGTCTATAGCTTATTCTCACCTCAAATTCGAGCAGTTTCATCCGTGGCTTGGCGGGGACATGAATCCATTCGAGGGAAAACGCGGATTAGATCAGTGCTCCAATGAGATTTGCCCTTGCAATTGTTTTCCTGAAGACAATTGCAGAGACTCCAAGGGGATCTACAACTACACTGATGAAGATGCGCGGAGGGAATTTCCAGACGAAGACGCATGTCGACTCCGAAGATTGCCTCAATTTTATGCCATGGAAGCAGGCGATCCATCTAATCTATGCTCTTATCTTCAGATAAAATCCGACGCAGACAACAATATGGACGCCTGCCTGCACACGCAAGGAATTTTTGGTGGACTGAATGGACGCGACTTGAATAAGAGAGTCTCAGCAGAGATATTGTACAGCCAAGGCGGTAGCAGATTGAAATCCGAAGAAGTACTCGTCCAGGACATGTATTCTCTAGATCAAAACGACCTATGGATGGGTAGTGCATTATTTGAATTGACAGATTTAAGTCTACCACTGAAAGCTGCTTTTTTGACTACCCAGAGAAGCAACATATATCCAGCTCACATAGCATTTGGACTGGATCACGAAAAAACAAACAGTCCACTTGTCCTAAAGGCTATGGGACTTTTGCCTCTGTTGACTTCCTCTTCTTCTCCTCCAAGAATGCCAGAAAAACTGGAAGATCCAAAGAGGTGGCTCAAGAGATTATACAGAGACTGTGCGACAGATCACGCGCTTGCCAGTCGAATTTACCCTCCTGCAGCATGGCTGAGCTCTCCAAGCAACGTCAACACAAGCAGGGGGCATTGGTCTTGTCCATTTCGAATGTACTCGTTTTGGGGGGACTCTGGCGACGATCAATTTTCCCCGCAAATTCCGAATCCAGTGGCTTTAAAATACATGTTTTCAAGTCGATATTCCAACTGCAGAGAAGGTGCCCATCCCCTCGTCAAGATGACGACAGCTCGAGGCGCGCTCAAGTCCTACAAAACCACCAATGGATATTGTTTCTACGAAGCTGACGCCCAAATTTTGAACGTAGAACATATTGAATTAGGAGATGCATCCAATCCATGTGGGCTGAAACAGATGCTCTGGCATATCCACGAGAATACGTGGGCCCTGTCTAGAGTGATGAATCACTTTCGACAACGATGCGACACCATCATAGATTATCCAGAGCTGGGCGCGAAGCTGCGCAACGGGGAGACCATGCCAGGCGTGTCCTCCGCGAAATGCGGCGTGCTTCATCGATTAAGTCCCTTTTTAATGCGCACGAAAGGAGACGCTGCCATCATACAAGCCTCGAGAAGCCTGACGACCCATTCAAAAGGCGGAGACTGCCACATGGGAAGGTCTATACGCTGGCCTTTTTCGCGCAAAATTGAGATAGATGGGAGAGAGTGCTTCATTGCTTCTGACAAAAACAGCGGAGACGCCAGCGTCGAATTTCAATGCAGAATATCTAAGAAAAAATATGCGACAAAGAGAGTCACGCCCTTATCTACGCAACACTTAAAACAAAAACCACAAGAAGAAAAAAAACTAAAGAGGTTCATGACAGACGACTTATCAGCATTCGTGACATTTTTGGGACCAGGGGGCGTGAAGGTTTCGTCGGAGGTGAGCTTCGGATTGCACTACAGTGTCTCGCTTCCCAAGATGCTGGCAGATGATTATATCAAAAAGTTCAAGAGCCACCAGGTTTGCCAGATCCTGGGCCCATGGCCAGGGGGTGGGGAATTCATGCGAAGGTATACGAAGTGGCCGTCTTCAAATTTCGTCCGTATGCAGTCACAAAAAACACCCAAAAAAAATGAGCGACTGTGGTCAGATTTGACGCAAGATGTTCCTGCTTTCGTCGCGTCTTTGCGCGATACTCAGACACCAGAAAACAACATCAAGCTGTACACCGAAGCTTTGCTTCGCGACGCAGTTCTTTGGAACACTCCCAATTGGACGTGGAGCTACTACATACCCAAAACCAACGAAAGCAACACCAGCAACCAATTCGTAGACAGAAGGTACACAGGCACAGTCAACAAAACCTTGTGGAAAAAAAATAGATTTGAAGCATGCAAGGCCAGTCACGATGATTCAATCGCGAGAAAGAAAACGCAGCTAGAATACAGCAGTACTCTGCCCATCACCCTCTGCGAGCCAGCGCCTACTGGCGGACTCCAAGAATTCTGCAGGAAACTCTTGCAGTACAGGACAAACATCGCGAGGATCAATTGTCAAGTGATGGGAAATGACAACGAGTGCTTATACAAGCCTAGTATGTTTTACGTTCCCTATGCTTGGTCCAACACAAATCAAGAATTTGCAGCAGAGACTACCATGCGATACTACAATCAAACGATAGCATCCAAGTTCAAAGACGAGAGGATGGACAGAGTGTGTCCTTACCGCAGCGAACTGTATGCCAACATGGTGAAGCTCAGCATGGAAACAAAGCACAGATGTCCAGCTGAACAAGTAGAGTATCTGAAAGACACACTGAACAGCATCAAATCGATAGGAAAAGAAATACTGTACATGGGCTATTGTCTCCTCATGTTTGTGCTCAACGCAGTGTCCATGGCCTTGACCCTGACTGGACAAGCAGCGGCGTCCATGAGCGCGGCTGCTGCTCATTATCTAGAAGAATTCTTCAACACTGCAGGCAGGATCATCATGCCCATTTTGAATGCGATGATTTCTCTGCTCTTTGGCACCTCTTCTGCTGGAAAAATCATGAAAGAAGTTTTGATGTACCTCTGCGAAATCTACAATTGGGTCATGGACAATATCATAGTCAAAGTATGGTGCACAGTCACATTGCCATGTCTCCAAATTATTATCGAAGCCATCAAATTTTTTATTCCCAACGTAAAAGAAATAGACATGATCTGGAAGGTTTTATCTGGAGGGCACAGCGGATTCGACGTGAAAGCGTGCATTGGCCGACTCCATCTCACGCTAGACTGCAGGCCACCCGACCACTCTAGATCATACAATGCAAGCGAGTTCCAAGCAGCACACTTGGCTACCCGCTGTTGGATCGATTCTACTATCAAAAATGGCTACAGCAGCAGCGTATTTGGAGGGTCTTCTGATTTCTCTTTCTTGTCTTGCTCTGTCAGCGACACGTGCGCTAAAGAGTCTACCAAAATCGACGACTATATTATGTCTGAGTCGAATCTCGTGCCCTGTGCGTCTTGCCCTGAAGTTGACCTGCAAGACAGTCCTTTAGGCCAAAAATTTGGCTGCAACGCGGCCCTTAAGAGATGCACTTGCTCAGTGAATTCATACAAGGTGTCGGAGTGCCTCACCAATAGCGACTGTTCTTCTTTTTCGAGCAGCGACAGTGCGGTATGCGGCGTCGCGAGTATGCTGGACAGCATACGAAACGCGCCTTCCAACATTCTCTGTTCTCAGTGCGGGCAGTACGGACAGCAGCCCGTGTGCGTGATAGACGGCAACGCAGAGACAGGAGTATGCGGCTGCGCTTCCATCAGCGACGCTACTTTTTTGGCTTCGTGTCCAACAGCGACCATAGGCCAACCTGCTCCGTTGATTCCGCCGAAAGAAAAGTGTCTGTTTTATCCAAACGAAGGCCAAGGAAATGCCGCTGTAGAAATCCAACAGCTCCATCTAGATTTCAGTGACACTGCCATAGGACCTTGCTTGCTTGGGGCTTCCACGAGAAAATGCTTGGCAGTGACGCTGCCCTCTCAAAATCAATATTCTCAAAGCAAGCCACGCGCATTCGTCGTGATCTTAAACTACAGGATGCAGTATTCGGCCAATATGTTGGCTACGATCACCAATCAGCAGCAGATTGTCACAGGCGGGAGCAGGAGACGCCTTCTATCGAGCGACAAATTGTATTCTCGCAACCAAACACTCCTGCGCATTGTCCAATCTTGCAATCACTCTGGCAGCAGACAAGACATCAAAAAATGCATACACCATAAAATTATGCGAGGGCAAGCGGAAGCCATGTTTCAATATGAAAAAGACCTGCTGCCCAAAAGCTATCACGAGTGGAGATGGAAGGCGCTGCTTATGCCGCGCGAAAACGATACTTCTGACCTCTCGCAATTCCTGTCATACCAGTGGTCAGCATACGATGACACGGAGTACAGTGCGCACTTGATATCACATGCAGCAGACAATATCGTGTACCAATCTCTGGAATTTTTAGTAGACTTTTTTGCTTTGAGACCTCGCATCAACGAAAAAAATGCTACGCTAAAACTAAAACTAGAGCAAGAACACAGAAAGACTAGATCACTGCTATCTTCTTCAGCACAAGAACCAGAAACACAGCCTGTTGATTTGCCTCCAATCTCTTGCTACGCACTGCAGAAGCCTATCTCTGCAATATCCAGGGCTTTTTGGGACACAGCTGCGCTCTACAATTCTATGCACAATACCAATCTACAAGCACCAAAACAAGAAGACGAAGGAGCCTCCTGCGCGTGGTGGTATTCGTATCCTCCGCTCTCTACAAACTCGTCTTCTCGCGACAGTCCTATGACGTGGACGCAAGCGGTGAGCCACCAACTCCTATCGTGGGTTTTTTCTGGAGGCTCTGCCTCAGGAGAGCAGATCATGGAAGCCATGACATCCAATCTGTCGCACGAAGAGAGCGTCGAGAAAAATTATTTTACCGGTAATAGATTTGTGCGAGAAATCTCGCAGTGCAACTTCACTACGCTCACGTTTGGACCCAAGCCTAGAAAGGATCTCATGCCTTGGCTCCTAGCACTCCTCGTAGCAGCGTATGTATTGGCAAGCTTCTTTTCTTCGTCCTTAATGATATCTACATTGATATGGCTTGTATTCTTTCCAATTGCCTTGTTCTGGACAGTCTACAATGTCTCGCCACTGTGTTGGCCCATGATTCCTCCAAAACTGCCTCACGACTTGGCAGCGGAGCTCTCGAGTATGATACCCAAAGCCATCAAGATTCCATACTTTGTAGTGGCTGACGAGTGTTTGTCCTACAAGACCTTTTTGTACGAAGGCGAAACTATTCCTCTGCCGACTTCGGACGACGTCATGTCCAAAATATCGAATGCCAACGTCACAGACAAGAGGAAGTGTTTCAAGAAATGTACTCAGTCGCCCTTTTACTTTGAGAATTGGCAAGACCCCCTCGCTTGGTGGACTTGTGATGTGAGCACAGACTTTTGCAATTGGATCAGCAGGATAGCAGACAACCTTCCTGGCACTCGCAGCTACGTCCAATCTGTCCGCTATTTTTTAAAAGTATTGGAACGCAGGAATATCGACCCAGAATACGTGCAAGCCTTTCGCTTCTGCGCGTTCTTCAATTCTCATGATACTATCATGGCTGCTATATTGGCTCTCTGTATTTTGCTCATAGGCCCTTCGCTCATCCAATTTGTTGTTGAAGTATTCACGGGAGCAATTGTCTTGGTGATTCACGCTTCTAGCTCAGAAATTATAGAATGACTTAAGTATATATTGCACTCAAAAAAATATTGTTTAAAGACAACCCAAAAATACGAGCGCATGGCAGCAACCACCACACCCGCGACAACATTGGCAACGGCCATTACCACGACGCCAAGCAACAGCACTTCGACGCTCTCGTCTTCTTCTTCTTCTTATCAGAGTAACGGTTTTTGTTTTAGCTGCGGATTCAATTTCGGCCACATCGCAGACGGCGTCGACGACACAACCATGGGCATGATTCTCGTGGGAATCACCATATTGGTCATAGTGGCTATTGCCTCTGGACTCTCCTGCTACATAGGAAGTCAATGCTGCTGCAAGAAGAAAAAAGATCAGTATAAGAAGGTTGCGACAAATGATTCGAATAAAGAGAAAGACGTAGAGAATGCTGCTGATAATGATCCTAGCGAAGACCAATCCTAAAACCACAAAAATACAAACAGCCAGAGAACAAAGATAAAAAAAATGCAGGTACCGCCGACGATCAATCCAGCATAGAGAGGAGGACTTAGATACTGATACCAAGGAGGAGGCGACGCGTTCAATATACCCAACCACTCCAGCATTCTTGTCTTGTAGCTTAGTAGGTGGCAAGCCCCTTCATCTGAATCGCTAGCGGAAGATCTCTCGAATCCATCTTTGCATATGCACTTGCTCATCCCGATATAAGGCGCGTGCTCGCGCTCGGGATCATCACAATACCGACAAGAAACAGAAGACGATCTTCTAGAACGATACGTGCCATTGAGACACGGAAAGCACTGCTGCGAAGAAAATGAATAAACCCATTCGTATCCTTCTATGCACGCGCATGCTTCTTGCTCACCGAAGAGGCCGTTCCACTCCTCGAACGGTCCGCATTTCACTCTTACCTTAAAATCAGAATCAGGCAGTCTATATTGTGCTTCAAATGAAATTTCGATAGGTCTGAACATGCTAGGCGTCTTAGCCAAACACCTAGACAGTAGATTGGAAGTAGAGCTCATGATCCTGTGAAACAAAGGTTTCTTTAATATTAAAAAAATATTCAAGAGAAGATTATCAGAGTCAGACGTCAGATTATAGCTCTGTCTATGCACCGAAGCTTGCTTGTCCACGTAGAGAGAATATCCACTAGATAGCACGTAAGTGACAAAAAGATTATGCTCTTCTCTATTTGCTTCAGCGTAGTATTGGTAAACAGTGCTGTGATTTTGATCGCAGAATGCAGATTCGTAGCTTTCTTCCGTCTTTGCTTTCAAGAGTCCCCAAATGCAGGGGTCAATCAAAGAATTCACACTCGCAATCGATCCAAAACCATAAATCTTAGCGTATAATAAATCTATATTTTTTTGATTTGCCCTGTTGTCCGCGAGATGGACGCATATCTCGTCTTCCGCACAAGGAACGCAGCTGACTGAATGCGTCCTATGAGGGCACACGCAATATCTGGGATCTTTCTGCTCAGACAAATCAGTAGTGCCTTTTGCATGGCACGGTATCGAAGTCGTAGTCCCATTAAACGGGCAGAAAGTACCTCGCAGACAAGAGAGACATACGAGAACTGGCAGCTCTAAACTCCAGTCTATTTCGTTCATGAAAGGCTTATAAAAGCCAGGCTCACAAAAACAATCGTTGATGGAAGATGCCATTGTATAATCGGACGCAATAGCCAAAGATCGCCTAGGGCACTCCACTTCAGTCGAGTAGCCTCCAGGACAATAGACATTTTTAAACGAAAATTGCACAGAGCAAGACCCACAGCCGCTGAAGTAAGGGCCTACTTGCTTCTTATTGTCTAGCTCAAACGTTTTGACTTGATACAAGTAGCCCGGCTCGCAAACGCATTGATGCGAACCAAGCAAGCGCGTTGTAGAAGCTCCACAAGAATTTTTTCGAGTGCAAGGAAGAAGCGTGCACTTCCCATCAACAGCTGTCACGTGATCAGGAAGACAGTATCGAGGGCTATCATCCCACAAAAACATTTTCGGTTGCGTCAAATCAAGGGAAATTCCAAAGAAACGCGCGGCGGGATCTGGCGCTGAAGTAGAAAAGATAGCAGCACCATGAATTTCTTGCAGAGAGTGAATTCGATTCCACAAGTCGATCGTCACGAAAAAAAGAGTTGAAGAAATAGAAGAATAAAATTGAAGACTCAAAAGATGATACGAATCCACCTGAGAACTCAGGCCTCGTCCAAGTAAAAAACCCCTGTGTCCTCCAGCATTCAAAAAATTAAAATTTCCCATAGCCAGAGACATTTGACGGAACACTTGATTAGGAAGTATGCTTGGATTTGTCTGATTCCACATAACCGGCTGTTTATATTCAAGTTTTCCTCCTTTGATGTTTTTTTCCATGAACAAACCAAAGTACTCTTCGAGAGTCGCGCTGTCTACATCTCGAGAACCCAAATTGTGGTCTACGCACATCCACAGGTAAACCCCCATCGCTCCAGTCGCTATGTCTACGATGTACTTCTGCTTGCTCGCCTCGAAAGGAATTTCGTATAGTATATCCTCCTTGTCTGGAGCCTGCAGCGTGAGCTCGCCGCTGTGAAAGTAGAGTGGATACCAAGCCAAAGCTACTGCAAACATATGCGGCGGCTTAGCTTGCAGTCCCACGTCATCGTATGAGAAACCCAAGCTCAAATAGAGATGCCAGTCGCCTTCTCTTTCAAGCTGACCTAAAGCCATGGACAAGATAGGCCTCCGAAGACCATTGTTTCGAAAGTCCTTTCCCCAGGTATTGAATTCGGGCTTGAAACACAGACCCAAAATGCACGTCTTCATGTAGTCTGGGTTGCTCGCTAGCCTGTCATCTTGTTTTTCTAGTCGCGTGAGCTCCAAAAAAGAACACTGCCGCTCTTGTTCTGTCTCGCTACCGCAATACCCTCTCGATTCGTACGCTATCCACAAGAACCCCACGACTTCAGCATCATTATCATCGTGACCACTACGGGCAGTCACTGGCTTGTCTGGCCTGTCGTGCAACATCACCGAAGTAATGCCATCTACCGATAAAACCAACCCAGGATTGAAATCCATCAATAATTGCATAGGGAAAGAAGCCACACTCATTGCTGCGTGAGTTGAATTCTCAGATTCAAACTGAATAAAAAAGAGTTCTCTCTGGCGTCTCGTCGTCTGTGCATCAGATGTACTGTTTCGAATCAGCAACATGCCATACTGTGCATTGATCTGGAAAATTTTCTCGAAAACAAAACCACGACCTCCCATCCTCTTCTCAAATTGTTTGTCTCGAATCCATACGGCTTTGGAAGGCTCTTTTTTTTCTACAAACGAAAAGTATTCAGAAATGAAGTCTGCGCGAACTGTTTGAGTATTTTCTCTAGATTCATAATAAGGAAGGCACACGCGATCACTGCACCTTGTGCCGAAACCCGGCGCTGTAGTCAATCCAGGCAAATTAGAGCATCGACATTCAGGCTCTTCATATGAGGTGCCTGGACACGCTGTCTGACGCGCATTAGACGTGCCGCAGTCCAAGTCTCCGCAAGGCCAGCAGTAGATATGACTGTCGCCATCTCTCCGCTCCATAAAATAGTCGGGGAGACAAGTGCACGATTCAATGTCAGTAACTCCGGGATTCGAAAGATAAAGATGCCCAGCGTTAGAAGAAACATTCACTGAAAAACACGGCTGGCATTTCTTTGTATTCTTCATGTCTAGATAGAAGCCTTGCTCACACGAAATAGGAACGCACTGGTCCCGTGACAAGAATCTCATCCACGGCATGCACTCGCAGAGTCCATTCACCGCAGTCCTATTAGGAGGACACGCATAAGGCGTATGCGATCCATTGCAGCTAAAGTTGAGAGGGCAGTCCACGTACACTGCGTCCGCATGTTGAGTACATGGAAGGTGCATGAGCTTTCCGTTCATAGCTGCTGGCTGCGTGCACGGCGAGCACACAATGTCAGAATCAAGTGTGCAGTTTTGACTAATCCAGTAGCCTTCTGCTGCAGGACACGCCTTGCTGCAACTTCCCAACTGCGTATCATTGGAAACAGATCTATTTCCGTCTACACACGCCTTGATTCGGTATGTTTTTCCCAGCTCGGGGGGCGTGCAATCTTGACAAGTGCAGACTGGAAGACTGGAGTCGTAGCTTATGAATTGATTGGATTGCTCGCAGAAAAGCTGTGGACAATAAACGCAAGCGCCCCTGGAAGCATTGTTGCAGTTAGCAAAATACGCATTGGAATTCTCGCACTGAGCATGCGTAGGGCACGCCGCGCATCGCTTCTCTATTTCATCCCAAAAATGCTTGGCGTTGCAAGACCACTGACAACCGCCGCTGGGCATCCAATACGCATTCTCAGGTAGCTTGTTAGGACAATCTTCGCATTGTCCTCTATGCGAGTGTCTGTCAAAGTCGAATAGTCTGCCGCCTCTACATGAAGGAGACATCTTCCCAGGATACTTGGAACAATTTGTCCAGCATCGCAAGCACGTGGGAATCATAAACGGGTCTCGAGACATTCGGGGCTCTTCGACAGGCACGTAACCATCCGAGCATTCGACAGAACAATACCCGGCTTCCCACTTGGGAGTTCCAAACCACGCGCATTTCTTAAAAGTCAGATTCCAGGTTTCGGGGTCCCGCTGCATGTCATGCCTTATGCTATCAT
>Ga0172373_10001315_pt1 | contig 40405 bp, 27 predicted proteins | sample Lak10m_2_FD_114546 | JGI IMG/M metagenome (GOLD analysis project Ga0172373, IMG submission 114546) | Freshwater microbial communities from Kabuno Bay, South-Kivu, Congo - kab_092012_10m | ecosystem: Environmental > Aquatic > Freshwater > Lake | place: Democratic Republic of the Congo... | reverse complement strand
TCAGACATATCAGTTCGTGCCAGGCCAATCAAGCAACTTATATACGCCATCTAGTCAATCACCGCGCGCGACTATAAAAGCCGTCCCCCCGCGAAAAATCAATGATGTTTGAGCTGGAGCTCGACGACTGGCTCGACCCGTCGCTGCCTAGCAACCTCGGTAAGAAATTTAATCGTCACGCCTTCGCTTCGCCGCCCGCAACACCACGGCGCGGTACAGCCCCACCAGCCCCCGCCCCTCCTCCGACAGGTCCGTCGAGCACCGCATCTGCTTCAGCAGCCGCTGGTCCGGGCGCTCCACGATCGTCCTGAACGGCTCGCTGCTGGACACACGGAGCCCCTCGAGCCCTGCGACGCGCGCCAGCTCCCTTGGGGGTATGAGGTACTCGGTAACTCGGTCCACAGCCCCCGCCTGGTAGTATGTGTAGCCGTGGCCGTAGGGCTGCTCCCTTAGGGCTGCAAAGAACCCGGTGAATGAAAGGCGGGACTTGAACTCGAGGTAATAGTTCTCCCCCCCGATTCTGTAAGTGTATTCCGAGCCGTCCCTGGTTGCGTAGTTGTGCTTGTCCTGGTGCTTCGTCATGGCCACCAGCCTCTCGAGGATCTCGGCGTAGTCTGGGAACGTCGCCACGAACACCCCGTCCGGCTTCAGCCGCGCCGCGACGTTGGCCATGACCTGCCGGGCCCGCTGCTCGGTGTCCCACGCGTAGTGCAGGGCGAACTGGCAGCTCACGAGGTCGTAGCGCGAGGCCAGGTCCAGCGGCTGCGTGAAGTCCGCCCGCATGAAGTGCGCCCCAAACATGCACCGCGTGGCCTCGTGCCTCCGTTTGGCCTCTATTATGTTGGCCTCCACGAGGTCTAATCCCAGGTAAAACGACGGCCGGTGCTGCCTGTACTTCTTGAGGTCCCCCCCTTTCCCGCACGGCATGTCGAGCACCTGCCCATTCGGCGCGATGTTGTCTTGAATGAGCTTCGCCTTAACGTAGTTGTTCACGCGGTGCACGCTCTCCAGGGCCTCGCACTTGGGCATGGAAGTGGAGTAGTTCTCTTCGATGGTCTTTGTCATCGGGGTTTGAGGTGCCAGGCTCGCCAGGGTCCTGTGACCCGAATGGCTTTCAGTTTTGCTGCTGTAAAAGCTCGTCGAGAAGCTCGCTGTTGTCGACGTGTAAAGTGCTGTAGTGCGTGTTCCTGCTGTTGCACCCAATGTAGCGCGTGGGAAAGCGCCTCCAGTCCTCCCAGTGGCACAGCACGGGCACGTAGATGTCTCCCTCGGGCAACTCGCTGAGGAAGACGTAGTTTGCCCTTTTTACCACGTGCTGGCTGCGCCCGGACTGAATGTAGTGTATAAACACGTCGGCGGGGATGAAGCAGTCGCCGGCGAGCTCCTCTTCCGCCTTGGCTATGAGTTCTCTGCGCCTTAGGCTCTCGCAGTCGTCGTCGGGGAGGATCGACGTGGCCATGATGTGCTTGTCCTCCTCGCTCGCGGCTTGCAGGTGCTGCGCAAGCTCCACACGCAGCCTCTGCGGGCTGACGAGGAGGTTTTTCCGCAGCGCATAGCCCAGGCAGTTGTTGTTGTGCCCCGCTGTGCGCTGGCGCGTCGCGGCAAACGAGTAGCTGCCTACGGTAATGACCTGGCGCTTCATGGACACGTCACAAAAATGACACGCATCAAACTGGTCTCGGGGCCGGGTGTGGCAATATTTATTAATGTTTCAGTCGGTGTACGACCAGTACGAGGCATGCTTGACGATAAAGGGAAAGCCGGTCGTGCTCCTCACTGCGCTGCAGGAGAGGCGCGTCAAAATAGCGAGCAGCCAGTCCTCGGGCTTCGACCGCATGGCAAAGTGCAGGAAGGCCCTCGAGGCCCTCGACAAGTGCGGCTGGCAGCGGTCGTACCACCAGCGGCTATTCCACGACACGTTCATCAGGGCGTGCTCCAGGGTTTTCTGGAAAACCGAGAAGCCGGGTCAGTTTGCGCGAGACCACCAGCGCATACTGCAGTTCAACGGGTGGGAGCACCTGTCGCAGGAGATTTTGGTCTCGACGCCTCGCAGGTGAGCGGCTTTATCTTGCCCCTGTGAAGCTCCAGCCCCGCTGCGCTGAGAACTAGCTCCAGCTTGTCTCGCGACACGTTGTATTCCTTCATGATGTTGGGATAGACCTTGCGCAGGGTCTTTATGCCGCACAGCCCGCCCCGAACAAACGCTCTGAACTCGCGCACGCACTCGTCGGTGCCCTCCATGGTGATGACGTAGCAAACCACGTTACCCGGCAGGTTCGGAAAAACAATCAGCGTCTCCATGTTCGCCGCCGCCATGCTCTACGCCGCGCCAAACGTCGAGTGCTCGATCTACAGCACGTGCAAGCGCATCAGCCACAAACTGCTGCGCAACGTTATGAACTTCCTGGACCTCATCTACGACGCGCTGGGCGTGCCGAGATACAGGGTCGTGCGCGCGAACATGGAGGAGCTCGTGGTGCAGGGGCCGGAGTCGCCGCAGGATCGGCGCGTGGTGAACTCGTACCCGAGCAAGGTGCGTTTATTGACAGACTCAAAATTTGGCCTGAAGGATGAAGAAGTGGGGAGCGCCGGGCTTGTTGCACACCGGGCACTGGACGACGTTCCCCCCGAAACTCATGACGCACGCAGTGCAAACGCAGTGCGAGCAGCAGAGGCTTGCAAACGTAGCAGGCTCGGTGGTCGGGTTCTTGAACTCCTTGCACATGGGGCACTTCAGAAGGAGCTCCGTAGCCTCCGCAATAGAGAGCTTCTTGGCAGTTGCCTGGGAGCGAGACTCGGATGCTTCCAGTGCTTTCATCACCGTAGAAAGCGTCTCCACGGATGTCTCGAGGTTGTCGTGAAGCAGGTTGTTTTCCGTCTCGAGTGCCTCGTTGTGAGTCTCGAGTTTCTCGTTGCGAGCCTCGAGGTCCTTCACCTTTGCCGCTTGCGCGTCAATGCCCTGGTGGAGCCGCTCGAGTTCCGCCCCGATCCACTGACCAAACCCATTGTTAGGGGTGGGAGGGGCCTCTCCCGTCGGGTCCTCGGGCACCACCACATTCTTTGAATACTTGCGGGACGTACTCCAAAACCAAAACATAGATAGCGAATGACCTTTCTGCTAGCGTCTTTTATACTCGAAATACTATGATTCCTCTGCGTTGCACAAGGCGTGCCCCAGAGCACTTGCAAGCTGGGTTGTGTTGTCCATCCAGAGGCAGAGCCTGGTGTACACAGTGTCCATGGCCTGGTACGCCGACAAGTGCCCGATCTGCTGCTGCTTGGCGTTGCCATTCCACTCCTCCGCCAGCGCCAGCGCCCTGTGCAGCGCCGCGTCTCGCAACACCGGGTCCCTGTAGGAGGTGGTGGTTATGCAGACCTTGTAGTCCCGTCCTACTAGTTCCTGGGGCTGAACGTAGGCCCCGATGGGCGACCACGCCATTGTAGCCTCGATGATTTTGCTTGTGGGCACCATGGGCGGGTGCAGCTCGATCCTCCTGGCCTCGCAGTACTGATCCAAAAACTCTGTCGCACACGGCTTACCCACCAGTGTGTCTAGCAGGCTCGGCGCCACCGGCATGAGGACCTTGACGTCGTAGTTTGCGATGCTCTGCATGGAGACGCCGTAGCTCAGCCTGTCTTCCTTGGCCGTGGCCAGCAGGGTGCCGTTTTGGCAGAAGGCCGTCTTGTAGAACTGCTTGGAAGTGCTCTTGTTGATGTGTATGATGCGGCGCGAGTCTGCCTGCGAGAAGTCCTTGCCTCCAATCTCCTTGGTGAGCAAGTTTGCCACCTGCACCATGGACATCCCCCTGGGGCCGTTGGGGGAGTGGAACTTGAGGAACCTCTCGTCGTCGTCGGCGATGATGCTGTTTGTACCCTCCATGAGCACGTCCACTGGGCTGTCCGGGTTGCAGCAGTTCACCAAAACGCAGGTCGCGTGCCCGCCGATGTGGCCTATCTCGTCTCCGAGTGCCGCGGCGCCTGCCGCAAGGAGGACAATGTCACACCTGATTTCGCCCTTGCGGATCGCCGCCCCAATCTTCAACGCCAGGTCAAACATCAGCCCCTTGTGCTCCTGCGTCATGTCAAATTGGTGTGAGGGGAAAAACTGCGCTAGAAAGCCATGGTCTCGCTTTGTTTCGCCACTGTACGTTTCCTCGAGGCGCTGGAATGACCGGAAAATGTGCAGCATGAACGTCGCCTGCCCCTCGCAGTCGTCAGCGTTTAGGAAGTTTGCGAACTTTTTGTTGGCGAAGAAGGGCTCGCGCAGGGGAAGCTTGAAGCTCTCGCTCACCTGGAGCTTTACCTGCCCCGCTGAGTCCAGCGAGTCGTCCAGGACCATGTCGGACCAGTAAGGGCAGAGGTGAGCGGACCGGGTGAACGACTGGCAGACGGCTGAAACGAACACTGTGAACTGCTTGGAGGCAACGGGCATGTTCAGGGCCTGCTCCGCGGTGACGCATTGGGAGTGCAAAGCCTCTGCCAGCGCCGTCATGGTGAGCCCCGAGTTGTAAAATCGCGCCGAGTCGTGTGGCGTGGGCTCGACGTCGTTCTGGAAGTGCAGGTGCGTAGTCAGCTGGTTCTGCATGTTGTGCGCCGTGAGCAGGTTGCAGAACATGGGTGCGCCCAGCCGCGGCTCGATTTGAATGGTCTTTCCAAGCACTGCGGCCACTCCCTTGGACATAACGCTGAACAGCTGCGCAGTCGCCTCGGTTGCCCTCAGCAGTGAAGGTACCATTTTCGGCAGGTTTACGTTGACGGGCTTCTCGCATGCCTTGAACACCAGGTGCACCGTGGTCGTGTTAAAGTTCCCCGAGAACATGTAGTCTGCCTTGTGGGTGGGGTCGGACATGGTCTTTGCTATGCACTCCATGGGCACACCCCCCGCGGCAACCACGGCAGGCACGTCGCCGGTGAAAAAGTGGAACTTGAGTTCGTCGGAGAGCTTGGCATTTTCGACGATCGGGGTGAGGTCGAAGTCCACGGTGAACTCGCCGTTTTTGACATTTTCAATGTGCTGGTACGTGTGGTGGTCGTTGTTGCATACAACCACGTTGCGGATGAGGCTGGGTGGGTACTGGGTTTTAGTGCTGAATGCAGTTGCCACGGCGGAAAACGTAATGCGCATGTGCGAAGTCGCGGCATAACTTTAATATGATTATCAACAATTCAGTCGTCCAGCACTCCGGCGCCCTCGGACTTGCACGAAAGCTGCGTGCTTGCAACCTGCCTAGCGAGGTCATTAAGCAGATCCAATGGCTCTATCTTCGCGCCTGTCTTCAGGATGTACTGCTGCGCTATGTTTCTGGAGCACGTGCAGTCATAGCAGTGATCCGTCGCCAAGCTGTTGCCGCATAGATAGGGGTGCTGCTCGGGGTCTGCCACGGGGTCGTCTGTGTTGTAAATGGAAGTCCGGAGCACCGTTTGGTAGTGAAACAGCCGCCTGGCGTACTCGTCGCAGTTGTATGAAACCAGCGTTTGAAAGTCGCTGCCCCTCTCCGTCACCAGCCTTGTCTCGTGTGACACTCGGGGCGAGAAAGGTTGATAGCGAATGGAGCCCGGCAAGTACTTTATGTGGAAGTTCTCCGTCGAGTACGGCAGCTTGAACTTGAGCGATGCCTGGTACGGTCGCAGCGCGCGGAGCAGATCCAGCTGATCTTTCATGTCTCGGTGCACCGTGTACTCCGTGATGCGCAGCATGGGGGTTCGCAGGTCGCAGATCACGAGCATCTGCGGGTCGGACTCGGTCTGCGGCCGGCGTACTACTTGCGAGTGGAGTTGGCTTGCGTCCTGGGCGTTAAGGTTTTTGCGGTGCACTCGTACGTTTGGGTGCTTGTCGCGTGTCACAAACACGGTGTTTTGCAGGGTACTTAGCTTTTCTAGCGCCAACTTCATGGTCTGCCTTGGTATTTCGGGCCTTCCTTGCAGTGACTTTACCTTTTGTGCCTGGAGCTCCACTTTTGTCTGTAGTTCGGCCAGTTTTTGGTCGAGGGCTGGGGATGTGGGCTTCACGTCTTCCCCTACGAGCACGCCGCGCTTTGAAGGCATGGCCACCTTTTCCAGCAGGGGCTGATCGTCGCTGTGGTATACCTCAGAAGGTCTGCTGTCGAAGAGCTCCCACGTCCAGGTGCTGGGCATGAGGCCTACCAGGGCCGGGAGGTGGTGGCCGGGGGAAGAGCCCACGTACACAATGGTGATGTCGGGCATGTGCGTGTATGGCGTTAGGAACTCTATTTCGCCCAGGAGCAACTTCATCTGCCCCCAGTGCGTCACACTCGACTCTTCACACTTTAGGTCTACATAATCCTTGTCGGGTATTACACCTCGCCCCATAGGCACCTCCTGCGTGAGGGGAATGTCGCAATATGAGTGCCTGTGTTCCTGTGTGCTCTGCCGGCAGTGCGGATTTTCTACGAGATCATCGGGCAAGGTTTGAGTCCACAGCATCGTCCCCTTTTTTTCAGCCACACTTTATATAGCAATCACGGGCTCAGGTTCTGGAATACCTGTCCACACGCACACCCCGTCCTCTATGTTTAACACCCTTATTTCTATTCCCGCCAGCCAAAAGTGCACGACGTGGCCCTGCGCAAGCGACGAGCACGCCGGCTGCTGAAGGTGAGTGATGACCGTGTTTCGAAATTGTATGTACGGCCGGCTCCGCAGCAGTGCCAGGTCCGCCCGCTCCGACCTCGCCAGGAACGCCAGCCGCTCCTCGAGTTGCAGCAGGTCCTCCGGTTTTGTGATGTGCATGGTGTGCTGGCATACGTTGTCAGACCACGACTTGAGCGCATACCACCGCATCTCCATGGCCGAGCCTCGGTTGCGTGCTTTTATGTGCCTAGTAGAGATAATAGAGGTATGCGTGCAGCCCCACCACCGACGTGACGTGCAGTATGGCGTGTATCCATGTGCTTTGTTTTCCTTCCTCGGCCACCCACAGAAGCGTCACGGCAGAGGGGAATATTAGCAGCCACTCATTGTCGGTCATCACGAGCTTTTGGGTCTCCCACAAGAGCACAAATGCCATGGCAACATGGGCCATCACGGTGTCTGCGATGCGAACGTATGCGTCGTGTGTGTAGTGGTAATCCATGCTCAGCACGGTCACGGCGGAAAATATGAACTGGTATGGCGCCGCGTCGAGGTAGCTTGCGTGCATGGCCACGGTTGCAAACAGCATCGAGGTGACGACCAAGATCATTCCTTCATCTCCGCAGATGCTTTTATTTCGATCGCCCGGCGGACCATGCTTGCCGTGTGCTTGTTGCGGAAGAACGGGGTCCGGAGATTCTGCTTCCACCAGGTAAGTATGCTCCCCTTGCTCTGTATGAGGGCCTCCAGTGGTTGCACCCCCGTGTACCTGTAGGGGTTGGTCCTTTGCATGATGCACAGCCACAGCCGCTTGTGACAGCGCAGGTCCAGCTCCGGCACGTGCCCCGGGCACAAAAGGCTGAGCAGTAGCTGGTCCATGGGCAGGAAATTCTTTACTTTCTGCCTTTTTCGCTTGCGGATGTGGTTTAGGCAGTGGGCGCAAAAGGCTTCGCGCTCTGGGTTGGCCATCTGCAGCGCCTGCCACGCAAAAGGGCCCTCCTTGTACCTTGCCGCTACCTGTTTTTTCACGTGTGGGGTCGGGCGCATCTCGGTGACGCATGCCGTGCCGCACAGGACGCACTTCATTATTTAACAGCCTCTCTGGCACGACTGTAGGCGATGACGTCAGCACCAGAGCCGGAGATCCACAATGTGGTCGCCACAATCCAAATCGAGTGCGAGCCTATCAACATACACCGCCTCAGTCAGATCTTGCCTTACAGCTCCTACGACAAGTCCAAGTTTGCCGCCATAACCATTCGCCTCGCCGACCCCGTGTGCACCTGCCTGCTGTTCACGTCAGGGAAGCTGGTGGTGACGGGAGCGTCCAGCTGGGACGAGGGGCTGCTCACTGCCTACTGCATTCGGGACATTCTGTGCGAGACGCACACGGGGCAGACATTCAGAATCGTCTCCTACGACGTGCAAAACATTGTCGCGCGGGTCGACATTCCACTGGCGCAAGGGCAGACGCTGGATCTCGACCGGTTCTACGCGGAGCACGCAAAGGAAGTAACCTACCAAAGAAACATGTTTCCGGGGCTCATATTTCGGAGTTTGTCAAGCCCCATAGTTTTGCTTTGTTTTACTTCGGGAAAGGTGGTGGTCACGGGTGGAAAAAGTGTGGACCACATCATGACGGGCTGGGCCAGTCTGTGGGGCGAAGTAAAGAAGTATGTGACGCAGTAACTCACATTCCGTCTGTGCGAAGGCGCTTGGGAGTGCTCGGCGGGGAGGGCACGGGCGTGAGCGGCGTCGAGCCCCACGTGAGGGCCGAGCTGGTGCTGCGGCAGTACGATCCAGTGCGCTCCGGGGCGGCCTTGGTCGGCGGCGCAGGGGAGGCAACCGTCACAACGGGGGAAGGCTTGGACGGGTCCCAGTTGCACAGGAGATCAGTGGCGGTGATCGGGTCCGGGTTGCGGAGCCTCATGGCGGCATGGCGAATCTCGGTGAACTGCAGCATGGCATCCTGCGCGTCTTGCACCGACCCGGTGTTGCTCTCAAAGGGCATCACCATGAAAATGCAGATGCTGGCCCACTGCAGCTCGAAGAAGAGCTTGGCAATGCAGGCCTTGTCGACGTGGGTCTCTGCGGCCGCAAGGATCTGATTGCAGAATTCGAGGCAGGTTTGGAAGTTCGCGTGGATGTTGGCCGCGGAGGGCTTCGCAGCCAGAGAATACGTGGAGGTCGCCTTGTCCATGCCATGCTTGATAAGATAATTGGACAGCATGAAAATGTTTGGAAGCGTGGTGAGATAGGCAGTCAGCCACTTTGAGTTTGGGCTGCTGTCCAGAGCTGAAACGTGGAGAATGCAGTCTTCGATGTCCTTCTTCATGAAAGAAATCATCCACTTGGTGGAAGCCAATGTGATATCAGCAGTGAGCGACATTTGCGTGGATGGATTTTCGGAAAGCTGGCAATTTATAGGAAGGTGGGGATTTTCGGATTGGAGAACCATTTTGTTTTCCTTCCGAATTTGAATAAGTGAATACTCGGAATGGACGCCCTTGCGTGAGTGAATTGCATGGGTGAATACTCGGAATGGGCCCGTTAAACAATATTCTTCATCCTGGACTCGGATACGTGCAGGAAGCTCTTGTTGGTGCCTACAAGCAGTGCGTGCAAGGTGCTTGGAGTGACGCGCGACGGCTCCAAGTGTCCGAATTCGGTGCGGGCTGAGCACTGTAGGGCCTCGCACACATACCTACTGCAGAATGTGCGGTCTTGGGGCCTGCGCGAACCCCAGGGCAAGTACGCGCAGAGCATACCGGGCAGGTCAAATCCAATCTTTGAGCCGTGAGCCGCGCGGCAGAATTGAAGTATACGCTCATACTCCGAGTCAGTGAAAGTGAGGCTGACGCGCTTGTAATTGAGGCGGGAAAACTGCTTCGGGTACATGTACACTGTCTCGTTTTGATAGATGGAAGACGCGACGCCGTCCTCAAATTGAATGTCGCAGTGACTGTACGGCGGGCTGAACATGGTGACCACGTGATTCAACCAGTAATCATCGGACTGCGGTTCGTAGAACAAGACGTGAACTGCACGCATTACGGAGGGGGGCTGGCATCGTTTTATATACAGCTCACTCACGCATTGGCGATTTTCACGCGCATGGACTGCAGCTTCGAGAGCCGCTTTCTCTCCTGTAGCCAGTCGTCGGCGGTGACAGAGCACGGTGTTCCGACGCGCCGCTCGAGCTCCAGAAGCTTGCTGTGCACGGATTCCTTGATGTTTCGAAGATCGCCGGCGTCGGACTGCGCGGTCATTTCCTCGTGCAGGGCGTTGAGCCGCGACAGGGCGCTGTTGAACTGGTGGTCATCATTGGACATCTTATTTTCCAGCGCCGTCAGCTTGCTCATGACCTGCTCCTGCGGGGACGCCAGCCGGCTCTCGAGACATGTAAGTTTGCTCATGTCGGAAGACAGCCGGCTCTCGATGTGGTCAAGCTTCTTCAAAACGGTTTCTGGGGTCGACTGTAGGCGGCTCTCGAGCGTGTCCAGCTTCTGCATCACATCGCGCGACGGGTTGCTGAGCTTGGACTCGAGTCGAGTCAGCTGGTCGGAAATCTGAGCGGTGTTCACTTGTCGCTCGAGCTTTTCGAGCTTCTCCATAACCTGAGCTCGGTGATGTGATCTGGGGGCTTCAGATTTGGTGTGGTGGTAGCTATGATGCATCTTGGCGCTATCGCCCATCTTTCGGTCTGTTCGAACCTCGCTTTGCTCCTCAAGCTTGCTCCTGAGCTGTGAGATCTCCTCTTTGAGCATCGACAAAGGTTCCTTGGACTCGGTGGTCATGAATCCGTCTTTGAAATTAATCACATCGTTATTCTGCGCGGGCTTCCTTCGTAACGACATACGAACCAGCGCAGATGCCACTTTTATACTCAGCCGCTATCAGCACGGCACGCGAAAAAACATCCAAGCCACGACAACTACTGCGCTGTACACGCTGGTAATTATGGCAACCTCCAGGTCGGGCGACATGCATATCTGCACCGAGACGTTCTTATATTCCGTACAGCACGAGCAGCAGAAGTATCACAAACGAGCAGTAAAACACCCTGCAGTTCGCGACCGTCTCCATGTTGGACTGGGCCTCAAATGCGTGGCCTACCACCAGCAAAATGTCCGCCATGACAATCCCAGTCCACATCACCAGGCGCAGCCCGTGCTTGGAATGCATCTCGCCGTACACCAGGCCGACCATGAGAATGAAGCAAATGAGCGCGAGGCTGTCGCTTTTGCGCGCCTGGGTTCGCGGGCTGCACATGAGCTGGACGGCGAACGCCATTGCGGCAACAGTAAGCGCAACAAAGTACGAGTCTATGGGGGTGCAGATCTGCGCGATGAGCAGGGCGTGAGTGCTGAGAAAGAGGAGCCACAGTACGCCGTTCCAAATGTGGTGCGCTGCCATGAGTTCCTCTGAGTATTCCACCATGTTGTCGATGGTCTGGGCCTCCTGCATCTGCGTCGTCATAAACGAGAACACCACTCCCAGCGCGGAAACGAGCATGTAGGCTGTCGCCGTGCCGTACTGGTCGGACTGAACATCCACGTCCTGACTGGTCGCGTTGCGCATGCGCGTGGTGTACAGCACGACCTGCGGCTCTGGGTAGTACAGCATGAGGAAGATCAATATCGGCGCCTGCGAAACACAAAATCCCAGGCCGGTCGCGCGGCTCAGCTCGTCGATGATCATTGAGAATTGGGCATGGGCCCTTTATAAATATGAACTATGTGCCTTCATGACCTACTACATCCAATACCGCGCGCAGACACTGACCTGCTACTGGCGCGCCGACGGAAAGCTCGCGGTTCGGCTGCAGCGGCTGCGGCACGCGGGCGAGGCCCTTATTGTTGGCATAGGGGATCTTTTACTCATCACAAACAGGCAAGGCAAGAGCCTTTGGGCGTGCCGGGTGCAGGCGTTTGTGCCGCACATGAGGTACGGGACGTTTGTCCGAAGCGGGCACGTCATCTGCCGCAACCTTGAATCCTTCACGGAGGCTGCGCTGGAGAAGCGCCCGTGAAGAGCCGCTCGAAGTTTTCCCACGGTATGGGCGCTCGGATGTTCCTTATGTGCTGAGACAGCTCGTAGACCTCCTGCGAGACCAGCATGTGGACTGGGAGCTTCGACATGGCCTGCTCGAGGACAAGTGTTGGATCGAGCGTTGGCTGCGTCAGCGTCATGCGGTGAAGCCCCGCCACCGAGCCGAGAGTCCCAATGTGCTGCTGGAGCCTGTCGCACATGCGCGGGAGACCGTCTCGGGACTTGGCCTTCTTGCCCAGCGGCTTGGCGAAGAAGTGGCAGCCTGGGTACATGCACGCGTTGCGCGAGAGCCCGTACTCGTTGATGTCCAGCTCCTCCACGAGATCTCTGCCGTGTACCTCCTTGAATTTGGCCGCGAAGTTGGGTGTCACCAGAACAGGGAGCCCCTGGTGTGTTTCATACATGCGGGTGTGGAACTTGGAGGCCACAAAGGTTTTCGACTGCTTGTGCACTTGGTGTGTGAACTTATCGATGAGGTTGTTTTCAATCTCGTGCCTGGACTCCAGCATCGTCACGAGCCTGTCGCACCGGCTGCGCGCGATGGACGTCTTGATGGAGAATCCCGTGAGCGCCAGCGAGGCCCACATGTCGTCGCCGAGGTCGGGGAGCTCAAGATTGTGCAGCCTCGCAATGGACTTGAAGGTCTGGCTGATGGACGTCGGGTTCAGATTCCACATGGTAAACTCCCTTGCGGCGATGCTCTCGATCAACTTCGGGTGGATATTCCAGGGAACAATGGGCTTCGTGCTGTACTGAAAAGGGTCGCGCATAGCGAGAGAGCTGAGAAACATGGCTCGGAGCTTGCGCCTGTAAACCTTGATCGTATCGTTCAGGGTGCTGCGCATCTCAAACTCGATGTCCTGGAGAATGTCCTCTGGTTTCACGGTGAAGGTGCCCTCGAAAATCTCCGACAGCTGGCTGAATGAGGCGCGCCCGAAGAATTCCAAGAGCACTGCCGACCGCCGCTCCTCGAGGTCAGCAGCCGTCATGAAGCCAGCGCGAAAGAAAGTCGCTAGGATGAACTTGTTGAGGTGGGGGCAGCTGCAGAATTTGGGAATCTCGTTGCTGTCCTTGACAAGCGCCTGGCGAAAGTCGTCCGAAGCCACGACGTCCATGTAGTTAGTCCAGGACCCTTCCTGGGAATAAACAGCCTTGTTCATGAAGCGCAGCGAGTCGAGCTCGTCAATCATCCACGCGGGCTGCTGCTCTTGAGACAAAATGTGCACAGCCACCATAGCCCAGGTCGCCAGGTCTGCGTCGGGGAAGTAGAGGTCCGAGTTTCTCGTGAGCAAATACGACGCGAGGTGCTTTCCTATTCCCCTCGACAAGAGAGATCCAGAAGGGTCCTTTGTGACCATCATGATGCCGTTTATGACTTCTCCGTGTGACGTGAACCTTTTCTTGTTGAATCGCTCAAAAAAGTCATGGGTGGTCATGTGCGTGATGATGGTCGGCATGCTCTCGATTTTGCCCAGCCAGGGGTTCATCTGAATGCCCTGCGGCATGGGAAGCTTGAGGGTCAGCGTGCGGCAGACGATCGGCACGTACTCAATCGTGTGAATGAGCGTCGGGATTTTCGACATAATGTCGGCGACATTCAACTTCGCGTCCTCAAAGTAGGTGGCCTGCGTGCACCAGTTGATCTTGTCCTCGAGTGCCTCGTCGTGCTCGTTCGGGGCGTACTGCATCAGGAAGGCCCTCAAGGTGTTCTTCGACATGCTGTAGTGCGCCGAGTGGTGGGCGTGCGCGTTTTTCGTATGGCGCCCGACGACGTGGCCGTAAGACAGCACCTTTTGCTTTTCTGCTTCAGAGCAAGCGTTCAGCATGAGGCTCGCATCTGCGACTTGCCCTCTCATGTGGTGAAGATGGTGCTCCATTGTTTGGATGATCAACGGTAAGAATGACGTGTCAACAGTCTCGAGCAACGCGCGAAGGTATCCGAGGCGCTCTGTGGCCTCGTCGATCAGCGACACGGCAAACAAAAACACAGCGTCGTGCATTGACACGTCATCAAATGTTTATTATATTTGCGACACTGAGCATCGCGCTCATCCTCGTGGACGCGCTCAAGTGCTTATTTATTGACCAAAGCGACGAGGCTATGCTGGCCCGTCTGTAATCGACAAAATCCGCGGGATGTAAGGTGCCACGCGGTCTCGAGGCGACTCCCAGCGGCCGCGGTTAGCCTCGAGGGTCTCGGCATTTAGCTTGAACTTGGATACGGCCGTCTTTAGCACGAACTCAAGCTTGCCCAGAATCGGCACCGGCCGATGCATCCGAAGTCTCAGCTTGAACGTCCCCCGAGCGTTTACCTGCAAGGAGCTCGCGCTCTCGATATTGTGACTGCACCGCCACCCCAGCTTCTGCATGCCCCCGACAAACCACTTGGGCGGCAGCAGCGGCTTCCGTATTCGCTTCAGCTCGTTGGCGTGGAGGATCTCGACCTTGTGCCGCGGGCGAAACTTGCACGCAAACTGGCGCCGGACGGCTGCCTTGATGACGTTGAGCTTGGCGACGCGCTCTCGTTGCTGCCTTCGGAGCGCCGGCATGTCGTAAAGGCTCTTTATGTCCGGAAGCCAGAAGAAAACCATTTCCCTCGTGCACGCTGGAAGCACGTCGATCGGATTTCGCGACATCGTGGCAATCTCAGACGGCTTGTAGTTGTGCACGGGAATAAACCGCACGAAGTCCCCCCAGCGCTCCACGACATCTGCAAACGATATGCCGTACTCAAAGTACAACACGGCGTTCGATACGTACTGCTCTTGCCGGCACTCGGTGCAAATGCGCATCTTCATCTGATGGTTAATGGTGTGATTGTAGCGCCGGCCGCAGCAGCCGCAGAACAGCCCGTACACCAGCCGCAGGATCGGCTTGTACATCGGCGGTCTGAGCATGCCCAGGGCGTCTGTGCGCAGATACCAGTGCTGGTACACACATCGCGAGCTATTGTACGCCTGGTGCAGCCGCCAGTAAACCTCCCACCACTCGTCGGTCAGCCAGGCATCCAGGCCTTTGATCGAGCACAGCAGCATGAAGACCTTTCGGGGCGTTTTGTCAAGGCAGGTGCAAATGCGCGCCCAAATCTCGGGGCTCAACTTCTGCGCGTTTGGACGGCGCGGGCGCATTTTAGGAATTCTTCGCTGCTCGGACTCGCCTTTATGGTGACGTCAGCTAAAAAGAGCAGATGAATCGGGCCTCGTGCAATGAAAATAACGTTTATTCACAAATGACATCGTCACAGCCAAAAACAAAAAAGGAGCTTGCGCTGGAAAGGCTGCATGAAGTCGACAGCCGACTGACAGTCGTGAAGCGAATGCTTGGGTCAAGTCCGGACGACGCAAGGAGCAAGGTGGACAGAGCGTCGAAAAAACTAAAGGACGCAAAAGGAGAAGCAAAATTCGTTCGCGTGGGAGCGTGCATGATAGAGGGAACGGACACACTCGAGGCGCTTCTCGCAATGGAGGAGTCATACGCTGATTTAATGGATTTGCAGGGAAAGCAGCCCGTGGAAGAGGCCGAAAAACTTCTCACAGAAAAAATAGAGATTTTCAAAAAATTGCTATGAACGTTTGTTCAGAACAGACATCAGCTGCGAGAGGCGAGACCCCTGCGGTGTGACTACGGAGGCTGGTGTCTCTGCCCTTGGCGGGGTGTCTGTGTTGGGCTGGATAAGATCTCTTGGAGGCGTCGCGCTGACAGTGGGTGCGGAGCGCAGTGCAGATCTCGCGGGTGTTGAAGGATTCGGTGCGGGAATCGGCGGTCGCGGGGGCGTGCAATTCGGAGCTGGCGGCGCGGGAATTAACGGTCGCAAGGGCGAGCAGTTCGGAGCTGGCGGCGCGGGAGGTCGCGGGGGCGTTCCCTGCAAGAAATTAAATCAGCAACGCGCCGCAAAGAAGAAACAGTATATTCGAACCTGTAACAAGCTGGGAGATATCCGCATAAACCGTTCGTGTTGCGGAGGCGTGAGCAACATGTTATTTTGCGGTTGGTCTCTGGTTGGCGTAAGCTGGAAAATATAGTCGGCGCTGGGTGGGTTGGCGCTGCTGCAATCTAACGAAAACAAAGCTGCAATTTGTGACTCCGTAGTGCCGCAAGCTGCGCTCTGTGACTCCGTAGTGTCGCAAGCTGCGCTCTGTGACTCCGTAGTGCCGCAAGCTGCGCTTTGTGAGTCCATAGCGCCGCAAAATGAAGCTGCGTAATCTGGAGTAAATCCACTCCATCCCACAGCACCTGGATCAAAAGAGCCAAGGCTGTCGAGCCACGTATCAGCTTCATTATTGGTTGCAGGGGAAGACAGTGCGGTTGCATGTGTGTCAGTCAAAGAAGCCTCGCTCGGAGTTTGTGACACGCTGCTGCGTTGGCTTGTTGACTGTCTCCTGCGCTTGTTTTGCGAGTGATATTCAACAATGTTCTTTGCGATTTCGGTAAGATTTTCACAAAGGAATTCGCGTACTGGCGCGGCAGTGCTGCTACCCAGAACCTGTGCGGCGGAAGTGTTGGTTGCAAGTCTGAGCGGCATGGTTCCTGTAGTACACACCGTGACCTTGTAAACGTCCTGCTCGGGATTACTTTCATGCAATTGGACGGCTGGGTCGGAGCTTATGACAATTGGACCTACATTCCGAACGTTCACCACACAAGTTAAAACGCAATTCGTGTTACCGAGGACATTGAGCAACTTTCGTACTTGGTCCCATTGGTGCTTTCGATCGTCTCTGAAGGGGCATTGCGAGAGAAACGAAACGCTCTTCGCCTGATCAATGGCCAGTTGATCTGTTGCCATTTGCAGGACGTTCATGATAGTTTCTTGGTCGTGTGTGAACAAATTTTGCACAAGTTCGGCAGCAACAGATTTGTTCCCTGCCTTTCTCCGGCTCATATTCGGATGTGTTTCGGATTTTCTGTCTCAATGAAATCTATGGATTTTTTTTGCAAAACGCGTATTTTCGGAATGAGTTTCAAGCACAACCTGATTTTCGGATTGCCTCTCTTAGAACGTATGTTTTCGGATTGAGACAAACAACCGTACAACCTGATTTTCGGATTGCCTCACTTAGAACGTATGTTTTCGGATTGAGACAAACAACCGTGACTGGACAAAAACGGCGATGATGTGAATGTCACTGCAAAGCACCAAGTAGGGCATCACTCCGAAAATTTGACCGTTAGCGCCAGGCCGTTTTGTATCACTCCGAAAATTCGACCGTTAGCGCCGGCCGTTTTGAATCAATCCGAAAATTTGACCGTTGGGTGTCCTTCCGAAAATGCATTCCGAAATTCTATCGCGTGTGTATGTAAGTGAGCAGAGCCACCGCCGTGTTGACCAGCGAGTGCACCAGCGCGGCCGTAATGGAGGCCACGGCGAAGACGGCGACCACGAGGACCACGGAAACCAGCAATGGCGGAATCACGTTGAAAACGGTGAATGCGCAGCAGATGCGCTGCGACTGTTTCATGTCGTCCCACTGCATGTACATCGGCTTGGAATTTGCCGCGCTGACGTAGCGGTCCAAGTGTACCAGCTCGTAAATGTACGACGGCAGCGGCAGGAGCTCCACCCACGGTTGGTACGTTTCCGTGATGAATTGCGCGCCGCAGTACCCGAGCTCGCACGCGATCCACTGTACGTTGTCCTCCCACGTTTGGTAATTAAACGGCCACTCCGTGCAATCGCGGAAGCACTTTGCTGTCGCCGGCTGCACGTCGGCCATGAGCGCGAAGTCGACCCCGCCGCTGCTTGTGAGCGCCAGTGAGCCGTTGACGCACCCCGGCCAGCGCTGCAGTTGCGTCGGCCACGAGATAGACGTCGGGAGCACCGTTTCGAGCAGGTCGAGCACCTCCGCGAGCATGCAGGTAGGCACAAGGGGTACACACATGATGGAGTAGTTGAAAACGAACAAGAGAGTGAGCGGCACGAACGCCAGCGACAGAAACACATCCGCCATGGGCACTCCGATGGTGCGAAGAATCACCGACATGACGGCGAGGAACATAGCCACGATCACCCCTCCCCAGAGAAGCGAGCGCCTGTGACCCGTGCAGTGCTGAACCTTCTCGAAGTCGCACCGTATCAGGTCCGTGAAGTCTTGGCTCAGCTGCGATGGGGTTTGCCCCCCGTCCGGGCTGCTGATGTAGCGCTTGATGGACGAGACGTCGAATCCGAGCACCCGCTTGAGCATGTCCTTGAAAAAAGTAACCAGCGTTGGCTCAAGCCGGGCTGCCGTCTCCACCACGCCCTCGAAGCTCGGGAGCGCCTCTTTGAATGTCCTTGCCACCGGCGGTCGCGGCGGCCCCGTCTTGGTGTAGTACGAGACCGTGCTTTGCATCGTCAAGTACGTAAAGTTCCACATGAGCGAGCCCATGAGGCACGGATGCTCGCGCTCCCAGTAGTTGTAGTTGGGCGGCCACAGGAACGGCCCCTTGCTCCACTCGCCCGCGAGGTCTGGGGCGAGGTTCGCGATGTTGCCATTGGCGATCTGAACGGAGTATTCCTGCACGGCCTGAAGCTCGTCCTTCCAGCCCATCAGGCGGCGGGAGGCGGTGAAGTTGCCCTTTGCCGACGCGTTCGCAGTGACGTTCGAGTCGCGCCACTCGCCGGCCTGTGACGAGGACCACGGGAAGAGGTCTTGCACCTGGTGCACGGCCAGCTGAGCCTCGGGAATAGACTGCACCCGCGTGAGCAGGATTCGCGTGGCGTTGAGGATGGGCTTGACGAGGTGCCAATATCGCCGGCCCATGACGAAGATCGGCTGCGCCCAGTCGGCGTGCTTGAACAAGTAGAGGTAGGCGCTCGGCGTGATGTTCGCCTCGGCCATCCCGAGGTAGCTTGTGAATTGCACGGGTCTGGCCGATAGGTTGTATAGCGAAATGGCCCTCTCCCCTACGAGTCTCCAGCGCTCGCACTCGGTGGCGTAGTGTTGCTCGAGGATTGTGAGGTGCTCCGCCTGCATCAAAGAACGGCATGGCTCGTGGGCGCCTTCCCACTCCGTGAGGTTCGGCTGGTACACCGCATCCGAGAGCAGCCGGCGCCCGCTGAGCAGCTTCAGGCCGACCACCATGAACGAATATCCCCCGTTCTGGAGGTAGACCGTCAGGCAGTACGACTGCGCCCCATTTAGGCTGGCGCACGGCGAGGAGGCGAGGTCCAGCCACTTTGCGGCGCTCTCTCCCGAGCTGCTGAGGGAACCCCCGAGGCTGACCAGGCAGAGCTGCGTAGGGTCTGGGCTCACGCGCTGCGACTTGTACTGCGCCGAGCACATCTGCGTGGGGGTGTCGCGCAGCAGGCACGTGCACTGGCCCACGGATCCCGTCTTTAGGCACACGGACTGGTGCGAGCACCGAGCGCAAGGGATGTTGCCGAAGCTCGGCTGCAGGTAGGCGTCGACGAAGCCGCACTCGGTGTCGGGCAGCTGGCATTCCATGTGCGAGTTGCACTCGGTGGTTCCGACGGGGAAAGTGTGGCAGCGGCACAGCTTGGTCAGCGAGTCGCACCCGTACCTCTGCATGTCCACGCCTCCGGTGCAGGCAGCGCACGCCCTCAGGGTGCCGTCGTCGTCCATGCAGGTATCCGACGCCGAGCAGCCCAGGCCCCGCTGGTCGCCGATGGACGGCTTGTACCCCATCCAGCACCGGGTCGGCATGGGGAGGTGGGTCGGCCCGCGATCGTCGTCTGAGAAGACCTTGGAGCAGTTGAAGGGATTTTGCATGTTGCAGTCGAACGTGTTGTCGATGACTTCTCGAGTGGCCTCCACGTCTTTCACCGCCCCGTTGAGAGCGCCGCCCACGAAGAAGCTGATGGCCGATATGACGCGCTCGACGAAGTACAAGATGCCCATGATGATCTCCTTGATGATGCAGATGATGGGCTTCAGCGCCTTGTCGTACACTACGCGCAGGAACTCGCAGATCTTGATCACCATGTCCCTTATGAACCTGCCGAGCTGGCCCGTTTCCATGATGATCTTGAACATCAAGTCGCCCATGATCTTGAAAAATTGGCCGAATGCCGACAGAATCAGCCCGAGGTACGTCATGATATTTTTGATGATGGGCGCTGGGTCGGTGGTGGAGACCAAGCCGACAGCCTCAATGCCGATCTGCACAAAGTAATAAGCGATGCGCACGATGTTGTGGATCACCTGGCGCGCGACCTGGAGTGCGACCTGCAGCACCTCGAGTCGCTGTGCAGAGCACTGCTGGGCGGTGTCGGCGTTTTGGGCGATGATGGCCTGCAGCTCTTCGTCGAATGCCGGGCAGGAGCCATGTACCGTAAAGTTGTAAAAGTACTGCACGGTCTGCCGCACGAACTGGTCGTTGGATATCGAGTAGGTCGCGGGCTGGTAGAAGAAGGCCGACGTCCTGCACGAGCCCGACAGCTGGCAGTTGGCCTCGAAGAGCCTGTATCGGGCGTTCTGGATAACCCTGCACAGGTTGTCGAGGCGATCGTCCAGGTTGCACACCGTCAGGTCTGCCACCGCCTGGTTGCTGTTGGCGAGGCTCGTCATGCGGTCGCACGTGGACTTGCGGTTGCCGAGCCACTCCCTCTTTGTGGCAGACCCCTGGCAGTCCACGCCCGACCCGTTATTGGTGCAGAGCATCCACGGAGTCGACCATCGTGCGATGTCGGGGTCGTCTGCCTTCACAGACTGGAACAGCGCGTTGACCGTAGTGTCTGTGGCCTCTCCTGTCAGCCCCCCAGCCATCATCTGCGTCCAAAACGCGTCGAGAGTCAATGGTTTCATGGCTGGGCATGTGGTAGCGTTGCCGCAAAGCCGGAACCTCAGGTCCTGCGCTAGCTTGCGTGCCGGGGCCCACCGCCATAGCTTGCCGTAGCTAACTTCCGGCTCGTCCAGGGTCTTTGCGCCGTCCGCGGTCTTGAAGACGGGCAGGGGGTCGCATGACTCGCACCGCGTCCTGGTACTGACCGCGACGTTCGGAGACTTGGGCCTCTGCAGAGTTACCTTTTGGCCTCTGCAATCTAGGATCATCGCAGTGTCGGTCTTGCTCACAAGGGTGCAATTCTCGGACGACGCGCTGTAGGAAGCAGGCCGGCCCATGTGGCAGTCGCCCCCGTCGTCCAGGGTCGTGCCTCCCGAGTCGAGGACTGTCCGGCTGTTGTAATATCGGTACAGGAAATCAGGAAGCCTGTCGAGCACTCCGCAGCCGCTGCCGGAATTGGGCAGAACACTGCCGTCGCGCATGGTGCCGCCGACCCACGGCCAGTCGACCTGTTGGGCGCAGGCGGTTTGCAGCGTTCGGGCTGACCTTGGGATTTGGTCCCACAGCGACGCGATGGTGTCGTCCGCCGAGCAGTCCCCGGAAGCGGGCTGGCAGCTGTCTCCCACCGGGCATGCGCAGAACCCGTTGCGGGTTTTGTACTGCAGGAGCACCCCGTTGGGGATCGGCGCGGGCTTTGTGGTCGGGTGCGTGACACTGCCGTATAGCTGATTGGACCGAAATGGGTTGGGCGAAAATGGCCGAAACGTCGGGTGCTGCGCGGTCCAAAACGCCCTGCGGCGAAGTGGGCAGTCCCACGACATGCACGTGCGCAGCGCAAACTGGTCCATCATGGTTGCAGCCTCGGACTTTGCGCTGAGACGCCATGCTCCTGCCCAGTCCGTGCTGTTCAGTTCTGTCGCGGCCGAGAGAGTCGCGTACGAGCGCAGCGGGAGTGCAGTCACCGCGAGCACCCCGGCCGGGCGCAGCGTCATTCGGATGTAGTGCCCCCCGATGTCCCACGGGTCCAGCGTGATGTTTCCGAACGCGCGCGCAGACATGAGCTCGAATCGAAGCAGCGGATTCTGGCCCGACAGCAGCCCGCTCGGGGAAAATAACTCCGGCCACGCGCCACGGCTGTAAACGCTGCCCACGGGAGACCCGTCCCATGTAGTGTGCCCGGCCATTCCCTGCTTCATGGAGCATGCCGTGGGCTGTGGGGGTTTCTTCGTGCACAGGTTGACGGCGACGTCGTCGGGAACGGACATGTACTGAGCCGTGTTTCTGTTCCGGGACTTGCAGCGCATTTGAGTATTCCAGTCGGAAATGGCCGGAAGCCCCTCAAACGTGTTGTACTCGTCGGCCAGGTCTTTTGTGTTGGGGCACTCTTGCGCATTGCAAAGCGAGTCGATCACCCTCGCGCCTGCCATTACCATCGTGTCGCACCCTTCCGCGACCTCAAAGCGACCTGATAGCACGGGGTTCAGGGCCAGTGTCACGGACGCGTTGACGTAGCACAGAAGATTGGCGATTGTGCCCCTCTTGCAGACGCTGTCGTCGAAGAGCGTCGTGAAAAACGTTGAGTTTGAAATGGCGTGCCAGGCGGGGATGTTGGTCCCGAGCAGCTGACTTTGGTCCACGAGCCAGGAGAGCGTGTGCTGGGAGGGGATCGTGCTGCCTTCGGGAACCTTGTACTTGCTCTCCACGAAGGAACGCAGCGTTCGTCGAGGCCCGTCGTTTTGGCACTCGGGAAACGCGGGGAGCTTTCGCGTGTCCTTGCAGTATCCCTTGAGGCTCTCGATGTTGTCGTTGAAAGTCTCCTTGAGTGTAGTTGGGCTGTAGCCACTGAAGTTGTACGGCTCGAGGAAGTCCGCCCACTTTGGCAGCACCCCCACGGGCGACGAAAAGGACTTGTCAAGAAGCGCCTGCGCGGCCCACGTGACGGCCGCAAACGCCTGATCGTAGGTAGTGTTGTCGCTGCTGAACACGCTTGCGTGCTGCTCGTAGCCACTGAGTGTCTTGCCTTCCTCCCACATCCACTGCTGAAACGAGCACATGTGATTGCCAGTGCAGAACGTCTCGGGAACAAGGAAACACGGGATGCACGAAAACATATTTCGGTAAATTTCCGCGGCAATGGTGCCGATGGTGCACTCGGGCTTCCCGCACTGAACTTGCTGAGAGCCAACCTTGTTCAAGGTAACGCTGAAGTGGGACGCGTCGGCTCTTAGTGGCGTGGATGAAAGCGGGGTTGACTTTAGGAAAGTGTGCAGATTGAACGCGTTCTTCACCAGGCCGTAAGTGTAGGACGCCTTGTTGTAGCACTCGTCATTCAGGCAGTCAGGACAGAATCCAGTGGGAGGGAGCCCTGCGGACGTAAGATCCTGCTCGTAGGTATTTGAGTACGGACAGCTGTTGGAACTTGCCGTGCAGACAGATGGAACCGTTCGCACATACCGGATGTTCTGGCACTCATACTTGTCGGGTATTTGTTTTGCGCTGTTGAATATAGATTCTCCAAAGTCGTAATAAGATCTGATGACGTTTGAGTAGCCAACACCGTCGATCCAAACAGCCTCGTCGAGAAATTGATAACCCTTGGGTCCTACTCGGTTGTAGCATTCCTCGTATGATTCCTCTTCGTCGGAAGTTTCTGCATGGCACAACGTGATAGCACGGCGTCTAATTTCGGTCAAGATTTCGGGGTCAGAGCACTGCTGAACATATTTCAACTTTGTGTCTGGGTTGTCGATTGGAACTGCGCACGACTCGAAATTCGGCGGCACTTTATCCGAGCATCCCTGTGTCCTGGCCTGAAATGTCGGGTCTTTGTTGGTAGACATCTCGTCTTCCAGGCTTTGGATGATTCCAGTGACATAGCCCTGTATGTCTGCAATTGTCAATCCGCTGTATGACGAAGGTGGCCTGGCAGCTGTCGATGGTGGTATGCTGTATTCAGTGCTGAGTGATCTACTGTTTTTTGAGTTTTGGCTGCATGCGGGAAGTGTTGTCTTCGTTGGGTCGTATGAACAATCGCGGGTTACGAATGACATTACCTTTTCCAATGACGATGTGTTCTTTCCAATCAATACATTTACAACATTATACCGCGTGGTGTACTGTGTTTTCCCCAGATCGCGCTTTTTACCAGTGGGTACCCAGAATCCAAACACTGGGAATAACTCATCTACCATGTGGTGAACCTCGTACTCAAAGTGGACCTGTCGCACATCTAAAACCACTGTCATGGCCACAGTGTATAGGTCCTTTTCCAACACGACCTTTTGGTCGAACTGACGCAAGGCAGGGCCGCAAGAAAGCGTCCAGCAGCCCTTGGGCGGCACGTTGAAAATTTGGACAGTTGCCTTCTCCGGGGCAAAGACGTATTTCCCTGCTATGGATTTTCCATACATACAGTCCAGTCCTGTCGTGGTCCTGTGGTGAACGCAGTGCTGAGTCGCTTCGTCTCTTGGAAATTGCGAAGGCTGGGAGCAGTATGTGGATTGGATGATCCTTGCCTTTTCGCTGTCCAGCCTGTTGCAGTTGTCGTCCGATACTGAGTCCGCGAGAGTGCATCGCATTCCTCTGTCGGACGGTTTGCACACGTCCACCGCAAACCAGCTGGCGTCAGATGCAAAGTAGGTCGCGCTGCTGATGGAGCTAGGGCGCGTGTTGCTATCCGCGAAGATGAGCCAGGCGGGTGTGTCAGACCGAGGGGTGATACCTGCTATCGATAGCTCAGATGCAAGTGGAGTTTCGGAGATGCACTTGCAGGTACTGGATTGAACGGACCGCGCAGTTCCCACGCAGCCGTCGAATCCGTCACAGCAATGAACCATGTCGCATCCAGAGGCCAAAGCGTCGTACTTGCTTGCGGATATCTCCGATCCTCCCGCCATGACAAAAAGTGGAAGGTAATTGCGGTCGGATGGAATCTGCTGCGCAAAAACGTTGCTGTCTGTAAATGCGGTTTTTGCAAACGAGCACACTGCCGGGCTGAAGCTGCTGATGCACTCGCAGGTCGGATTCTCCGAGCACTTCTTGGTGCGCGTGAGCATGGAGATGACGTCCTGCACCAAGAACTTGTTGGTGGTCACTCGGTTCAAGTGATTCAGGCAGTCGGCGAACCCATCGCACGCGCCAGCTATTTTTTGAGTCCAAAGATCCCCGGATTTCGCCAACGTGTAAAAATTTCTAAGATAGGAGTCGGTCTTCAGGTCCTTGCGCATGGTAGCTTTGCTGTAGCAAGAGAACATGATTTCGGGGATATTCCACTTGGCTATGATGCCTAAAAACGCCTGATGGGCTGCCTTCTGCGCGCTGGACACTGTAGCGGTGGTGAAAATCCCGCCAGCCCTGGCAAGCCACTGTATGCCTGTGATCGACCCCATCCTGCCTTTACTGCCTTGCACCTTGCCCGGAATGGCTTCCGGATACACGTCGTAGTCTGACGGGTTGCTGCGCGTCTCGCTCTTTTGGTCCCAGGCTTCGCAAGGCGTGTTGGTGTCGGAAACCGCCAGCCCGCTCAGCCAGCCGCAGCGCCACCACCAGGCGAACGGAAGCTCGTATGCACTGTACGTCATGAGGAAGTACAACCCCCTGGGCTTGCCGCTGCTGTACGTGTGTAGCACCTTGGCCCACGTGAACCCATCGACGGTGGTCCAGGACTGCGCGGAAATGCGATCCCATATGGCCTGAACTGAATTCGTGGCTGTGAGATACTCGGACCACCTCCCGACAGAGAGTTTCCGCGAGGAGAACAGGCCGTTGAGATTGTTTGCGATGGTGACCAGATTGCTCTCCTGATTGTACTTGCCGCCTATGTAAGTGGTGCAAGGCGGGACCGTGATCCCCTGCGAGCAGTACTCATAGAACAAGGGAACAACCGCTGGGTCGATCCGACAGTAAGTAGACTCGACGAACCCCATGGACCCGCACAGCCGCATGTCGGTAGCGTCGTAATTGCGGATGACCCCCGCGGCGGTGGTGACTTGTCGGATGGGCTCGTTGACGCCGTTGACATACCACATGCTGGCCCCCGCCTGGTCGCTGCACAGCCCGAATGCGCTGCACGATTGAAGGTTTGGGATGTTGTCTTTGACTAGCATGGTGTTGAACTGGAGCTGCCGGTATGTCTTGTCGATTCCCAGGAACCCAGCGCCGAGGTTGTCCCGGTTGGCGTGGCGCACGATAGGGAGAGTCTTGTCGGTGCGATAAGTCTGCGTCCGGACTCCGCGGCGGTACGTCACTGACTCGCCAAATCTGTTTCGGAGGAGTGCCTGTGCGCTCACCGGGCTGCACGAATACATGTTTGCCATGTGCTCGTAGTCCCTGTCGCACGCGTGGGGCTTCACCGCCAGCACGCCAGCCCCGAACGCCTCGGTGGGCTGCATTTCAGGGGAAGAGAATCTCCACGCGTCCGAGCCCATGATGGTGCACTGCGTCGCGTCACACGTTTTCAGCCTCCGGTGCTCAAACCAGGACCGATACGAGCACAACCCCGAGGCGTTCAAAATGTCCGGCACCGTATCCTCCTTGCTCATTCCCCACATGTCGTCCTTGTTTGCCCCAGACGCGCATTGCTCGGCGAGAACCCGCGCTGAAATGTCGAACGAAGCGTTGTTGAACACCTCGAGCACCCCCTGCACGCACAGCCCGTCCCCCGCGCAGAGCTTCCCTGTGCAGTGCTGGTGCTGCGCGCACTGAAACTTGCCGTCCTGTAGCTTGGCGCAGATTCCGCCCCCCTTGGACACCAGGCACTTGCAGCCGACGCAGCAGTGAGCGTCCAGCGTGCAGGCCCGAAACGGCGCGTGGCCGGACTTGTCATCCCACGACGTGAACGGGAGCAGGTCTACAAGGTAATTGAAGTAGGTTCCCACCGAGGACGGCCCGTTGGCCCAGGGGGTCTGAAATGGCGATGTGGTGCAGTACTCGACGCCCCAGTTGGGGGTTCCACTGGGGGGATTCGGCACGGTCGGGTCTACGGGCCTGTTGTCGACCTGGGTGCAGAATCGCATGGTGTTCATGATCTTGGTGGGCATGCCGTAGTTGTGCGTGCGGCAGGCGCCCGCGGCCCCAAATTGGTTCGTCTGCATGGTGCGGTTTCGCAGCGCGTTTTGCACGTGCATCATGGTGACCTGGGAGCCCTCGCGGAGCGCCGCCCAGGAGGCGTCAAAGGTCCTGTGGGCCGCGTCCTTGCACGGCAGCGTCACGTGGTACCCCACCGGGTGCTTCCAGCTGTCAGGCCACCAGTCCACCACCAGGTCGCAGTAGTGCGACGCGTCTGCGCCCTCGGCGGTTGCCCAGTGTTGCTTGTTGTTGATGATATTCGACGGCATCGCCACGACGTCGGCCATAAATGCCGAGCGGGCCAGCGGGCGCGGAATGGGCGTGTCGGAGGTAGGCGGCCAGGGTACCCGGCTCGTTTCCCTGTCGACGACCATGTCGCGCACGTGGAACACCTCGCACTGTGAGGTCAGGCCAAACACATTCAGCGCTTGCGTCACCTGCGGCGTGCACCAGAGTGTGTTGCACAGGCACGGGTCGTAGACCTTGTCTCTGAACACCACCAGGCAGCCGGGGGTTACGCTGTAAGACACTTCCGACGAGAACTCGTTGAGGATCCGGAATGGGCAGCTTGCGGTGCTGGAGTACACGTTGTAGACCCCGTACACCTGGCAGAATGCTACCTGCCGCAGCTTCATCTCGCAGCGCTTGCGCCAGGTAGCCACCACCACGGACTGGTCGGCCACTGCCACGAGCAAATTCGCCTCCTGGTACGCGCTCATGCGAGCCACCTCGATCGTGAACCGAAGGCAGGCGGACACGGCGGCAGACTGTCGCACGCCCTGCGCGGCTGGGAAGAGGTCGTCCACGAAGTTGTCCACCAGCGACTGCGGCGGCGACAAATCACACTCGAGGGGGGACACAGACTCCACGCGAGCGGCCGGGTTGATGTAGTCGGTTTGGGCTCCCAGCAGCCAGGACAGCGAGCCCTTCCGCAGGCCCGACGTGCCGTTTACCAGAATGCGCTCGTCCACTCCGCTCATGCTTCGGCTCCCTTTGATCCAGGCCGTGTGGTCAGGGAGGATGCCCCAGTGGTCCGACACCTGCATGGCAGGGCACGGCCAGCTCTTCCACCCGCCCTCAAGCTTGATCAGAGTGGGCATCACCCTAAGCAGAAACTCGTTTTGCGTGAAGCCACCCGATGCGCAGACGCTTTGCACCTCCGCGGACCCGATGATCAGCACTAGGCGCTCGCACACCACGGACGGGACCTTGCAGTGCGTGCTGTTGAACCACCAGCCGCAGTAGCAGTCGACCTCGTACCCTCCAAGCGTCATGGACGAGTATCCGTGGGCGTAAAAGGTGCTGTTGACGGAACTCGGCCAGCGGGGCTGCGTGCGCTTGCACATGGCCGACGGGGACGGCTTGTGGCGAGCGTGGTAGTGCCAGAACACGGGGGAGTGCTTGTAGGCGTCGCTGACCAAACGCCGCACGAAATCCTCGCGGTACGTCATGTTCAGCGTGGTCGAGACGCCCTCGGGGTCGTACGGCTCGCTGATCGTGGTGGGCTTTCCGTTGCGCATCGGCATCGTGAAGTGCACCTGCTGCAACAGACCGTGGCACATGGACCAGACGTTGGTCTTGAACGGGTAGCCCAGCTCAGACGCCTCGTACGCGGATATGGCCGCTGTCGTGTCAAAAAGGCTGTGGTCCACGGGGGTTTGCAGGTTGGTCCAGTTGTAGGCCGCCGCGCCGCCGTCGTCGTACAGCAGCCACGGGTCGTTGTTCGTCCACACAGTGCTGTTGACGTACTTCCACACGGACTCAAACAGGCCGCTGAGCATGTCCGACCCAGGGATCTTTGTGAACGCCACTTGGAACCTCGGCGGCAAGAACGTGCTGTCGCGGCACTCGATTTCGCAGCAGGCGTACGAGTCAGGGAGATTGTCCCCGCACGAGCACTTGGTCGTCGAGGGGTCGCACGACGGATCCAGCTTGCAGCACTCCGCGCCGTGCGTGCCGTCAGCGCACCTGCACATGTACGCGTCAATGTCGGTGATCCACGCCGCTTTCAGCCTGTCGACCAGCTGCTGCACCGCCGCCCTGACTATGTTCTGGTTCTCGCCGTTGTTGGAATTCACCCCATTGCGCAGAAAGTACTTGATAGCCGCGCGACGGGCGTCCGAGCCACACGTGAACGGGGATCTCGAGTCCCGCACGCCTTTGCGGTTCTTTAGAGCGTCTCCGGCGCATGGCAGCTCAAATTCCCTGGTGGCTGCGCCCGTGCGGCTCCGCGACCATACAGGCTTGGCAACGTCCGGCCCAGGCCATATGTCAACGTCGTCGAGCGCTCCCAGCATCAGGCAGTCGAAGTACTGGTGCAGCAGGTCGCCCTCCGCGCTGAAAACCGAAACCTGCAGGCTGGAGCCGTCCCATGATTCCATGTCGTCGAGCGCAGCTTTCACGTCGTTCTTGATCGATGCGTACGCGTTTCTCGCGGCCTGCACTTTTTGCGCGGTGTCCACAATGACCGTCGAGTGGTCAACGCCGACAGGGACCTTGTTTATCGAGCGGCCGCTCCACACGATGTGCGGCAGGTGGCAGACACCGGTGTCCTCGTACTCGTCAAGGCATATGCGAAAGGGGACGCCCGCGCCGCTTGGAAGTTTGGCGGGGCCGCTGAAAACCTGGCACGCGTGAATTTCCTGCGAGGCCGGCGCGCTGCCCTTGATCTCTGTGTACTCAAAGTAGTCCAGGGAGGCGATATTCTGCTTCTGCAGCCACTTGTCCAGACAGGCAGCGTTGCTAGCACCCTGGGAGGCCGCGTCAAGCAAGCAGTCGGACAGGCAGGCGTAGCCATACACGGGAAAGCAGGGTATCGTGGGAGGCTTGGCCTGCAACGTTCGCTTGAGCGTTTCGTTGAACATGACGTGGGCACCCATGTCCCACTGACGGGACTGGTAGTTGGCTAGGCACCGCTGGTAGACCGCCACCATCGACACCTATAAAAGACATGGCGGCGTTATTGGGATGGAATACTTAAGTGAGCAAGAGTTAGCACAGCTCCTTACGGGCATTGAAATGAAACCCATGCCTGCACGCGGAGATCAGTTGCGTATGCCACCGGATCAAACGCTAACACCAGAACAAGAGGAGAACCTACGCATCATGCAAGACCCGCTGTCCCCGAGTATTTGCCTGTACCCGAGAATCTGGTATGGGGTGGTAAAGAAAACCATGACTACGCCCGAACACAGGCCTGGAATTCCCGATAATACACCACAGAAACAGCCACCACAGATCCCCGGCAAACCTGACGGTAAAACAATGGACACATGGCTAGCACTGCACAAACTAGTAAACATCACGCTCCGCATCGCATGACCTGCTGCAGCTTGAAAATGTCGTGCGACGGGGCCGTGCACTGCCCTCCTCCGGCCACGCATTGCAGGTAGGCGTCCAGCTTTCCGCCCCCGAGCAGCTGCTGGAGCTCGGCCAGGCTGAACGGATTCCAAACGTACTTGGTCGTCCCGTCGAAATTCATCATGGTCATGGTTGTCGAGCACCAAAAGGCCTGATTTTGCCACGTGAGGCTCTGCTTCTCCGGTGGGATGCCGAATGACGTATCGCCGCACGCGCACTTGAAGCTGTCCTTCGCGGACTGGTCCGGCAGCTTGCACCTGTATTTAAACGACCAGTTATTTAACACAGCATGTTGTCAAACGAGCTAGACGTGAAAGAGTTTTTGATGAAAGACCCAAATTCCGTGAACAGTATGACGGAGGTGCCGCTAGGCAGACAGGTGAAGACTGAGGGCGTGCTGAGAGACATTTGGACAATTGTCAGCGGCATACCGGGATGTCTTGGCAATGGCTGCGTTCAGTGCTGTCTATTGATTGCCAACATGTAAATTGAATCCTATTCTGAGCATGCTGTCGAGCTAAAAACTATTCAAAGTTTCATGGTTGAGAGCACACTCGAGATCGAACTACCAGAATATCTCACAGACAACATCTGCTACAAACATTGGTATGTTGGCGGCTGCCTAGAAACGTTCTACATGCTGTGCTGCTTTGGGTGTGCACTTACGTGTTCCTGTCGGCGGTCTGCACGATGTCCTGGAGCCCGCTCACCACGCCCTGCATCCACGTGAGCGTCGCGTCCAGGGGGTGTATCATGGCGTCAAGCTGGATGTTCATGGCCAAGGTGGTGATGTCGCCGACCACGCTGTCGATGGTGGACTGCTCGTTGTCGACGCCGCTGCCATCCCCCTGCGAGTTCTCCGCGGCAAACTGCGTCATGCACCGCCCCAAGGCCCGGCTGTTCGCCTCCTGGATGGCGGGGTCGCCCACCGTCACCGACGACTTGTCCTTGCCGACGACCGCGAGCACCGAGTTGACGCTGCACACGTAGGTCTTCTGCACGGCCATCAGCATGTAGAGCGGGCCCAGCGCGACCTGGTTCAGGAAGTTCGTAGTCGCGGCCATGGTCATTGAAAACACAATCATGGCGCTGTTGGCGATCTGGCCGTTGTCCGCCTGCGCCATGGGGGTCGCGCTTGCGCTCTGCACGATGCCCTGAATCGACGACATCACGATCGAAATGCCCGAGGCCGAGACGTCCTTGGCCGCGCAGATGAAGCCGTAGAATGCCTGGTCGGGCCAGGTCACTGCACTCGGCAGGTTCACGCCACCGGACAGCGCGAGCACCCCCACCATGGTGTCGGCTACTATCAGCCAGGCGCCAGACACGAGAGACTCCTGCTGGGCCAACATGGCCTGCACATACATGCCCACGGCGCACAGGGGCCTGTTTTGGTGCACCATGGTTCCTATGCAGCGGCCGAGCTGGCACTGCTGGGCGGCATAGCACAGTCGCTGGAGGCCCAGGTCGGTGCACCCCACGCAGTTCTGCAGCGAGCACTGGCGCTTCATGGTCAGCGTGAGCGGCGAGTCCAGGCTGCTTGCGGACGACCCGAGGGCCAGGCCGTTGGGGAGCGTGTTGACCTTGCACAGAAGCAGCCAGTGGGAGACCTGCTCCGGCGGCGTCGTCATGAAGATGTTCCACACGGCCGTGTCGACCTGCTGCACAATGCTCTGGCTCACGATGCCCGTTCCCGTCAGTGAAGCCTGGTACACAAAGTCGCGCGACGTCTCGTAGGTCGTGCACCCCTTGAGCGTAGCCGTTTCCAGCGAGCAAGTCTGCACCTTTTCGTCGGACGTGCGCGGAAGCAGCAACACGGCGTTGCAGTTGTTCGCCTCGTCGACCGAGCAAATCGGCCACCCCTGCGAGTCCCACGCATTTGTGGTGCACGGCACTGGGCTCGAGAGTCCCTGCAAGGAATACGACATGCAGAACGCGGCGGACTTGGCGGTAAAATAGCCGACCCCGTCGGGGATGAGCGCCTCGACAACGACCGTGTTTCCAAAAATCGCAAACCGCTTCAGCCTCGTGACCTGCGAATCGAATTGCCCGATGTCGTAGAGCTTCAGGCAACTCTCGTGGCACGCCCACAGCGCCGATGTGGTCAGCGTGAGCAGCTGAAACGAGTTCCAGAAAACAAAAGGGTCCGGCGCAAACACGAATCCGACCTGGAATGCGCCCGGAACGAGGTTCTCGATGGTCCAGGCGGGCCCGCCGCGTCGCACATTGGCGCCCAGCTGCATGGGAACGCAGAAGCTTATGACCTCGAGCTCTCCCGTCCAGCCCTCGCCCGCCAGCAGAAAGCACCTGTCCGTGTAGCCCCCCACCGTCTGCACGAAGCCGCACACCTGCGTGCAATTTCGCAGCTCCATCATGGCCTGCGGCCTCAGGGGCATCTGCGTGTCGGGGTCCTGCGAGTTAAAGAACATGCTCTGCACCGTCTTGGTGACAACCTCGGAGCTCGGCGGGGCGAAATTGCGGGCCTCGAAGGCCTGGAACTCGCTGAGGCACCGAAGCCTGCACATGTCCGTCATGCCGCACACCCGAAAGTAGTCGACCGGCTGCGGGATCAAGGCGAGAACGTACGGGTTGTCCGCGAAGTTGTTGCAGTCCCCCTCGTAGTTTGCGTGGACGAACCAGTCCAGCACGGAGCCCACCTCGCGGATGCCCGCCTCCAGGCGCGCGAAAAACGGGTCCATCGACTCCTTGAAGTGCGACTGCGTCATGGAAACAAGGGCCGGGCACGCATCGTTGCTGCCCAAGGCAATCAGGCTGTTGACCATGGGCTTCTGCAGGTCGGGGGCGTTGCTCCAGCAATTTTCGCGGGCGTAGCTGACGAAGTTGGAGCCCGTGGACCGCACGCACACGCAGTCCACCAGCGGTATGTCCACGAAAAACACCGACGCAATGGTGAGCATCCCCGCCTGAAACTCGGCCCACGCCACGCACCAGTGGTTGATCAGGCGGCCGAGCGGGCTGGAAAACCCGGCCATGATGGCAAACCCGCCGCAGGTTCGCCGCGTCCTCTGCAGCACGATGTCCTCGAAGTCCTGCTTTCCGTCGGATATCACGTTCCAAAACACGTTGGCGACCGTGCGCGAGCCCTGCGACGCCTGCAGGATCTGCATCAGCATGCGCGAGCCGAGGCGGTAGTACACGTGAAGGTAGGCGATGGGGTTCTTCACCGCCAGCCTGGCCATGTTGACTGGGCTCGGCAGAGTCGCAATCGTCGACGAAATCACGTCCTGCGCCTTGGCGACGTCCATTTCGCTGATGGCCGAAAACTGCTTCGCCATGCCAGGGAGCATCGCTGCCCAGCCGCCGTTGTCGCCCGCGATGGCCACCCCGTTCATGAACGTCTGCGGCGCCCCGGGGCCAAACGAGTCCGCGATGATCGCCACGGTCTGCCAGAACAGCGTGTTGGCCCTGAACATCGCCGAAAACGAGTCGTCGAGGCTCAGGAGCTCGTCCCCGCAGTTCTTCAGAAGCGAGTGCCCGGCGGTCCGCACGGGGCATCGGTTGCCGGCAATGTCCATGACGACGGGAAGGCTGAGGACAACATTCAGCGGCATCCGCAGCATCAAAACCACCGAGGACAGCAGCTCCGCGACGAGCGACCCGGCGTTGGGCATCCGCCGCTGGCTCGGGCACAAAACCCCCTGTGTCAGGGCAGGGCTCGAGGCCTCGGGCATCCACATGCGGTCCTCGCGCGTCTCCATGGTGTTGGGATTCACCCAGATTGTCACCCACTCGGCCAGCGAGGCGTCGATGGGGCGGAGGCTGTAAATGTTCACGTTGGTAAGCGTCGTGCGCAGCACCGTCAACGCGATGTTGTCCTCGTTGATGTAGTCCATGTCCACCGCCATCACGTCGAACCTTTGGTCGCAAATGTCCAGCTCAAACGTGCCCTGGAAGTCAAGGGACGACAGCTGCCGGGTGGACGCGGCCTGCTGCTCGGGGCACACCTGCTTTCCCGTGAAGCGGTCGACGGGGCAGTACAGGTACGGGTTGATGCGCCACAGCCGGATCCCGCCGTAGCTGCTGGTCACGCTGATCTGCAGGAGGTTGGTGTTGGAGTTGTTGCGATTTCTGCAGTACGTGGCAAACGCGTAGAAGGGCTCCAAGGACGGATTCGTCACCCAGAAGACGTACTGCGGCGTGACCGCTCCAATCACGTGCGCGTTTACCGAAGCGTCGTAGCCGTACGGGATCGCGGCCTTGCAACCGGAGCCCGACTGGCACGCGGCGGCGATGTTGTCGCAGTTGTCGGGCGTCGTGCAGGGGCCGAGGCTGGGTATGCCCTGGTTCAGCGGGATCGTCGTGAACTCGTTGGCCTGGTTGCCGAAGATGCGCTGCACCTGGATCGACCAGAGGTGCTTGTTGTCCGACCCCTTCTGCCCCTTGATGGCTGTCAGCGCGAGGTCGCCAGTGAACAGAAATGGCTGGGAGTCAAGGTCGATGGACTCGTGCGCGCTGTACTCGGTGAAGTTGCTCCTCGGCACAATCGAGTTCACCAGGGGGTTCTGCGTGCACGCCGTGCTGACGGGAAACGTGGCCCCGAGGCCGTACGCGGAATTGGGGATTTGCACCCGCACGCCGCCGGAATCCGTGGTGGAAGCGCTCATGCTGTGCAGGCCGCAGTCGCGCCTAAGCATCGTCACCCCGTCGCTCCACTCGCCGGCGTCGTGCAGAACAAGGGGCTGGGTCCCGCTGCCTCGCACGTGCAGCGCCATGCAGTACGGGAAGCAAGCAGCCTGCTTGAACGAATCGACGCACACCAGGTCGATGGTGTCGACGGAGCACATGGGACGAACCCAGATCGCCGCGTCCGCCATGAGGCAGGTTCCCTTGCCGGAGCACCCCACATCCTGGGCGTAGCGGCCGTCCATGCGCTGCACCTTGGTGGCCGTGAAGCGCGACACGGGCCAGCGTATCGACTCCACCTTGACCATGACCTTGTTGCACTTGAGCAGCTGGCCCGTCGACGGCAGCTGGAACGTGACGGGGATCGTGCGGTCCGCCTCGCTGGTGTCGACCCCGAACAGCGCAACCCCGCACTTGAGCTGCAGGCCTATGTTCGTGTGATAGCACGCGCAGCCCAGCAGGCCCGTCGTGTCGTCTCCTTTCGCGTCGTGGTCGGCGTCGTTGAAGTGGGATATGGCCGCAACGCCGTACATGGAGCTAACGCGAAACGGGAAGGCATCGGGGTGCAGGACAGTCTGCCAGTCCCGGTCGAGAGAGAAGTACTGCACGCCGAGCCCGTCCGTCCGCGCAAACATGTGCTCGGTCATGCCGGCTATCACGGTCTCGTTGTTGCCGAAAAATCCATTCTTGAAGTCGAAGTCCCGAAGAAGGTCCGGCAGCGACGTGCACTCGGGGACCGGCCGTTTCAGGGCGGCGTTCACCACAAGCAGCGACACGTCGAGCCAGTTGTCCACGAAAAAGCCCATGTATCGGAAGCCAGACACCATCATGTTGATCGCCGGATCAAAGTCTGGGATGCACATCACCACGCTGTCCGCCTTGTACCTCGTGCACCGCTCCACCGTCATGGCGGGGAGGTGGAAAAAGAAATACAGCACGGAGTTGCTGAGGAAGTGAATGCCCTTGGCGAAATTGATGTCCATGAACGGGTAGGTGACAATGTCCACCGGCGCGGAAAGAACGGCGCACATCTGGCTGAGCCACCGCACGATCCACACCACCATGTTGCGCACGTGGGCGAGGGGGCTCAAAAGGTCCAGCACCCGCTCCCCGGCTTCGAAGCACCGGTCGTTGCAGAAGGCGTCGCTCGCGTCGCAGCAGATGAACGACCCGACCCAGCCCACCAGGGACATCGCGGACGCCCTGCACGCCAGCGAAAACGAGGCTATCGCCTGAATCACGGGGTCCAGGTCGTGCATCACCGTCTGCGCGAGGACTTGAAACGGCATCTTCTTGATGATCCAGAATACCGCGTTGTACACGGGGCACAGCGCCTCGAAAATCCACGTCAGGATCTTGACAGGCCACACCACGAGGATCTGCAGGCTGGCCCCGAGGCCGCTGTTGTAGGTCTGCCCGAGCTCAAACAGCACGTCCGTGGCGTACTGGAACATAACGTACAGGAAGCACGACAGGACGAACAGCACGACGCTGGTCACCATCCACTGCATCAAAACGCCCACCACCTGGGTAATAATGGTGACCACAGACGAAAAGAACCCAACCACGCTGCCGGCGGCGCCTGCCGTGACTTGCACGGACGCAAGGCCTTTGGTGTGCTCGGATTCGCCCGTCCGCGCAATGAGGTACAGCATGGTGAAGCAGACGGCGTTGACAAATCGCTCCAGGATCAGAGCTACAGATATGACAAGCGCGAAGAGAAGCAAGTTCATACTGAAAGCAGCGCAAAGCATATATATGCAATATGAGGGAAACATCCCATGCAAGTGCCGCTATTCATTTTTCTGTGCTTGCTACAGTGCGGACATGCCACGCAGCGTGTGGTGGTCACGTTCGACTCGTGGGACCAGGCTGCGATGCCATATGAAATTTACAATGCCACGGTGGTGAAGCAGTACGGCAGGCGCATGGTGCTGGACTTGGGGAGGGAGGCGGCGCTGCCGGAGGCTTGGCTGGGACAGATGTTCGGTGTAAATGTTGTCGTGGAATTAGACGCTGTGGTCACGGTAAACTGGTTTGACGAAGAAGACGACTTGGAAGACGAAACTACAGAAGAGGAGATGACAACAGAGGAGCCGCAGACTACAGAGCCGCCGCAAACTACGCCACAGGTTGCAGCACAGCAGTTAAGTGTATCGTCGGGTTCAGGCGTTCCGTGGAACCTCGCAGACTCCGAGCCTTACAGCATTCACGTCGAGGGAACGTGGAAAGTTACTAACAGCACGCCGGACGTGGTTGTCGCGGTGCTGGACACGGGCTTGGCAGCTGCTGCCAGAGGGGCATTCATGAACGTGGCAAGCGGGTACGACTTTATCTCGGATGCTTCCATTTCTCTCGACGGCAACGGCCGCGACGCGGACTCCACGGATCCAGGCGATAACGGACCCGATTGCGTCAACCCAAGCTGGCACGGGACAAAGGTGGCGTCGATTTTGGCCGCAGATCACTCGAATGCATTCGGGGTGCTGGGGGTCGCGCAGAATGCCACGGTGCTTCCCATCAGGGTGCTGGGGCAGTGCAGCTCGGGCTACGCCAACGACATTACAGACGCCATCGTCTGGGCGGCGGGCGGGACCATCAACGGCGTGCAGAAAACCCCCAATCCAGCCAAGATCATCAGCATGTCATTTGCGGGGAGCGGGCCGTGCCCTTCGTATTTGCAGTCGGCGGTAAATCAGGCCGTGGGGCTGGGGGCCTTCCTGGTTGCGGCAGCAGGAAATGAGGGATTGGAGTCCATCAATGACACGTTTCCGGCAAATTGCGTGAATGTCATGTCCGTTGGTGCAAGCACAAGATCTGGAACATTGGCATTGTACAGCAACAAAAAATCAGACATCGCAGCGCCTGGTGGCGACAGCACAGACCCAATTCACGTTTTGTCGGTTCGCAATGGGACCCTTTCAGACTCGTACACTGTGGGGACCAGCATGGCAGTGCCGCACGTAGCTGGAGTGGCTGCACTCCGCGCTAAGTCAACCGATGACATGATCAGCATTCTTACCAGGGACGCAAACGTGTTGAACGATTCAAGCGCTTTGGTTCGCGCAGCTGCATTCACGTGTTCTCTGGGGTTTTATGATTCGACATTAAGTTGCAATCCTTATGAGTTTACATATGCAGGCTATAGATACAGATTTGACCAAATATACAACGGATTACCAGCATACATGACTTTGTCGACGCCTGACCTTCCTCAGTTTATCTGGTACAGAACCTCGTTAAACCATTATTACAATGCGTATTGCTATGGATGTAGCACAAATCTAATTACATGCGGCTCCCCAGAAGTTGCAACAGGTGTAGCATGTTTAGCATATGTAGTTTCAAACGCTCTTTATGGGGTTCCAGCTCAGCCTGGGTATTATGTTGGTACTGTGAACGCACTTTCGCCTACAGCATGCCCTTCGGGAAAGTATTCGTCTGGTTCTGGTGCTTCACAATGTACAAATTGCAATGGTGGATCATGGTCCAACTCGGCATACAGTGTCTGTACACAATGTGCGCCTGGCACAGCATCTTCATCGACTGGTGCACCAAGTTGCAATAATTGTGTTGGTGGAAGGTACACATCTGGATATGGTTTCACTTCATGCATTCAATGTGCGGCTGGTACATATATCTCATTGACAGGGTCCATGTATCCAATGCAGTTTCGATACAACTTTTGGGCGGGAAACGGTTTTTTTGTCTATGTGGGTATGAATGATGGATATCCACTGTATCTTTGTAATGACATATACCTTTATCACATGACTGAACATTATACGTACGGATATGTACCATATTGGACACTTGCACGAGATGTCAGTTGGCCGTATGAATGGGGATGGCATGGACCATCGCCAGCGACAATGGATGGATTGCTAGCTGCTGTTACTGAGGTTAATTATTGTCGCCAGTGTGATGCAGGTGGATACAGTCCAACTGCTGGATCGTCTACATGTCAGGCATGCTCTCCAGGGACATATTCAGGAGCACTTGCAAGTACGTGCACGGTTTGCGCTGCTGGAACATACTCAGCGACGGTTTGGACGCCTTGCACAGTCTGTCCTGCCGGAAAATATGCTTCCGCCGCTAGATCGACGGCTTGCACAAGCTGTGCTTTGGGAAAATATGCCTCTGGAAGTGGGCTCACGACATGTACTGACTGCCTTTCCGGCAGCTATGCATCTTCAGTGCAGTCCACAACATGCTCTTCGTGCACGGTTTGCGACGGATTATCAACATTCCAGTACAGCCCGTGCAACGCCACTGGAAATACAGTGTGCTGCAACAACGTCGTGGACGTCGGCTACTATGCAGACTCGTGCACTAGCACAAGGGCCTGTCCTCGCGATCTTGTATTTGGGGTCTACACCTACAGCAGCACTGCAAAGCTCAACCGATGCGTTGACTTCACGTGCAACTCTGGGTATTTTGCACGGCCTGTGGACCTCAATGAGACTGTTGCGGCGTGTCAGTCGACGTCGACATTCGTTCTTAGCAGCTCGTGTGGACCCCGCATGGCAACGCTGTGCCTTACCGCCAGAACATGCCCATCATCGACGTATCTAATGACGATTGCCGCCCCAAGCACATACATCATGGACCCATCCACAAACGACCGCCAGTGCACCCCATGCTCGACATGCATCCCCGGGACTGTGCAGATCTCGGCGTGCACGCCCACAGCGCAAACCATCTGCGCCAAGTGTCCGACGTCGGGTCTTGCAGTGTCCTTCGAGTGGAAGGGGCAGTGTTACGCGTACAGCACGACGGCCAGCACCACTCGACCGTCCCTAACATCGACGCCCATGGGATACATGCCATACACCCTGACGTACTCGTCCTCCTTGCTCGGCGCAATCACAAGCAACGCAGTCCAGTTCCCTGTGTTGGCCATTACCGACTTTCTGCCAGATAACGGGGTCGTCACAGGCTCACTGAGCTGGACCTTCGGTGCGCAGCTGAATACATTCGTCGCGTGCCCCACCCCGCCGCTCGGCAGGCAATTCAAGCCATGGACTGTGTTCAAGCCAAAAGTATCATACACTTGCGCTTCAATCGCCGACTGCGCCAACGTGACTGCCTCGTGCCCGCTGTCTGAAAGCACCGAATGCACGGGATGGCTCACAGCACTGAATCAGGGGTGGTACACGGCCGCAACTGGCGAGTGCGCGAGCTGCCCAACGTCGTCTGCCAACAGCGAGTGCGACTGGTTCGAGTACAAGATGATGGACGACTGCAGGTCCGACCGCCTGCCCGGGTGCTTCCCCTGCAAGGGCACTCCGCCCAACAATGCCACGTGGACCCGCTCTGCGTCGCCGCACTACTTCCTGTCCACGGCCGCCACGACCTGTGAGTGGGACTGCAACAAGGGCTTCTACAAGCAGGGCCAGGCGTGCATCCCATGCTCCAAGCCGCTGTACAGCGAGTTCAAGGAAGGGCCGTCGGGCGACTACCAGGACCTCAGCGCGCAAACATGCCTCCGGCCTGACAATTGCAGGTTTTTCGGGGGCACGGCCGCGCAAAAGTGCAAGTGGGTCTGCGTGGGGGGCTACTACAAGGAAACCCCCAGCGAGGGCATGGGCGGCTCCACAGAGCCATACTGCGTGAAGTGCCCCGACGTCGTGTGCAGCCCTGGATACACCAAGATCACGCTGAGCACCACCTGCTACGGCTGCGTCACGTGCCCGAACATGGTCGGCAACGCCACCTACGGCGAGTTATGCGTCTTCACGTGCAACGCCGGCTTCTTTCGCGCCACCGTGGGCGGCAGCACCGTCTGCCAGCCTTGCTCGGTGCGCACATGCAGCGCGGGAATGTACTCGGGCGGGTGCGGCGGGGTTTACGACAGCAGCTGCCAGACCTGCTCTCGGTGCACCGCGGGCCAGGCGGAGGTCTCCCCTTGCAGCGCGACGGCGGACACCAAGTGCGTGACCTGCTCGGCGCCGCTGATTCTGAACAGCAG
>Ga0172373_10001312_pt1 | contig 40427 bp, 30 predicted proteins | sample Lak10m_2_FD_114546 | JGI IMG/M metagenome (GOLD analysis project Ga0172373, IMG submission 114546) | Freshwater microbial communities from Kabuno Bay, South-Kivu, Congo - kab_092012_10m | ecosystem: Environmental > Aquatic > Freshwater > Lake | place: Democratic Republic of the Congo... | reverse complement strand
CGAGGGCATCAGGCTCAGGACCATCGGCACGAGGAACAGCGTGATGACCGTGCTGACGAGCAGACCGCCCGTGATCACGGCACCCAGGCCCTGGTACAGCTCGGCGCCAGCCCCGCCGCCGATGGCCAGCGGCAGCATGCCCGCCACGGTCGTGATCACGGTCATCAGGATCGGCCGCAGACGCGAGCGCGCGGCCAGCTCCAGGGCCTTCGCGGCATCCAGTCCTTCCGCGAGGAAGTTGTTGCGCTGGTGGACGATCAGGATCGCGTTGTTGACCACGATGCCCGCCAGAATGATGAAGCCGAGCATCGCGATGACGTCGAAGTTCGCCTGCCCGCCCGAGAGTGAGTGGGCGAGCGCGATGCCGATCAGACCTCCCGCCACCGACAGCGGAATCGTCGCGAGGATGATCCAGGGCTGCACCCAGCTGGAGAAGAGCGTCACCAGCAGCAGGTAGACGATCAGCACCGAGAGCCAGAACCCGCCGCTGAGCGAGGCGAGCGTCTTGCCCAGTTCATCTCCTGCGCCGCCGATGGCGAGCGTGTAGGCCGGGCCGAGCTGCTGGGCGAAGCGCGGGAACAGCTCGCGCTGAATCGTCCCGATCACTTCTTCCAGCGGCGCCTCGGGTGCGATGTTGACCGTCAGCAGCACATTGCGCTCGCGCTCTAGGCGGCGGATCGTCACCGGGCCGCCCGCCGGCTCGACCCTCGCCACGCTGCCGAGCGCGATCACGCGACCGTCCGGCGCCACGAAGCGCAAGCGCTCCAGCTGGTCCAGCGTGTCGATCCCGGCGCTCGGCACGAGCAGATTGACATCGACCTCGCGGCCCCCGTCGACCAGCGCCGAGACGCGTCGGCCGGCGATCACGGTCTCGATCACGGTGGCGACCGTCTCGACATCAAGCCCCGCTTCCCTGGCTCGCTGCGGATCGACGACGACACGCGCCTCGGGTTTGCCGGTCACCAGCGAGGAGCGCACGAACTGAACGCCCTTGACCCCTTGCAGCGCGCCCTGCAATTCGCCGCTCGCACGGGCCAGAGTGTCGAAGTCCGGCCCGGAGAGCTCGACCTCGAACTGCTTGCCCGAGTCGTTGAACAGGCTCGCGCGCACGGGCACCACGAACTGGAAGCCCGCGAGCCCCATCGCCGGCCCGTACATCCGCTGGTGGAAGGCTGCCAGCGTCTTCGGATCGGAATGCTCGGGCTTGAGCACGACACCGCCTCCGTTGAAGAAGGGCCCGGTGACCGCGAACATGCTGCCCGTTTCGGGCTGAGCCAGCGCCCAGCGCTGCAGCGGCTCGAAGTTGTCGTGCACCACCTCCGGACGCGTGCCGGGAATCGGCGAAGCGAAGAAGAAGATCAGGTTCTGATTGCCGGCCGGCAGGTATTCGGCGGGCGGCACCAGCCGATAGGAAAGCACGCAGCCCGCGATCACCAGCAGGATCCAGCCCAGCTTGGCCTGAGCGCTCCCCGGTTCGCGGCGCGCAACCCAGGCGCAGAAGCGGGCGTACGCGCGCCCGAAGACGCCAGTCCCCGTGTCATCGTCGCTGTCGGCCGCGGGCGGAGCCGAGCTTGCGAAGAACAGGTTGACCAGCACGGGCACGACGCTGATCGACACGATCAGCGAGAGCGACACGGCAGCGCTGATCGCCAGCGCGAGTTCGACGAACAGCAGGCTCGCCTCGTCCTGCGCCAGCAGAATCGGCACAAAGACGGCGACCGTGGTCAGCGTCGAGGCCAGAACTCCGCCCCAAACCTCGCTCGTGCCATCGATCGAGGCCTGCACCGCGCTCTTGCCGCGCTGCATGTGCCGGTAGATGTTCTCCAGCACCACGATCGCATTGTCGACCACCATGCCGGAGGCGAAGGCCAACCCCGCGATGCTGATCACGTTGAGCGTGCGGTCGAAGGCGTACAGCACCAGAAACACCGACACCAGCGAGATCGGGATCGAGAGCGCGATCACGAGCACGCTCTTGAGGCTCCGCAGGAACACGAGCAGCACCGCGATCGCGAGCAGCGAACCGACGATCAGGTTCCCGTTGGCAAAGGACAGAGCATCCTCGATGTAGCGCGTCTCCTTGTAGACCGGCTCCAGGCGGAGGTCGATGCCGCGGCTTTGCATCGAGCCATTGACTTCCTCCATGGCCGCTTCGACACCCCGAGTCAGTTCGACGACGTTCGCCCCGGTCTTGCGCTGCACGCCGATGGCCACGCCCGGCACGCCGTCGATGTCGACGAACCCGTCGAGCTCCCGGTAGGAGTCGACACACTGCGCGACGTCTCCGATCGTCACCCGTCCACCCTCGCTCTCGCGCAGGACGATGCGCGCGAGCTCCTCGGCATTCCCCGCGCGCGAGACCGTGCGCACGGAGATCTGCTTGCCCCCCGTCTCCAGCGTCCCCGCCCGTCGGTTCTCGTTGCCGCCGCGCACCGCGGCCAGCGCCTGCGGGATCGAGATCCCGTGCTGCACGAGGCGCTCGGGATCGAGCCGGATCTGGATCTCTCGCTCGGAACCGCCGACCACGAACAGGCCGGAGACGCCTGCCACCCGCTCGATGCGCGAGCGCACGGACTCCTCGACGATGCGGCGGGCACGGTTGGCGTCGTAGTGCGTGCGCACCGCGAGCCACATCACCGCGTTTTCCTCCTCGCGTCCTCCGATCTGGAGCGCCGGCTCGTCGGCTTCCTGCGGCAGGGAGGGCACGCGCGAAAGCTGGTTGACGACGTCGATCGCCGCCAGCTGCGTGTCGGTGCCGAACGCGAACTCCAGCGTGATCGTCGAGAGCCCCTCGGTGCTCTCGCTGGTCATTTCGATCACGCCCTGCACGCGCTGGAGCACTTCCTCGAGCTCGCGGGTGACCGCTTCCTCGACTTCGCCCGCGCTGGCCCCGCGGTACGAGGTGGTGATGGTGATGATCGGCTTGTCGACGGTCGGCTTGAGCTGAACCGGAATCCGCTGCAGGGAGAGCCAGCTGAACAGGCCGAGCAGCAGCACGGCGACGGCGACCATGTACGGCCGCCGAATGATGCCCGCGATCAGGTTCACGGCTGCCTGGCCTCGGCGCGCGGCATCAGCGGAGCCTTGGGAAAGGCCATCTCGACGCCGACGACGACCACTTGCATTCCGGCCTCGAGCTCTGCCCCGAGCGGTTCCACGGCGCTCTTTTCCCCCATCGCCCCGAGCAGCTTCACGGGCACGAAGCGCGCCGCGAACGGCGCGGCACCCTGTTCCGGCGAGGCTTCGGCGACGACGACGATCTGACCCTGATCCGTGCGGCGCACGGCGTCGCTTGGCACGAGCAGCACGCCTGTCAGCGGCCTCCACGCGAATTCGACCTCGACGGCAGCGCCCGGGGTCAGGCGCGCGTCGGCGTCCGCGGGCAGGTTCACCCAGGCGCGGGCGTTGCGCGTGGCGCCATCGAGGCTGCTCGCCAGCCGATCGAGCCGCGCGCTCACGCGGGCACCGCTGCGCTCCTCGCTGACGAGCGCGACGCCGCCTTCCTCCAGCTGCAGGCTGAGACTGCGCGGCAAATCGACAACCACTTCGCGCTGGGCGACGCCGACGAGCTCGAAGATCGGCTCCGAAGCGCTGACGGAATCACCAGCCGAGCGCCAGCGGCGCACGAGCTGGCCCGCGAAGGGTGCGCGCAGCTGGCAGCGCTCGAGTTCCAGTTCGGCTGTCTGCAGCGTCGACTGCGCGTTCGCGAGCAGCGCGGCGACGATGGCCAGATCCTCAAGGCGCGTCCCGGCGCGCGCTTCGCGCGCACGCTGTTCGGACGCTTCCAGACGCGCCTGTGCCACGCGCAGTTCCGCGTTGCGCCGATCGCGTTCGGCCGCGGAAGCGACCCCGCCCTCCAGCAGGCTCTCGGCGCGCTCCGCCTCCAGCCGGGCCTTGTCGAGTTCCGCGCGCAACGCCACGGTTTCGGCTTCCAGGCGTGCCTTTTCCTCCTCACGCACACCCGCCTGAGCCTTGGAGAGCTCGCTTTTCGCCAGCTCCAGCCGCGCTCGGGCGCTCTCCACGGCCAGTTGGGCTTCGCGCGGATCGAGTTCGGCGAGACACACGCCCGCGGCGACTTGCTCGCCCTCCTGATGGTGCAAGGCCTGGACGCGACCGGCGCGCTCAAACGCGAGCCGAGCCTGCTGCAAGGCGCGCACTTCGCCCGCAACGCGGCTCTTCGGCGCGAGATCCCCGACCTCGACGGCGCCGAGGCTCACGGCCAGCATGAAGGGCGGACGTCCGGCGCCCTGCGCCGGAGGAGCGCCGCCGTCGCGCAGGCTCCAGACGCTGACGCCCGCGGCAACCAGACCCAGGAGCAGAACCAGCGATCCCACCTGCAACTTCATGAATACTCCACGGGATCACGCAGACCCGCCTGTTCAAAACCCTTGAGGCGCAGCCTGCACGCATCGCAGCGACCGCAGGCAAGCCTCCCGTCCGGATCATAGCAGGTGTGCGTCAGGCCCAGATCGACGCCGAGCTCGCGCGCGCGCAGCACGATGCCGCGCTTGTCGAGCGCCACCAGCGGCGCGGCGATCGAGAAGTGCACGCCGCGCTCGGCTCCCGCCGCGGTGGCTTTCTCCGCCACGCGCTCGAAGGCGTCGAGGAACTCCTGACGGCAGTCGGGATAGCCCGAGTAGTCGATCGCGTTGACGCCCAGGTAGATCGTCTGCGCGTGGATCGTCTCGGCCAGCGCGAGCGCGAAGGACAGAAAGATCAGGTTGCGCGCCGGCACGTAGGTCACGGGGACGCTCGCGCCGATCGCTTCCTCGGAGCGATCCTTGGGTACGTCGATGGCACCCGTCAGCGCGCTGCCGCCGATGGCGCGCAGATCGAGCGTCACGATGCGATGGTCCCGCACGCGCAGATGCGCAGCCACGCGACGGGCGGCCTCCAGTTCGACGCTGTGGCGCTGGCCGTAGTCGAAGCTCAGCGCATGCACCTCGAAACCGGCGTGGAGCGCCTCCGCCGTCGACACGGCCGAGTCCATACCACCCGAAAGCAGACAGACCGCCCGCTTCATCCGAGCTTCCGCTTGGCGCGGCCCCAGGCCTGCATCAGCACATCCAGCGTCTGCTCCCGCATCGGTCCCGGCAGGTCCTGCTCCATCGCGCGGAAGCGCTTCTCGAAGCGGAACAGCGCCTCGCGGCACAGCCGCTCGGGATCCATCTTGAGATACTGCGCCAGGAAAGCGCCCGCGAGCAGCACATCGCCGAGTTCCGCCTCGACCGCTGCCCGCTGCTCGCCGCTCGCCGCGGCGCGTGCGTCGCGATCGAGCCCGCTCGCCGCGAGCGCCTCATCGAGCTCGCGCTGCTCCTCGCGCAGCTTCGCGACCGCTCCGGCGACGCTCTCCCAGGCGAAACCAGCGCTGACCGCCTTGGAAGAGACCCGCGCCGAGCGCTGCAGGGCCGGCAGCGCGACCGGAACGCCCGCCAGCGCGCTTGCGTCCTCCGCCTTGGCCTCGCGCTCGGCCTTCTTGATCGCTTCCCAGTTCTTCAGCACCGCATCCGGATCGCGTGCGTCGACATCGCCGAACACATGCGGATGGCGGCGCACGAGCTTGTCGCTGACGGCCTGCGCCACGCGCCCCAGATCGAAGCGCCGCTCGTCCTCGCCGATGCGCGCGATCAGCGCGATCACCATCAGCAGGTCGCCGCACTCCTCGACGATTTCGCCATCGCCCTTGCGCTCGATCGCCTCCTGCGCCTCGTGGCCTTCCTCGATCAGCGAGGGCGCCATGCTCAAGACCGTCTGCTGCTTGTCCCAGGGGCAACCCGGATCGCCGCGCAGCCGATCGACGATGCCCACGAGGCGCGCCAGCGCCAGCACGCGCGGATCGTTGGGATCTGCCGGGGTTTCGGAGGCATGCAGCGTGGGCGCGGTCTTCATGGAGCGCACAGGATGCGCGATTTCGCGCTAGGATGCCAAGCCTTCGTCCCGCATGCAGCTTTCCGATGCACCGCTGATCGCACTCGCCAGCGCGCGAGCGGGTTTGGGCAAGACCACGCTGACCTTGGCGCTGGGCTTGAGCCTGCGCGAGCGCGGCATCGCCGTCGGCTGGATCGATGCCGATCCGGACTGCCCGGATCTCAGCGAGATGCTCCGGCCTCATCCCGAGCTCCCGCTCTTTTCGCTCGCGCACTGGAGCCGGGATTCCGGATTGGAGCGCGTGCGTGGTGAGCTTTGGCAGCGGCGCCTCGCCGAGCGGATCGAGGCCGGCTTTGATTGGCCGGCGCTCGATCTGGTGCTGATCGATCTCGCGCCCGGCGCGCTGGATCGAATCGAAGCGGAACTGTTCGGCATCGACGCCTGCATCGAGCTCTGGCACGGCACACCCGTCCCGCTCGCCGGGACGGTGCCGCTCCTGCTCTCGGTTCCCCGGCTGCCCGCGCACCCGCTGTGGCGCGAGGCGAGCCGAGAGCTGGCGAGCCTCTATCCGGGCTGGTCGCCGGAAAAACCCCCGCGCGAGGCGGTGGAACGGCTTGCGGAGGAAGTTCTGGAGCGTCTGGAAAGCCCGGACTGGCGAAGTGGACCCTGATCCCTATCCTTGATCCCCCACTACCATGCCCGAGACCACCAAGGACGACCTGCTGCGCGCGCTGAGCGTGATCCAAGACCCTGACCTGGGACGCGACATCGTTTCTCTGGGTTTTGTCACCCAACACACGATCTGCGATGGCGCGATCAAGGTGACGATCAACCTCACGACGCCGGCCTGCCCGGTCAAGGACAAGCTGAAGGCGCAGGCCGAGCAGGTGCTCGCCGCGCTGCCGGGCGTGAAGACCGTGCAGGTCGAGATGACGGCGGTCGTCAAGGGCAACAGCGCGCCGCGCAACCTCGCCAAGGACATCCAGCACATCATTGCCGTCTCCAGCGGCAAGGGCGGCGTCGGCAAGAGCACCGTCGCGGTCAACCTGGCCTGCGCGCTCGCGCGCACAGGCGCGCGCGTCGGCCTGATGGACTGCGACATTTACGGGCCCGATGTGCCGATGATGATCGGCGCGATGGGCTCTCCGGACCAGCGCAACGGCAAGCTGATCCCGATGGAGCGCCACGGCGTGAAGTCGATGTCGATCGGTTATCTCGTCGACGAGGAAAAGCCGATCGTCTGGCGCGGCCCGATGGTCACCAAGCTGATCGAGCAGTTCCTCTCCGACGTCGAGTGGGGCCCGCTCGACTATCTGCTGGTCGACATGCCGCCGGGCACCGGCGATGCGCAGCTCTCGCTCGCGCAGCTCGTGCCGCTCTCCGGCGCGGTGCTGGTCACGACTCCGCAGGCCGTTTCGACCTTCGATGTCGGCAAGGCGATCGCGATGTTCAAGCAAGTTCAGGTGCCGCTGCTCGGCATCGTCGAGAATATGGCGGGCTATCCGATCGAGGGCCTCGTCGAAGGCGCCAAGGCGGGCACGAAGGTGCGCCTCTCGACCGGAGCGGTCGAGATCGAGACCACGACCGACCTCGAAGGCCGTTTTTCCGCCGTGATCGACGTTTTCGGCCGCGGAGGCGCCGAGCGCCTCGCCGCGCGCCACGCCATGCCGGTGCTCGGAAGCGTGCCGCTCAACCCGATCGTGCGCCTCGGTGGCGATGCGGGGGATCCGGTGGTGGTCTCGCGCCCCGAGTCGGTCGCAGCGGCGCGTTTCCGCGAGATCGCGGGACGCGTGGCCCAGCGCATCGCCATTTCCGCGCACAAGGCCCTGCCGGTCCTGCAGTAGAATCCCGCCTTGCATGGAGCAAGGCGCACTGCTGCTCACGGAAGGCCGTTACCACACCTCGGACGCCAAAACGGCGCACGGGCTCGTGCGCGGACCTTCGCGCTGGAAGATCCTCGGTATCGTGGATGAGCACAGTGCGGGTGCGGAGGCCGGCACGCTGCTCGATGGCAAGGAGCGCGGCATTCCGATCTTCGCCTCGCTCGAGGAAGCGCTTCAGCGGCTGCCGCAGCGCCCCGAGTGGTGTGTGGTCGGGGTCGCCACGCACGGGGGGCGCTTTCCGCCCTCGCTGCGCGCCAACCTGCGCGCCGCCGCGCGCGCGGGTCTGGGCATCGTCAACGGATTGCACGAACTCGCCGGCGATGACCCGGAGATCCTGGCCCATGCGCCCGCGATCCACGACGTGCGCAAGCCGCGGCCGGTGCGCGAGCTCGCCTTCTGGCACGGCGAGGCGCACAAGCTCGCCATCCCCCGCGTCGCGGTGATCGGCACCGACTGCGCGCTCGGCAAGCGCACCACGACGCAGCTGCTCGTCGCCGAATGCCGACGGCGCGGCATCCCGGCCGAGATGATCTACACCGGCCAGACGGGCTGGATGCAGGGCGGGCGCTACGGCTTCGTGCTCGATTCCACGCCCAACGACTTCGTGCCCGGCGAGCTCGAGCGCGCCGTCGTGCACTGCGCGCGCGAAGCCGAGCCGCGCGTGATCTTCCTCGAGGGCCAGTCGGCGCTGCGCAATCCTTCCGGACCCTGCGGCGCGGAGCTGATCGTCTCGGTCGGCGCGCGACAGGTCGTGCTGCAGCATGCGCCCGGTCGCAAGCACTACGACGGCGCGGAGGAGCTTGGCATCGCGATCCCCGCGGTGCCGGAGGAGATCGAGCTCCTGCGCTTCTACCGCACGGAAGTCGCGGCGGTGACGATCAACACCGAGGGGCTCTCCCTCAGTGCCGCGCAGGATTTCGCGCGCGCGCTCGAGCGCGAGATCGGCCGTCCCGTGGTGCTCCCGCTAACCGAAGGCGTCGGCCGCGTCGTCGACGCGCTCAGGCTCTGAGGCGATGGAACCGCGCTTCGAGCTGTGGTGCGTGAAGGTTCCGCTGCGGCGACCCTACACCATCGCCTACGAAACCTGCTCGGAGGTCGAGATGGCTTTTGTGCGCTTCACCCGCGGCAAGTACGCCGGTTACGGCTGCGCCTCGCCGCTGCCGGAAGTCACGGGAGAGAGCTTCGCCGACTGCAAGGCCGCCCTCGAAGCGGCCCGCATCGATGCGCAGGCGGCGCAGTTGCTGCTCGAGCGCGCACCGGCGGCGCGCGCCGCGCTCGACATGGCGCGCCATGATCTCGACGCCAAGCTGGCGGGCAAGCCGCTCGTCGAGCTCTACGGCCGCGCGCACGAACAGCTGCTGACCTCGATCACGATCGGGATCAAGGAAACGCTGGCCGAGATGCTCGACGAAGCCGATGAATACCTCGGGCGCGGCTTCCCGCTGCTCAAGATCAAGATCGGATCACACATCGAGCAGGACCTCGAGCGTCTCGCGAAGCTGCGCGAGCACTGCGGCGCCGGCGTGCGCCTGTGCGTCGACGCCAACGAGGGCTACGCAAACGCCGATCTCCCGGCGCTCCTTGCCGCGGCGCGGCGACTGGGCATCGAGTTCATCGAGCAGCCGCTGCCGCGCGCACAGCTGCGAACCGAATCGCTCACCGCAACGGATACTCGGCCCCCCAGCGGTCCCCCCCCTGCACCGCATTCGCAGTCCAACACCGGATCGCGCAATCAACCGCGCGCAAAGTCCCGCACGCGGCATTCGACCTCCGCCGTACCCATCGCGCTCGACGAGGGTCTGCTGTCACCCGCCGATGCGCGTCAGCTGGCCGATGCGCATGCCTGCGACATCTTCAACATCAAGCTGATGAAGTGCGGCGGCATCACGGCCGCGCTCGACATCGCCCGCATCGCCGCTCCGCACGACATCGGCCTGATGTGGGGCTGCTCGGATGAGAGCGTGATCAGCATCGCCGCCGCACTGCACGCAGCCTACGCCTGCCCCGCGACGCGCGTGCTCGATCTCGACGGGCATCTCGATCTGGCGCGCGATCCTGCCCGCGGCGGCTTCACCATCCACAACGGCATCATGCAGCCCAACGGCCAACCGGGCCTGGGCATCGATTGGGAAGGCTTCTAGACATGTCCGCCATCGACCGCAGAGCTTTCCTTGCGTTCGCCTCCAGCTCGCTGGCGGCTTGTGCGCTGCCCGGAAATGCAACACGCACGGCGCGCACCCAGCGCGTGCGTGATTTCGATCTTCTGATCCACGGCGCGCGGGTCTTCGACGGCACGGGAGCGCCGGGACAGTCGCTCGATCTGGCGCTCCGCGGCGAGCGCATCGCAGCCATCACCCCCGCAGGCCGCATCGAGCCCGACCGCGCCCGCCGCCACCTCGATGCTTCCGGCCTGTGCCTCGCTCCCGGTTTCATCGACATCCACACGCACTCCGATAGCGACATCTTCGAATACCCAGGCGACGAGAGCCGCATCTACCAAGGCATCACGACCGAAGTGACCGGCAACTGCGGCGGCTCCGCCGCGCCGCATGCCGAATGGAAGGATGTTGCTGGCTACTTCCGCGCGCTGGAAGAGCGCATGGTCGCGACCAACCAGATCCTGCTCGTTGGCCACGGCACGCTGCGCCGCGTCGTGGCGGGGCTGGAGAATCGCCCGTTGACGGCCGCGGAGCTCACCAGACTGGAAGTCATCCTCGATGCCGCGCTGGCGGAAGGCGCTGCGGGGCTTTCCTCGGGTCTGGAATACACTCCGGGACGCTACAGCTCCACCGAGGAGTTGATCGCGCTGGCGCGTGTGGTTCGGCGTCGCAAAGGCTTCTACGCTTCGCACGTGCGCAACGAGGAGGCGGGCCTGCTCGAATCGATCGATGAGGCGCTGCGCATCGGAACCGAGAGCGGCGTGCGGGTGCAGATCAGCCATCTCAAGGCTGCGGGCAAGCCCAACTGGCCCAAACAGGCGTCCGCCATCCACGCCATCGAGCGCGCCCGCGGACAGGGCCTCGATGTGCTGTTCGATGTCTATCCCTACACGGCCTATTCGACCGGGCTATCGATCTTCCTCTCCGACGAGGTGCGCGAAGGCGGCTCGAGCGCCATGCTCGCGCGCTTCGCTGATCCCGCACAGCGCGCAAGGATCCGAGCCGAGCTCGAACCGCGCATCGCCAGCGATCCAGGGGCCTACGAACTGATCGTCATCGCTTCGACTTCCGCACCAGACAAATCGATCGTCGGCCGCGATCTGGCAGGCATCGCGCACGCTCGCGGTGTCGACGGTTCGGAAGCTCTGCTGCAACTGCTCACGGAGGCGAAGGGCGAGGTCAGCTTCGTGGGTCACGCCATGGATGAATCCAACGTGGTACAGGCGCTGTGCCATCCGCTGGCTTTCGTTTCCTCGGACGGCTACGCCATGGCTCCGCGCGGTAAGGCACTCGAAAAACGTCCCCACCCGCGCAGCTACGGTGCCTTTGTGCGCGTACTCGATCGCTACGTGCGCCAGCAGGGCGTGCTGACGCTCGCGAGTGCGATCCACAAGATGACGGGCATGCCAGCACGGCAGTTGCGGCTTTCTGACCGCGGCCGCATCGCCGCCGGCTGCATCGCCGATCTCGTGATCTTCGACGCCGCGACCGTTCGAGAAGAGGCCACCTTCGAAGATCCCCACCGCCTCGCCTCCGGCTTTGCGCACGTGTTCGTCAACGGAGTGGCGGTGCTCCGAGATGGCATCGCAACCGGAGCCCGCCCTGGTATACGGTGCCAGGCACAATACACAGATTGATTCCGGCCCCTCGCTCCCTCCTCTTCCCCAGCGTTCTCTCTCCAAGACCTCCCCCCCCCCCAGCCGTCTCCGGAAACCCCTCGCACTCGACCTCGCACTCGACCTCGCACTGTCCTCGCTGCCACCTCACTCGTTCCCACGGCAAGGATGCTCTCTTGGTAGGTCGGAACGGTGCAGCCCGTCGCGCTCCACGGCACAACATGATGCCTCGCAGCGTCGATGTGGACGCGCGGAGCACAGAGTCGCCACGCCGGGGTGGAATCTAAGTGTGAATTGTGCCTGACACCGTATCCCCGCTACTTGCCCGACTGCGCTTCCGCCAGCAGCTTCTCCAGCCACTCGTCGATGGCCTTTTCATTAGAGCCCATCGACTTGTACCGGATCACGCCCTTGGCATCGAGGATGTAGATCGTCGGCCAGCCGCGTACATTCCATCGGCTTGGGATCGGACCACGCGTTCCTTGCGGTCCGGACCAGAAGGAGCGCCAGGAGATGTTCTCTTTCTCGCGCACCCTCTTGAGGGCCTCGAGATTCTCGTCGCTGTTGACGCCGATGATGGCGAAGGGCTGGTTCTTGTATTTTTCCACGAGCGACCGCTCGTGCGGGTACATGGCCCGGCAAGGGCCTCACCAGTTGCCCCAGAAATCGAGCAGGACCACCTTCCCGCGGTAGTCGCTCAGCTTGAAAGCGACACCGTCGAGATCCGGTCCTTCGATTTCCGGTGCGGGCATTCCGACCGCAAGGTTGCGCAGTTCGAAGAGCTCGCCTGCGGCGGTCTTGGCGGCTTCCGACTTGGGATCCGCCTCACGCTCGATCGTTTGGTAGAGCGCGATGACTTCCTTGCGGGCCGCTTCCACATCGAGCTTGCCGATCGCCTCAAGCCGCTCCTTGCCGAGCCAGCCCTCGTACTGAGCGCGCTCTTCCTCAGGAGCACCTTTGAGCCGCTCCGCAGTCTGGATGTCCTCATTCAGCTTGCCTGCCAGCGTGACCTGCGCCGCGGCGCGCACGGACTTGTGCGGCGTCTGCGCGATCACCTGGCGCACGAAGCCCTCGGACAGCGGCGAGAACTGCGTCAGCAGGCTCTCGAGCTTCTCCGACTGCATGTGCTTCGCGGCAAGTATCACCTCGCAGTTTTCACTGTCGTTGGTGCGGTTGTTGAGCATCCACGCAATCACGGTCAACGCCGCATCATCGCCGTCATTCTCCGCCAAGAGTTGCTTGGCTTCGGCCGTGAGCTCTTCCATCGGGATGGCAGGCAGGTCCTTCTGGATCGCCTCCCAGTCCGCGGGCGTCATGCTGTCGGTGTCCTTGCCTTCCAGCCGCTTGTGGAACTCGGCGTTGTAGGCCTCCTGCGCTGCCATGGAGCGGCTCTGGATCGACTCCGCACGCTCCGCGCGCGTGGCATTCTGCGCGACCGCCTGAGCCGGTTGGGCGGCAGGATTCGCGTCGCGAATCAAAGGGACAGCCGGAATGGCGGGACTCGCCGGCACAAGGGGCACGGTCGGGGAGGCTGCGACCTCAGCGGCCTTGTGGGGCTCGCTCGATCGACACGCCATTGCAGTCAGAAGCAGCGTGAGTAGCCAAGGAGAGCGGATGGGACGCATTGGAAAACTATACGGTGCCAGGCACAATTCACACTTGGATTCCATGCCCGCGCCTCGATCCGCCGGCACGGAGCTTCAGCCGCGTCTGAGCCAACGCTGGACCATCCGTTCCCCCGGCGCGTATCCCGCGGCCCGTTGCCTCGACCCCCATCCTTCGGCCCGCTGCCTTCGCCGACTGTGCTTCCGTTCACGCCTCTCACGCTGTGGCAGGGAGCTTTCAGTGCACCTGTCAGAGGTGAGCCCATCCGATAGCTGGATGGCATGGGAGGACATCAACGGGTCCGTCGAGGGATGAGGGCTTGCGCCGTCGATCGCGAATCCGGGCAGTGCGGTGGACAGCCGTCGACGGCCGGACACGCGCGCTGAATCGAGTGTCTCGGGCAAGGAGACGGGTCGGAATCTATGTGTGAATTGTGCCTGGCACCGTATTTCCGTATTTCGCGCGCTGAATCGAGTGTCTCGGGCAAGGAGACGGGTCGGAATCTATGTGTGAATTGTGCCTGGCACCGTATTACTTCTTAGCCTTGCTTGCCTTGGCGGCCGACTTGGAACTCGTCTTGGAGCCCGACTTGGCCCCGCCGCGCTTCTTCTTGACCGGTTCCTTCTCGCGGCGCTCGGCCAGCAGCTTCGCCGCGGCCTCCAGCGTGAACTCCTCGACCTTGGCCTCCTTGGGCAGCGAGGCGTTGGTTGTTCCATCCGTGCAATAGGGACCGTACTTGCCGTCCTTGATCACGACCGGCGTGCCCGAGGCGGGATCGACGCCGAGTTCGCGCAGCGGCGCCGCGCTGGCTCCGCGTCCACGGCGGAAGCCCTTGGGTTGAGCGTAGATCGCACGCGCCTCTTCCAGAGTGATGCCGAAGAGTTGGTCCTCGGTCTTGAGGTTGCGGTAGTCGGGTTTTTCGGCCCCGGGTACCTGCTTCATCAGATAGGGCCCGAAGCGTCCGAGGTTGGCGCGGATCGCGACTCCGTCGACATCCTGTCCCAGCTCGCGCGGCAGCGTCAGCAGCTGCAGCGCCTGCTCCAGGGTCAGCGTCTTGGGGCTCATCGATTTCAGCAGCGAAGCGCGCTTGGGCTTGGGCCCGGTCTTGTCTTCGGGATCCTCGCCCAGCTGCACATACGGTCCGAAGCGCCCCGTGCGCAGATAGACCGGCTCGCCCGAGGGCGCGTGTCCCATCGGCTCCTCGGCCTGACTCGCCGTCGCGATCAGCTCCATCGCGCGCTCCGGCGTGATCTCATCGACCGCGATCCCCTCCGGCAGGCTCGCTCGCAGCTCGCCGACCTCGAGATAGGGTCCGTAGCGGCCGTTGCGCAGCACGATCGATTGCCCATCCTTCTCGCCGATCGGAATCGAGCCGATGCTCTTGGGATCGAGCTTGTCGATGCGCTTGACGATGGTCACCAAGCCGGGCTGAGCACCACGGTAGAAGCGCTCCAGGAACTCGTTGCGCGGCAGTTCGCCGCGCGAGATCTCGTCGAGCCGCTCCTCCATTTCGGCCGTGAATCCGTAATCGATCAGCTTGGGCTCCAGACTCAGCATGCAGTTGACCACGGCGAAGGCCAGCGGAGTCGGCACCAGCGCAGGTCCGCGCTTGATCACGTACTCGCGGTCGATGATCGTGCCGATGATGCTGGCGTAGGTCGAAGGGCGGCCGATCTGCAGCTCCTCGAGCTTTTGGACCAGTCCCGCTTCCGTGAAGCGGGCCGGCGGTTTGGTGACATGCCCGCTCGCTTCGCTTTTCGCGACCTTGGCGACATCGCCGTTGGCGAGCGGCGGGAGCACGGCCTCTTCCTCTTCGCGCTTCTCGCCCGGTTCCGGATCGTCGCTGCCCTCGACATAGGCGCGCTGGTAGCCATCAAACAGCACCGTGCGACCGCGAGCGACCAGTTCGGCCTGGCCGCCCGTGCCCAGCGCCACGTCGAAAACTGCCGTGACGCTCTTCATGCGCGCATCGACCATCTGCGAAGCGACCGTGCGCTTCCAGATCAGCTCGTACAGCCGTGCCTCGTCCTCGCCGACCTCGCGCGCGACTTCTTCGGGCATCCGAAAGCTCTCGCCCGCCGGGCGGATGGCTTCGTGAGCTTCCTGCGCGTTGCGCGACTTGCTGCTGTACTCGCGCGGACTGCGCGGCAGATATTCATTGCCGTAGCGTCCGCTGACGAGCGAGCGTGCCGCACTGATGGCCTGCGCGGACAGCGAGACGCTGTCCGTACGCATGTAGGTGATGTAGCCGTTCTGGTACAGCGACTGCGCGGCGCTCATCGCGCGCTTGGCGCTCATCCCGAGCTTGCGGCCCGCCTCCTGCTGCAGCGTTGAGGTCGTGAAAGGCGGCTTGGGCCCCGAGCCGTACTCCTTGTGCTCGACCTTGCGTGCCCTGGCATGCGCACCCGCCAGCCCTTCGGCCAGACGGCGGGCCTGCGCCTCGTCGAAGACCTGCACCTGGCGGCCGGGAATCAGGCGGCCCTCCAGCCCAAAGTCGCGGCCCTGGGCGAGCTGCTTGCCGTCGACCGCGACCACCTGCGCAGGAAAGCGCACGCCCTCCCGATCGAGCAGCACCTTGGCGTCCCAGTAGCTCGCCGCGCGGAACGCCATGCGCTCGCGCTCGCGTTCGACCACAAGGCGGGTGGCGACGCTCTGGACTCGGCCAGCCGAGGTGCCCGGGCCGACCTTTTTCCACAGGACGGGGCTGACCTCATAGCCGTACAGCCGGTCGAGGATCCGGCGCGCCTCCTGCGCGTCGACCAGGCTGGCATCGATCTCGCGGCAGTTGTCGACCGCCTCCTGAATCGCGCTCTTGGTGATCTCGTGGAACACCATCCGCTTGACCGGGATCTTGGGCTGCAACAGCTCCAGCAGGTGCCAGCTGATCGCCTCCCCCTCCCGGTCTTCGTCCGTCGCCAGATAGAGCTCCGAGGCGTCCTTCAGCAGGGCTTTGAGCTCGCGGATCTTGCCCCGCTTCTCCTTGGCGACGACATAGACGGGCGCATAGCCCGCGTCGACATTGACCCCCAGCCGGGCCCAGGATTCCCCCTTGAGGGCCTCCGGCACCTCACTGGCCCCGTGCGGCAGGTCGCGGACATGGCCGATCGAGGCCTCAACCATCCAGTCCTTGCCTAGGAACTTCGAGATGGTCTTGGCCTTGGCGGGCGATTCGACGATGACCAGCGGCTTGGGCATGGGGTGGCGAGGGTGCGCCTAGACCCCTCGGCCTGTCAAGAGCCAAGTCAGTACGGTGTCAGGCACCCGATGCTCCATCGCGCCTCATGGCGGTGTCTGGTACCCGGTGCTCCATCGCTCCCCTGCCTACCACGGCTCTCTCCTCCCCCAACTGAGCCTCCCACCACGGCCCGCGTCCGTGCACATCCCCAAACGCACAGGACCGAGGCCACGCCCCGGTCCTGACGAACAACTCCGGCGATTCACCCGAAGCCATCAGGCATCGGGTACCTAGCACCGTACCCCCGAAACGCGACAAGAAGTTGTGGCGCTTGGAGGAGCCGGGCGGATAGCCAACCAATAGCCCGTGGTAGCGCCGTGTCGGACAGCAGACGACGGTCGAGGAGGCATAGGAGCCCAGCCCAGCCGTCTCGTGCCATTCCCGAAAGAGCGAGCGGTCGAGGTAGAGCAGGGTTTCGCGATCGAGGTGCAAGGCAGGATATGCGGTCGTCTGCATTGGGCGTGAAGCGCGTGAGTGAAGGCGGAAAGGGCCTACCAAAGAAAGCGGCCCGGACACTTGTCCGGGCCGGTCCTTCGTTCACTACCTACACGGGCGGCGCTTGCCGCTAGCCTTGCTCACTGGGTGAAAGTGATCGAAAGTGCGTTGGTGTAGTTGAAACCACTACCGCAAGGGCCTGCAGGATCCCGGTAGCGCACTTGGAAATGGAAAGTCGAACCCACGCTCCAGCCGGCGAAGGGCAGGAAGGGGTGCATCCACACGGCGCCGCCAGCGTTGTCCGCGAACTGAATGCCCAAGCGCAACCCGGAGCCGCCCACGCACACCAAGCCATCACCGAAGGGCAGTCCCAATCCCCCAGCGGCCTGAGTTGTGCCTTGGAAGAGCAGTGCCACCTTGCCAGCAGGTAGACCCGCCGCAATGAACTCCAGGTCATCGTTGGCAATACTGTCCGTGCCTTCCGCTTCCAGGCTCGCGCCCACCCCTGTCGAGTTGGTGCAACCTGCACCCGACCCAAAGTTGTTGGAACACGGACAGTTGTTGGCAGCGGAGCCGCAGTAGGGCGTTCCGACATCGGCATGCCCATGGAAGTCCGCCGTGAGACCCGAGAAGCTGTCGGTGTTGACGGCTTGCACTTGGTCGTCATAAGACACCACGGTTTCACTCCCTGTGTCGATATTGCCGTCGACCGTACTGTCCTCTGCCCGCAGCAAACGATCGTTTGAGCGATCGTCACCGACAAACAAGGCACCGTCCAAGGTTACCGCGATGTCTTGAACATTCGACCCTAGTTCGAGCATCCAGTACGTTGTGGCCTCGCTCGCCGGTTGGATGGCTCCGTTGCCATCGTGATCCTTAGCACGGAAGACGATGTTGTTGCCGTTGTCGAGCAAGTACCAGAACTCCTGGCTATCTTGGTCGATGGAGACGAAGTCAAAAGCGGTGGGGAAAGCCAAAGGCCGGAAGAACAGGCTCGATTCGCCGACGGCATCGATGCTGCCGGAGAAGTCGAGATCCTCTAGCTTGTACACACCGGACAACAGCCCCGTGCCGTTCTCCACGTAATACACCTTGCCGTCGACGCCTTGGCGCACACTGCTGGGGTACGAGTAAGCCAGCGCTTGACCAGGAGCCACCCGGTAGTACTCCAGTGCTTCACCCGCATCGTTGGCATCGCCATCCGCGTTGAGATCGGTAAGCAAGACGATGGCATCGTGACCCATGACAGTCTCATTGGCCATCGACACCCACACTTGACCGAGGTTGGTGACCGCGATGGAGGTGATGCGCTCCATCACAATGCCTGCCGCGTTGCCACCTGGAGTTCCGTCAAAGAACACCCAAGCCTCGTCGCCGGTTGGCGTGGGAGCGCCGGTGTCATAGGCGTCACCATCCTCGTTGTGATCGTCCAAGCAGAGAATGCGATCCAGGTCTGCATCCCCCACATACAGCACATCGTCCGGCGACTGCGTTAGACACACCGGATTGGGCAGGGCCAAGCTGCCCACTTGGCTGTCATACAAAACCACGGTTTCCCCGGGTTGATCAAAGAGCTTGTCTCCGTTGCTGTCTTCGAACTTGTAGATGCGGTCCAAGACCGGATCGGAGCTGAAGATGATGTCAGGATCGAGCGGCTTGTCGGCGAGTACCGGTGCAGCGAAACCTAGGCCGAGACCAAGAGACAGAAGACAGAGTTTGCGGTGGTGTGTGTGCATGGGAGCAAGAGTGAGAGGCCCACGCCGCCCACCGACGAATCCTCAACTGGATCGGTGGACGGCGTGAGCCAGGTTCTCCATCTGCTCATTCCCGTGCGGGTGCTTGGAGTTCCACCGAAGCTGCAGAATCCGGGTAGTTTTGTGCCAAGGCCACTCGAGCGCGAAACAAACGCGAGCGCACGGTGCCGATCGGCACTTGCAAGGCCGCCGCGATATCGCCGTACTCCATGCCGCGCTCCATCCGCAAGCGCAGCACCTCGCGCATCTCTACGGAAAGCGAAGCGATCGCGCGCTCGAGATGTTGCACGAGATCGCGTTGCTCCACCTCCAGCGCGGGATCACACCAGGGACAGGGTTCTTCGCGTTGCAAGCAAGCACGATCTTCATGCAAGCTGCGCCGCGCATTCGCACGGCGAATGTGGAGTGCCTTGTGTACCACGGTTCTCACGAGCCAACCTTGCGGATTCGGCGGCAGCTTTGGCTGTTGCCACAACAGCAGCAAAGCCTCCTGTACACAATCCATCGCCAAGTCATCACTGGCAAGCATGCCCCGCGCAACACTGCGCAAAGCGACGAACCAATCGGGGGACAAACGGTCCAGAAAGACCGCGCAATCAGAAGCCTGCATGACACACTCCTAGGTGCAACAACCACTACGAACTGACAAGCCCAAGCACTCGCTACTCAGCGAATGCAGATCCACCATGGCGGCGAGGAAGGACTGGCCGACCTCACACGCAGCAACACGGTTGCAGTTCAGGTGCTCGGTGGGGAATGCTTGGGCGCGTCCCGATAGATGCGGTGGCGCGCAAGCCGCGGCTGAACAGGAGCGGATTCTCGGCAAGCAGCTTGCGTGGCCCACAGCTCGGGCTTGGGCAGTGCAGGCACCCAAGCCGGCGGAGCGATTCCACCGAAGTACAAGCACGCTTCGTGCTCTTCCGCCGGAGCCTGAGGATCGTCCGGGATGGGTTCGGAGTTTGGATGCTGGCAATCGGGCTCGACCCGGTGCTCCAGCACCCCGTGCTCCAGCACCCCGTGCTCCGCGCAATACTCGTGGCTCGCGTGGGCCAAGTGCGCGACACGCAAGAGATCGGCGCCGACCAGGTCCCATAGTCCCAGAACCAGCGCCCCAATCTTCCCTAGCTGATGCCTGCGTGCCACTGCTGCCGATGATAGCAGCGCTCGAGTTCCGCACCAAACCGACTGCGCAGACCAGGTCGTGCGCTTTCCTCACGCGTCGATGAACCCTCCCCCCAAAGTCCGCGCAGCGCTGGCAACGGTCCCTCTCCGAATTTTTCTCTCGCGTTCTTGGACTCTTCGTTGGTTTGATTCTGTGGCACTTCGTGCGGCCGTACCGCGGCACCGGCATCTCCCCCAGCGAAGGGGTTAGCGAAGCACAGTTGATCAAGGCTCTGCAAAACTTGGCAGCTAGCCCGTAAGTACGGTGTCAGGTACCTGAAAGTACGGTGTCAGGTACCTGATGCTCCATCGCGCCTTATTGCGGTGTCTGGTACCCGGTGCTCCATCGCTCCCCTGCCTACCACGGTTCTCCTCCCCCAACTGAGCCTCCCACCACGGCCCGCGTCCATGCACATCCCCAAACGCGCAGGAGCGAGGCCACGCCCCGGTCCTGACGAACACCTCCGGTGATTCACCCGAGGCAATCAGGCATCAGGTACCCGGCACCGTACCCTGATGCTCAATCGCACTCTGGTCTCCAGAGGCTCTCCTCCCAGACTCGGCACTCCGGCCTCCCACCACGGCCCGCGTCCGTTCGCATCCCCAAACGCACAGGACCGAGGCCACGCCCCGGTCCTGCGGACCAGCTCCGGCGATTCACCCGAGGCACATAGGCATCAGGTACCTGACACCGTACCTGACACCGTTTTTCGGAGGACATGGAGCGCTTGCAAAGCGAATCGTCTGTGCAACCTCGAACATGCGTAACCATTGGATCCGGGGACATGGATGACACTTGGTGTGTGGTTTGGGTCGCTTCGCAGCTTGCAGCAGTGGCTTTGCGGCCTGGGGCAAGCGACGAGGGCCACGAGGCCGTCAAGCCGATCCATTCTCGTTTGGGGTGGCCCATCCTAGGAGCAACAGGGTCGAAGCAACTGGCTCGCATCTGGCTCACCTACCGATGCTCAGCCGCGCGGGTGTACCACGCCGAAGTGTGAGCAGCTCTTGCCCAGGCGTAGCACCCGCAACGCTCACCAAGATTCCTCCCTCAGGCAGGTTCCATGCTCGACGCTGACGGGGACCTAGCGTATCTCGAATCATGCAGGAGCCCGCAGCGGACCGGACTTCGAAGGCGATCACGCCTTGCGTGCCAACATGCTCCAGCTCAAGCGACGCGGGTTCTTCGGGTACAAGGATCACTTCCGTAGTAGTGCCCGCCTGAATCGGGAGCACTTCCTGTCTCGCCACTCGGCCATCGCCCCATTCGGCCCACACTTCCACCGAGATCGCGGGAATCCCACCCAAGGTGCAACTTGAGTCAGCGCCACGGTAGACCCATTGTTGATCCGTTTGCGGACTCGCCACACGAACGCAGGCAAGGATCGGTGTTGTGTCAACAGAATCCGCGCTGGAGCGAACGTGAAGTTGGCCGCGTTCCTCGAGAACCAACGTAACGCCTGTCGGCGAGCGGCCGTCACTCTCGCAGTTGAGCGAGCTGCTTCCCTGGGCGAACATCGCCTGCACTTGAAAGCTCCCCGCAGGAACCGGCCCGAACTCGAAACGGCCCTGCGGATCGCTGGCCACACTCCACGAATCTTGGCCGTCAGCTACGCGCAAGAACACTCTGGCAGCCGCGATCGATTCGCCCTGCGCGCTGAGAACTTGACCGTGGATTCGTGCATGAACGTCCCAGACGATGAGGCCCAGATCTGCTGTTTCTCCACCGCGCACCGTGACTCGGGTACCCACGGAACTCAGGTAGCTGCCCTTCCAAGGATCGTTGGAGCGCAAGCGCGGTGCGACAAAGTAGTCACCTGCGGGAAGTCCATCCAACCGAAACTCACCAGCGAGGTTGCTGCGCGTGTGCGCTTGGACGGGACCACTATTGGAAAGCAACATGTGAGGTGCGCTCGTTCGCGCAAGCACCGCCACCCAGTCTCTTTCCGAGACGGGCATATCCTTCCCCGCGACGCCTTGTCCGCAGACAGAACCAAACGGTGGAACGGTGATGCGAATGGCCTCCGAGGGGGTGCCGCGAGCTAAGGCGATCACGGATCTTGCTGCAAGTTGAGCGCTCGCGGTTTCGACCAGGATCTGCAGCGGGATCTCGCTCGGTACACCCCTCAAGAGAGCGTTGCCATGGGAGTCGGACTGTCCGCTCCATTCCTGGGGTTTCAAGCCACCCACGATGGCACGGGGCTCCCCCGTCAAAGGATCGGGTGTACTCCCGTTGGGTATGGAAACCCGAGTGAAGCCCGGCAGGCGCAGGTCCGAAAGCAGATCCCCCGCTTCCACCACACACCGCACGATGTGTCCAGGAACTGGATCTCCAGAAGGCGTTCGCAACTCGATCAGCAGCGTGGAGAGCGGCTCGATTTCAACAACTTGGGCAAGTTCCGCCGCGTCGTGCCCTGGTTCAGGCCACCAAAGGCGCGTGGTCCATTGGGCAGAGTCGGCGCGAAAATGCGCCATCGAGCGGTGCCCGAGGTAAACGCGCTCCACGGGTACTTGGATGAGTCCGTCTCGATCGGAACGAGCTCTACTGCTGATCTTTCCACTGCCGTCGACGATCTGCACATCAACCTCGGGAACAGGCCTGCTGCTTAGGTCCACGATCCGGCAGAAGTACTGGACCGTCTGAGGATCCTGCGGCGCAGGGGATGTCGGGAAAGTGGCCGCTGCTCGGTTCGATAGCTCCTGCGGAGATTCGACCGCTGCGGGCGCTGTTGGTGTCGATGCAGACAAACCGTCGGTTTTCGGTTGGGCGTGATCAGCTTCGTGGCGCTCCCCTGAGCAGGCCCAGCGTTGGAGCAGGACGCAAAGCCCGAGCAGCAGCGCAACAACCAACACTCGTCGTAAACGAACCTGACCTGCTCGCCAACTAGCAGTCACACGTTTGGTCCAAAGTTACCGTGGGCCAATAGGTGAGTTGCACGGTGTAGATGCCGCCAACGGGTCCACTCTGAATTTCACTGAGCGGCGCTCCCGAGGTAGATCTCGTCTGCAGGCAGTGATGCGCAGGAGAAGGGCACTCAGGGCAGGGGGGGACACCCGGCCAAGTGGCTAGCGCGTTTTCTCGAGCCTCCTGAAGCGTCGCCCCAGTCCCAGAGTGCGTGTCCGGAGTCATCTCGTAGGAAATCGTGCCTCCGGTGCAAGTCTGTTGGGGAACCTGCGCATCAACAAGAGATGTTCCAGCAATGCAAGCGAAGGGTGGAATCGCCAGTAGAGCGACGATCGGTCTTGTACTCATGATGTTCCTTGGTTCGATTCGTTTTCCGCACATCATTTTTGGACAGTAGTTTGAGGGTATCTTGCGGAGAGCTTGATGGCGAGTTTCTCGCGACGGGCTGCAGCGGGAGGGCGGGTCCCATGGCGATCGATCCGCCAGTTCTCGTTGTAGATCGCGATCTCGGCCGCGACGGCCTTGCGCACGGCTTCGGCGTCCTTGAAGGAGCTCACCCAGAGGAGTTGCTGATGGAGCGTCCGGAAGAAACGCTCCATGCAGCCGTTGATCTCCGGCGCCCGCACGAAGGCCGGTCTCGACTCGATGCCGCGAAAGCGCAGCTCCTTCTGGAAATCGTCGCACATGAATGGACTGCCGTGGTCGTGGCGCATGCGCAGGCCTGCCGCGACGGAGGTGCCGTAGCGTCCAAAGTGCTGCCGCACTCCTGAAAGACAGTCACCATCCCTTCCGTCTCCGTCCAGACGCCCGTCGCGTCGATGCCCCACATGACGTTCGGCATCTCGGGGGTGATCGATCCGTCGTGCAGGCGCGGACCCAGACCGCGCCGTGCGCGGCCAGGCGCAAGCAGACCCGCCATACGCATCAGCCGCAGCTTGCGTTTCTTCGACGTGGACACGCCCTTCTGACGCAGGCGAGCCCAGACCTTGCGGTGCCCTTCACCGACGAAGGGCGTCACGCGCAGTACGCCTCGGATGTGCTCCAAGAGTTCAGCGTCGCTGTGCTCGGTCTTCGGCCCAAGCTTGTGGCCCGGTCGCGGGATCGCACGGGCGCGAGACCGCGCCCAGTACACGCTCGAACGCGACCGTCCAAGCAAGCGCATCACGCGCAGCACGCCGAAGGTGCGGTTCACGGAGGCCGATCGTTCGGCGATCACGGCTTCGACCTCCGGTATGCCAAAGGGTCACGTTCCTCGTGCTTGCGCAGCAGCGCCTTCAAGCACTCGTTGTCGATCGTCAGCTCCCCGATCAGCGCCTTCAGGTCGCGCGTTGGGTCCTCGGGCTCGGCTGCCGCGTTTGTCTTCAGCCCCGCTTGGCCGGCGGACAGACAATCGTCGCGCCACGTCGGGAGCGTCGCCGCGGTCACGCCGAGCTCGCGCGAGAGCGCGTCCAGCTCCTCCCCGCGGAGAAGGCGGAGCACCGCGTCCATCTTCCTAAGCACCCCGTTCGCGCCCCGGATCTCCTCCGGTCGGCCTGCGGCCTCCCTCCTGAGATCCGGCCGCTCGCTGCGGCTTGTTCATGCCTGTCATCGAAGCACCTCCTGAAACCATGAGAACGGGTTGCTACGGGGTGTCCAGAGAAACCGTGGGGCGGGAGATGGGATTGTTGTCCGGATCCACAGAGGTCGTGCGCTTCTGCAACCGAAAATTCGATTGGCGTCAACCGGGAGAAGGGTCTGTGGACGGCTTTGGTGGTCTGCAGTCGCCAGTCTGCGACGAGGGGAGGGGTTCGCCGGCAGCTTTGGGTTGCGGACCAGCTTGAGCTTGGGTCGCGGATCAGGCCACGATCGGTGGTGCGAAGGAGGGGCGGGAAACGGGTGCTGGGCGGGTCAGGGCCAGGCTCTGGGTGTGCAAGGTTCGCGCGTGCGGACCGTTGGCGCTAGAGTCCGGGAGTGATCAAGATCGGACTGGGTGAGTTGCTGATCGTCGTGGTCGTGCTGTTCGGCATGAGCCTGATCTTTTTGCTGATCCGCGGAAAGGTCCGCGACGACGAGTGAGGGCCCGCCGCGGAGCGTGACCACGCCCCGCCGGAGCGCTACCTCGCTCCGCAGAGCGGTGGAGCATCTGAGAGGACTTCCCCGCCCGCCGCACGGGAGCAATGGGCTCCCGTGCGCCTTTCACGAGCGGCGCCCCCTGAGATCCTGCACCCAGCGCACCAGCGGCCGCTCCACGAAGCGATAGAGCAGAAGCGAGCTGTAGACGCTCGCCAAGAAGGTCAGCACGAGCCATGTCACCGACCAGGCCTGCACCGCCGGCGGCAGCTTGGTCCAAAGCCAGCACAGCCCCCCCACCACGAAGCCGTGCCAGAGGTAGAGCGAATAGGACGCATCGCCGTACTCAATCAGGAAGCGCGGAACGCGCATCCCGCCCGCCCGTTCCCGCTGCACGAGCGCGACGATCAGCAGCGCGCAGCTGCTCCCAAGCGCCAGATGGCCGAGGGCCTTCCAGCGCGAGGCTTCGAGCTGCACGTGCACGCCGGCCGCCCCCAGCGTCAGCAGCACGATCGGCAGTATTGCGAACCAGCTCGTGCGCGGAGTTTCGGGGTGGCGACGCAGCCAAACCCCTGCGAGGCAACCCAGCAAGAAGTGCAGGTTGAGCGAGTTGCCAAGGAAGTCGAACCACCAGGGGACCGTCGGCACAAGCTGGGCGACGAGGATCACGAGCAGCCAGAGCGATCCGATGGCGATCAGCGCACGGCGGCCAAGCCAGATGCCAAGAGCAAAGAGCGCGTAGAACAGCACTTCATGGCGCAGCGTCCAGGCGACCGCGATCAAGGGGAAATCAGGATGCGGCAGGAGCAGATAGGACGTGATCAGTTGGGAGGGCTCCAGTTGCGCATCGGGCGCGAGTGCGGGCGCCATGAGCAGCAGGGCGAGCTTGAGGGTCGTCAGCAGCGCGAGCAGCGGCCAGACGCGGGCAAAACGGCGCCAGAGATAGGGCTTGGTGCGATCGGGGTGGTTGAGGTCATCGCCATGGACGTGGACGATGATCCAGCCCGAGAGCACGAAGAACAGATCGACGCCGAGATAGCCGTAGTGGAACCACTCGGGCGGCAGGGTGGGAAAGCTGCGCAGCTTGGCGTGGAAGTAAAGGTGCGTGAAGACCACCGCGCCAGCAGCGATCGCGCGCAGGGCTTGCAGGCTGTCGAGACGTGCTCGGGGATGGGGAGCCGTGCGAGGCGGATCCGCTACGGCAGCTTGTCCCGAAGTGGCAGGCCGATCCGCTCCCGCACTGGTGGGCGCTCCCGTTCCCGCGACGCCACGCTCTGCCGCTCCCGCAGTGGTGGGCGCTCCCGTTCCCGCGACGCCACGCGCTGCCGCTCCCGCAGTGGCAGGCGCTCCCGTTCCCGCGACGCCACGCTCTCCCGCTCCCGCAGTGGCAGGCGCTCCCGTTCCCGCGACGCCACGCTCTGCCGCTCCTCGTGGTTGGTCAGGGAACGCAAACGCGTCTTCGGGGTACACCGGGCTCACGGGCCCAGTTTGGACTTGCCGGCTTCGACGGGAAAGGCCAGCGAGTGGAAGAACGGATAGAGATCGGTCGCACAGGCCTTCGACCAGACCGCGACGCAGTCATCCATGGTGTATTCGCGCAGGTCCTTCGGCACGAGCGCGCGCTTGGTGCGAAAGTACTTCGCGAGCACGCCCGGGCCGTGACGGCGCTCGAGCTCCTCGAAGACGAAGTAGGACTTGCCCCAGACGAGGTCGCGCGGCGCGTCGTCGGCGAGCGGGTTGAGCTTGGTGAAATCGGGATCGTGCTTGCGGCCGGCTGCGAGCTGGCGCTCGAGCTCCTGCTGGGCCTCGGGCATCTGGAGGCGCTGGCCGACGAGGATGCCGAGGTAGGTCGCGATCGGCTCGTTCCAGAGCGGTTCGGGATGCGGCAGGACCCAGGAGTGTCCCGCTTCGTGCGCGATCAGCTCGACCATGGGGTAGCGCTGCCTGGGGTAGTCACCCCACCAGGCCGCGATCGCGATGCGCTCGCCGCTGGAAAAGCCGCCGCCGCCGGTCGGAAGGACCAGAAGGCTCTTGATCATGCCGGGTGCGGGCTCGACGCCGGTGAGCGCGACCAGATGCGGCCGGACAAGCTCGTATTCGCGCACGATGGAGTCCGCGTAAGGCTGGGTGCCGTCGGTGTACTCGAGCGTCAGCGGGCCGAGCTCGCGCCGGTGCTCCGCGAAGGCGCCTTCGTGCGGACGCTTGGGGTCGATCGGTTTGGTGGCGGCGCTCTCGACGAGCAGCGGCGTGCCCCACGCGGCGTTGATCGGGTCCTTGGCGTCGGGCTGATGGCCGAAGAGGCCGCGGCTGCCGAGGAGGACGAGGCCTTTGCCGAAGGCGCGGCGGGCGAGGATCGGTCGCTGCTTGGCGTCCTCGACGAGCGGGGTCCAGTCACGGCCGAGTTGGAGAGCGCGGCCGCCGCGGTATTCGATTCTGGCGGGAGCGCTTCGATCGGGTTGGGCCTCGCCGGGTTGCGTCGGCAGGCCCGCCAGGGGACGCAGCGGTATTTCCGCTCGAGTGGTGCTCAGTTGGGCGTCGAAGCGCGCGACGAGCGAGGCGCCCGGCGGCATGGGATCGGCGCCGTCGCCCATGAAGAGCAGCGTGCCGCCGTCCTCCACATACTTCACGACGTGGTCGATCGAGGCTTGGCTGTAGGGCACATGCGGATCGCCTTCGACCAGCAGCAGCAGGTTGGTGTTGGAGAAATCGAAGCGGTGCAGGCTGCCCCAGTTCTGAACGGTGCGGGCGTGGCCCTTGAGGTATTGCGTATGGAAGCGGCCGTCCATGTAGAAGCTGAACTCCTGGCTGATGTCGGAGACGGCGTGCACGCGAACGGGGGGCCGCTCCTCGAGCGGCAGCAGCGACAGCAAGAGAGCGGCGATCATGCGAGCCAGCGTACGGTGTAGGACAGCGGGGATACTGCTCCCGTCTCGTGGACACCAGACCACCTAAGCACTTGCCAGCCAACGACTTGAATTTCGTCTGCGCTGGCAGGGGCTGCTTTTTCTGGGAACTGCCGGCCGGCCAAGGACTTGCGCGTGCCTCGGTCCACGGACGGGGAGCAGTCTCAGGGGGCGTGAATTTTCCCGCTTGCCGTGCGCGCGGATCCGAAGTGATGCCGTCCTTCTGGATGGAGGAGCATGTCGGAGTCCGTTCGATCCCTGGCGCGAGGTGACTGGTACCACGTGCGGAACCAAGCCGCCCCCGGCCGTCATTTGTTCGGCGGGCGCACGGAAGCGCGCATGTTCCTGAGCGGTCTGGCGCGCGTGGTCCGGGATGGCTGGATCGAGGTGCACGGCTACTGCCTGCTGAGGAACGAGTTCCACCTGCTGGTGCAGGGCTCCGGCGGCCTGCTCTCCACCGCGATGCGCAGCGTGTGCCAGCGCTATGCGCGCTGGTACCGCCAGCAGCACCCCACGAGCGAGGATCTGTTCCACGGTCGCTGCCAGATCCGCGCGATCGCGGATGCGGCCGAACGGCGCGATGTCCTGAGTTACATCGAAAGCTGGCCGCTGCACACGAGCGTTGCCGCCGATCCCGGTCAGTACCCCTTCGCCAGCGCCTTTGTGCTCGGCGGGAACGTGCGCCGACCTGCCTGGCTGACCACCCGCTGGATCGAAAGCGAAATCGGCTGCCGGGCCAAGGATCCGAACTTCGGCGCGGCCTTTGCCCGCAGCTTCCTGAGCGCCTCGATGCTGCCCGGCCGCCAGCGGGTCGAGTCACGCCTGAGGCACAGGGCGCGGGAAACTCCCCTGAGCCAGCAGCGAAAGCAGGCCAAGCGGGAAGACATTCTGGCCGAACTGCGCAGGCGAGCGGCCTGTGGCCCGCAGGCTCCAGCGGGCGCGAGCCTGTGCACCGTGGAAGCGCTGGAGGCGGAACTCGCGAAGATCTATCCGGGCGGACAGCGCCGGAATCCGTACTACCGGGATCGCGAGAGCCTGCGGATCGTTCTGCTGCGCGACATGTGCGGCCTGTCCTGGCAGGCGATCGAGGCCCGCACGCAGCAGTCGCATGCCCGGCTGATGCGCTGTTATGCCGACCACTGTCGCAAGCTCGAAGACAGCGAGGAGCACGTCGTCAGGGTAATGATGATCGCCGGCACCGTCCCGCTGCTCGTCGAGCAGGACGGGCTGACCGCGTCGTTGCCGGAGCTGATTCCATGGGAGATCCCGCGACCGCGGGCGAGCACCATCCGGGACGAGGACCTGCCGAGACTCCCTTGGCGCGTGCTGTACGGCCGCTGAGCGAGCGCTCGCCAGTTCAGTCGCGCCGCACCGCGGCGAGGATGCAGCGGGTCGCGTAGCTCTTGTTGAGCGTGTAGAAGTGCAGACCGGGTGCGCCGCGCTCCAGCAGGTTGCGGCACTGGCGAATGGCGTGCTCGATGCCGGTCGCCATCACCAGCGCCGGGTCCTCGCGCACGCGCGCGAGGCGCGCCGAGAGTTCCTTGGGTATCGAGGCGCCGCACAGCTGCGTGAAGCGCTCGACCTGGGCGACATTGGTGATCGGCATGATGCCCGGCAGGATCGGCACCGTGATGCCCGCGGCGCGAGCGCGCGCCACGAAATCAAAGTACAGCTGGTTGTCGAAGAAGAGCTGGGTGATCAGGAAGGACGCGCCCTTGTCGACCTTGAGCCGGGTGTAGGCGAGATCCAGATCGGCGCTGCGCGACTCGATGTGCGTCTCGGGGTAGCAGGCGCCGCCGATGTCGAAGCTCCAGCGGCTGCGGAGAAACTCGATCAGGTCGCTGGCGTGGGCGAAGCCGAGTTCCTGCGGGAGAGCCGGGGCATCCTTGGGCGCATCGCCGCGCAGGGCGAGGATGTTGCGGATGCCGCTGTCGGCGAGGCGCTGCGCGACCACGGCGGTCTGTTCGCGGGTGGCCCCCACGCAAGTGAGGTGTGCCATGGTGCGGATGCCGAGGCGCGACTGGATGCTGGTGACGACATCGAGCGTGCGCTCACGCGTTCCGCCGCCTGCGCCGTAGGTGACGGAGACGAAATCCGGCTTCCAGACCTCGTTGAGGTCCGCGACGGTGTTCATCAGCGCGTGCGCTCCCTCGTCCGTCTTGGGCGGAAAGAACTCGAAGCTGAACACGGGCCAGCCGCGGCCGAAGACCTCGCGTACTCTCACAGATCCTCCCGGATGAGTTCGAAGCGCCTGCGGAACTCATCCGAGATCGGCAGGGGCTTCATGGTGTCCAAATTGACGCAGGTCGTGACCATGCGGGCATCGACGCACAATGCGTCTCCCAGCGAGATGCGGTAGCGCAGACCGATCGAGGTGTGTCCGAGACGATAGCAGGTGACGCGCACGACGGGCCGGTCGCCGAAGCGCAGCGGATGCGTGAAGTCCACCTCGGAATGGACCAGGGGGAAGCCGATCTTCTGCTCGCACAGGAGCCGGTAGTAGGGCACGCCGACATGGCGCTCCCACAGCTCCTCGAACACGTCGTGAACGTAGTCGTAGATGCGCGGGAAGTAAGCGATCCCCGCCGGGTCGACATGCCCGAAGCGGACTTGGATCACGGTCGTGAAGGACTGGTTCGGCACTGAGGCTCAGGATACCGACTGGAAGAGCAGAGGCCAGTTTTCGCGCGCCAGTCGCACCACCTGGCTCCCGAGGATTTCGTAGAGCCGCTCCCCCTCTTCGCGGCTGGAGCGGGCGGGTTCGCCGCAGTAGGCCTGATCGGCGCCGGCCTCCTGGAAGGTCTTCACGCCCTGCTGCATCTTCTGCATCAGGTCGATCCGCACCGCGGGTAGCCCGGCATGCGGACGCACGGCGGCGGGATCGGCGGCCAGCACGAGGCTCGTCTCGTAGCTTCCGGCGTGGCAGTCGCCGCTCTGGAATTCCGAGCCCAGCTCGGCGGCCAGTTTGCGGCGCGTGACGTCGGCGAAAATCGCGTGCAGGCGATCCTTGCCGGGCTCGGACCAGTCGAGCAGCGCATTGCGCAGGACACGCACGTTGTCCGGCTCCAGATGCGCGTTGAGCAGCACCAAATGGCGGATGCCCTCGTAGTCGAGCGCGCTGAGGATGTCCTCGAGGAGCGCGAACAGTGACCCGGCGCGGAGCGAAATGCGCCCTTTGAAACCGTGCGTGTAGTTGGTGATGCCGTAGGACAGCGCAGGCAGCACCAGCGTGCGGACGCCGAGGCTCTCCAGCCTGCTGCTGGCGACTCGAGCCTGATGCTGCGCGATGGTGACGTCGGTATCGAGCGGCAGATGCGGCCCATGCGGCTCGGTCGCGCCGCAGGGCAGCAGGGCGATCGTGCCCGCGCGGAAGTACGCCTGGGCTTCGGGAGAGGTCAGCTTGGCAAGTTCGGTCACGCTGGCACAGGATACTAAAGCCGCGCCTTGAGTTCCTTGCGGGCAATCTTGCCCCGATCGTTCTTGGGCAGGCTCTCGCGCCATTCGAACCAGCGCGGGTACTTGTGCGGCGTCAGACGCGCCTGAATGTGCGCCTTGAGCTCCGCGGCGAGCAGCTCGCCGCCCTGTTGACCGGGCTTGAGCACGACGAAGGCATGCGGCTTGGTCAGCTTGTCCTCGTCCTCGCGGCCCACCACGCAGACTTCGGCGACGGCGGGATGCTCCAGCAGCACATTCTCGATCTCGAGCGGCGAAACCCAGATGCCGCTGACCTTGAGCAGGTCGTCATCGCGGCCTTCGTAGAAGTAGTAGCCCTGGCTGTCGCGGCGGAAGATGTCGGCTGTCGTGCACCACTCGCCCTGAAAAGTCGCGCGCGATTTGGCCTTGTCGCCCCAATAGCACAGCGCCGTCGAACCTCCGCGGATGCGCAAGCGACCGGGCTCGCCATCCGGCACGCTCCGGCCCGCCGGATCGACGATCTGCGCTTCGTAGCCGGGAACAATCCGTCCCAGACTGCCGAGCTTCACATCGCCCGGACGGTTCGAGATGTAGATGTGAAACATCTCGGCCGAGCCGATGCCATCGAGAATTTCGACGCCTGTGCGGGCCTTCCACTCCTCGTAGAGCCGCGCCGGCAGCGCTTCGCCGGCGGAGAGGCAGATGCGGAGGCTGGAAAGGTCCGCGCCCGCGATGCGCGGCGAGCGCAGCATGTTGTTGATCATCGTCGGCACATGCGTCAGGAAAGTCGGGCGAAAACGCTCGATCTGATCGAAAAGCTCGTCCGCGGTCGCTCGAGCGGGGAACAGCACGACGCTGGCTCCGACGCGGAAGGGAAACATCAGGTTGGTGCCCGTCGCGTACCCGAAGAACAGCTTGGGAACCGAGAGGCACACATCACTCTCGCGATAGCCCGCAACCTGCAGCGCATAGGTTTCCGTGTTGTAGGCAAAGTCCGCGTGCGTGTGGACGCAGGCCTTGGGCAGCCCCGTCGAGCCCGAAGTGAACAGCCAGCCGGCGAGATCATCCGGTCCGGTCGGCTCCATCGCGGCGAGCGGCGAGTCCGGCTGCTCGGCCTCCAGCAGGGCCTCGTAGGCCGCAAAGCCGCCCGCATCGGGGCCGACCACCACGGCCTGCACGGGCAGTCGCGACGAGCGCAGCGCGGGGCCGATCTCGGGCAGGCAGTCGCTGTGCGTGATCACCACCCGGCAGCGGGTGTAGGCCAGATAATTCTCAAACGCCTCGCGGTGGTTGAGCGGACTGACCATCGCGAAGACAGCCCCCGCGCGTAAGATGCCAAACCAGCTCTCCGCGTATTCCGGAATGTCCGGCAGCGCCAGCAGCACCCGCTCCTCCGGCCGCACCCCCAGGCGTCGGAGTGCGGCTGCGACCTGCCGCGCGCGAGCGCTCAACTGCGCGAACGTCACGCTGCGATCGCCGCACCGGATCGCGACCTTGGCGCCGCGCCCTTCGTGCAGGTTGCGCTCGAGAAAATACTCGCACAGATTGAAGCGCTCCGGAAACGGGGCGACCGCCGAGTAGAGATCCTCGCCGGCGCTCACGGAAACTTCAGGGCGGCGAGATGCTTGCGGAATTCCTCGGCGGAGGCGAAACGCTGCTCGCTCTTCGCCATCAGGCCGCCCATGATGACTTCCTCGAGCTCCTGAGGCACGCTCACCTTGGGCGCACGCACCTTCATCGTCGGCGGACGGGGCTCGAGCTTCGCCTGGAACACCTCGATGAAGCTCTTGCCCTTCCACGGGATCACGCCGCAGGCAAGTTCGTAAAGCACGGTGGCCACGTTGTAGATGTCAGAGGACACATTCGGCGATTCGCCGCCGAACTGCTCGATCGGAGCGTAGAAGGGTGTGCCGATCAGGGCCGTCTTGTCGCCCAGATGCTTGGCAGTCCACAACCCGGGCGTGACCCCGCCATCGACGAGCTGCACATGCGGCTTCTTCAGCACGTCGACATGGATCGTGTGGGGCTTGATGTCGCCGTGCACGAGCCCGGCGCCATGAATCGCGTCGAGACCGTCGAGCAGTTGCTTGCCGATCTCGACCACGTCGTGGGGCGTCGTGACCGGGTGCGCCCGCTGCCAGATCCGCAGCGACTCGCCCTTGGGCATGTCCGTCACGAACAGCACGGAGCCATCGTCCAGATTGTGGACATCGCGCACAGCCACCACATGCTTGTCGTGAACGCGAGTCCACTGGCGCAGGCTTCCGGCGAATTCCAGGGCCTGTTCGCGCTTCTCGAACAGGCCCGCGGGAAAGATCTGCATCTCGCCCGGCCCGCCGCCCTTGAGGTCGTCGACTTCAAAGGTCGTCGACATGCCGCCGTGACGATGGCTGCGGCGGATGGTGTACTGCCCCAGCAGGGTCTTGCCGGGAACCAGATCGAACAGACTGAGCGCTTGGGATGCCATGCGCTCGATTCTAGCGGATCCTTCCGCCCGGATCCGCTAGTAAGCGGCCTTCTGGTTGAGGTGGTCCTTCCACTTGCCCTTGTTGCGCAGTTCGACCAGCACCTCCACGAACTCGCTGAGCTCGTCCGGCAGCGTGTAGAAGTGCGGGCTGACGCGGATACCGGCCTTGGGCCGCTGGTCGACCAGGATTCCGCGCGCTTCCAGCGCGCGCACAAAGGCCGGAGCATCCTCGTCGGGACGTAGTCCCACCGTGAGCGTTCCGCCGCGCCGCTCGGGATGCTCGGGGCTGTTGACCGTGAAGCCGGCCTCGAGCACCTCCTCCCGCAGTCGGGTCGTGAGAGCCTGTGACCAGCTTCGAATGGCCTTCACGCCGGCTTCGTGCACGGCCTCATAGCCGGCAGTGGCCGCCATGAAGCTCGGAACGGCAGGCGAGCCGTTGAGCATGCGCCGGATGCCTTTGGCATAGCGCTGCGGTCCGGTCTCGAAGGCAAAAGGCGCCGCGTGCGCTGCCCAGCCGGTGATTCTGGGCTCCAGCGAGTCGACCAGATCCGGCCGGACGTACAGATAACCGGCGCCGGGACCGCCGCACAGCCACTTCACCGATCCGCCGCAGACCATGTCGACGCCCAGCTGCTGCACATCGAAAGGCACGGTGCCCAGGGACTGGTAGGTGTCCAGCAGCACCAGCGCGCCGACTTGGTGCGCTTTCTCCACCACGGCTCGGGCATCGACCAGATAGTGGCTCTTGAAGCACACATGGCTCAGCGGAACGATCTTCGTGCGCTCGTCGATCGCATCCAGCAGTCGCTGCATATCGACCTCGATGCCATCCGTGGGCACGACCTCGATGCGAGCACCCAGCTTGCGGAAGCCCTCCCACACGTACATGTTCGTGGGAAATTCCTGATCGGTGTACACGACCTTGTTGCGCGGTCCCGAGAAGTCGAGACAGGTGGCGATGACACTCGTGATCAGCGAGACGTTCTGGTGCAGGACGACGCTGTCCTTGGGCGCATTCATCAGCCGACCCAGCACATTGCCAGCGATCACCGGCATCTCCCACCAGCCCTCGGCCCACGCGCGCACGCCGCGCGTCGCCCACTGCTCCGTGAACTCGCGCAACTTGTCCGCCGCCGTGGTCGGCATGGCGCCAAGACTGTGGTTGACGAGATAGGTGGTCGACGCCGTGATCGGAAACAGCGGACGCCAGCGCTCGGGATCGATCTGCATTGCGGGGAGGGAGGATACCCGTTTCAGCGTCGAAACTCCCCCACCCGCGACAATTCCCGCAACCCCGACTACGGGGCCACCGTGAACCAGACCGCGTTGGTGAAGACTCCCCCGATCATGCTGCCGGGATCGCGCACCCAGACCTGCGCCCAAACACCCTCGCCGCCGAGGAAGGGAGCGCCCAGCGACTGCGGGTTGGTGGCGATGAACTCGTTCCAGTCCAGCGTCACCTTGCCGTTGCACAGACCCGCCGTCCCGCCCGTCGGCAGCACGCGCGTGCGTTGCAGCGGCGGCCGCACGCAGCGCACCGAATCGCTCGAGCCGAAGGGGGCGACCATCGGCCCACTGACGCCGTAGTGCACGATCGCCACCGATTTTCCCTGCACGCCGCTGGCAACCAGCGAGAAGCCCGAGCCCGCGTTGGCATCCGGGATGCCGAATCCCTCGAGCAATCCCGAACAGCCCGCGGAGTTGGCCCCAGCGATGCAGTAGCTGCCGATCGTGGGCTGAGTCCCCGTCCAGTCCCGCAGGAACAGCTCGTTGTTGGGACCGGACAGATCCGGCACGACCAGATTGGTTGCGTTGCTGCGGAACATCACGAGCGTTCCGGCAGCGTTCATGGAGCTGAGTTCGTTGATGCCGATGCCTTGCGCTCCGGTGTTCGACTGCGAGACGAGTTCGACGACGCCCGTCTGAATGTCACGACGGAAGACATCGTAGTAGCCCGCATCTCCCGGCACGATGTCGTTCGATTCGCTGGTGAACACGGCATACCTGCCGTCCGCGCTGATCGATCCGCTCGCACCGAAGGCTGGCAAGCCGCCATCCCATCGGCGGCTTACCAATTGAAGCGTCCCCGTGGTCATGTCCCGCATGTACACGTCGTTACTGTTGTTCGAATCATCGGGAACGAGTACATCGAACGCTGCGGTGAAGCCGACCCAGCGACCGTCAGCGGTGATGCTCGGACCGCTCGCTCCGAACGCGAGACCCAGCGCATCCTGCGAAACCAGCACCGTGGTCCCCAGCACCAGATCACGCAGATAGACGTCTGAGCCGTCGTTCGTGTCCGCGGGCTGAATCAGGTTGTCCTCGGTTTCGAACGCGACATAGCGGCCATCCGGAGTGATCGCGGCACGCCCGAGCATTCCCTGATTGGGTACGCCCGTGTCCGAAACGCTGACACGCTGGATGAGGCCGGATTGCCGATCCAGCACATGGATCTGAGGATGCGCCGGTGCGGGACCAGGCAGAATGTTGCTGGCTGTGCTGGAGAAGACGATCCAGCGGCCATCCGGTGTCATCCCCATCGCCGCCGTTTCCCCATCGAGCGGCAGTCCATTGGCGCTCGGCGGAATCGTCACCGTCGTTCCGAGCAGGCGATCGCGCAGGAAGCAGTCGTACATTCCGGGCGATCCACCCGGCGCAAGGTTGTCCGCATCGCAAGAGAACAGCACCCAGCGACCGTCCGCTGTGATCGGACCAGGATTGCACGAACCCTGCACCTCGGCACCGGCGCTGCTGACGCTGATCCGCTCCGTGGTGCCGGCCCAGCGATCGATCAGGAACACATCATCTGCGTTGTTGTGATCGCCGCGCACAAGGTTGTCCGCAGGCGTGCTGAACACGATCCATCGGCCGTCCGGGCTGATCGATCCGCAACACAGGTACGAGTTGGCCTGCGCGCCGTGGAAACCGCGCGCGGCGACCGTGGTGACAGGCTGCTGGGCAAAAACGCTCGGGCTGGCGAGCACAAGTGAGAGCAGGGCGAGTCGCATGCCCTCACGATCGCCGGTTCCCGCAGGCGTGGCGATACGCAGGGCGGCGTAGCGAGCAGGCTGCTCAGGGTGTAGTTTGCCGCGATGAGCGTCGCGAGAGGCTGCTGGGTCCTGCTCCTGATCGGATCGCCGGTGGGGGCCCAGCTCCGCGAGCCCATTCGCGGACCACACTACGAGGTCCGCTCCGAGGGCGAGCCGGCGGAAGCATGGGAATGGCTGCGGGTGCTCGAGGCCGCCTGGCCGCAGTTCGTCGACTACTTCGGGGTCGAGCCCCGGCTGAAGCCGGAGGAGCGCATGCAGGTGCTCCTCTACAACTCCCACGCCGCCTACAAGGCCGGCTGTGAGGCGGACGGCGTCGGCGATCCCGGCGGCGGAGGGTTCTACGCCTTCCGGACGAGCAAAGCCTATTTCTTCCGCCAGCCCAGCGCCTACTACACGCGTGCGCTGATGATCCACGAGTGCGCCCATCAGTTTCACCATCGCCTGCACGGAAACCAGATGATGGCGAGCTGGTACGTCGAGGGCGTTGCCGAGGATCTCGCGCAGCACGCCTGGGACGGCGAGCGGCTGCAGACGGCCATCGTGGCGCCGATTTCGCTCGAGAACTACCCCGCTCAGGCGCTGGAGCTGGTCTCGAGGCCGGAATTCGATCTCGACCAGTGGAAGGAGGATGCTGGCGGAATCGAGCGCCCCGTGGGCATGCATCTGGTGCGCCTCCTGCGCACGGAGAAGAGCTATGCAAGGCGCTTTGCGAACGCCCGCAGGCGTCTCGATGACGGCCAGCGCATCCAGAAGGCGGAATGGGTGGCGAGCTTCGGAGCCGTCGACGCGCTCGAAGCCGCGCTCAAACGCCTGATTGCGGAAAACCAGCAGCCGTTCCTCGTGAGCTTCGTCGACTGGGACTCGCGGCGGCTGGATTGGGCCGAAAACAAGCCCGTTTTCGAGCTGCGCGGGACGGCTTCGGGAGTTGTGAGCGCCGCGCGCACGCGCGAGCAGGCGCAGTGGCTGGAATTCGAGGTCAGTTTTCCCGCGCAAGGCGGCCGCGTCGGCGCGCAGCTCGATTGGCTGGCGACGAACGACCACACGGTGTTGCTCGTCACGGCTGGTGGCACGGCCTTTCTCCAGCGCATGACTCCGGACAAGGGCTGGGTCAATCTTGTCCATGCCTTCGCGATTCCCGCCAAGGACGGCCAGCCGGGTTTTGGAACGCGCACGGTGCGCCTGGAGCGCGCAATGGCCGAGGACGGCTCGCTGCAGGCCGTCATCCGGCTCGACGGCACGCAAGTGCAGCGCGTCCCGGTGCGCAACACGCACTTCGGACCGGCCTTCGACAGCGGCGTCTTCGATTTCAGGAAGCTGCGCTTCGAAGCCCTCGGGCGCTAGCGCCGCTCTCAGCGCACCGACGCTTCGCCGCCGGTGTCGATCGTGTCGAGGAAGCTCTGTTTGCGCTTCTCGCCGGACTTGCCAAAGATGTTGCGCACGTTCTTCAGCCCTAGCTTGAAGTCATCGAGCATGCCGTAGCCCGAGACCACCGCGTGCTGATACCAAAGGAAGGACAGCAGCGTGAAGTCGAAGGCGGGATTGCGCGGCAGCTTGATCAGCTGGCGCACGATCGTCTCGCCGCCCGGAACGTAGACCGCGACGTTGAAAAGCTTCTGCAGGTTGACGACTTCGCGCACATCGGCACGCTTCATCATCGAGTCGTTCTGGATCGAGGGACCGATGTCCTTCTGCTCGTCGACGCGCCCGAGCTTGAAGTCCTCCTGACCGAGCACCGTGGAGCGGAACGGACGGTAGATCAGCACTGTGCAGCCGTTGGGCTTGATGCGCTTGTTGACGCGCGCGGTCTCGAACATGTCCTCCAGCGTCTCCGCCGGCGAGCCCATGATGTTGTTCGTGCGGTAGGTGATCTTGTGCTTGCGCAGGAGCTTCGGGATCGAATAGACGATGTCGTCGGTGTAGCCCTTCTTGTAGATCTCCAGCCGCACCTTCTCGCTGCCCGACTCGAGGCCGAACTGCACCGAGACGCAGCCCGCCTGCTTGAGCGCGATGATGTCGCTCTCGCGCAGGTAGTTGATGTTGATGTTGCAGGCGAAGGGCAGGCCGACGCGTTTGGGCCACTTTTCGGCGAATTCCTCGATCCAGCCGCGCGTCATGTTGAGCGCCGCGTCGCCGAAATTGACCATGCGGAAGCCCGGGTAGCGCGCGAGGATGTCGTTCATCTCCTCGCAGACATAATCGACTGACTTCTGGCGGTTGAACTTCTCGCCACGCCGGCCCGAGACCCAGTCCTTCTTCATCAGACCGACGCTGCAGTAGGTGCAGGAATTCTGGCAGCCGCGGCTGACGTGCACCTGCATCACGCGCTTGCCGCGCAGGAAGGGATACTTGTAGAAGACGTCGACATCGGGGAAGGGCAGCGAGTCGAGGTCGTGGATCACCGGACGGATCGGGTTTTGCACCGGCCGGCCGTCATCCCAGCCAACCGACATTGGGGATCTCGCGGATCGGACGGCCAGCTTCCCAGGCGTGCACCAGATCGAGGATCGCGTACTCGGCTTCGCCCTTGGTCGTCGCGTCGACGACATCGGTGTGCAGCAGCGGCTCGAGATCGTGGCTGGGGTGCGGACCGCCCATCACGACCTTGAGGTGTTTCAGCTCCTGCTTCCAGCGCCGGATGTAGCCGTAGGCCCAGGCTTCCTGGCCGGTGGTGGCGTAGATGCCGACGACATCCGGCTTCCAGTCGAGGACGGCCTGGTAGTAGTCCTTCTCCTCGGAGTGGACGAAGCAGTCGGCCTGGTGTCCGTGCTTCTTCAGGATCGAGGAGAGCACCTTGATGCCCTCGAACTCGTGGCAGGTGGTGACGATGAAGGCGACGCGTGCCATGGTGGAGATTCGATGGGCGGAGGGTGCCGGCGACCGGGCCGTGTGCCCCAGAGCATACCTCGCCGCGGCTCGCCGCAGGGGACGGAACAGGCCGGCGTGGGGTTCCATGCGCGCCTTGAGCCTTTTTCGACCCTTCCCGCAAGGCTCCGGTTCCCCGTAGCATGAAGGGGTCATGCGCACGGCGCTCGTCCAGACCTACCACCCCTACACGCAGTTCACCCATGTCCACCCGCTGGGCATCATGATGATCGCGGCCGTGGCGCGGCAGGAGGGCTTCCCCGACATGCACATCCTCGACATGAAGGTCGAGGACTGGATGCCCGAGCGCTGCGTGGACGAACTCGTCAAGTTGGCCCCGGCCGTGGTCGGACTCTCGGCCATGACCTACGAGGCGGGCTGCCTGCACGAGTTGGCGAAGCTCCTGAAGCAGCGCCTGCCCGACACGATCGTCGTCGCGGGCGGTCCCCACCCGAGCGTCGCGGCCGAAGACGTGCTCAAGGATCCTTCCGTGGACTTCGTCGTGCGCGGAGAGGGCGAGTACACCTTCGCCGAACTACTCAAGGGTCTCGAGCAGGGCCGCACCGACTGGAGCGAGTGCATGGGCCTGTCCTGGCGCAAGGACGGGGTCGTCACCCACAACCCCGACCGTCCGCCTCCGCAGAAGCTCGATGAGATGCCCTTTCCGACCTGGGATCTGATCGACCACGCGAAGTACCACAAGGTGCCGCGCGGCGGTGTGATCTACGCGCACAAGGAGTTCGCGACCATGTTCTCCTCGCGCGCCTGCCCCTGGCGCTGCACCTACTGCCACAACTCCTACGGCAAGGTCTTCCGCGAGCGCTCCGCCGAGCATGTGCTGGCCGAGATCGATTTGCTTGTCACGAAGTACGGCGTGAAGGAGCTCGTCTTCATGGACGACATCTTCAACTTCCGCCCGGCCCGCGCCAAGGCCATCGCTCAAGGCATCATCGACCGCGGCTACAAGCTCGCGCTGACCTTCCCCAACGGCTTCCGCGGCGACATCCTCGATGAGGAGTTGGTCGTCCTGCTGAAGAAGGCGGGCATGTACCGCTGCATGGTGG
>Ga0172373_10001311_pt1 | contig 40432 bp, 32 predicted proteins | sample Lak10m_2_FD_114546 | JGI IMG/M metagenome (GOLD analysis project Ga0172373, IMG submission 114546) | Freshwater microbial communities from Kabuno Bay, South-Kivu, Congo - kab_092012_10m | ecosystem: Environmental > Aquatic > Freshwater > Lake | place: Democratic Republic of the Congo... | reverse complement strand
GAGACCTATGCCGTGACCATCATCGCCACCATGCTGCTGGGCGGCTTGCTGATGGCGGGCAACGCCAATGCCATGACCTATCCGCTGGTGCTGGGCGGCATATCCATCGTGGCTTCGATTGCGGGGACTTTTTTCGTCAAGGCGCGCGAGGGCGGCAAGATCATGAACGCGCTGTATCGCGGCCTCATTGCCTCCGGCCTGTTGTCTGCTGCGGCTTTTTATCCGGTCACCAACTGGCTGATGGAAGGCGCGCTGACGGTCGATGGTAACGTCATTCCTGCTCTCAACATCTACATGACGGCATTGATCGGGCTGGCGGTGACCGCGGCCATGGTCGTCATTACCGAGTACTACACCGCGACCGAATACGGCCCGGTGCGCCATGTGGCCAAGTCTTGCGACACCGGTCATGCCACCAACATTATCGCCGGCCTGGGGATTTCGATGAAATCCACGGCGGCGCCGGTGCTGGTGATCTGTCTCGGCATTCTCGGTGCGCACCATCTGGCCGGGCTTTATGGTATCGCCGTCGCCGCGACCTCCATGCTGTCGATGGCCGGCATCATCGTCGCGCTGGATGCCTATGGTCCGATCACGGACAACGCCGGCGGCATTGCCGAAATGGCCAAGCTGCCCAAAAAGATCCGTGATATTACCGATCCGCTGGATGCCGTGGGCAACACCACCAAGGCGGTCACCAAGGGCTATGCCATCGGTTCTGCCGGCCTGGCGGCGCTGGTGCTGTTTGCCGACTTTACTCACGAGCTGGGCGGCCATCTCGGTGTGGAAACGACATTCGATCTGTCCAACCACATGGTCATCATCGGCCTCTTCATCGGTGGCATGATTCCCTACCTGTTCGGCGCCATGGCGATGGAGGCGGTAGGTCGTGCCGCTTCTTCCGTGGTGGTGGAGGTGCGCCGCCAGTTCAAGGAAATTCCGGGCATCATGGACGGTACCGAGAAGCCCGACTATTCGCGCGCTGTGGACATGCTGACCAAGTCGGCCATCAAGGAAATGATCGTGCCGTCACTGCTACCGGTGCTGGTGCCGATACTGGTAGGCAAATTCCTTGGTGCACAGGCGCTGGGAGGTTTGCTTATCGGCACCATCGTCACCGGTCTGTTCGTCGCCATATCCATGACGGTGGGGGGCGGTGCCTGGGATAACGCCAAGAAGCACATCGAAGACGGCCATCATGGCGGCAAAGGTTCCGATGCGCACAAGGCTTCGGTGACCGGCGACACGGTGGGCGATCCTTACAAGGACACCGCCGGCCCGGCGATCAATCCGCTGATCAAGATCATCAACATTGTGGCGCTGCTGATCATCCCTATCCTGTAAGCGCTGTATTCTGCTGGAAGCCCGTCGCCGGTTCTGCCGGGGCGGGCTTTTTTGTGGCGGCCATAACAGAAAACCTGCCGAAGCAGGTTGGTCACGAGTCTGGAACGGGGTCAGTTTTTGGCTTTTTTCTTGTCTTTTTCCCTGATCTCGGCCATATGCTCGCGCCATTCCTCAAGCATGTCGTCTTCTACTTCAAGCTGTATTGCCAATGCTTCCAGCCGGGTCAGTTTGTCTTTTTCCAGTCGGCGGGGAAGTTTTCCTTCCATCCTGGACAGCAAGCGTTCCGCTTCGTCCTCGGTCAGCAGCTTTGCTTGTTCGATGTACTTGTCGTCCGGGGATTTGATTTTCATGGTGAAGTCTCCTTATGGGTTGCCACAAACAGGCGGACAATATCATAAGGGAGTCTGGTTTTTTGATTTGTTACAGATTGGTGACAATCATTACATACCCAATCCTGGCAAAAGATGCTGCGGATGTTTAACCAAACTCTGTCGTCGCGGATCGGGTCAGCAGTCGCCCATGTTTTCCGTCATCGGAATTCCGGTAGTGGAGTACGGAAAATGATTCCGCGTCACATTGCGGATAAAAACTCGAATGATCAGACGCCAAATGCTTGCGGGTCTCATTGTGATGCTCCATTGCGGTTATCTGGTAAGCGCATTGTGTGTGCGTCAGGTTAAGTTTTTAATAAGGAATGATGGCATTTCTGTTAAACCTTGCCGGTCTTCCCGGTCAATGGGGTTAGCTGATGCTGTACGGCTTGGTAGGGGCGCCAGTGTTGCGTCCTGATTTGCGATGCTCCTCACGTTTGGGAAGAATCGGGATGTAGCGTAAAATGCCGGGTTCAAATTCAACTTTGCCCGCACCATGGAACTCACTGCGCTCAATGCTCTTTCTCCGCTCGACGGACGTTATCAATCCAAACTGGATGCGCTACGCCCTTGTTTTTCTGAATTTGCGCTGATCCGCCACCGCGCGCTGGTCGAGGTGGAATGGCTGAAAGCGCTGGCGGCGGAGCCTGCGATTAAAGAGGTGGTACCGTTTTCTCCTGTGACCATCGAGGAACTGGACGCCGCCATCAGGACTTTTGGCGAAGCCGAAGCCGAGCAGGTCAAGGCCATCGAGTCGCGCACCAATCACGACGTGAAGGCGCTGGAATACTGGCTGAAGGAGCGTTTTTCCGCCAACCCGGAAATCCGCAAGGCAAGCGAGTTCATCCATTTTGCCTGCACCTCGGAAGACATCAACAACCAGTCGCACGCGTTGATGCTGAAATCCGGCCGCGATGCGGTGCTGCTACCGATGCTGGACAGCATCATTGCCCGTCTGACCGAGCAATCGCACGAACTGGCTGATGACGCCATGCTGGCACACACCCATGGTCAACCGGCCTCGCCCACCACGCTGGGCAAGGAATTCGCCAACGTGGTGTATCGTTTGCGTCGCCAGCGCAAGCAACTGGCCGAGACGGAAATCCTCGGCAAGATCAACGGCGCGGTGGGCAACTTCAATGCGCACCTGTCCGCCTACCCGGATTTCGAATGGGAAGCCTTCGCCAAGCGCTTCGTCGAAAGCCTGGGCCTGACCTACAACCCCTACACCATCCAGATCGAGCCGCACGATTACATGGCCGAAATGTACGATGCGATTTCACGCATCAACACCATCCTCATCGACCTCGACCGCGACGTGTGGGGCTACATCTCCATGGGTTACTTCAAGCAGAAGGTGAAGGAGGGCGAAGTCGGCTCTTCCACCATGCCGCACAAGGTCAACCCCATCGACTTCGAGAATTCCGAAGGCAACCTGGGTCTGGCCAATGCCGTGCTGCGCCATCTGGCGGAAAAACTGCCGATCTCGCGCTGGCAGCGTGACCTCACCGACTCCACCGTGCTGCGCAACATGGGCGTGGCTTTCGGATACTCGCTGCTGGGCTACGACTCCTGCCTCAAGGGCCTGAACAAGCTCGAAGTCAACCGTGCACGTCTGGCCGAAGATCTCGATACCAGCTGGGAAGTGCTGGCCGAGCCGATCCAGACCGTGATGCGCCGCTATGGCGTGGAAAATCCCTACGAACAACTCAAGGAGTTGACGCGCGGCAAGGGCGGCATCACCAGGGAAGCGCTGCAAGCTTTCATCCGCGATCTGGCGATCCCGCAAGAGGCCCGTGAGCTGCTGCTGGCGATGACGCCTGCGAGCTATATCGGTAAGGCTGCCGAGTTGGCCAAACGTATTTAAACCGAATTTAATTTTTGAATCTTAAGGACGACACCATGCAGCAATTGCAAGCCATCATCGAAGAAGCCTTCGAGAACCGCGCCAACATCAACCCGGCCAACGCCGACAAGTCGGTCAAGGACGCGGTGTTCACCGTGCTGGAAGAGCTCAATGCAGGCCGCCTGCGCGTGGCAACCCGCATCGGCGAGAGCCAGCAGTGGGAAACCCACCAGTGGATCAAGAAGGCCGTGCTGCTGTCTTTCCGCCTCGAAGACAACGCTGTGCTGGACGGCGGCTGCACCAAGTATTTCGACAAGGTGCCGAGCAAGTTTGCCGACTACACCGAAGCCGACTTCAAGGCTGGCGGTTTCCGCGTGGTGCCCAATGCGGTGGCGCGTCGCGGCTCGTTCATCGGCAAGAACGTGGTGTTGATGCCGTCCTACGTCAACATCGGCGCCTACGTCGATGAAGGCACCATGGTAGATACCTGGGCGACGGTCGGCTCCTGTGCGCAGATCGGCAAGAACGTGCACCTCTCCGGCGGCGTCGGCATCGGCGGCGTGCTGGAACCGGTACAGGCCGGTCCTACCATCATCGGCGACAACTGCTTTATCGGCGCTCGCTCGGAAGTGGTCGAAGGCGTGGTGGTGGAAGACAACAGTGTAATCTCCATGGGCGTCTACATCGGCCAATCTACCAAGATTTACGACCGCGAAACCGGCGAAGTCACCTACGGTCGTATCCCGGCGGGCTCGGTGGTGGTCAGCGGCAATCTGCCGTCCAAGGATGGCAGCTATAGCCTGTACTGCGCGGTGATCGTGAAGAAGGTGGATGCCAAGACTTTGTCCAAGGTCGGCATCAACGAACTGTTGCGCGGCGTCTGATACGCTCCCTGAATGTGCATTCCGCGCGCCGGGATGCACCAAAACGATACATGCCGGTGCCATGAGGGCCGGCATGTACTGCGGATTTCGCTGTATCGCTCTGGCATCGATTTTGCTGTAACGAAATTATTACCCGGTTGATATGGCCAACGGCGGCCATGTGACAACGTCGTCTCTCCGGCAATGAAGAATAACCAAAAGGTTCTACCCAAGACCTTGCGGCTATCCGATTTTCCGATACTCAGGAGTGACGACTTGTTCATGTTGACATCGCCAGCCATTGGGCTGCTGAACCGTTTGGGGTTCAATCGCAAATTTCTGCTTTGCGCCTTCCTGCTGCTGATTCCCACCGCTATTCTTTACCTGCGCAATGTTCTGCCGCAACTGGCGACGGAATTGCTGGTGCTGGCTGGATTGGGCATCCTGGTCGGCCTGTATTTTCTCGCTGCGCTGTATCGATCTACCCAGATATCCATCGCCAGCCTGCTGGCCACGGTCAGGGCCATGACCGAAGGCGATCTGTCCGCCCGCAGCAGCCTGGATAGCGCCGACGAGTTTGGCGAGGTGTCGGTTCGTCTGAATGAAATGGCGCGCGAAAGCGGACGACTTATCAAGGATGTCCATGCTGCCGCGGAAGAAGTTGCCAGTGCCGCTTCGGAACTGGCCATCGCGGCGGCGCGTGTCGTCGCCGGCGCGGATGCGCAGAACAACCTGTCCGGCAAATCCACCCGGTCGATGCAACGTCTGCAATCCAGCGTGGATCAGGTCACCGATGCGGCAAGGCTGTCCCAGGCCATTGCCGAAGAATCCGAATCACTGTCGGAAAACGGGGTGACCATTGTTCAGTCTGCCGGCAGCGAGATGGAGCGCATCCAGGTTTCCATGATCAAGCTGACCGATCTGGTGTCTTCCATGGGCCAGCGCTCGGATGAAATTCGCGGCATCGTCGATGTGATCCACGGTATTGCCGACCAGACCAATCTGCTTGCGCTCAATGCCGCCATCGAAGCGGCGCGCGCCGGCGAGCATGGCCGGGGGTTTGCCGTAGTCGCCGACGAGGTGCGCAAACTGGCCGAACGTACCGCACTGGCCACGGGCGAGATCGGCGCCATGATAGACGGTATTCTGCAGGAAATAGCAGCGACGATTTCCGGCATGGAAGAAGGCCGGCAGCAGGCGGAAAACGGCGTAACGATGGCACGGCAGGCGGCCGAGTCGCTGGAGGCTATCCGCCAGGGTGCGCGCAGCACCATGGATCGCGTGCGGGCCATCGTGATGGCTTCGCAGGAGCAGACGTGCAGCAGTGCCGAGGCGATGCAAAGCATGGCGGACATCAGCACCATGGCCCACGAAAACACCGCAGCCAGCGATGAGGCGGCTTCGGTTTCCAAATATCTGGAAGGTCTGGCATCCGAGCTCAGGCAGTCTGTCCAGCGCTTCAAGATCTGATTCCCGGGAGGCACGTCAATTGTTTATCATCGCCATCGCTATCGTCCTTTTTCTGCTGCTGCTGTTCTTTCTGCACTTGTCCGAAAACAACCGGCGTGAACTCAAGCGCCAGCGGCAGGAATTCGGTCTCACGGTATTGAAATCCGGCCTGGAGTTGATGACGGCTGTCCAGCAGCATCGCGGCATGTCCATCGCCTTCCTCAATGGCGATGCTGTATTCAAGGCAAAAATGCTGGGCAAGCGGCAAGAGATACAGCGTCTGCTTGCGCGGATGCCATCCTTGCTTGCCGAAACACCGGAGCTGCGGCCGGACGAGGCCGGTCTGACCGAAATCCTGCGGCAATGGAATGAACTGGTCAGTACCGCCGAGCATCAGGTGCCGGAAACCAGCTTCAAACAACATACCGCACTGGTGCGGGAAATCATTCACCTGATGGGCGATATGGGCGAGCACCTCGGCCTGCTGGACGGCGAAGGCTCGTCGCTCGCCCTGCTTTCCAACACCCTGTTGCTCAAGTTGCCCTTGCTGCTGGAAAGCATAGGCCAGGCACGTGCATTGGGTTCCGGCTACGCTGCTCAGGGCCAGTGCGGTGCGGTCGGACGCATACGCTTGAGTTTTCTCGATCAGCGTATCCGCGAATGCTACGACGGAATCCAGAGGGGCGCAGTGGTCAACGAAGCCGTCAGCAAGCGGGTGGAAGCCTTGCTGGAAACGTTGCAAACCCGGTTTATCGATACGGAAAGCGTGGACATTTCATCTGCCACATTCTTCCAGACCGCGACAGAGGCGATCGAAGCCTGCCTGGTGCTATGGCAGGAAGTCGCCCAGCATACGGGGGCGGCTGTAGGCCGGCACGGGTGAGGGATAGGTTGCTGCCGGCCGTAGTGTTATGCTTGGGGCCTTGGTTGTAGCTGGCACAGACTGTGCTCTCGCTAGAGGCTTTTAGCATTAATCCAAGGAATAGAACTGGTATGCCTCAACTTGACTATGTCGCCTCCGTCTCGCACGATCTGAAGTCGCCCCTTAACGGGATGCTGGGGTTCCTCGAGCTGATCAAGCTGGAACTGCAGAACCACCCCGTCCCGGCGCAGGTGATGCAGGACCTGCAGATCGTGGAAGATATCGGTGCGGAAATGCTGGGCCTGATCAATAACATGCTGACAGCGGCGCGGATCGAGGCTGGGCGCGAACCTATGGTGCCTTGCTATATCAGCCGGGAAACGCTGATCAACCGCATCAGTGCACTGGAGCGTACGTTCTCCTGCGAAGCGAAAAGCCGCAACATCGACTTTAAAGTCACGGTAAGCAGCCTTCCTCGATTTGTCTACTGGGACATCCTGAAGATCCGTTATTTTGCAGTCAACAACATGGTTTCCAATGCACTGAAATTTGTCGGTAACGGCGGCAAGGTGCGTGTTGTCATTTCCTGTTCCGATCCTGAGCAGGTGGAGATTCTGGTTTCCGACAACGGCCCCGGCATTCCTGCCGATGAAAGAAAATCGGTGTTCGATAAGTTCAGTCAGGCGTCCAACAATCCGCGAGGGGCCTCCGGCAGCGGATTCGGCTTGTTCAATGCCGCCCATGTCATCAATTCCCATCATGGCTCTATTGGTGTCGCTGCGGGCCTCGACGGAAAAGGCGTCACCTTTAGCATGAAAATTCCGGCAGTCCCGTTTAGAATAGATGACCCCGAGATTCGGCAGATCATCGACTCGCTGCCCTCGACAACTTTAGCGACTGGCGACAATGAAACTCTACGGTATCCCCAACTGCAGTACAGTGAAAAAGGTGCGGGTCTGGCTTGATGAAAAAGGCATTGCCTACACTTTTCACGATTTCAGAAAAAATGGCGTCAGCGCCGCCCTGCTCAGGGGCTGGCTGGCACAGGTACCGCGCGAGAAATTGATCAACCGTGCCGGCATGACCTGGCGCGAGCTATCGGCGGAGGCAAAAGCCGCAATACAGGACGACGCTTCCGCGCTGACTTTGATGCTGCAAAAACCAGCCGTCATCAAACGCCCGGTGTTGGAAAAAGACGGCAAAATACTGGCCATCGGGTTTAACAAATTCGATTATGAGCATCTTTTCGAACCCAAATAATCCATCATGTCCAACACCCTAGAACTTGCCAAAAACCTGATCGCCCGGCGCTCCCTCACGCCGGACGATGCCGGCTGCCAGGAAATCCTGATCGAGCGGCTGGAAAAGCTCGGCTTCACCGTCGAAAAAATGCGCTTCGGCTTTGTCGATAACTTCTGGGCGCGTCGCGGTACCGCCAAGCCGCTGGTCGTGTTCGCCGGGCATACCGATGTGGTGCCCACCGGCCCGGTGGAGCAGTGGCTGAGCGAGCCGTTCACTCCCACCATCCGTGACGGCATGCTGTACGGTCGCGGGTCGGCGGACATGAAGACATCGATTGCCGCGTTCATCGTCGCACTGGAGGAGTTTCTGGCCCGGCACCCTGACCATAACGGCTCTATCGGCCTGTTGATCACCTCGGATGAAGAGGGGGTTGCGGTGGACGGTACGGTGAAAGTGGTGGAAGCGCTGAAGGCACGCGGCGAGTTGCTGGACTATTGCATAGTCGGCGAGCCGACATCGAATAAGCAAGTCGGCGACATGATCAAGAACGGCCGTCGCGGCTCGTTATCCGGCAAGTTGATCGTCAAGGGTGTGCAGGGCCACATCGCCTACCCGCATCTGGTCAAGAACCCCATCCACAAGGCATCTCCGGCGATTGCCGAACTGGCTGGCACGGTGTGGGACGAGGGCAATGAATACTTCCCGCCGACTTCTTTCCAGGTGTCGAATATCCACGGCGGCACCGGTGCCACCAACGTCGTGCCCGGCCACGTGGAAATCCTGTTCAACTTCCGCTACTGCACTGCCAGCACCGAGCAGAGCCTGCGCGAGCGCGTGCATGCCGTTCTCGACAGACACGGGCTGGAATACGACCTGGAATGGGAATCCGGCAAACCTTATCTGACGCCCAAGGGCAATCTGGTGGCGGCCATCAGTGCGGCGATTGAAGAGTCCTTCGGCATCACGCCGGAGCTTTCCACCTCTGGCGGCACCTCGGACGGGCGCTTTATCGCCGACATCTGTCCGCAGGTGATCGAGTTCGGCCCGCTCAACGCCACCATCCATAAGCTCAACGAGTGCGTGGGCGTAGCAGATATCGAGCCGCTCAAGGATACCTACCGCCGCACGCTGGAAAAGCTGTTGCGGGGCTGATAATTCTGCCTGGCCGATCCCATGACGCCGGAGCAGGTAGAACAATTGGGTATTGCCCCTGAACAGCCGACTCACATCGTAGGCATCGGCGCTTCCGCAGGCGGGCTGGAAGCACTGCTCTCGCTCCTGTTCCACCTCAAGCCCACCGGTCGCATAGCTTACGTCATCGCCCAGCACATGGCGCACGATGGCCATTCCACCCTGATGGTCAATCTGCTGAACCGGTCCTCCGCATTGCAGGTCATCCAGGCTGGAGCTATCGAAAAGCTGCTGCCAGACCGGGTTTACCTGATTCCTTCCGGGCAGGACGGTGTAGTAGAGAACGGCTGCATCCGGTTACAGCCTCCCTTCAAGAGCAATTTGTCCACACCTTCGGTCAACATTCTTCTTTCATCGATTGCTGAAGAATCCGGCAGATGTGCTGTCGGCATCATACTGTCCGGCACAGGTTCCGATGGTGTTGCCGGATGTCGTGCGATCAAGGCCAGGGGCGGCATCACCTTTGCGCAGGACCCTGAAGCGGCCGTCTACGACGGGATGCCGTCTGCTGCTATCGAAGCGGGCACAATCGACCATGTGTTCAAGGAATCCGAAATCCCGAACCAAATCCTGGCGAGACTGCCCGGGGTTCGGGTACTGCCCATGGCCACAGCCATGCCGATGGCGAAACCTGTGACGGTTGCTGCTGCCCCTGTTCCGACAGCAGCCAATCCGGAACTGGCGCGTCTGGTGAGAATGGTGCTCGATGCAACCGGCATCGACTTCAGTGGCTACAAGGAAGAAACCCTGCTGCGCCGCATCGAGAAGCGCATGGCCGTGCTCAGCATCGCCACCATGGCCGACTATTTCGCGCATATTGCCAAAAATCCGGGCGAACTCGTCAATCTCCAGCATCTGTTTCTGGTATCGCTCTCCTCTTTTTTCCGCGATCGGGAATCCTTCAGTGCTCTGGAGCGGGAACTGCGTTCCATCATCGGTTCGAAAAAACCCGGAGATGCCATTCGCTTCTGGGTTCCGGGCTGTGCATCGGGTGAAGAGGTCTACACGCTGGCCATTATTCTTGCCGAAATGCTGGGCGAAGAATCAGCCCGGTACGATATTTCCATCACCGGCACGGATCTCAATCCGGAAGCGCTCGAAATCGCGCAAGCCGGACTTTACCGGCAGACTGCATTCAAGGAGATGGAGCACGAACTGCTGGAACGGTACTTCCTGATCAAGGGTCTGCATTGCCAGGTGAACGATGCAATACGCGCCATGTGTACCTTCCAGCGGCAGGATGTGGTCAAGGGCGAACCCTTGCGCAATCTTGACCTGGTAAGTTGCAGGAATCTGCTGATCTACATGAAAAGCCCCCTGCAGGATGCGCTGTTCAGAAAATTCCATCAAGCGCTGCTGCCGCATGGGTTGCTGTTTATCGGGCAGTCGGAAAACATCGGGCTGATGGGGAGTACGCTGTTTACGGCGATTGACCATTATCACCGGCTTTATCGGCGCAAGACCTGATGAAGGTTGCTTTGTCCGCTTGCCACAAAACCCTTGAAAGTCATAGTAGACTGACTGCAGTCTCCGGGAGAAATTATGGGTAATCTGGCTTGAGCTAAGCTGCACCGGCAGAACGGAGCAAGAATAAGGGAGAGAGAATGAACAGACTGTTTGCCTACCTTCAAAGCAAGACAGTATCGCAGCGCATGGTGTTCTTTGCCGTCATCGCTATCTCCGGCATCGCCGTATTAGGGATATCCACATTTCCGCAACTGGACAGGATGGCGGATATCCAGCAGCAGTTCTACGAACATCCGCATACCACGACGAACACCGTGCGCGACATGAAGTACACGCTGCTATATATGCGGCGTGTGACGCGGGACGCCATCTTCGAAACCGACCCGGTCAGGCGGGAAGCCGAAATCGCCAGCATCGAGAGTTATCACAAAAAATTTCTCGATGATGTGGCCACCATCAGAAAATCTTTCCTCGGCGACCAGCAACTGGTGACCGACATAGAAAACGAATACAAGAACCAGATCGCCTATACCAACGAGACCATTACCGTTCTGAAAGCCGGCAACCAGGATGATGGGCTGGCCAATGCCGGGGGCCAGGATGCCGCCTGGGAACGATGCAAGGACAGCAACCCGCAAAACCCCGGCCCTCGGGTAGCGGAAAAGCTGGACAGGATTTTCGAGATTGCAGCCACATATGCCTTGAAAATCAACCAGGAATCGCGCGCCATTTATGAGAATGAGGTTCGCGCCGCAGTTTATTATCTTGTGTTCGGCGTGCTGGCGCTGCTCCTCGCGGCCATCACAATTACCCTCTCTATCACCCGCCCGCTCGGGGCACTGCGGGGCAGTATCGTAGCGTTGTCCGAGGGGAAATTGAGCGAGACCATCCCCTATCAGGATCAGAACAATGAACTTGGTGAAATCGGCCGCGGTGTCGCCGTTCTGCAAGGCGTGTACCGAGTCATGGAATCGCAGAACTGGGTCAAATCCCATGTCGCGGAAATCGCGGCTGAATTGCAGCAGGCCAAGAGTTTTGCCGAACTGGCGCAGGGCTTTCTCTCCCGCATTGCGCCGTTGCTCAATATCGGCCATGCCGTTTTCTACGTTCTCGATGAATCCGGCTCGTATCTGCACCTGCTCGCCAGCTACGGCTATCGCGAACGCAAAAGGTTAAGCCAGCGCTTTGCCATCGGCGAGGGGCTGGTCGGCCAGTGCGCTTTCGAGAAAACCCCCATCACCCTGACCGATCCACCGGAGGATTATGTGGTGATCGGCTCCGGGCTGGGCGAGGCGGCGCCCAAGTGCATCGAAGTGATGCCTATCATGCTTGCCGACAAACTGCTCGGTGTGCTCGAGGTTGCTGCTTTCCAGCCTTTCGATCAGCATGCCAACGCGCTGCTGGAGCAGATGATGCCGATACTGGCGATGAGCATGGAAATCCTCGAACGCAACATCAGCACCCAGCGACTGCTGGAAGAAACCCAGCAGCAGGCCCAGCGCATGGAAAAGCAGGCGGCGCAACTGGAAGAGCAGCAGGTCGAAATGGAGGCGCAGCAGGTCGAACTCAAGAGCACCGAAGCCTGGTATCGCGGCATCGTCGAGGCAGCGCCGGACGGCATGCTGGTGGTGGACGAGTCGGGCATCATCACGCTGTGCAACCCCAAGGTGGAGGATATTTTCGGCTATGCCCCCGGGGAATTGCTGGGGTACAGCGTGGACGACCTGGTGCCACGCGAAATTCGCGCCGACCATCCGCGCATGCGCGCCAGTTTCATGAGAGAGAGCGGATCGCGCCCGATGGGTGCCGGTATGAATCTGAGAGGTTTACGCAAGGATGGCAGCAAATTCCCTGTAGAGATCGGGCTGTCCATGCTGCCGACCATGAGTGGGCGTGGAGCCTGCGTATGTGTGTCAGTGCGCGACATCACCGACCGCAAGGCTGCGGAAGAACGGTTGGCCGCGCTGGAGGAGCGCAGCCGGCTGATCCTGGGTTCGGTCAACGACGGTATCGTCGGCATGGATACCGATGGCATGCTGACCTTTGCCAACCCGGCTGCACCTGCCATGCTTGGATACAGCGAGGATGAACTGCTCGGTCATCCGATGCACGCGTTGGTGCATCACCATTATCCGGATGGTCGGGACTTTCCTCGCGAAGCATGCGCGATGTACCAGACCTCGCAGGACGGCAAGTCGCGTACCATAGCCGACGAGGTTCTCTGGCGCAAAGATGGCACCCCGCTTCCCGTCGAGTATTCGACCACGCCGGTTTATAAGGACGACCAGCTGGTCGGCACCGTGGTGGTGTATCGCGACATCACCGAGCGCAAGCGTCTGGAAAATGCCATCAAGCACGCCAGCATGATGAGCGATTCCGCGCTGGACCTAGCCAAGGCAGGCTATTGGCTGATCGACTACAGTGATCCCGACTACTACACCAGTTCTGAACGTGCCGCCGCCATTTTCGGGGAGCATCCCACGCCGGGCTGGCGCTATCACCTGAAGGACGAGTGGTACAGCCGCATCGCGGCAGCCGACCCGAAGGTAGCCGAAGCCACGGGTGAGCTTTATGCAGGGGCGCTGGAAGGAAAATACCCGCGCTACGATGCAACCTATTGCTACCAGCGCCCGATTGACGGCAAGGTGGTCTGGATACGCGCCATCGGCAACATCGAGCGCGACGCGCAAGGCAAACCGCGCTTCATGTATGGCGTGTCACAGGATGTCACCGAGATCAAGCTGGCTGAAATTGCGTTGCAACGCGCCAGGGAGGTCGCCGAGGATGCCACCAAGATGAAGTCGGACTTCCTCGCCAACATGAGCCACGAGATCCGCACGCCAATGAACGCCATCATCGGCATGTCGCACCTGGCGCTAAAAACCGATCTGACCCCGCGCCAGCGCGACTACATCAAGAAAATCCAGGGTTCCGGCCAGCACCTGCTGGGCATCATCAACGACATCCTGGACTTCTCCAAGATCGAGGCGGGCAAGCTCACCATCGAACACGCTGATTTTGAAACGGACAAGGTGCTGGACAACGTCGCCAATCTGATTGCCGAGAAGACCGCGGCCAAGGGACTGGAACTGATCTTCGATATCGACCCGCAGGTGCCGAAGCACCTCAACGGCGACTCCTTACGCCTGGGCCAGGTGCTGATCAACTACGCCAACAACGCAGTCAAGTTCACTGAGCAGGGCGAAATCGTGGTGAGCGCGAAGCTGTTGGAGCAAACGGAAAATGACGTTTTTATCAAATTTGCCGTGCGTGACACCGGCATCGGACTCACCGAGGAGCAGCGCGGCAAGCTGTTTCAGTCGTTCCAGCAGGCCGACACCTCGACCAGCCGCAAATACGGCGGCACCGGCCTCGGCCTGGCTATTTCAAAACAGCTGGCCAACCTGATGCACGGCGACGTCGGCGTCGACAGCGAATTCGGCAAGGGCAGCACCTTCTGGTTCACCGCCCGCCTCGGCAAAGCCAAGGGCACCGTCAGGAGCCTGCTGCCGGAACCCGATCTGCGCGGTCGCAAGGTGCTGGTGGTGGACGATAACGAGATGGCGCGCAATGTCCTGGAAGATCTGCTCAGCAGCATGACCTTCAAGGTAGAGCTTGCACCCGGAGGCAAGCAGGCCCTCGATGCCATCAAGAAAGCCGACAAAGCTGGCAAGCCTTTCGAGATCGTGTTCCTCGACTGGCGCATGCCGGGCATGGACGGCATAGAAACTGCAAAACAGATTTGTTCCATGGACTTCAAAAAGCCCCCTCATCTGGTCATGGTGACCGCGTATGGGCGCGAAGAAGTCATGAAAGAGGCCGAGAATGCGGGCTTGGAAGATGTGCTAATCAAGCCGGTAAATGCTTCCATGCTGTTCGATACCGCAATGCGCGTGCTCGGCGCACAAGTGGATGAGAAACGCACCAGCGAACGTGACGTATCCTCCGTGATGGAGGATCTGGCCGCGATCAAGGGCGCTACCATCCTGCTCGCCGAAGACAACGAGCTCAATCAGGAAGTCGCAGTCGGGCTACTGGAAGATGCCGGTTTCAAGGTCGAGATTGCCAACAACGGGCAGGAAGTCCTCGATATGGTCGGCAGGAAGCCCTACGACATCATACTCATGGACATGCAGATGCCGGTGATGCATGGCGTGACCGCTACCATCGAACTCCGCAAACTGCCCCAGTTTACCGAGTTGCCCATCGTGGCGATGACGGCCAACGCGATGGAGCAGGACAAGGAGAAATGCGTGGCTGCCGGCATGAACGACCATATCGCCAAACCCATCGAACCGGATGACATGTTCCGCACACTGCTCAAGTGGATCAAGCCGAGGGAAACGGCCCAGCCAGCGGCTACTGCCGGCTCAGGAAAAAAAGCGTCCAAGGACAAGAAAGCCGAGGGCGTTGCCGATAATGCCGCGCTGCTGGTCATCGACGGCTTGGATGTCGAACTCGGCATGCGCCGCGTTCTGGGCAAGAAGCCGCTGTATTTGAGCATGCTGCGCAAGTATGTGAGCAACCAGGCCAATACCCCGACCGAGCTGCGTGCCGCGCTGGATGCGGGAGACACCGCGACCGCCGAACGCATCGCGCACTCTGCCAAGGGAGTGAGCGGCAATATCGGTGCCGCCGGATTGCAGGCCATGGCGGCGGAGATCGAGAAAATGATCAGGGAGGGTGCCGACCGCAATGCCTTGGATGAAAAGATCGCCCCGTTTTCCGAAGCGCAAACCGCGATGATCGCAGCGCTCAGGAACCACTTGCCCGAGGAAGCCGACACCGGCATGGCAAAATCTGCGCTTGACATGAGCAAAGTGGCCGGGGTGGTCAGCCGTCTGGCGGCGCTGCTTGCCGAAGACGACAGCGAAGCCAGCGACGTACTGGAGGAAAATCTCGACCTCATGCGCGCCGTCATGGGAGCGGAGGCATTCTCAAGGATAGACGGGGCGGTCAAGCAATTCGATCTGGAAGCCGCGCTGGAGCACCTCAAGCAACGTGCGGCTGAGCTGGCAATCCCGATTAGCAGACCTACCTAAAGGAACATCGTGAAACTAGGCTTGCGTAAAAAGGGCATTCTCTTCCTTGCGACAGGTGGCATCGCTATCAGCCTGCTGACGCTGGTGATGGTGATGCATATCCAGAAACGGATCAAGACAGATTTGATCCACACAACTGCACGTAATTTTGTTCAGTTGCACAAGGAAAAAACCCTGGGCGCTCTCGAGGGAGATTTGGCCTTAGCCAAGCATATGGCGGAGTCGGAAAGTATCCGATCCTGGGTGCGCAACCCGACCAACCCGGCGGTGCACACGCCGGCGATGAATGAAATAAAAAGTTTCATGCATCTGTTTTCCCAGCACATAGCCTTTTTAGGCTCCACGTATAACAATGCGTTCTACTATCTCGAGGAGAAGAAGGCTCCTTCTCTCGATGCCCTGTTGAATCCGTCACAGTACCTTTCAGCGGACAAACCGGACGACAGCTGGTTTTTTTACGGCCTGTCTCAGCCCGAGGCTTATTTGTTCAATGTTGACCATAACGATGCCCTTGATATAACGGGCCTGTATATCAATGTCGTGGTGAAAGAGAATGACGGTAAGCCCATTGGAATCGTCGGCACAGGTTTCGACATAACTGAATTCATAGACACCTTTATCCGGTCTCAGGATGCTGCGGCGAGCTCTATGTATGTCAATGCCGATGGAGTCATTCAAGGGCATACCGATAAATCACTCATTGCCCATGGCGCCGCGGAAAAGGGCAATGTAGCGGCACGTTCCATACTCTGGAATCACGTAGGCAGTAATGCCGAGGCGGCTCAGATTCGGGAATCCATGAGGCGTGTTGGATCAGACAACAAACTTACCGAATCCCTCGTGATCACCCTGGATGGACAACCCAGGGTGGTCGCCATCACCTACATTCCCCCACTCAAGTGGTACAGCCTGGCGGCGTTTGATCCGAATATCGGTGTGTTCAGCGATGCCTTGCCCATCATGGCGGTTCTTTTGCTGGCCATGACCATCGGCGGGGTGCTTATCCTGGTCATGACCAATCACGTGATTCTCAGGCCCTTGCTGCAGATGGCGGAGGGAACCCGGAAAGTCGCTGCGGGGGATTACCAGTTGACGCTCCCTGAGGGACGCCAGGATGAGATCGGCGAATTGAATGCGGCCTTCAACGCCATGGTGTCCAAGTTGAGGAATACCGAGGAACTTCTCAATAACAATCTCACCTCGATATCCGAGGCCCTGCAGCGTTGCGATGGCTATGAGGAATTAGCCACTGTGCTCTTCTCCAGGTTGGCACCCCTGCTGCACATCGGCCAGGCGAGCCTCTACCGCATGGCGGAGGACGCATCGGAATTGCAACTTTGCGGCAGCTATGCGTGCAGTGGTGCGGGAGCGCCCGGCGGCAATATTACGATGGGAGAAGGACTGGTTGGGCAATGTGCCCTGGACCGCCGGGCCATCGAGATAAAGAACGTGCCCGCTGGCTATGCGCGCGTGACATCCGGCCTGGGGTCGGCCTCTCCCCGGCTCCTCGTTCTGCGACCGATACTTGCTACCGACAGACTGTTGGGTGTCCTCGAACTGGCTTTATTCCAGCCCATCGAGGAGGCAAGTGGAAAGCTCCTCGATACCCTGCTGCCGACCCTGGCCCTGAACATGGAAATCCTGGCACGCAACCTGAATACCCGGCAATTACTGGAAGATACGCGTCAGCAGGCGGAACGCATGGAGCGGCAGGCAGCATTGCTGGAAGAGCAAGCAGTCACGATGGAACTGCAGCAGAAGGAAACCCTGGCCGCCGAGGAACGCAGCCGGTTGATTCTGGGGGCGGTCAATGACGGCATTGTTGGCATGGATACCAACGGCATGCTGACTTTTGTCAACCCGGCTGCGCCTGCCATGCTCGGATACATAGAGGATGAATTGCTCGGCCAGCCCTTGCATGAGCTCTTACATCACCATTATCCAGACGGCCGCGATTTCCCACGCGGAGAATGTGCAATGTACCTTACGACCCGGGACGGCCAGGCACGCGTGATCGACAACGAAGTGCTGTGGCACAAGGACGGTACCGCCGTCCCGATTGAATACTCGACGACACCGATATTCAAGGATGGCGAAATTGTAGGTGCCGTTGTGGTATTCCGCGACATTACTGAACGGCTTGCTGTGAGCCAGGCGATGGCTGAACAGCGCGCCGCTGAATTGAGTCAACCTTCTTCAAGCTGAGGCATCGCGAATGGCCGAAATTAATTTCAGGCGGATAATTTCCATTGCACGTAACCCGATCCTGCTTGCGCTCGTACTCGGATTGGCAGCGAGCCAGATCGCTATATCCCTGTTTAGCCAGAAAGCAGAATCGGTGGATAGAGCGAGAATGCAGGCTGCACTGGTAACCTTGCAGGCCAACCTGAGCGTGGAAACCACCCGCAGCAAAGGCATGGGGGTAGCCGCGATGATGGGGTTGTACGAACCATTGTTCAAGGAGGCCGCGCTTGGCAAGCGTAAACAGGACGCGCCGGAAGTGCTGCAACGTCTGTCCATTCCGCGCAGGCATTACGGCTATGAAGGCACCTACGTCATCGACCGGACTGGGGTGATGGTGGCTAACGATACCGACGGCAAAAAAGCAACCGGCAAGTCGGTCGATTTCCGCCCTTATTTCCAGCATGCCATCCACGGCCAGGAAAGCGTGTATGTTGCGGTAGGAACCAATTCCGACTCGCGCGGCATCTACTATGCGGCACCGCTGTACGAAGGCGCCGACAAATCCGGGCGCATCATCGGCGTCACGTCAATCAAGACCTCGGCCGAACCATTGGACAATGTGCTCCAGGCATCGGGAGACGACGGATTGCTGATTTCTCCACAGGGTGTGGTGTTCGCCAGCACACGTCCGGAATGGCTGCTGGCGATGACGCCGCCGTTCGATGAGAAACGGGTCGATGCCATCCGCAAGCTCAAGCAGTTTGGCATGCGCTTCGAATCGAAAAACCCTGCCATCCTGCCTTTTGATCCCTATCCCAACCGGGTCAGCATTGGCAGCGCGCAATATGCCTCGGAACACATCCCGCTCGAGTGGAATGATCCGCAGGGTCCCTGGAAACTTGTGCGGTTGCATGATGCCGGCATCTTGGATGCCACTTGATCTGCGCATCAAAATCACAATGGGCATGGTGTTGGCGCTGTTGGTTCCCGGCTTCTATTATCGCCGGCAACAAAAGCTCCGACTTGCCGCAGAACAACGGCTGCTTGCCGAAACCCAGGAAAGAGAACATGTAGAGCAGGCTGTACTGGAATCTGCACGCCTAGCCTCGGAGGTCGCAGAGATCAACGCGCGATTGCGTTCTTGCAACACTTTGGAGGAGTTTGCCCAGCAATTTCTTTCCAATATGGCTACCAAGATTGGAATCTGTCATGGTTTGTTCTACCTGGCCGATGAGCAGGTGCAGTCTTTGGTTGTAGTTGGCGGATATGCGGCCCCGGCAGGGGTGATGGGCCGGAAATTTGGTTTTGGTGAAGGGTTGGCAGGGCAATGCGCAAGAGAAAAAGTTGTAATCCGAATCTCTCCCGTACCTGCCGGATACCTGCCGGTAACTTCGGGCACCGGCAGCGCCCCGCCGTCCTGCGTTGAACTTCGTCCGCTCATGCTCGATGGCGTGTTGCAGGGCGTTGTCGAATTCGCAGGATTTTCTCCTGCAGATGACAGGGGTGAGAAATTTCTGTCCGAAATCGAAACGGTAGCCGCCGGCTGCATCGATCTCATCCGGCGCCGGCACAAGTATCAGGAGCAGTTCATGATGCAGTTGGAATTCCAGCAGGCTCTTATCGACAGCATTCCCAACCCGATATTTTACAAGGATACCGACACACGGTTCCTGGGCTGCAACACGGCGTATGAACAGGCGTTCAACGTGCAAAAAGCCGATTTCGTCGGCAAGCGGGTGCTCGATCTGGAGTATCTCGACTCCAACGAACGCCTCGCCTACCAGCGTGAAGATGAGCAGATTATTGCCGAGATGGGCTCCGTCAAGCGCGAAGTGCTACTGACTTTTGCCGATGGCACGACCCGCAACTGCCTGTACTGGGTACGTGGTTTCAGTCTCTCGGACGGCGCTGCCGGCGGGCTGGTCGGCACATTCATCCCGGTTGAGGGATAATCCCGATTATCAAACCAAACTTACTCAAAGGACTCGACATGGTGGACGCGCTCGACTTCACTGAAAAAGCAACCATTCTCGTGGTGGACGATACTCCCGACAATCTCAGCCTGATGAGCGGTCTGCTCAAGGATGATTACAAGGTCAAGGTCGCCAACGGCGGTGAAAAGGCGCTCAAGATCGCCCAGTCCGACAGCCCGCCGGATTTGATCCTGCTCGACATCATGATGCCTGAGGTCGACGGCTACGAAGTGTGCAAACGCTTGCAGGCCGACCCCAAGACCCGCAGCATTCCCATCATTTTTCTCACGGCGAAGTCGGAGATCGAGGACGAAACCTACGGCCTGGAACTCGGCGCGGTGGATTACATCACCAAACCCATCAGCCCCCCCATCGTGCTGGCCCGCGTCAAGACTCATCTGGCGGTGAAAAGCGTGCAGGATTTCCTGCGTGATCAGAACGAATTTCTGGAGGCAGAGGTGCAGAAGCGCACCGCCGAAGTGATGGCAATCCAGGATGTCACCATCCATGCCATGGCATCACTTGCCGAAACACGTGACAGCGATACGGGCAACCACATTCGCCGCACTCAGCACTATATGAAACTGCTGGCGAACAAGCTGCGGCTACATCCGCGTTTTTCGCACTTTCTCAATAGCGACAAGACCATCGAGCACCTGTTCAAGTCCGCTCCCCTCCATGACATCGGCAAGGTTGGCATCCCGGATCGTATTCTGCTGAAACCCGGCCGCTTTGAGCCGGACGAGTTCGAGATCATGAAAACTCATACCACTTTGGGGCGCGACGCCATCATGCAGGCCGAGCAGGAACTGGGCATCGAGATGCCGTTCCTCAAGTTGGCCAAGGAAATCGCCTACGGACATCAGGAAAAATGGGACGGTTCAGGTTATCCGGAAGGGCTTTCCGGGGATGATATTCCGATTTCTGCGCGACTGATGGCCGTGGCGGATGTCTACGACGCGCTGATCAGTCGTCGCGTATACAAGGCAGGGATGCCGCACGAGAAGGCCGTACAGATCATGCAGGAAGGCAAAGGTGCCCATTTCGACCCAGACATAATCGATGCCTTCCTCGAACTGCAGGATGAATTCCGGATGATCGCCCTAGCCTATGCCGACAGCGATGACGACATCGGTAAAAAGGCCGATTATCTTGAAAAGGCCATCTCGGAGAGGCCATGACAACTTTTCCGTTTGCAAAATCCGCTGCTACGCCGGCCTTCAAGGAGATCACCAAGCTTACAAAAATCTTGGTGGTGGATGACTTCGAGCCCATGCGCAAGATCACCGCCGAACATTTGAAGAAAATGGGCGCCCAGAATATTTCTATGGCCTCAAATGGGGCCGAAGCTCTGAAGCTTGTACAAAACCAACACTTCGACATCGTCATTTCGGACTGGAACATGCCGGTGATGAGCGGGCTGGAACTGCTCAAGGCGATCCGTGCCAGCGAAAAACTGCATGCCCTGCCCGTGATGATGATTACAGCGGAAGCCGAGCGCGAACGCATCATGGAAGCCATTGCCAACGGTGTCAGCGATTTGCTGGTGAAGCCCTATAGCGCCGGCAACCTGCATGACCGGGTTCAGAAGGCGCTCGCCTGGAAACCGCGCCGCAACATCCCGATGCCATCAGACAACGCAGTTGCCGCCCCTGCCACGCTACCGGAAATACCAGAACCCGCGGCCCCTTCAGCGGCACCGAAAGAATCGGACAGGTCCACTATCCTGGTCGTGGACGACACGCCGGACAATCTTCACCTGCTCTCCAGTCTGTTCAAGGACGAGTATCGCGTCCGCATCGCCCATAACGGCCACAAGGCCCTGGCTATCTGCCAATCGGACAACCCGCCCGACTTGGTGTTACTCGACATCATGATGCCGGACATGGATGGCTTTGAAGTCGCGCAAAAGATGCGTGAGCATCCTTCTTCCGAGACCATCCCGATTATTTTCGTCACCGCGATGGATACCGAAGATGCGCGTCTAAGGGGACTGGAACTCGGTGCGGTAGATTTTGTGACGAAACCCATTGACCCCAATGCGCTGGTTCCCAGAGTACGCAACTTCCTGCGGTACGTGGAACTGCACAAGCAGTTGCAGGCCGATTACGACGGAATGCTGGATGCTGCCAAACTCCGGGAAGATGTGGAACATATCACTCGCCACGACATGAAGGGGCCACTGGCTGGCGTGATCGGCATGGTTCAGGCTTTGGTAGAAGACGACAGCATCGGCAGAAAACAGGTCGAACAGCTGCGTATGATCGAAGAGACCACGTTGCAGATACTGAACATGATCAACCTCTCAGCGGAGCTCTACAAGATCGAAACCGGGCGCTTCCGGCTGGCTGCCAAGCCGGTCAGGATCGGCGACATCCTGCGCAGAATCGTGGAAATCACTCGCACGACCTTCCATGAGAAACATCTGACCATTTCCGTCGACACCGATATTACATCGGTAGGCGAAGAAATCCCGCAAATCCTGGGCGACGCCATGCTATGCTATTCGCTGTTCCAGAATCTGATCAAGAACGCCTGCGAAGCTGCCCCTGAAAAAACGCGTGTAGTCGTGTCCATGGTGGACGAAGATCCGATGCGGATCTCCATTCAGAACAAGGGAGCAGTACCCCGGGAAATTCGCGAACATTTCTTCGACAAGTTCGTGACACACGGCAAATCCGGTGGTACGGGGCTGGGAACTTACTCGGCAAAGCTGCTGGCCGAAGCGCAGGATGGTGCGATCGCGCTGGATGTTTCCGACGACGAGAATATGACTACCATCACTGTCAGCTTGCCGCGATTCTACGAACTGAAATAATCTCCATATCCGATGACCACATCACACTCAGAGCTGTTCACCATTCGCGACTGGTTGCGTTATGCCGTCAGTCGCTTCGAGGAGGCCCAGGTCTTTTATGGCCACGGCGCGCAGAACAGCTACGACGAAGCCGTCTGGCTGGTGATGGCGACCCTGCACCTGCCCCACGACACACTGGGCAACTTCATGGATGCGGTCATTACCGAGCCGGAGCGTCGCGAGTTGTTGCACCTGATCGAGCGGCGCGTCACCGAGCGTATCCCCACGGCGTATCTGGTGCGCGAAGCGTGGCTGGGGGAGTTCCGGTTTTATGTGGACGAGCGCGTCATCGTGCCACGATCTTTCATCGCCGAGTTGCTGCGCGACCAGCTGGTGCCGTGGGTGGACGATCCGGAAGAAATCGTCAGTGCGGCCGACATCTGTACCGGTAGTGGTTGTCTTGCCATTTTGCTGGCGGATGCTTTCCCCAATGCGGAAGTCGATGCGGTGGACATTTCCGACGATGCGTTGGCGGTGGCGCGCCGCAACATTACCGACTACGGCCTGGAAAACCAGGTGAACGCTATCAAGTCCGACATGCTGGAGGCACTCCAGGGCAAGACCTACGACATCATCGTCAGCAACCCGCCCTATGTCGATGCGCCCTCCATGGATGCGCTGCCGCCGGAATACCGCCGCGAGCCCAGTCTGGCATTGGGCAGCGGCAGCGACGGGCTGGAGCATACCCATATCCTGCTGCGCGAGGCTGCTGCCCACCTCAATCCCGGCGGCCTGCTGGTGGTGGAGATCGGCCACAACCGCGATGTACTCGAAGCCGCTTATCCGAACCTGCCCTTTACCTGGCTGGAGGTCAGCGCTGGCGACCAGTTCGTGTTTTTGCTCAGGCGAGAAGAGATTCCCGGCCGGCTTTAACAATACCCGAATGTCTGCAATAATCCGGTAGCCAGAAATTAACAATACTTAATATTTTTAACCGGTTACCTCACCCAAGTGCTCCTGTTACGTGTCCTCATCTCAGGGTTGTTGCTGAGCATAGGCGTTGCCCACGCCACAGACCAGGCATCTGCGCCCGCTGACCTGACCAGTCTCCCATTCGAGCGGCTGCTCGATATGGAGGTCGTCACTGCGGCGAAAATCGCCAGCCAGGTCAGCGATGCGCCATCCGCGGTGGCGATTGTCACGGCACAGGATATCCGCGACTACGGCTACCGCACGCTGGCGGACATTATCAACAGCATGCGTGGGCTCTACACCACCTACGACCGCAGCTGGCAATACATCGGCGGGCGCGGCTTCGGCCGTCCCGGCGACTATACCGGCCGCCTCATGGTGATGGTCGACGGTTACGCGACCAACGACAATATCTACAATCAGGCCTATGTCGACAATGCCGGTCTGCTCGATACCGAGCTGATCGAACGGGTGGAATACGTGCCCGGCACCGGTTCGGTGTTGTACGGCAACAACGCCTATTTCGGCATCATCAATGTCATCACCAAGAAGGGGCGAGATATCGGCGGCGCTCAGGTGGCCGGCGAAGCCTCCAGCTACGGCGGCAAGAAGGGGCGCGCCACATTCGGCAAGCAGATGGAAAACGGTGCGGACGTGCTGGTGTCGGCTTCCTGGCTGGACAGCGATGGCCGGGACCTGTATTTCCCCGAATTCAACAACCTGGCCAACGACCCCAATGTTGCGCTCAACCGCGGCGTGGCCCGCAATCTGGACTATACGGTCGCCAAGCGCCTGTTCGGTAAACTGCAATTCCAGGGCTGGGTGCTGGAGGGCGGCTATGTCGATCATCGCAAGGGCGCACCCGCGGCAGCCTACGGCGTGGATTTCAACGCCTAAACCAGTACTGGGACAACAACGGTTTCCTGAGCGCCAAATATGACGCCGATCTCAGTCCTCAGCTGAAATCCTCCACCCATGCCTATTACGGCTACTACCTGGACCAGGGCGCCGGCTTCTACACGGTGGGCGGCATGTGGCGCGAGCACAACAAGGGGCAATGGTGGGGGATAGACGAGAAACTGGTCGCTACCTGGTTCGATGCCCACAAGCTGGTATTCGGCGCGGAATACCGTGACGACTTCCAGCTGGATCTGTCCGACCCGGTCGCTTCTTCCAGCCATGACCGCAGTACGGTCAGCCTGTATTTCCAGGATGAGATCACACTCAGCGACAAATTGCGGCTCAATGCCGGTGGTCGCTACGACTACGCCGACGATGTCGGCGGCAACTTCAGCCCGCGCGTGGCGCTGCTGTTCTCGCCTGTGCCGCAAACCATGCTCAAGGCTGCCTACAGCACGGCTTTCCGTATGCCGGCTGCTTATGAAAAATACTATACAGACGGCGAACAGATTCCCAACCTGAGGCTTGATTCGGAACACGTCGCCACGACGGAGCTGGTGCTGGAGCATAGGTTCTCGCCGGCGATGCGTTTTACCGGCTCGGTATACCGGTATCGCACCAGCGACCTTATTACCAACGTCGATCTGACGCCCGCGATCAATCAGTATGTCAATGTGGGGAGCAGCCATACCAAGGGGGTGGAGCTGGAGCTGGAGCGTACCTGGGATAACGGCACGCGCTTGCGCGGCAGCTATGCCTGGCAGGACGCCATCGACGAGAGCGGCGGGCGCATGATCAATTCCCCGCGGAATCTCGGCAAGTTCAACCTGAGTTTTCCGCTGTTGCAGCATGCCGTGCGCACCGGCCTGGAACTGCAATATACCGGCGCACGCCGTACCGAGAGCCAGATGCGCGTCGGTGGCAGCACCCTTGCCAACCTGACGTTTACCGCCGATCGCTTTCTGCACGGCTTGAGCGCGTCGGCCAGCATCCGCAACCTGTTCGACCGGCGCTACGACGCCGTTGCGCCAGGGGGATTCGTGCAGGACACCTTGCGCATGGATGGCCGCAACTACTGGCTGCAATTGCAGTACGACTTCCGGTGATGAGCATGCGACGGATACTCATCTTCGTTGCCTGGATTGCTTGCATGCCGCTGGCGACGAACGCCGAGCCGGTGCCGGAAAGCGCGATGAAGGCGGCTTTTCTTTACAACTTTGCGCTGTTCACCGAGTGGCCGGCGCATGCCGAAGCGATCAACCTGTGTATTTCGCCAGAAGACAGCCTGGCCTACGCGCTCAACAGCGTCGAAGGCCATGAAATCCGTGGCATGCGTCTGAATGTGACGCATTTGACCACCTTCCCGGACGTTTCCAGTTGCGACATTTTGTTTCTCGGGGAGTCCGACCGGTTGCGCGCCCGCGAACTGCTCGGCCGTGTCGGTAATTCGCCGGTGCTCACCGTAACCGATGTCGATGGCCTGGTGGAGCAGGGGGTCATGATCGGCATGTTTACCAGCAACAAGCACCTGGCTTTCGAGGTCAATCTCGATGCATCCAGACGTTCCGGGCTTGCGCTCAGTTCCAAACTGTTACATCTGGCACGGCGGGTACACTGACAATGCCCATAGCCAGACTCCGCAATTCATCCATCAGCACCAAACTGGCCGCGGTCAACGCTGCTGCGACGGTTGCCGCCCTTGGCGTGGTGCTGATGCTGGCGCTGGGATATGAATTCTTCTCCTTCCGCCAGAACATGGCGGACGACATACGCGTCCAGTCCATCATCATCGAGAGCAACAGCACTGCCGCACTGGCGTTCGGCGATGCCAGGGCCGCCACAGAAATCCTGGGAGCCCTGCGTGCCTCGCAGGATATCGATCATGCGGTGATCTTTCTGCCCAACGGCAAGCCGTTCGCCACCTATATCAACCCGGTTTCCGGTCATCGGGAAATCCCGTCGCTACCGCCCGCAAGGGGGCTGGTATTCCAGCCCGGAGGTGTCACCTTGACGGAGGCTATTCAGCTCAATGGCAAGGTGATCGGCTACCTCTACGTGGAAGCCAATACTCATCGCCTGTACCGCAGCCTGCTGTTGTTCACGGCCGCGATTTTCGTGGCGATCATGCTTGCCATGCTGTTTGCCCACATTCTGCTGAAACCGTTGCAACGCGCCATTGCCAATCCGCTCGACCGCTTGGGCAGCCTGATGCGCAGGATTTCGGAAAACCGGGATTACAGTCTGCGATCCGAGCACGAAGGCGGAGATGAAATCGGCGTGCTGACGCAGGAATTCAACGACATGCTGACGCAAATCCACCAGCACAAGGCGGATCTGGAATCCGAACTGGAACGTCGCCTGGAGGCGGAAAAGCGCCTGGAGCGGCTGGCGCATTACGACAACATCACCCAGTTGCCCAATCGCCATTTCTTCAACGACAGCCTGGCACGCGCCATCGCCTTGTCGGGGCGTACGGGAAAAGCCGTGGCGCTGATGTTCATCGATCTGGACAATTTCAAGATGGTCAACGATACGCTCGGTCACCACGTCGGCGACTTGCTGCTGAAGGAAGCTGCGCAGCGTATCGCCGATGCGCTGCGCACCAACGACGTGGTGTGCCGTATCGGCGGCGACGAGTTCGCGGTGATCCTGGAGAACCTGGACACCCCGGCGCTCTCCGGCAATATCGCCGCCAAGATCATCGGCGTGCTTGCCGAAAGATTCCAGCTGGAAGACAGCGAGATATACATCGGCGCCAGCATCGGCATCAGCATTTATCCAGACGATGCCAGCGACATTTCCGGCCTGCTGCGCAGTGCCGATACCGCGATGTACCACGCCAAGGGCAGTGGCAAGAACAATTACCAGTATTACAACGCCGACCTCGAAGCGCGCGCTCTCAGGCGCCTGTCATTGGAAAACGGGCTGCGGCGGGCGCTGGAGTCCGGCGAGTTGTTGCTGCACTACCAGCCCCAAGTCGATCTGGCCAGCAATCGTATCGTCGGTTTTGAAGCATTACTGCGTTGGCAGCACCCGGAAATGGGCCTGGTCAGTCCGGTGGATTTTATCCCGGTGGCCGAAGAGACCGGGATGATCGTCGCCATCGGCGAGTGGGTGTTGCGCACGGCTTGCCACCAGGCCAAAGCCTGGCAGGACGGCATCGCGCCGGGGCTGATGATGAGTGTCAACCTGTCCGGGCGGCAATTCCACGAACCGGACATCGTCGAGAGGGTGTTGCATATCGTCGAGGAAACCGGCATTTCGCCGCAGCTGCTGGATCTGGAATTGACCGAAAGTACCCTGATGGACAATTCGGATGCCATCCTGACAAAAATGAACCGGCTGCGCGCGGCCGGCATGTTCATTTCCATCGACGATTTCGGCACCGGTTACTCGTCGATGAGCTACCTCAAGCGCTTCCCGATCAACACGCTCAAGATCGACCGCAGCTTCGTCCAGGACATCCCGGCCGATTCCGACGACATCGCCATTACCCAGGCCATCATCGCCATGGGAAAAAACCTGGGGATGATGCTGATTGCGGAAGGGGTGGAAACCCGGGAACAGATGGATTTTTTGCGGCAGCACTACTGCGACAAGGTGCAGGGGTTTCTGTTCAGCCGTCCCTTGCCGGCGGCAGAGGCCGAGGCGCTTCTGCGCCAGGATGCAGCGGTGCCTTTTGCTGCAGTTCCATGAGCAACGGGTCGGTGCTTGAGAAGAAGGCATTCAGCGAAAAATTGCCGATCCGGCCCCAAACCACTATAATTCGCCGCGTTGTTGCCGGTGTAGCTCAGTTGGTAGAGCAGCTCATTCGTAATGAGAAGGTCGGGAGTTCGATTCTTCTCACCGGCACCAGTAAACATAAGGCTTCCAGCGATGGGGGCCTTTTTTGTTGCTGGCTATTTCTTGTTAGTGTAGGGCTGGTGCAGGTTTTCCCGGTCAATCCAAACCCATCGCGCCAAAGAAAAACTGCCGGGACATAACAGCACCCAGTGGCGGTTAAAACACTAACTGCAAATTCATTCGTTTTGCATTCCTGGCCAGAACGTCATCCAGGGTTGCCATGCTCTTGGCTTTTGCATCCAGTGCAGATGCAAGGTGCAAAGCATCCCCAGAGCGAAGGCTTGATGCTGTGTCTAATGCAAGAACAGCGGCGCGATGGAATGTTGGATGGTCTATTGGCAGCAATTGCAAATCGTTGGCACATAGGCGTTCGAACTGTTGCCATGCTTTCTGCGCGGCATCTGCGTTAATCTGGCCTGTGCGCTGCTTGATACTCAAAGCGCTGGCAAATTCCGTAACGCACCACGTGGATGAAACCAATTCATCATCGCTGGCTGAATACCAGCGTTCAACGTCGGCACTCCTGACCTCTGGCAAGTAAAGCGCCACCAGCACGCTTGTATCAACGTACACCATCAGTAACGTGCCCCTCGGCGCAATTCATCAATAACCGAAGTACCCATCGACATAGTGTCCCGTAGCGATGCCAGTTCCAGCGCATAGGCTTTTCTGTCCCAATTGGCAGGACGGATGGAAAGGCCACCGTCTGCTGTCAGGGTCGCATCTACGCTGTCACCCTCCCTGACCCCCATCGCCTTGACGTATTCGGCAGGGATGCGGACCGCAAGGCTATTGCCCCATTTAGCGATATGAAGATTCATGCTGCCACCTTTATTGATATACTATTATGTATATACGTTATAGTCGTGTGGAATTCATGTCAAGCGTTTATTTTATCGCTCGGATAGTTCGATATGCCACCGTCTAGCAGCACCATGGCATGGCCGGCGCGGGACTCCATTTCTAGTGCCGGGGCACGCTTCCGTGTCAAACGCATCATTTCCCATGAAATTGATCAGTGCCATAGAATAATGAGCCTTTTGAAAATTTCATCAAATAAAATGGTGTATTGAATCAGGGTTTAACCTTATGTTCGGATCGTTATTGCCATAGGCAATTTGTTTGTGTTCGATTTTTAACTCTTCCATATGTCGGCCTCCTCGCGCTCCAGGCATTTAACGCACCCTGCATACCGGGCAGATATTGACGGGTTGAGGGCTATTTCAGTTCTGGCCGTTGTAGGTTTTCACGCATTCCCATCCTGGGTTAGTGGCGGGTTTATTGGGGTTGACATCTTTTTTGTCATTTCCGGCTTTCTTATATCGACAATAATTGCTGAAAGTCTGGAGCGGAACAGTTTCAGTTTCCTTGAGTTCTACACTCGCCGGATCAAGCGCATATTCCCCGCATTGCTTCTGGTGCTAATTGCCAGTTTTATTTTTGGCTGGTTTGCGTTGCTTGCAGACGAATACAAACAGCTTGGCAAACACATTGCCGGTGGCGCCGGGTTCGTGTTGAATTTCTTGCTCTGGAATGAGAGCGGGTATTTTGATAATTCCGCAGCAACGAAACCCCTGCTACATATCTGGTCCCTTAGCGTTGAAGAACAGTTTTACCTTGTCTGGCCACTATTTCTCTGGCTGGCATGGAAAAAACAACTGAATTTGCTGGGGTTCTCGGTCATGGTCGGTGTCCTGTCGTTTCTGCTGAATGCCGAAATCATGTCCACGGACAAAGTGGCAGCGTTCTACTCGCCGCAGACCCGATTCTGGGAATTGATGGCAGGTTCTGTTTTAGCGCAAATCAGGCTGCGCGGAACAAGCGTAATTCCAGTCCCCACGTTCCGCTTCGATGCGTGGGCACGAAAAATATCAGCTGTTCATGCGCTTCAAGCAAAGGGCAAAACCCTGAATAACGCCCAGTCCTGGGCCGGAGTCTTGCTGATTGCCATAGGGTTTCTTGTCATCAATAAAGAACGGGCTTTTCCCGGTTGGTGGGCCTTGCTGCCAACTCTCGGTGCTGTACTGGTGATTTCGGCAGGCGCGCAGGCATGGATGAATCGTGTGGTTTTATCTAACCGGGTGCTGGTGTGGTTTGGATTGATCAGTTTCCCGCTGTATTTATGGCACTGGCCGTTGCTGTCTTTCGCCAGCATTCTGTGGCATGAATCTCCGCCGAGGCTGGTCCGGATTTGTCTTGTCCTGATTTCCATATTTCTTGCGTGGATGACTTACGAACTGATTGAAAAGCCGGTTCGCTTTGGCAAGCAAAAGGAAATGAAAGCAACTACGTTGATTGCGTTGATGGCTTGCGTTGGGGCTGCAGGGATCGGCTGTTTTGCCTTGGATGGCTTATATCATCGTTGCGGCCAATCCATCAACGACAGGGAGGTCCGGCATTACAGGCGGGGTCTTGAGGGTGCGGGAGTCATTAATTGCAATAGCAGCTTGAATGTTGCCTCAAAAGATTTTTATTGTAGAAAAACCGTTTCTTCACCAGTTCTGGCCATTATCGGCGATAGCCATGCCGAACATTTATTCTATGGATTTGCACATGGCAAGAATGATAAGTTTAATAAAGCCATCATCCTTGCTCAGGGGCGTTGCCTGCCGACATTGGGATTTGACACGGCAATTACCGGAAGCGACTGTGCTCAACAACTGACCGCGTCAATCAGTCTGATTAAAGCAACGCCCTCGATAAAATACGTAATACTGTCGGGTAATAAATTACTCGTCGAACGGGATCCCGAGAGATCGCTGAATGGTTACAGAAGTACGATAACCACGTTGAAAGATACGAACAGACAGTTGGTGTTTGTCATCGACACGCCCAGCTTTCAGAAATCAAATAACCCTTCCAAATGCGAGCCTCAACCATTGTGGATTAGAACCGCATTGTTTGAATATCCAAAGTTTTGCAGGTCTGCAACCGAAGCCGATTTGCAGATAACGCCCAAATACTACGCGGTTGTCGAGCAATTGCGCACTGAATATCCTGACGTTATGTTTTACGAGCCCCATGAATTATTCTGCCGACATGGCAAATGCAAGTTGTTCGAAGATTCAAAGCTTCTTTTCGGCGACTTTAATCATTTGTCGATTTATGGAAGCCAATTGGTGGCAAATTCCATAATCGACGAGTTGGAGAAATTAAAATACTAGGCCACTGGGTTATTATCATCAGCTCACACCCATTTGCAATCATGGCTCTTCCTTGCGCGATAGACGCAGCGTTAGTCAGCAGCTAAAAACTACCTGGAAAACAAGTCATGGCATCCCCAAAACAAAACCCGGACGTACTCCACCAGATTGTGATTGTCGGCGGCGGCGCAGGAGGACTCGGGCTGGCGACTCGTCTTGGCGACACCCTGGGCAAGAAAAACAAGGCTATGGTGACGCTGGTCGACAAGTCGCGGACGCACCTCTGGAAGCCGTTGCTGCACGAAGTGGCCGCCGGTAGCATGGGCATCGAGGAGCACGCGCTGGATTACATGGCGCAGGCGCGATGGCATCATTTCGAATATCGGCTCGGTGCGATAGAAAGCCTGGACCGCGCCCTGAAAGAGATCTATCTGGCCCCGGTTTACGACGAGAAAGGCAAGCCGCTCATCCCGCGCCGGGTGTTGCGGTACGACACGCTCATTATCGCAATCGGCAGCGTTTCCAATGATTTTGAAGTCCCAGGGGTGGCGGAACATTGCATTTCGATGGATACCCAGGCTGCCGCGGCAGAGTTTCACCGGCAACTCATCGATTCCTGCATTCGTGCCCAGGTCCAGGAAACCGCATTGCAGCCCGCCCAACTGCACGTGGCGATTGTCGGCGGCGGCGCGACAGGGATCGAGCTTGCCGCTGAACTGCATAACTCGACGCGGGCGTTGGCGGCCTACGGATTCAACAAGATCGATCCTGATCGGGATATCCGGTTGACCATTATTGAAGCGGCGCCCCGGCTGTTGCCCTCTTTGCCGGAGGAGATGGCACTGACGGTGCAGCGTCAGCTGACCGATATGAAAATCTCCCTTGAGCTCGGCGAGACGGTCACCAAGGTGGGCGAACAAGTGGTCTACACGGATACCGGCAGAGCGATAGCTGCAGAGCTTGTCGTTTGGGCGGCCGGGATCAAGGCGCCCGATTGCCAAAGCAATTTCGATGGCTTGGAAACCAACTGGCTCAATCAGCTGGTCGTCAGGCCGACCCTGCAGACAACGCGGGATGACAATATTTTTGCTCTCGGCGATTGCGCGGCCTGCCCAATCGTCGGCAGCCGGGACGGTGCGCTCGTGCCGCCCAGGGCGCAGGCTGCCCAGCAACAAGCTTCTTTGCTGATTAAGAGCATACGCTGCCGGTTGGAACATAAGCCATTGCCGGAGTACCGATACCACGATTTAGGTTCCCTGGTCACGCTCGGGAAATTCACTGCCGTCGGGAAATTGATGGGCGGGCTTTCGGGAGAAGAGCTCTTTATTCACGGCGCGATTGCCGGATTCATGTTCCGCTCGCTTTACAAAATGCATCTTTACTCGCTGCATGGCATGGGCAAAGTGCTTCTCGATGTGATCGCACGCATGATCTCGCGGCAAACGGAGCCCCGCGTGAAGTTGCATTAGGCGGGTAGCTTTTGCCGGGATTAAATGCTCTAGAACGGCAGGAACAATGCCGTTGCCAGATTCTGCACTACCCTTGAAATAAACCGTTCGGACTTTTCTGCGACCGTGACGGCATACATATCCAGCCGGCCGATGATTTTGCCGAACTCCCTTTCGAAGCTGAGGTTGCGCTCGTGTTCGTTGAGTTCGTTGGACAGTAGAATTGGCTGACCCTGGCTATCGCGGGCGTTGGATAGTTTCCAGGTGACGATCTCGACATTGCGCGCCACGTTGTAGATGCTCTGCGGGTCGATGCTGTCGGTCAGGTAGAACTCCGACTTGCCGCCGTGTGCCTTGATCAGCATGGTCTGCAGGCCGACGATCAGCGGCAGTACGCGGTCGCCCTGGTAGTCCGGGTTGAACGCCATCTGGATCGCATCTATGCCCTGGGCTTCATTGATGCGCTTGATTTTCCAGTCGTGTCCGCCCTCGAATACCCAATCGACCATTTCCTCCAGCGTGCCCGAAGTGCTTTTCTTGAGTTCGTGCGGGTTGCGCTTGTACAGCTTGATCATCAGCAGACGCAGGCTTTGCGTATTCTCGCGCATCTCGACATCGGCCATGCGGTCGATGTCGGATTTGCCGAGTTGCGAGATGGAGCTGCGATCCCCCTGCTGGGGGACGGGTTTGCTGCCGGGATTAGGGGCGGTCGTCACGCAGGCGGCCAAAGGAATGGCCAGCGTCACCAACTGCAAATATCCCCTTGGCGTCATGTGCGAGGTGTTTTGAAGCTATCCCACAGCAGCAGCGTCACGCCGGCCGTGATGGCCGAGTCGGCCACGTTGAATGCCGGCCAGTACCAGGACTGATAGTGAAAAAACAGAAAGTCCACCACATAGCCAAGCGTCAGGCGGTCGTAGAGGTTGCCCAGCGCGCCGCCCAGCACCAGACTCAGGGCCAGACAGAACAGGGTTTGCCCCTGATGCTTGCGCAGTAGGTGAACGATGATGCCGGCAGCCGCCAGCGCAAAGACGCTGAAGAATATGCGTTGCCAGCCACCGGCTCCGGCGAGAAAACTGAATGCCGCGCCTTCGTTGTGGAACAGCACCAGGTCGAAAAACGACGTTAGCGCATGATGCTCGCCATAGACCAGCGCAGCTTGCACCAGATGCTTGGTGTAGAGATCGAGCGCGATGACGATCGCACTCAACCCCAGCCAGTTACGCATGCTTGCGCGGCTCGCCGGCACCATGCAGATTGCTGACGCAACGGCCGCAGATCGGCGCATGCGCGGCATCGGCCCCGACATCGGCACGGTAGTGCCAGCAGCGTTCGCATTTCTGGTGCGCGCTCGGGGTAACGACGATCTTCTCATCGGCCTCGGATGCGGCTCGATGCAAGGTGGCGCGCGAAGTAATCAGCACAAAGCGCAGGTCGTCGTTCAGGCTGGCAAGCGTATCGTACAGCTCGCCGCTGGCATGCACATCCAGCTCCGCCTGCAACGACGAGCCGATATTGCCCGCTGCACGCACTTCTTCCAGCTGCTTGGTGACGCGGGCGCGGAAATCGCGGATGCGCTGCCACTTGGCGTGCAGCGCTGTATCGCGTGCTACCGGGAAGCTGTGCCACAAGTGCAGCAGCACGCTGTCGTCGCGGTTGCCGGTCAGGTCTCCCATGGCTTCTTCGGCGGTAAAGCTCAGGATCGGCGCCATCAGCTTGAGCAGGCTCTGGGTGATATGCCACAGCGCGCTCTGTGCCGCGCGGCGCGAACTGGAACGGGCACCTGTCGTGTAGAGTCTGTCCTTGAGGATGTCGAGATAGAAGCCGCCCAGGTCCTCGGAGCAGAACCCCACGAACTTCTGCGCCACCAGATGGAATTCGTAACGGCCGTAGGCGTCCAGCATGGACTGCTGCAGCTCTTGCGTCAGGCTCAGGGCGTATTGATCGATTTCCAGCCACTCCGACACCGGCAGCATGTCCTTGTCTGCATCGAAGTCGGCCAGGTTGGCCAGCAGGAAGCGCAAGGTATTGCGGATGCGGCGATAGCTTTCGACCACGCGCTTGAGGATTTCGTCCGAGATGGTCAGTTCGCCGGAGTAGTCGGTCGAGGCCACCCACAGGCGCAGGATGTCGGCGCCGTAGGTATCCATCACCTTTTGCGGCGCGATCACGTTGCCCTTGGATTTGCTCATCTTGTGGCCGGAGCCGTCGACCACGAAACCGTGCGTCAGCAAGGCTTCGTAGGGCGCGCGGCCGTCGATGGCGCAACCGGTCAGCAAGCTGGACTGGAACCAGCCTCTATGCTGGTCCGAGCCTTCCAGGTAGAGATCGGCCGGATGAGTCAGTTCCTCGCGCCGCTTGAGTACGGCAGCATGCGTCGCGCCGGAATCGAACCACACGTCCAGCGTATCGGTGACTTTCTTGTATTCGCCGACATCGGCGCTCTTGATGGTGGCCGGGTCGAGCGAGAACCAGGCTTCGATGCCCTGCTGCTCGACGCGCAAGGCGACTTCTTCCAGCAATGCCATGGTTTCCGGATGCGGCTGGCCGGTTTCCTTGTGCACGAACAGCGGCATCGGCACGCCCCAGTTGCGCTGGCGCGACACGCACCAGTCGGGACGATTCTTGATCATGGCCTCCAGCCGCGCACGGCCCCAGGCCGGGAAGAACTGTGTATGCTCTACCGCCGCGTTGGCGAGGCCGCGCAGGGTCTGGCCATCGTGGCCGTGCTGGCCCATGCCGACAAACCACTGATGCGTGGCACGGAAAATCACCGGCGTCTTGTGGCGCCAGCAGTGCGGGTAGCTATGGTTGAGGCGGGCGGAGGCCAGCAGGTTGCCGTTGGCTTGCAAGGTCTCGATCACGGCCTTGTTGGCGTCCCAGATGCTCATGCCGGCGAACAATTCGACCCGACTGTAGAACTTGCCGTCGTCGCCCACCGGATTATCTACCGGCAGATCGTATCGGCAGCCCACGGCATAGTCTTCCAGGCCGTGCGCCGGGGCAGTGTGTACCAGCCCGGTGCCGGCGTCGGTGGTGACGTGGTCGCCGCAGATAACCGGCACCTGTCGGTCGTAGAACGGGTGTTGTAGCTTGAGGTGCTCCAGGGCTGCCCCTGGGCAGGAAGCCAGCACTCTGGTTTCTGCAAAGCCGTAGCGTTGAACGGTGGCTTCCGCCAGTTCATGCACGAGGATCAACAGACCCCTGGGGGTTTCGACCAGGTCGTAATTGAATTCCGGATGCACGCACACGGCCTGGTTGGCCGGCAGCGTCCACGGTGTCGTGGTCCAGATCACGGCGAGTGCGGGCGTATTCAGGTGGGCGACGCCGAACGCTTTCGCCAGCGCCTCGGAATCCACTACACGGAAGCCGACATCAATGGCGGGCGAATTCTTGTCCTCGTATTCGACTTCGGCCTCGGCCAGCGCCGAGCCGCAATCCACGCACCAGTGTACCGGCTTGCTGCCTTGATACAGGTAGCCGTTGGCGTAGATGTGGCCGAGCGCGCGCATGATGTCGGCCTCGGTCTGGTAATCCATGGTCAGGTAAGGATGATCCCAATCGCCCAGCACGCCGAGCCGGATGAAATCGGCCTTCTGGCGTTCGACCTGGGCCTTGGCGTATTCGCGGCACAGTTCGCGGAATTTCGCCGGGTCTATGTTCTTGCCGTGCTGTTTTTCCACCTGCAACTCGATCGGCAGGCCGTGACAATCCCAGCCCGGCACATAGGGGGCGTCGAAACCGGAGAGGGTTTTCGACTTGACGATGATGTCCTTGAGTATCTTGTTGACCGCATGGCCGATGTGGATGTCGCCGTTGGCATAGGGCGGGCCGTCGTGCAGGACGAATTTTGGGCGGCCCTTGGCGGCTTCGCGAATGCGCTGATAAAGCTTCTTCTCCTGCCAGTTTTTCACCCATGCCGGTTCGCGCTTGGATAAGTCGCCGCGCATGGGGAAGGGCGTGTCGGGAAGGTTCAGGGTATCTTTATAGTCAGTCATTTGGTTTGCTTTGCAAAATATTCGCGCGCTGCAAGTTCATCCAGCGCGATCTGCTGTTTCAACGATTCAAGGTCGGGAAATTTTTCTTCGTCGCGGATTTTCTTGAGAAAACTCACGCGCACGTGCTGGCCGTAGATGTCGCGGTTAAAGTCGAACAAATGCACTTCCAGGACCGGTGCAGCATTCTGCTTCATCGTCGGCCGGACTCCCAGGCTCGCAACACCGGGCCGCTCGCCACCATCCAGACCGGCCAATTTTACCGCATAGATGCCGGTCAACGGCGGCCTGTCGTGGTGCATCTGGATATTGGCGGTCGGATAGCCCAGCTTGCGGCCAAGCTTGTCGCCATGCGCGACATGGCCGCTGATGCTGTAAGACCGTCCCAACAGTTTCCGTGCCTGATTCAGATCGCCTGTCGCCAGCGCCAAGCGCACCCCCGTGCTGGAGACGCGCTTGCCGTCGACCTGCACTTCCGGCTGCTTGTCGACCCGGATACCCGATGCACGCAATAGCTCTACCGTTCCCATGCGGCCGGCGCCAAAGCGGAAATCCTCGCCGACCAGCACGGTACGTGCATCCAGCGATTGCCGCAGGATCTGGGCGATGAATTCCTGCGCTGTCATGGCGGCAAAACGGGCATCGAACGGGCAGACATAGGCGACTTTCACGCCGTTCTCGGCAAATAGCTCCAGCTTCTCCCGCATCGACGTCAGGCGGGCCGGCGCCTGATCCGGCGCAAACAGCTCGCGCGGGTGCGGCTCGAAGGTCAACACGCTGTTGGTGAAATTCAGTTCGGCGGAGACCTCGCCCAGACGTTGCAGGATGGCCTGATGGCCGAGATGCACGCCGTCGAAATTGCCGATGGCCAGCGCAGTGGGGGCGATGGGATGATCCGGGAAGTGGCGGAAAATCTGCATCATGCGTGTCCGCGCTTGCTGAAGTCCTGGAGACGGAACCCCAGCAGCCACAAGGTTGCGAAGTAGGTGCCGGCGCCTGCCACCACCAGCAGCGACAGCCGCAGCAGTTTTTCACGGGCGCCATAATGCAGCCAGAGATCGTTGCTGCCCGCAACCAACCACAGCACCAGCGCCATCGCGCCTACGGCAAGAGCAAGCTTGAACATGAACAGGAGCCAGCCCGGTTGCGGCTGATAGATATCCGCCTTGCGCAGGTGGTAATAAAGCAGGCCGGCATTGATGCAGGCGCCGAGGCCGATCGACAGCGCCAGTCCGGCGTGTTGCAGCTGCCAGACGAAGGCCAGGTTCATCAGTTGCGTGGCGAATAGCGTGAAGATTGCGATCTTGACCGGCGTCTTGATGTTCTGCCGCGCATAAAAGCCCGGCGCCAGCACCTTGACCAGGATCAGCCCGAGCAGCCCCAGGCTGTAAGCCATGAGCGCCTGCCGCGTCATCCACACGTCGTGTACCGAAAACTGGCCGTAATGAAACAGGCCGCATACCAGCGGCACCGCCAGCACGGCCAGTGCGACGGCCGCCGGCAGGGCGAGCATGAAAGTCAGCCGCAAACCCCAGTCCAACAAGGAAGAGTATTCGCCATCGGATTTGTCGGCGTAGGTCTTGGCGAGGCTGGGAAGCAGGATGGTGCCCAGCGCCACACCCAGCAGGCCGGTCGGGAACTCCATCAGGCGGTCGGCGTAATACAGCCAGGACACGCTGCCGGTGGCGAGAAACGAGGCGAAGATGGTATTGATGAGCAGCGACAGCTGGGCGATGGAAACCCCGAATACCGCCGGGCCCATGAGCTTGAGAATGCGCCACACCCCCTCATCCTGCGTATTGAGGCTGAATTTCGGTAGCAGACCGATTTTGGCCAGAAAGGGCAGTTGCAGCGCCAGTTGCAACACCCCGCCCATCAGCACCGCCCACGCCAGCACCATCGCCGGCGGATCGAAATACGGCGCCAGGAATAGTGCGCCGATGATGAAAGAAAGATTGAGCAGCACCGGAGAAAAGGCCGGCACCGAAAAACGGCTGTAAGTATTGAGCACGCCGCCCGCCAGCGAGACCAGCGAGATGAGCAGGATGTAAGGGAAAGTGATGCGCAGCATGTTTATGGTGAGCGCGAACTTGTCGGGCTCGGCGCGGAAGCCGGGAGCGCTCAGATACACCACCGCCGGTGCCGCCAGGATGCCGAGGATGGTGACAACGATCAATGCCAGAAACAGCAGTGTCGCCACATGATCCACCAGCACCTTGGTCGCGTCATGGCCGCGCTGGTTCTTGTATTCCGCCAGCACCGGCACGAATGCCTGGGAGAACGCACCTTCGGCAAACAGTCGGCGCAGCAGGTTGGGGATCTTGAACGCGACAAAAAAGGCGTCGGTGTAAATGCCCGCGCCGAATATGCGTGCAATCAAGGTATCGCGCACAAAGCCGAGGATGCGCGACATCAGCGTCATGCTGCCAACGGCGGCAAGGGCTTTGAGTAGATTCATTACGGGCGGATAATCCGGCTTTTCAAGTGGAGCGGAATTTTAACACGTGACAGTCCCATTGATCTTGCAAAAGCCGGGATGTCTCTGTATGATTGCGCGTTTCCAAATTCTGCTTAATTTTCAGGAGTTTCAATGGCTAACACCGCACAAGCAAGAAAGCGTGCACGTCAGGCGGTCAAGCAACGCGCCCATAACGCGAGCTTGCGCTCCGAACTGCGTACCGCAATCAAGAAGGTAGCAAAGGCAGTTCTGGCAGGTGACAAGGCTGCTGCAAATACTGTTTTCAGCGAGTCCGTCAGCGTCATCGACCGTATCGCCGACAAGAACATCATTCACAAGAACAAGGCATCTCGTCACAAGAGCCGCCTGTCTGCAGCAATCAAGGCAATGGCCGCTTAAAAACCGCGTCATTTGCAGTTCTGAAAAAGCCAACCTGCGGGTTGGCTTTTTTATTGCCCGCTCCAGGCTTGCTTCAAGCCATAATCTGGGGGAGCCTGTTAGAAGATGTCTTAAAAATTGCGACGAAGGGCGTCTGCGGTGTTGCGCGCCACCATCACCATCCAGCTAGCTCGCCATGGCAAGTCAAATAACATCAGATCAAATATCTCGATTGATTCAATAGCACTGGCCCAGCGCGTCAGACATAAGCACCAAAAAGCAGGCTTTCCTGCCTGAGACTCAGAATTGTCTGATTGACGTGATTCTATCGCCATGAAAATATACTTGACAAAATAAGTCGATTAATGGCAGCGGCATAAGGGGTGTCCCATGAGTATCACTGGTAGGTATTCAAACCAAGTGGCGCTAGTGAATGCAAATTCAGTCGGGCGCTCTGGCTGAATATATACGGTACGGGGCAAAACATGCCAAACATAAACATTCTTACCCGAATCCCGCCCAAAAGTTTCATCTGGCTCGGCTTAGAACCTATTTCAGTAGGCCAGAAGCACGCCACGTAATGATACCGAGAACGAGATGCAGCATAGCCAGGTAAGTTTCAGCGAGTTTCTCCCATCGCACCAGGATGCGACGGAAGCGATTC
>Ga0172373_10001309_pt1 | contig 40457 bp, 33 predicted proteins | sample Lak10m_2_FD_114546 | JGI IMG/M metagenome (GOLD analysis project Ga0172373, IMG submission 114546) | Freshwater microbial communities from Kabuno Bay, South-Kivu, Congo - kab_092012_10m | ecosystem: Environmental > Aquatic > Freshwater > Lake | place: Democratic Republic of the Congo... | reverse complement strand
GTGTTTCCGGCCACGCTCGACGCTTGCTGAGTGGCTTGCCCCGAAAAGATCAGCGTGCGACCATCGTCGCTGACAGCAATTCAGGGGTGGAACGGTGACTCCTTCTCAGCGCGCGATTTTTCTTATTGTGACTGTATCGGCAGTTGGGTGTGGAGCAGGTATCGACGCCCGCGCGCCCCGCCCGCAGACCACTCCACTCGAAGATGGTTCGACGACCATCTACTTCGAGTCAATGAGAGCATATAGCGAAGGTGTGCTGCTAGAAGAGGAGCGATGGCTGGCGCAAGGCGGTGCAGAGGCTGTTGCGACCGCGTTGGGGCTGCAGCCGTCGGCAGGCTCATCTGAGAAATACTGGTTGGAGTCCCTCTCAGAAGAGGAAGGGGGTACGGATGGGACCACCGGCGTCGTTGTCAATCGCTCTCTGGGTTTGAGCGCACCAAAGATGTTGCTGTCAGTCGACGAACGTCTCGCCCTCATCACCCAGATGGAGGCAGAAGGTGCGATCGACGCCGCGATTGTGGCGGACCTGAAGTTGCGAATGGCAGAGCGCCGAAGCCGTGCTCCGCGCGAGCGGCTCAGCCCCTATGCACGATCATTCCTTGATGGTCTCCGAGGTGACTCCGCGACTGCGGTTGTTGTCTGCGGGCATATGGCGACACGAGCGATGATTCCCGAGTGGGCCCTCTACCACGAGATCGTCCACGGCTTTGACCGAGATGCAGCTCGTGACATCGTGGCGGCGCGGAGAGAGGAGCGGCGCGCTTCCGTCGCAGCCCTGCAAGAGGAGGTCATCCAGGTGCTGCCCGAAGGTATCGAAGTCGAGCGCTCCATGGATCTACCGTGCGTTCACACAGTGCTCACGGCAGCCGAGATCAGCGATATCGCCTGGCGCGCACCCATCTCGCATGTCTATGTCGGCGTGGAGGCGGTGACGAGTGGCGACGAGGAGGCAAACGGTGTCCAGACCCGTCAGGGGATTCAGGCAAAGATCTACCTGGACAACAATGACGTCGGTGGCATTGCCCCGAGCAAGTCGAACTCCTTCAATAGGCTCACGGTGGCGGTGAACGATTCCGGCATGAACGAGCAGCATCGTGCGTTCAAGGATGCAGCCACGGGCTCGCGCATCGTCGGGCAGTTCACATGCGGCAGTGGCACATCCTGCACGAGCACGAGCGGCGTCACGGCTGGCACAGCCAACCATGGCACCAGGGTGATGGCGACCATCGGCGGCGACCTGCTTGATGGCCAGGACGCGAATCACACGAGCGGGGCTGCGCGCCAGGAACGCAGCGGCTACGCAAATGAGGTCGGCTTTGTCCTCCTCGACGGGGTTGGTCCCAGCGGCTCGTTCCGAGCTGCGAATACGGCGATCGCCGAGGCGGTGGATATCGTAAACCTCTCCGCAGGAGTAGATCGTGCCACCTGCCAGGGCGACCCCGACCCCAACGACAACAACTATACCGTCGACGCCAAATGTCGCGGCGAGAGCACCGTGCTAAACGACGCGATCAACCTCGCGTTCGACGATGGCATCTTCTACGTCAAGTCGGCAGGAAACGAAGGTCCGAGCACCGCGAGCTGCACATGCACTGTGACGGCGCCCGGCGACGCCGAGGGCGCTTTCGTCGTTGGCGCTCTGAACGAGACCTGTGCGGATGGCGACCAGGCAGTCGTGCGCGCGGCGACGATCGCGTCGTACTCGTCGGAGGGTGGCGGCGAACTCGGCGGCTGGCCCTTCTCAACACGGGAGCGGTCAGTCGTCTCAATGGCCGCACCAAGCTCTCACCATAACCTTGCGACCTGCACCGCCGGCAGTACATGCGACACGACCGATCTCTCGCAGTACGGGTGCACAAACATCGGCACCAGCTTTTCCGCTCCCATCGTTTCAGCTGCAGCGGCGATGTACAAGGACCGCTGGATTACCTGGGGTTCGCCCACGACATGGCTCGACAATGCTGGAAACATGCGTATTCAAATGCTGTTGATGGGTGATCGGCTAGACAATAACGGAACGTCTCGTCGGACCACCGGATATGCAACCAAGTATGGTGCGGGACGACTCAAGATGCGGCATCGGAGCGATGCAGGAATGGATGCGCCGTGGCTCGCGAGGAGCGGATTTGTCGACATAGAAGACGGCGAGGTTTTTCAGCGCTGGGTCTCAAGCGATGCGACGGCGGTTGCGCTGAGTAGTGATGTCAATCTGATAAAGACAGTGGCTTGGTGGTTTGAGCCAGGAACGGTTGATCTTCCGGCGTACATCACCCTTCAGGTGCAGATGTTTCAAGCGGACTGTGCGACGCACATTTCCACCGTGACAGACGGCGCTGCTGATACACGAAAGCACGTCTTCCGGAACGACCTTGCGGGCGGCCGGTGCCTTCGACTCCAGATTACCGGTATTGATGTGCCCACTGGCGAAACAAGGCGTGTGTATTGGGGGTATTATTTCGAAGACTCCGACCGCGATGATTTAAACGGGCCAGACCTCAACAGCCCGGTGCTTCCCGACGACGTGGAGTTGCCATGACCTGTTTTCGCGCCGTCAACGTCGCGCTCCTCGCACTCGTGGCCAGCGCCTGTCCACCTCAGCCATTCCCGAGCGATGCCGGGACTGGTGCGGGTCAAGACGCCGGAACCCTCGAAGCCTGCACGGAAGTACCCACGACATGCGAGCCTGCCGCGAACCAAAGCCAGCTCGAAGCTCGTGACCGCTGCGCTGTGTGTGCACGCGGGCTGTGCCGGTTGGAGCGTGGAGTCTCGGTATGCGGGCGCTACGAGGATCCGCACCCGACCTGCACCGATATCGAGTCGTCCTTGCCGGCGGCGACCGATGAGGATGGCAAGCGCCCGTTGATTGTCGGTGCGTCTATAGAGCTTCCAATCGAGAATCCATCCACATGTGCCAACGGATTCCTTTGGTCCGTGGACATTCTGCGTGTTCCGGGCGCGCCTTCGGCTGCCCATGTGGTCATCGGGGACGCGGCTCCCATGGTCATCGCGCTCAACGACCGCGGGCCATTCATCTACGACGAGGGCGTGCCAAGCCTGTTATCGCTGTCGTCCGCTTCGATATGCCTCGACCTTGGTCCCGACGACCCGCTGCCAGAGTTCTCGATCCAGTTGGTGGACGACGCATCACGGCGTTCGCCGCGCATTTGCGGCGCGCTGGAGATCGAGCTCGATGAAGCGTGAACTGATTTCATCCTCGCCAGCTGACCCCACGAGAGTGATGCCCGCGGCGAGCGCGGCGTAGTCGAAGATCGGGCCCTGCTCTCCACCGTCCTCGGCCTCGCCGCCGGCGTCCGAAACGCCGGCTGACGACGTCAGCGGGGCAGGCGGACGCCGAGGCCCGAGCCCGGATAGACGCGGCCGTTGGCGCCGGGGGCGGCGAAGCCATTGATGAGCACGCGCCGCGACGACGTCGACACGTTCGGCAGGCTGCCGTGCACGGCGTAGGGCCCGAAGAAGAGCACGTCGCCGGCCCGACCCGTCATCGTCACCGCGCGGCTCGCGTCGACGCTCGACGACGGTGCCGACGTCGGTAGCAGCGTTGCGCCCGCTGTCGTCGTCGGCGTCGTCGGCGGCGTGGCGCTGTAGTCGTCGTGGCCGGTGATGAGGCGGCCGCGCGCGTCGAGGGGGACGGCGTCATCCGGCAGGAACTGCAGGGGGCCGTTGTCGTCGCCCATGTCGTCGACGAGGAGGATGGTCTGCACGTAGCTGCCGCGGCCGGTGACGTCGTGCCAGGTGCCCGGGCCCTTGTCGCGGTGCTGGATGTCCTGGTGCCAGTCGAAGGCGACGCCGTCGCCGGGCATCTTGAAGTGGGTCTGGTTCAGCAGGTGGTCGCACGACGACGTCCCGAGCAATTGCAGGGCGGGCTCGACGAGGCGCGCGTCCTGGCCGAGGCGCAGCAGGTCGGGCTCGGCGCCGCCGGCCCAGACGATGCGTTGCACGACGACGTCGTTCACGCGCGGCTGCAGTACGAAGAGGGCGTCGTCGTGCGTGCCGGTGGTGCGCAGCTGCTGGGCGCGGGCCCACAATCGCGCGAAGGCGGCGCGGGCGACGTCGACCTCGGCGGAAGAGAACAGCCCGCGGACGACGACGACGCCGTGGGCGTGGAAGGTGGCGACGTCTTCGGCGCTCAGGGACATGGGACCAGTATCGGCGCCCGGGGTGGTCGACGTCGAGGTGTGCCCTTGCGCCGTCCGGGGTGGGTCGGCACCTTTGCCCCCATGTCTGACGCCCTCGTCCAGAGCCGTGACCGCCGTGAGCGGCGCCTGTCGTCGTCGAAGCGCTTCCGCGACGGCCGCTTCTGGAACACGGCGCCGGTGTCGGTGATGAAGGCGCCGGATTTCTCGGTGATGATGGAGTTCGCGAAGGGCGGGCGCGGCCGCGTGCCGGATCGCGCGCTGCCGCTCTTTGCCGACACGGCGCGGGCGTTGTCGTCGTCGTCGTCGGACCTGCGCCTCACCTGGCTCGGGCACTCCACGGTGATCGTCGAGCTCGACGGCGTGCGGCTGCTGACGGACCCGGTCTTTGGCGAGCGCGCGAGTCCGGTGGCCTTTGCGGGGCCGAAGCGCTTCCATCCGCCGCCGCTGCCGCTGTCGGCGCTCGGCCGCGTCGACGCCGTCGTGCTCTCGCACGACCACTACGACCACCTCTGCGCCGACACCGTGCGCCAGCTTGCGGCCGGCGCGTCGCCGGGGTTTTCGGGGCGCTTCGTGACGACGCTCGGCGTGGGCGCGCACCTCGAGCGTTTCGGTGTGCGGCCAGATCTGATCACCGAGCTCGACTGGGGCGAGGGGGCCCGCGTGGAGGGCGCCGTCGGCAGCGTCGTCGACGTCGTCGCCACGCCGTCGCAGCACTTCTCGGGGCGCGGGGCCCTCGATCGAAACCGCACGTTGTGGGCGGGCATGGCGATGCTCGGGCCGCGCCACAAGGTGTTCTTCTCCGGCGACACCGGGCCGACGCTTGAGCATCGCGACATCGGCGCGTCGCTCGGGCCCTTCGACGTGGCGATGTTCGAGATCGGCGCGTGGCACCCGTCGTGGGGCGACATCCATCTGGGGCCCATTGCGGCGTGGGAGGCCTTTGCGGCGCTCGGCGCGCGACACCTGCTGCCCGTGCACTGGAGCACCTTCGACCTCGGCCTGCACCCGTGGGAGGAGCCCGGCGAGGTCCTCTACGGCCACGCCACCGTCGACGCCGGCGCGAAGGAGGCGCGGGCCCGCCTGTGGACGCCGCAGCTCGGCCAGCCCATCGACCTCGACGACGCCCACCAGCCCGAGCCATGGTGGCGCCGGGTGCTCGCGCCCCGCTGACGCCCTCGACGACGACGGAGACCTGCAATGACGATCGCGATCCTTGGCATGGGCCTGCTCGGCGCCGGCATGGCGAGCCACCTCGCGGCCCGCGGTGACGACGTCGTCGTCTGGAACCGAAACCGCGACAAGGCCCTGCAGGTGCGCGGCGTGCGCGTGGCCGACACCCCCGCCGCCGCCGTCGCCGGCGCCAGCCGCGTGCACCTCGTGCTCACCGACGACGACGCCGTCGACGCCGTGCTCGCGGCCCTGCGCCCCGGTCTTGCCACCGACGCCATCGTCATCGACCACACCACGACGTCGCCCGTGACGACGGCGGCGCGGGCGCGGCGGCTGCGCGACGACGGCGTCTCTTTCGTGCATGCGCCGGTGTTCATGTCGCCGGCGAACGCCCACGCGGGTCGGGGCCTCATGCTCGCGGCGGGGCCGAAGCACCTCATCGATGCGGTGACGCCGGCGCTTTCGACGATGACGGGCGAGGTGTGGAACGTCGGCGAGCGCGACGACCTCGCCGCCTTCTACAAGCTGTGCGGCAACACCATGATCCTCACGATGGCCGGCGCCATCGCCGACATCTGCGCCATGGCCGACGCGATGGGCCTGCCGCGCAGCGAGGGGCTCGCGGTGTTTCAGCGCTTCTCGCCGCTGGGGATCCTGCAGTTTCGCGGCCCGAAGATGGCCGCCCGCGACTTCACGCCGTCGTTTGCGCTGACGACGGCGCGCAAGGATCTGCGGCTGATGGAGGGCGTCGTCGGCGACGTCGACACCGCGGTGCTCGCCGGCCTCGCCGCGCGCATGGACGCCCTCATCGCCGAGGGCCACGGCGACCTCGACGTCGGCGTGCTGGCCCGCTGAACCGGTTGGACCATCTGCACACCAGGGCGAAGCCGCGTCGGGATGGGGTGTCGAGTGCAATCGACACAGTGATGATTGTCGAGTGCACTCGACAGTTCTGAAGCTCGCTCGTGGGGAACTCATCCTCTGAGCCCCGCCGCGCGTCAGGCGTGCAGCAGGGCGTCGCGGATGGGTTCGGCGTCGTCACGCATCGACCACAGCGGGCTGGCGATGGCTGCGCGCCGCTCCTCGTCGGACCACGGCGCCATCGCCCGCACGAGGGCGATGCGGCGCGCCGTGTCGGGCATGGCGGCGAGGCCCGCGCCGAGGGCCCGCTTCGGGATGACGACGGCGGCGTGGGCGAGGAGCCAGTCGACGTCGACGCGACCGAGGCCATTGAGGATCCAGAAGCCGCGCGGCTCCTGCACGGCGTCGCGCAGCAGGGCGATGGCGTCGGTGTCGTCGACGGTGACGGCGCGGTCGAGGGCCATGAGGAGGGACCAGCGCAGGTCGGGCTGGTTCGTCGGCACACCGACGGGGGCGACGCCGTCGAAGCGCGCGCGGTGCCCGGTCAGACGCTCGACGAGAAACGACGCCCCGATGGCCCCGGCGACGCGCCAGGCCACGGCGACGCCCATCGAGCGGCGCGCGATGTCGTCGTCATCGATCCACTGGCGGACGACGTCGGCGACGACGTGGAGCCACGGCCCGGCGTCGTTGATGGCGCGCTCGAGCCCGTCGATGCCGGTGGCGTCGTTGCGGTCGGACCAGGGGCCGACGCCGTCGGCCTGCGCCCGCAGCGCCCGGGCGAAGGCATCGGTGCTGCGGAAGGTCTCGCCGGCGATGGTGTGGCTGGCCATGGGTGGACCTCAGGCCGCCGGGCGCGGCGGCGCGGGCATCTTCGTCGCGGAAGAGGCGGTCGTGGCGGCGACCATCGACGAGGCCGTGGCGTCGTGCGGCACGAGGTCGGGGTACCGCTTGCGCAGCAGACCGGAGAAGTAGTCCTCGAGGGGATGCAGCTGGCTCACGAGGGCCTTGAAGCCGCCGCGGGTCATGACGAGGACGTCGACGGCGGTCTTTGCGACGACGTTGGCGGTGCGCGGCGCGTCGGTGAGCAGGGCCTTTTCGCCAAAGACCTCGCCGTCCTTGAGGGTGGCGACGAGGCTGCCGTCGGGGTTTCGCACCTCGACCTCGCCCTTCTGGATGACGAAGAGCTCACGGCCGATCTCGCTGCGGCTGATGATCACCTCGCCGGGCTCGTAGTGCTCGGCGCGCAGCTGCGGCTCGGCGTGGGGCTGCAGCTGGGTGATGTCGCGCGGGAAGAAGAGGTCGAGGGTCCAGTCGATGGTGACGCGCAGGCGGCGGATCATGCCCGGCAGCTTCGAGAGGTAGATCGTGCGCCACGCGAACCAGGCGATGAAGCCCTTGAGCTGCACGCCCATCATGTCGGCGACGGCGGAGCGGCGACCGAGCGAGGCCAGCGTGCCGAGGCCCTTGAAGGCGAAGGGACGACGACGTTCGGGCTTGCCGTCGATGGCGGCGAGGATGTTGGTCGCCGCCGTCTTGCCCTGGCGGATCGCGAACTGCGCCGTCGCCGGGCACAGCTCGCCGGGCTTCTCGGGCATCGGCACGCCGGCGCAGTCGCCGACGGCCCAGTAGTGGGTCTGGTTGGTGCATTGCAGGTGCAGGTCGGTCTCGAAGATGCCGACGCCGCGGCCGCCGCTCTTGCCTTCGACGAAGCCCTCCTCGTCGAGGATCTTCTTGCACACCGGGTTCGGGGCGTTGCCGACGGTGCAGACGAAGGTGCGGGTCGGGATGACCTGTCCCGTCGAGAGGTAGACGGCGTGCGGCGTCGCGGCCTTCGTGCGGGCGTTCAGCACGAGCTCGATGCCGCGCTTCTTCAGGATGTCGGCGGCGGCCTTGCCGAGGGCCTCGGGCATCTCGGCGAGGAGCGTGTCGCGCGAGTGCACCAGACAGAGGCGCAGCTCCGACGGCTCGATGTTCTTGAAGTGCTTCGTGACCTTGTGGAGCATCTCCGACAGCTCGCCGATCGTCTCGACGCCGGAGAAGCCGCCGCCGGCGACGACAAACGTGAGCAGCGCCTTCTTCTCTTCCGGCTCGTCCTCGACGTCGGCGAGTTCGAGGCAGCGGTAGACGTGGTTTCGGAGCTTGAAGGCGTCGTCGAGGTCCTTCATCGCGAGGGCGTGCTCCTGCACTCCCGGCATGCTCGAGAAGTTGCTCACCTTGCCCAGCGCAAAGACGAGGTGGTCGTAGGGGACGGCGACGAGCTCCTTGCCCTCACCCTGGGAGGCGTAGACGACCTTGTTCTTGACGTCGACGCGCGTGACCTTCGACCAGCGGAACTGGGCACCAGGCACCATCTCGCGCACGGGGTTCACGACGTGGGTGGGGCTCACGCCGCCGGCGGCCACCTCGGGCAGGAGCGGCTGGAAGACGAAGTAGTTCTCCTCCGAGAGCAGCTCGACGTGGACGTCGGTGCGGCGGCCGAGCATCTCTGACAGGTACTTCGCGGTGTAGACGCCGGCGAAGCCGCCGCCGAGGACGACGACGCGGTGCTTCGCGTCGCGCAGGCGGGCCATCATCTTCTCCGGGCCGGGCTGCGCGACCTGGACGCCATTGTGGTTCTCGTGACCGCTCGTGCTCTGCATGGCGGCCACGCTACTGCGATTGCCGGCGCGACAGGCAAGGCCAGGGCGTCAGCGGCGGCGGTGGGCGAGGGCGACGAGGTGCTCGAGCCGCGGGCCCCGACCGGGATCCTTCGGCCCGCGGCGCAGGAAGTCCGGGCGCGGCGCCGACGCCACCGCCACCACCTCCATCGACACCTTCGGGGCGATCGCCTCGAGGTGCCGGGCGGCGTCGACGCGCTCGCCGTCGAGGTCGGCGTCGCCGACGACGACGATGGCGAGGCCGTCGTCGTGCAGGGCGTCGCTGAGGCCCGAGAGCATCGAGAAGGTGCCCTGGTCGAAGGCCTTGCCGTCGCTCTGCTGCCGGCGTGGGAACAGCTCACCGGTCTGGAAGGCGCCGTCGTCGAGGCCGAGGAAGGCGAGGCGGTGGGCGTGGTGGTCGGTGTAGTTGTAGGTCCCACCATACGGCGGCGACGTGACGATCAGCTTCGCGAGGCTCTTGCCGAGGTGCCGGTTCAGCTTGCGGGCGTCGTCGGTGACGAACTGCACGCGTTCGGCGAGGCGGGGGCCGTCCTTGCCGAAGCGGCCCTCGAGGGCTTCGTGCAGGGCCACCTGGCGGTCGAGGAGCTCCTGCACCTTGTCGAAGAAGCGCTCGGTGGGGATGAAGCGGCCGACGCGCTTGCCGCCGTCGCCAGGTCTTTGGGGGTCGGGGCGCGTGTCGTCGGTGTCGCCGCGGCGCTGCGAGACCTTCGTGAGGATGGCCGAGAAGCACACGGCGAGGGTGCGGCGGGCGTCCTTGTCGGAGACGGCGTCGATCTCCTCGAGGAGACCGGCGAGCTCCATGAGTGTGTGGGGCAGGTACTGCTGGGCGATGGACGGCGGCACCGGCGCGCGGGCCGGGCGCTTCTCGCGCACGCGCTCCTTGCTGGCCTCGGTGACGGCGAGGGCGAGCTCCTCGACGGCGGCGGCGGTGATGCGGTCGCGGGGACGGCAGCGCTCACCACCGACGAGGCGTGAGAGCGGGTTGAGGTCGGTGCCGACGAAGGCGCGGCCGTGCAGCAGGGCCTCGAGGCCGACGGTGCCGCCGCCGGCGAAGGGATCGGCGACGACGCCCTCGCCGACCGCGGGCAGCAGCACGTCGAGGAGCACGCGCGGGATGGCGGGGTGCACGCCGGCAGGCCAGGAGTGGAAGCCGTGCGGGAAGGGGCTGTCGCCAGCGTCTTCGTGGGCGGCGACGTCGAGGGCGTCCCACAGGGTGCGCGACAGGCGCTCGTCGCCCCAGGCGTCCGTCGGCGGCTGCAGGTTCGCCTGGGCGCGTCGACGGCCGGCGCCCTCGTCGCGGGGATCCCGGGCGTCGCCGGGCGCGCGCAGGCCGCGCTCGACGGCGGCGGGGGCGCGGTGGGTCCGGGACGGGCGGGTGCGGTGCGGGTGCGGCATCGCCGACGACATCGACGATCGCGCGCGTCGACGCAACGGCAGCGGCTGCGCGTCAGGTCGTCTGCAGGCGCGGATGCAGCTTCGGCTTCGCCTCGGCGCGCGAGAACACGAGGGCCGAGATGTCGATGGTGTCGCCGAGGCTCACCGTGCCGCCGGTGCGATCGTGGATGCCCCGGCTCGGCACGAAGAACAGGTGCTGGCCCGTCTGCGGGTCCTGGAAGTGCCAGTCGGCGGCGACCCGCTCGCGGCCGGCGGCGTCGAGGCCGAAGCGGGCGGCGACGGCGTCGGCGAAGCGCTCGACGGCGGCGAGGCACCGGCCCTGCACGACCGGCAGCACGTCGAAGAGGTCGTCTGGGCCCTTGATCTCGCCGCTGTCGTTGGCGGCCTTCACGCTCGCGAGCTGGCGGGCCCGCAGCAGGGCGAGGCGCGTGCGCTCGACGTCGACGCTGCCGCTGCTGGTCTTGTCGTCGACGACGATCAAGTCACCGAGCAGGCCGTGGAAGTGCACGCGCTGCAGGGCCATCGCGTCCTTGATGCCGAGGGCGCCGGTGATCATGGCGCCCGGCTCCTCGCTGCGGTCGCGATCCTGGTGCTCGTCGATGCTGGCGCCGAGGGTCGTGAGGCCGGCGCCGCGCAGCCGCGTGAGCAGCGGCGGCACCTCGACGGCGTTCATCGACAGGCTGTCCCAGGCGCCCTTCATCGCCGTCATGACGATGCCCTCGTTGCCCGCCTGCTTCGGCAGCACGTACTGGTGGTGGCGCAGCAGCTTCGGGTTGGCGGTCTTCATCACCGACAGCGCGCGGGCAAACGACGTCGCGGCCTGCTTCGCCTCGTCGGGGCTGCCCTGCGTGAGGTAGTGGGTGCCGACGAAGAAGGCCGTGTCGGTCTGCTTCGCCATCTTCTGCAGGGCGCCGTCATGCACGCCGTCGAAGCCGGGGGTGACGTCCTTCGCCTTCGTGCCAAGGATGACGCGGCCGCTGCCGGAGATGACCGGCGTCGTCGTCGTGCCGTTCACCTTGAGGGTCTTTCGGCCAAGGATGTGCAGCGGGGCGCCGGCGCTGTACTCGCAGGAGAAGTTCACGCGGGCGTCGGCGTCGTCGCAGTGCTTCTGCGGCGTCGTCTGCGCGCCCTCGCCGTCGACGAGCTCGACGCGCTCGGCGAAGCGGTCGGCGATCTTGCCGGGCAGCGGATCGCGGGCGAAGAAGCGCGGCCGCACCGGCGGCAACGCCGCCAGCACGTTGGAGGCGAAGGCGCCGGCGCCGCCCATGGCGAGGGTGAGGGGCGCGCCCTCGCCGTGCAGCACGCCCTCGAGGAAGGCCGCGTGCTCGGGGGTGATCTGCAGCTGCATCGACGCGCCGCCGCCGAGGACGAGCTGACGCACGAGCGACGCCACGAGCTCGACGGTGTTCTTCGGGCGGGGCCAGACGATGCTGCCGTCGCCGGGGCCGTGGTTGATGGCGTCGAGGAGCTGGTCGGGGGCGCCGTCTTTGTGGGCGACGGCGGCGCACAGGGCCTGCACCACCGCCGGCGTCAGCGCGAGCTTGGCGTCGATGACGCGGGTGAAGCCCGACAGCACCGTCTGGGCCTGGGGTTGCAGCGTCGCCGCGCGCCGGGCGCGATCGCAGGCCCGCTCGAAGGCGGCCGATGTCACGCGGGGGTCGACGTGCTGCGCGGCCTTCAGCTCGGCCGCCGCGATCGCCTCGAGGGTCGGCGCCACGCCGAGGGCGCTGGCGTGGACCTCACGCTCGCGCGTCGCCGTGCGGGTCGCCCGGCTCGTCTCGCCGGCCACCCGCGAGGCGTCGACGCCGTCGCCCGGCAGCGCTGCCGTCGTCGCCGTCGTCGTCGTCGTCGCGGTTGTCGTCGTCGCCGTTGTCGCCTTCGTCGTGGTCGTCGTCGGGCCCACCGTCGTCGATGACGAGGCGGGGAGGAAGCCGGACGGGCGGGAGACGACGACGGCCATGCCCCATCGTGCGACGCCGGGGCCGGCGTGGCAACGGCCGGGCTCAGCGCTGGACGGATGGGACGGGCGTGCCCTGGCAGGCGTCGGGGGGCGGCACGCCGAGCAGATACGCGAGCGTCGCCGACACATCGCGGACGTCGACGGGGACGGGCGAGGGGCCGCGCTTCACGCCGGGGCCGGCGACGATGAAGGGGACGCGCCGGTCGTAGCTGTAGACGGAGCCGTGGTCGGTGCCATGGCCGAGGTACTTCTTCTCGACGAGGACGACGCGGGCCTCCTGCCGCACGAAGACGAGGGCGGCCCGACCCGGCGGGGCCGACAGGCGCATCATCTCGTGGAAGGCGTCGGCGTCGGGCTGGCCGGGGCGCATGTCGTAGCCCCGGGCGATGCCCGGCACCGTCTCGATGGCGGCGATGACGGCGGCGATGCCGCGGCCGCGGGCGTCCTCGTCGACGTCGGCGAGGTCGACGAAGAGCTGGGGCGGGAAGAAGCCCTGCATGCGCGAGCTGCCGTCCTTCTTCGGCAGCAGCTTCTTCAGCGCAGCGTCGGCGGCGTCGACGACGTCTTCGTAGGTGGCGGGTCGGGCCGGCAGGCCCGCGGCGGTGATCGTCTGGGGCAGGGGCGGCGCGCCGTGGTCCGACGACAGGCCGACGACGAGGTCGCCGGGGACGCGCTGCTTGAGGCCGGCCATGAAGCGGCGCAGAGACTGATCGGCGCGGCGCAGGAGGTCCACTTGCTCGAGGCTGTCGCCGCCCCAGTTGTGACCGACGACGTCCGTCGTCGAAACGCTCACCACGAGCAGGTCCGGCTCGACGTCGCGGCCGAGGCCCACCTCGTCGACGGCGCGCAGCGCGAGGGCGAACATGTCGTCGATGCTCTGCGGGCTCGCGCGGTACGCGTTCTTGCTCTGCTTCTCGTCGGTGATGTCCTTGAGGTGGTGCGGGAAGGTGGCGTCGAGGCCGTTGAAGTCGCCCTCGCCGGGGCGGTCGTCGTCGGGGACGAGCGCGGCGAGCCCGGCCGGCACCGGCAGCGCCTCCCAGGTGCCCTCCTTGCGGGAGCGCGAGGGCAGGGCGAGGCCGTCCTCGACGAGCCAGGCCGGCAGGCTGTCGGCGTACGCCGTCGACGTCGTGAAGCGACCGAGCTCGCGGTCGTACCAGATGGCGAGGTCGGCGGCGTGGCCGGCGGTGAGGATCGCGCCGCGATCCTTGTGGCTGATGGCGACGACCTTCGCGCGGCCACCGCTCTCGGCCTTCATGGCGTCGCCGAGGGTGCCGACCTGCAGCATGCGCGGGCTGCTGCCGCGGGCGAGCTTCACCGCCGGGTCTCCGGGCACGGGGGCCAGCAGCGGGAAGGCGTCGTCCTCGACGACGTACTGCGGCTTGCCCTCATGAAACCAGGTGTTGGTGGCGATGCCGTGGATCGACGGCGCAGCACCCGTGGCGAGGGTGGCGTGGCCGGGGGCGGTCTCGGTGCTCCCGTAGGGATACCAGGCGCTGTGGATGGCGCCGTCGAGGCCGCCGAAGCCGCCGGGGCCGAAGAACGGGGCGTAGCGCTCGAGGAGCCACATCGGCATCTGATCGAACACGAGCAGCACCCCGAGGCGGGGCCGGGCGGGAGCGGCCGCCGCCGCCGTCGACGTCAGCACGCAGGCGGCGAGCAGCAGGGAGGTGACGGCGAGGCGGGCCCGGGAGCGTGACATGGCCGGCATCCTCGCCGCTTCGACGTCGAAGACACAAGCGCGACGCATTGTGGCTTCCGCCGTCAGACGCCGGTGCGGTCGCCCCACAGCACCTTGTGGAGCTGCAGCTGGAAGCGGACGGGCAGGCGGTCGTGCACGATCTGCTCGGCGAGCCACGCCGGTGACACCGACCCTGCCGCCGGCGAGAACAGCACCGTGACGCCGGCGGGGATCGGGCGGGTCCGCACCTGCTCCCGGGCCCACGCGTAGTCGGCCTCGTCGACGATGACGAACTTGAGCTCGTCGAGGCCGGGCTTCAGGTGCGGCAGGTCCTGCCAGCGGTGGCGCGCCGCCTCGCCGGAGCCGGGCGTCTTCACGTCGACGATCAGGCGCACGCGCGGGTCGAGGCCGGCGATGCCGGTGGCGCCGCTGGTCTCGACGAGGACGGTGTGGCCGGCGTCGAGCAGGCGCGTGAGCAGCAGCGGCGCCGCGGGCTGCAGCAGCGGCTCGCCCCCCGTGAGCTCCACGAGGGGGATGCCGCGGGCGATGACGTCGGCGACGACGGCGTCGACCGTCATGACGGTGCCGTGCTCGAAGGCGTGGGCGGTGTCGCAATAGGTGCAGCGCAGGTGGCAGCCCGTCGTGCGGACGAAGACGCAGGGGACGCCGGCCCAGGTGCTCTCGCCCTGCACCGACTGGTAGATCTCGTGCACCAGCAGCGACGGCGTCGTCGTGCCGGTGAGGATCTTGAGGGGCCGCACCCGCGCGTCGGGGGGCGTCTGGCGCTGCTGCTCCGTCAACATCGTCGTCGTCCTCGGCGGTCGTCGGGTGGAGGGGGCTCGCACCCCGACCTGCCCTTGGCTACACCACTGCCATGCGTCTGTCGTCGGCCCTGGTGTTCGCGTCGCTCCTCGCCCTGCCGGCTGCGGCCGCGACGCGGTCGACCTGTGCGACGACGGCGCTGCGCGAACTTCCGCCGCTGGCGTCGGCGACGACGGGCATCCTCGATCGCCCCGACACGGTCACGACGCGCCTTGTGCACGAGACCCTGCCGCTGCTGGTCCACCACGCCGACGGTGACGACGTCAGCGGCGCCCTGGCCCTCGCCGAGGCGGCCCGGGCCTGGGCCCTGCAGGTCGACAGCGCCGGCTTTGCGCCCCCGCTGCCCGACGACGTCGGCTTCGACGACGACGGCGGCGACGCCGGACTCGACATCTACCTCGCACCGTTGCCGCCCGGCGTGGGGGCGGTGACGGTCTCGGGGCGTGACGTCGACGTCGACAACGCGCGGGATCGGCGACCGACCTTCATCGTCATCGATCCGGCCCAGCCCGACGACATCGTCGCCGCCGCCGTCCACCACGAGTTCCAGCACGCACTGCAGTTCGCCATCGATGCCCGCGAGAGCGTCATGTGGTTCGAGTCCACCGCGGTGGCCTTCGAGGTGCGCGGTCGCCCCGACGTCACGGCCTGGCATGACGCCGTGCCCGCGTTCCAGGGTCAGCCGCAGGCCCCCCTCACGACCGACGGCCTCGCGTTCTCGGTCTTCGGCGACGCCAACGACCTCCGCTACGAGTATGGCGCGGCGCTGTTTCCGCTCTTCCTCGACGACGTCTTTGGTGCCGGCGACGGCGTCGTGCTGCGCGACCTCTGGACGGCCGCGGCCGGTCACGACCCCGGCGCCACCGACGCCCGCGACGACGACGACAACACCCCCGACTGGGTGACGGCGCTGCCCGATGTCCTCGGGGTGCCGTTCTCCGCCGTGCTGCTCGACTTCACGGCATGGCGGACCCTCGCGCCGCCGCTCACCGTCGTCGGCGAGGGCCCCGCCGCCTACGCCCTGCCGGGGACGGCGTCGCTGGCCTCGCAGCGGGTGTTGTTGGAGCGCTTGAGCGGCACGGCCCGCACGCCCTCCGAGGCCGAGGGACCCTTCGTGGGCGGATGCCACGTGACGTCGGCGTCGCAACCGCCGCCGTCCTCATCGCCGCTGTTCGTGCGAGCGGTGAGCGTCGACGGCCACGCCCTCGGCGCCGTCATCGTCGTCGTGAAGGATGGCGCGGCCCGGACCCTCCAGGCCTCCGGCGGCTCCGGCGACGCCGTCGCACTCGACACCGTCGTCGATGGCGGCGCCGAGGTGGTGGTGGCCATCTGCGACGTCGACGTGGTCGACGCCGACGCCGCGCCGCGCTTCGCGCCCATCACGCTGACGCTGTCGACGAGTCCCATCGCTGGGGAAGGTGAGGGGGAAGGCGAGGGGGAAGGCGAAGGAGAAGGCGAAGACGAGCCTCCCGTCGACTGCGGCTGCGCCTGCGACGCGACCTCGAGCGGACCGTCGGCTGGCGACCCGCGGAACATGCGCCAGGGCCTCTACGTGCTGGGGTTCTTCGTCGGCATCCTCGGCTTTGTCGTGAAGGCGGTGCGCCACCGTCGTCGACAGCGTCTCTACCGCAAGCCGAAGGATCCTACGGGCTGATCGGACAGACGGCGTTGCCCTCGGCCGTCGGCAGCAGCTCCACCTCGATCAACAGCTCGGTGTCCCGCTCGCGCGAGAAGGGCCCGGCGCAGCCGCGGCCGACGAACGAGGTCGGGTCCTCGCACTCCTCGCGGACGCCGCGCAGGCAGCCGATCACGTCGACGGAGAAGCTGATGAGGGGCGGCACCTCGGCGAAGCGCTCGGCATCGAGGGCGCCGCGCGAGAAGGGACCCTGCTCGATGGTGTCGCCGCCCTCGAGGTGGAACACGAAGCGCAGGAATTCGGGCGCCGCGAGCCCCTCGGCGCGGGTGAGCTTCAACGTCACCGGCGGCGGTCCACAGCCCGCGGCGCCAACGACGACGAGCAGGGAGAAGAGGCTAGAAGCTGCTCGTGTCCACGACATAGCGGAACCCCTCGTCCTTCTGCGCCTCGCCCTGCAGGAACAACACCGTGCCGGTCGCGGCGCCGGCGACGACGACCACACCGCCGACGATGCCGCCGACGAGCAACGGGATGTTGAGCGGCTCGTCCTCGTCGACGACCTTCGCGCCCGGATCGCCTGCACCCTGCAGCAGGGCCGGGCGCAGCGACGCGGCGTCCTCGTCGACGCCGACCCAGGCGTCCTTCGACTTCGTGAGGGCCGCATCGACGAGCTGGAACAGGGCCTTCTCGCGCGGGCCCTCGCGTCGCGGCAGGCGGGCGCCGATGACGGCGTCGAGCTCGCCGTCGGTGACGCGCGCGACGACGACCTGCACCGTCGGACCCCACGGCACGACGAGGGCGGCGAGGGTGACGTCGGCGACGTCGGCGGCGGCCTCGGTGAAGTCGCGCTTGGGCAGGGGCTCCTTCATCCGCGTCATCAGCGCGGCGGCGGCCTCGGCCTCGGGGGAGCCGAGGCGGGCGGTGACCCGGGCGCCGTCGGGGCCGACGACGATGCGCTCGGTGTGCAGCTTGCCCTCGTCGTCGACGAGGACGTAGTGGATGCCCGGCAGCACCTCGACGGCGACGGGGGCGCGGCCGGCGCTGCGACCGTCGACGAGGACGCGGGCGCCGGGCGGTCGGCTCTTCACCTCGAGGCTCGTGCGGGGTGTGGCCCGCTGGTTGTCCTTCACGAGCTTCAGCCGCTCGAGGAGCGCCGCCGACAGGCGGGCCGCCACCGGCTTCGTCGGCTGGTAGTCGGGCTCGATGACGAGGAGCTGGCCGAGGGTCTCGTCGGCGGCGGCGCGATCGCTGGCGGAGAGCTGGGCGTCGGCGACGAGCAGCAGCAGCTCGCGGTAGCGGGCCCAGCCGGCGTCGTCGTCGGTGTAGGCGAGCTTCTCCTCGAAGATCGTGAGGGCCTCGACGGCGGCGGTGCGGGCCTCGGCCCAGTCGCGCCGCTTGAAGGCCACGGCGGCGGCGTCGAGGCGCTCGTCCAGCTCGGCGAGGGCCCGGGCCTTCTTCTGCTCGGTGACGGCGACGGCGACGGGGACGACGACCTTGACGCCCCGCTCGGCGAAGAGGCGGGCGAGCTCGAGACGCACCTGCTCGACGGCGGCGGGCTCGGCGCCACCGCGGGTGGCGACCCCGGCGAAGACCGGCCGCGTCGGCTCGGGCGTCACCGTCGTCAGGAGCAGGCCCAGGGTGGCCACGAAGACGGACATGAAGCCGTTATCGCGTGTCTCCCGCGATTCGCACAGGTGGGGCGCGGTCCCACCCGGCAGCATGGCAGGATGGGGCATGCGCATCGCCCTGTGCAGTCTCCCGAAGGAGAGGGCGAAGGCGAAGGCGAAGGAGAAGGCGAAGGCGAAGGCGAGGGTGAAGGCGAGGGAGAAGGCGAGGGTGAAGGTGAAGGTGAAGGTCTTCTCCGGCGCCGGGGCCGAGAGCATGCGTTCGGCGATCCCGGGCGCCACCGGTCTTGCCGATGCGGCATTGCGCTCGACGACGTCGCCGGAGCTCGACGTGGTGCGGGCGAACCTGGCCTGGGTGCATGACGACGGGCAGCATCCCCGCCTCCGCTTCGCCGACGGCACCGACTTCCAGCCCTGAGTCCCATCACTGCCGCAGCTTGCGCGGCGGCGACGACGCCGCGACAATCGGGCCCATGCGGGACGACGACCTCCAGCACGACGGCGCCGGCGAGCGGCTCGGCCGCTATGTGCTCGTGCGCCGGCTCGGCAAGGGCGGCATGGGCGAGGTCTTCCTCGCCAAGACCCAGGGGGTGCGGGGCTTCGAGAAGCACGTCGCCATCAAGCGCATCCTGCCGCAGTACTCGCAGAACAGGCATGTCGTGAACATGCTCGTCGACGAGGCCCGCATCTCGGTGCTCCTGAACCACCCCAACGTGGTGCAGGTGATGGAACTCGATGAAGACGACGGCAGCCACTTCATCGTCATGGAGTACGTCGACGGCCACGCGCTCTCGCGGCTCATCCGTCGCCTGAAGAAGCGGGGCGAGCGCTTCGACCCGCTGCTGGCGGCCTTCATCGTCATCCAGGTCCTTGAGGGCCTGCACGCGGCCCACACCCAACGCGACGCCTCGGGGGAGCTCGCGGGCATCATCCACCGCGACGTCAGCCCGCAAAACGTGCTGTTGTCGATGACGGGTCAGGTGAAGGTCATCGACTTCGGCATCGCTCGCGCGCGCGATCGGCTCGAGGCCACGCAGGGCAGCCAGGTGAAGGGCAAGCTGCGCTACATGGCGCCGGAGCAGATCAAGCCGTCGCTCGCGGGCAGCGGTGGCATCGACCATCGTGTCGACGTCTTTGCCGCCGGCATCATGTTGTTCGAGCTGCTCGCGATGCGGCAGCGCTACCCGCAGACGGGCGACATCGAGATCATCGACGCCATCCTCGAGACCGACGTCCCCGACCTCGAAAAGGAGGGGCTCGTCGATCGCGAGCTCATGGACATCCTGCGCACCGCGATGGCCCGCGATCGCAAGCGCCGCTTCAAGGACGCCGCCGCCTACGCCGCCGCCCTCCGCGCCTGGCTCTACGCTCGCGAGCCGTCCTTCAACGGCGAGCTCCTCGCCCGCACGATGCGCAAATGCTTCCTCGAGGAGGCCGCCAACGCCGCCGGCGACGACGTCGACGACGCGCCAGCGCCGGCACCGGCGAAGCAGGGGCGGGTCAGGGTGGCGGCTCCCGCCGAGCCCGAGCCTGACGAGGTCACGCGGACACAGTTCCGGCCGCAGCGGTCGCCGTCGCCGTCGCCGGCCCCCGAGCCGGCTGCCCCCGCCGTGACCGGCCAGCGCCCTCCGGCACCCCGTCGTCGTGGCGTCCCGGCGCCCGTGATCGGTGCGGCCCTCGGCGCCATCGTCCTGCTCGCCGTGGGACTCGTCGTGCGGGTCGCGATGCAGCCAAAGCAGCTCACGCCCGACGCCGTCCCGCTGACGACGACCGGTCTCGCGACGGCGACGCCGCCGACGCCGCCGCCGCCGCCGCCGACAGCGCCGCTCGTGGCCCCCACCGTGCCAGCGGTGGCCCCGCCGTCCGCGCCGGCGGCCGACGGCAGCGTCGAGGTCACCGTCGAGGTCGTACCGGCGAGCGCGACGATCACGCGCGCCTACCAGCCCGACCCGAAGTACGTGTCGCCCGCCCGGTTCCGGGTGCAGCCCGGCGAGACCCTCGACCTGCAGTTCGAGGCGGTCGGTTTCCAGCCGCTGCGGCAGAAGTTCGCCATCGAGGGCGCCGCGCCCCGCGTGCAGGTGCAGCTCGAGCCCATCCCGATGCCCGTCGTCGTGCGCCCCGTGCCGCGCGACGCCGAGGTCACGGTGAACGGTCAGCCGTACCGCAACGCCCGCACGACGGTGACGCCGGGCGAGCAGGTCGTCATCCGCGCCTCCCACCCGTTCTACTTCGACGTCGAGCGCACCGTGATGGCGACGCCGGGTCTGCAGCAGCTCGTCGTCGACCTCACCCTCGAGGAGCGGCCGGTGCCGTCGCACGAGCCCGCCGGGACGCCGTCGTCGCCGTCGTCGGCGGCGACGCTGTCGCTGACGTCATCGCCGCCGGGGGCCGACGTCTTCGTCGACGGCCTCAAGCTCGGCCGGACCCCGGTGGATCTTCGCGTGGCACCGGGCCCGCACCGGGTGACGGTGCGCGGCAAGGAGGCCGAGAGCACCTTCGCCATCACCGTGGGCGGCGGCGACCAGCTCAAGCGCCACGTCGCCCTCGAATAGCAGCCCGGGCACGGGGCTCAGACGACGTCGTGGCGTTCGCGGCGCCCGCGGGCCAGCTTGCCGACGAGGTCGAAGCCCACCATCACCTCGTGGGGGATGCGCGTCGGTCGGTGGCCCTGGGCCGTGACGTAGACCCACTCGGTGCGGGCGAGCAGGATCTCGGCGCCGTCCTCGACGCGGATGACGCGGGTGCGTCGGCTCGCCGAGGCGATGCGGATCTCATCCACCGACGTCGTCACGATGACGCGCTCGCCGGCGTGGCAACCGTGGCGGTAGTCGACCTCGTGGCGCTTCACGATGAAGGTGCCGCCGAGGCGGATGTAGGCGTCGCGGTCGAGGCCGACGCACTCGCTGTGGGCGCGGGCGGCGTCCTGGATCCAGCGGACGTAGGAGACGTTCGAGACGTGGCCGTTTTCGTCTTCCTCGTCGGGGCGGGCGGTGTGGAGCCAGTCGAAGTAGCAGTGCACCGTCATGGCCGGGTCGAGGGCGGTGGGGCCCGTCCAGCTGCCATGACGCACGGGGGGAGGAGTGAGGATCGACATCGGGGGTCCGCTCTCGAGGTTCGTCATCGCAACATGCCGCCGATCAGGCCGACCATGTCGAGCTCGTCCTGCTGGATGCCGTCGACGGCGCCGAGGCGGGCGACCTCCTTCAGCACCACGGTCCGGTGGGCCCTGAGGCGCCCGAGGTCGGGCGGCAGCAGGCGCTCGCGGCGGTCGACGCCGGCGACCACCAGCGCGAGGCCGGCGTCGCCAGCGAGGCGCTGGGCGGCCGCGTCGAGGGCCGCCCGCTCGGCGGGGCTCACTTCGAGGTCGGCGAAGGCCACCTGCAGCAGCAACTTCACGAGCTCTGCGCCCGTCTCCTGGTCGATGGTCGGCTCCATGGCCGTCGGCTGGCAGAGGTCTGCCCCCGACGCAACCCTTCTTCCGCCCTTGCGGTCGACGACGCAGCGCGTGACGGCCTCGCCACGCGGTGCGGCCATTCGACCGATCTGGCGCTTTTCTTCGGCCCCGGCCGGAGCCCTGCTAGGGTCGGATGTCGTCTGGAGGCCCCATGGTCCGCTCATTTGCCGCTGTGATCCCCGCCCTCGTTGTCGCCAGCGCCGCCGCCCACGCCGCGCCCCGCGTCACCGACGTGAGCGTCAAGCCCACCAGCGACGGCGTCGATGTCGTCGTCACCGCCACCGAGCCCCTTACCTTCCAGTCGTGGACGAAGGCCTCCGCCGTCGTCGTCGACCTGCTCGAGACCGAGGCCGCCGCCAGCGAGCTGCCCGGCAGCGGCCCCCTGCAGGCCGTGAGCGTCACCCGCCACGACAGCCGCGGCGTGCCGATGTCGCGCCTCACGCTGCCGACGGCGTCGCCGCAGGACTACGACGTCACCGCCCGCGGCAACACCGTCACCGTCTCCATCTTCGGCAAGGGCACCCGCCGCCCTTCAAGCCCCGACCTCGACGCCGACACCGCTCTCAAGTCGACGGCGCCGGTGAAGGTCGCCTCCGCCGGTGTCGTCGAGGGCAGCCTCGGCCGCGCGACGGCGTCCGACGCCGTCTATCTCGCCCAGGCCGGCACGACGCGGCAGATGACCTACATCGGCTTCAAGAACAACGCGGCCCAGTCGCGCGTGTTCGTGCGCCTCAACGACGCCGCCGAATTCACCGTCACCAAGCAGGGCGACAACCTCGTCGTGCTCGAGATCCAGAACACGACGATCCCGCTGCGCAACAACAAGAACCACCTCGACACCACGTTCTTCGACAGCCCCGTCAAGATGATCACGCCGTCGGAGATCGAAGACGCCTCCCCGAAGGTCCGCGTCGTCATCGAGATGAAGTCGACCGTGCCCTTCGAGACCAAGGTCGAGGGCCGCGAGATCGCCATCTACTTCAAGCGCTGACGCCGACGCACGCGGCGCGAACGACGACGGCGGGGACCTCCCCGCCGTCTCTCGTTGCGGGATGGACCCGCCGTCAGAACGTGATGTTGAGCTGCACGGGGGCCTCCACCGACACCGTCGGCGACGGCGCCGACGGCAGCGGCGTCACCCACACCGCGTCGACGTCGATCGAACACGAGCCGCCCATCTGCACCATCGGGAAGAGGGGCGCGTCGGCGGCGAAGGCGGGGCGCAGGTCGGTCCGCTCGTCGAAGAGGACGTCGTCGACGAGGAAGCGGACGCTGGCGCCGTCGGCCTGGATGCGGAAGCGGTGCAGGGCGTTGGGCTGCTCCGAGAAGATCGTCGGGTCCGACAGCGCCGTCGGGTTCGACGCCGCCGTCGGCGCCACCTCGCCCACCGTGAGCAGGTCCTGCCGCATGAAGAAGCCGGCGCTGGGCGGGTTGAAGCCGACCTGCTCGGCGCCGGTGAGGCCGAGGTAGACCTCGTCGCAGTTGAGGCCGTTGACCCGCGCCCGGAAGGTGACGTCGACGGGGGGCACGAAGCCGCCGCGCCAGATGACGGTGACATTGTCGGGGACGTTGAGCTCGCCGTCCTTCGCCTCGGGGAACGCATTGGGGGCGACGACAAGGTAGCGGGGGTCGTCGCGGGCGGCGGCGGCGTCGGCGGGGAAGTCGTCGAGGTCGTCGAAGAGGGCAAAGGTGTTCGCCGGATCCTCGAGGACGGTGGGCGTGCCGGCGGCGGTGCCCTGCTCCAGCCAGGCGAGCACGTCGCGGGCGCCGGGGGCGATCTCGCGAGCGAGGGGCACCCAGACGGTGAAGCGGTCGGCGAAGAGGTCGCGGGAGACACCGACGACGCGCCAGCTGCCCTCGGCGGCGTCGAAGTCGGTGAAGCGGGCGTCGGCGGCGACCTCGTCGAGCGACAGGGGCGCGCCCTCGCCGCCGATCTGCACGGGCACCGCCGTCCCCACCGGCAGCGCGACCGCGCCGGGGTTCTCCACGACGATCAGCCGGCGCTCGGTGAAGCCGGTGTCGTTCCACGGCGGCGGCGCGCACAGCCCCACCTCGAGGGCGCAGGCCCGGCCCGGGCCGCAGTCGGCGTCGCGCTCACAGGCGAGGTAGCCGTCGTCCTCGATGGCCGGCAGGAAGAAGCAGCCCGACGCCACGAGCGGAAAGACCAGCACGAAGGCGCGCGTCATCGACCACCTCCCGACGTCGCCGACGTCGCCGCCGCATCGTCGCTGTCGGCTCCGCCCGGCGCGAGGGCCCACCACGCCGCCCCCGCCCCGGCGACGACGGCGCCGGCGCCATAGAGCACGTTGGCGACGACGGCGAGGGTCCGGCCCCTCGTCACGAGGGCCTCGTCGCGTGGAAACACGAGTTGCTGCTGTTTCGCGCGGTCCTCGACGGCGAAGGCATCGAGCAGGCTGAAGACGCCGACGCCGACCCCGCCCAGCACGAGCACGCCGCCGGTGGCGACGGTGGCGATGGCGACGACGGGCGGTCCCCCGGCTGCGGGGGCCTCACCGAGCGTCGCCGTCTGGGACTTCGGCAGCAGCACGACCTTCACCGTCGTCGTCTCCCGATGCGTGATCTCGACCTCGCGCGTGAAGGGCTCGTAGAGGGCGCCATTCTGCCCCTCGGGCCGACGCACCTCGATGGGATGGCGGCCCTCGCGGAGGCGCTCGAGGGTGAAGCCGCCGTCGCCGTCGAGGGTGCCGCGGCGCTGGCCGTCGACGACGACGATGTCGCCGGCCTGGCCGGTGAGCGTGAGGGTGCCGCGCAGCGTGCCGGGGGCCAGCAGCTCGCGGGCGAGGCGGTCGAGGGCGGCGCCGGTGACGTCGTCGTCGGCGGTGAAGAGCAGGGTCTTTTCCGTCGCGGCCCGGCCCGTCGTGCGCGCCACGAGCTGCAGGCCGCCCTCGCCGGCCTCGACGACGCCAAAGACGAGGATGTCGGCGCCGCGGGCGGTGGCGACGTCGGTGTGGCAGGCGGCGTCCTGGCCGCAGCGGCGCACGACCTTGTCGTCGTCCTTCGTCGTCGGCAGCACCTTGATGGCGCCCTCGTCGGCGACGGCCACGATGGCGGCGCGCAGCCGGGCGAGCACGCCGGCGGCCTGCTTCGTCGTGATGGTGCGGCCGGCCTGCAGCGGCAGCACGGCGACGGCGGCGACCTCGGCACCGCCGTCGTCGCTGGCGGCGACGTCATCGCCACCGGCGGAGGCCGGCGCGTCGGCGGTGGCTCCGACGAGGAGGCCGGCGAGCAGCAGGGCAGGGGCGCTCACTGGGGCTCTCCCTCGAAGAGGGGCAGCCGCAGGGTGCCCGTGGAGACGTCGAAGACCCACGTCGACAGCGCCGCGGCGCCGATGCCGCCGGCGAGGGAGACGAGGGAGACCCCGCCCCAGAAGGCGCCCTGACGCAGCAGGACGACGTCGGGGGCGGCCTCCTGCGTGGCGGTGAAGACCGACGCGGCGATGGCGCCGGTGCCGACGACGGCCGTCGTCGCCGCGATGAACCCGAGCTCGCCGGGAAACAGCGTCGGCGCCCGGGCCGGGGCCTCGGGGGCGGGCATCTCGTCGGCGACGGCGACGGCCTCGGGGGAGAGGCCCCCGGGCGAGCGGCAACGGCGGGCGTCGTCGACGACGGCGTCCAGCGCGCCGCGGCACGCCGGCGGGTCGGGCAGGGGCGATGCGGCGAGGACGAGGCTCAGGCCAGACGACAGCAACAGCACGCCGTCACGATACCGCGTTCGCACCGATGGTCGAGGGGGCGTGGAGCTGCGTGGCCGCGCGCGCTATGATCGCGCCCATGTGGGGGCACATGCGTTTCTCGAAGTCCTTTCTCTCGTGCGCCGTGATCGGCGCGACGCTGTCGGCCCAGGCCGTCGCCGGCCCGGTGCCGACGCGACCCGATCCGGTGACGACGTCGCTGGCGCGGCCGGAGACGTCGCCGCTCGCAGGCCATCGTCTGCGTCCGGGGCGGCTGCTCGTGAAGCCCGTCGACAAGGCCGTCGTGCTTGACGACGCGGCCCGGGTCGCGTTCACGAAGGCGCTGGGCCGTGAGCTGGGCGTCGAGCTGCAGGCGGTGCGACCGCTGGCCCTCGGCTGGCTCATGGTGCGGGCCCCGTCCCTCGAGGGCCCCGACGTCGACGACGAGGCCACCGCCGCCCTCGCCCGCCAGGCCAAACAGTCATCGTCGATCGCCGGCGCGACGCCCGATCTCGTGAAGCAGGCGAAGCGCCTCCCCGACGATCCCCTCGTCGACTTCATGTGGGCCATCGACGCCATGGGCCTCGCCGCCGCCTGGGACATCACCATCGGCGGCAGCGCCGGCCGCGTAGGCGTCGTCGACACCGGCCTCATCGCCCACGAAGACCTCGACGACAACACGCTGGGCGCCATCGACTTCATTGCCGATCCGGACATCGGTGCCGACGGCGACGGCCGCGACAGCAACGGCACCGACGTCTGCCCCGAGGACGGCCTGCACGGTACCCACGTCGCTGGCACCATCGCCGCCCGCGGCGACAACGGCGTGGGCATCACCGGCGTGAACTGGCGGGCCCAGCTCCTCGGCGTGCGGGCGCTGGGCTGTCCCGGCGGCACGGGCCTCACCAGCGACATCAACGAAGGCGCGCTGTGGTTGGCCGGTGTCGACGTGCCGGACGTCGATCCCCTCGCCGCCGCCGACCGCGCCCGCGTCATCAACCTCTCCCTGGGCGGTGAGCCCGGCGTTGCCTGCGACGATTTCTCCGCCGACGTCTTCGCCGCCATCGACCGCGCCGGCGCCATCGCCGTCGTCGCTGCCGGCAATGAATCATCGCAGGTGTCGTCGCCGGCCAACTGCGGCGGCGTCATCGCGGTGGCGGCCTCGGGACCGACGGACCGCCTCGCCGGCTACACGAACTTCGGGCCGGAGATCGACATCGTCGCCCCCGGCGGCGACATGGACCTCGCCGGCGAGCTCACCGACGGCATCGTCTCGGCGGCCAGCGCGAGCCTGTCGGACTTCGACAGCGGCATCCCCTACGGCTTCAAGCAGGGCTCCTCGATGGCGACGCCCAACGTCGCTGGCGTCGTCAGCCTGATGGTGCAGCTCGATCCGGGCCTGCGTCGCGCCGACGTCGAGGCCATCCTGCGCCAGACCGGCGGCAGCTGCGGCGACTGCGGCGGCAAGCCCCTCCTCGACGCGGCGGCGGCCCTGCGCCTCATCGACAGCGGCGGCGCCATCGACGACGGCGGCTGCGACAACACCTGTCAATTCGCCGACGACGGTGAGTGCGACGACGGCCGCACCGGCGCCATCAGCGCCGTCTGCGATCCCGGTACCGACTGCAACGACTGCGACGGCGGCGGCGGCGGTGGCGGTGGCGGCGACCCGGCCTGCACCGATGCCAACAACGCCTGCCAGTTCGCCGACGACGGCGAATGCGACGAGAGCGACGGCACCGGCGCCTGCGAAGACGGCACCGACGCCGCCGACTGTGGCCGCTGCGTCGAGGGCGGTGGCGGTGGCGGTGGCGCCACCTGCGACGTCGACAACAACGGCTGCGCCTACGCCAACGACGGCGAATGCGACGAGAGCGACGGCACCGGCGCCTGCGACGATGGCACCGACGCCGGCGACTGCGGCCGCTGCGACGGCGGCAACCTCGGCGCCCAGAGCGCCGGTGTCTGTGGTCAGCAGGGGCTGCCGCTGGGCTCCGGCCTCATGCTGGCGCTGATGGGCCTGCGTCGTCGACGTCGCCGCGCCGCCTGAGGCGCATTGCCAGCAGGGCCAGCACGACGAGGCCCACGAGGGAAAGCACCTGCGACGTCGACAGGGGCCCGATCTGGCCGCGGTCGGCGTCGGCCCGCACGAGCTCGGTGCCGATGCGGGCCAGCAACAACAGGCCCGTGACGACGAGCGCCGCCTGGCCATCGGCCACCCGTCGTCGCCGCAGCGCGGCCCACACGACGAGGGCCACCAGGGCTGCGCCCGCGTCGTAGAGCTGGGTCGGGTGCACGCCCGCGCCGTCCGTCTCGTGACCGACGGGGAAGTGCACCGCCCACGGCAGCGTCGTCGGCGCGCCGTAGCAGCAGCCGGCGAGGAAGCAGCCGAGGCGGCCGATGGCAACACCGATGGCGACGGCGCCGACGGCGGCGTCGGCGAGGGCGGGCAGCGCCGACAGCGCGCCCTGTCGCCAGACAAAGGCGAGGCCGACGGCGATGGCGCCGATCACGCCGGCGAGCTGCACGAAGCCGGGCTCGAGAAGGCGCGCCCAGTGCCAGGGGTCGGCCTGCAGGAGATCGACGACGCCGTCGGCGACGCCGCCCCCCGGCAGGGCGTGGCCGCGGGCCTCGAACAGCACATGACCGATCTTGGCCGACAGCCAGCCGCCGGCGACGACGACGACGGCCAGCTCCAGGAGCAGCCCGCGAGGCAGCGCCGGCCGCGCGCGCTGCGCGCCAAGGACGCCGGCGGTGACAGCGACGACGGTGCCAACGACGGCGAGCGCGGTCCACGTCGAGAGGCCACCGAGGAGGGCGAGGTGCGGGTGCACGCGACCGTTGTGCCATCGACGGCGCCGACCTCAAAGCCACGATCGGGAGCGGCGGGTGCGGCGGGTGCTGCGGGCGCGGCGGCAGGGCTGGCAGGCCCCGCCGCGTCATGGCACGACCCGCCCATGGGGTTCGCCCGCCTGCTCACCCGCGTCGTCGTCGCCGGCCTCGTCGTCGGCGCCGTGGCCGACGGCCGCGCCCGCGCCACTGCGGCCCTCGCCGTCGATCAGGTCGTCGTCGAAGGCAGTGTGACCGACGCCGCCGCCGTCGGTGGCGCCGTGCTCGTGTCCCACGTCGTGAAGGGCGCGCGCCGGCTCTCCCTGCTCGACGCTGCTGCCCGGCTGCGCCCCGGTCCCGCCGTCCCCGCCGGCGCCGTCGCCGTCGGACGGTGTGGCGACGACGACGACGCCCTCTACTTCATCGACGAGCGCGGCCTCGTCGACGCCGCCGGCGCAGTCGTGATCGCGCGCCCGCCCCTGCTCGCGATCCCCGACGTCGCAGCCCTGCCGATCGTGGACGTCTGCCCCTCGCCGCGCGAGCGCGTGCTCTTCGTGAAGGAGGGCGTCGTCGTCGCGACCGTCGACGCCGCCGGCGCCGTCGTCGATGAGGTGCTGCTGCCCTTCACGCACCGCGCGCGCGCCTTCACCGGCGCCACCGCCCGCTCCCTCAAGGGGGAGCGCCCCTACGCCACGGCCCTGTCGCTCTATGTGCCCTGGACCTTCGCCCTCGACGCCGACAGCGACGGCGACGTCGACCTCGTGCTCGTGCATGAGGAGCGGGCCCTGATCTTCCGGCGCGATCGCGGCGGCGTGCTGCGCGGCCCCGCCGTCGAGCGCCACCTCGGCGACCTCGTCGACGCCCCACCCGGCAGCGACCTGCGCGCCCACGCCAGCGACGGCGCCCTCATCGTCACCGCCAGCGCCGGCGCCCTGCCGGAGCAGAGCGTCGTCGCCACCGTCGTCGGCGCCCCCGAGCGCCCGCTGTCGAAGCTCGCCCGCCGCGAGACCATCGATGGCCTCGCCATCCACCTCGCGTCGTCGTCGGCCGGCGTCGTCGTCGCCCGCGTCGACACGAGCCTCGTGAGCCTGTCGGGCGTCGTCCTCACAGGCAAGGTGCCCCTCGAACTCCGGCGCGACGGACGCACCCTCATGACCCTGCCCACCGTCGCCGACGTCCGCGCCGGCCGCGTCGACGGCGCGCTGCCGGTCGTCGACGTCGACCTCGACGGCGACGGCATCGCCGACCTCGTCGAGCTCGGCGAGCCCGGCCGGGCCGTGCTGTGGCGCGGTGGCCGCGACGGCACCTGGACCTCGACGACCACGCCGCTGTCGATCCCGCGCCTCGATCGCGCCTTCGGTGCGCCCGGTCTGCGCCGGGTCGTCCTCGTCGGCCGCGGCGGCGCGCGCGGGACCACCGTGGCCCTGCTGCACGGCGCGCCGATCGGGGTGCGGCGTTGAGCCGCCATCACGTGGCGCCCTGACGTCGACGCCGCGCCGCGTCGCCGCACCGCGTTGTCTGGCGAGGCTCGACGGCGCGGGGCCGTTGGGGCAGAACCGCCTCGCATCATTGGACGGACCCGCCGTCGGGCGGGCCCCATGGAGAGCACATGGCCGGCACGACGAAGCACCCGCAGCTCCTCGCCTTCATCGAAGAGATGAAGGCCCTCTGCCAACCCAAGGACGTCTACATCTGCGACGGCAGCCAGGAGGAGTACGACCGCCTCTGCGCCCAGATGGTCGACGCCGGCACCTTCATCAAGCTCAGCAAGCGCGAGAACAGCTTCCTCGCCCGCTCGGACCCGCGCGACGTCGCCCGCGTCGAGGACCGCACGTTCATCTGCTCGATGTCGAAGAACGACGCCGGCCCGACGAACAACTGGATGAAGCCGGCGGAGATGAAGAAGAAGCTCCACGGCCTCTTCTCCGGCTGCATGAAGGGCCGCACGATGTACGTCGTGCCCTTCTCGATGGGCCCCCTCGGCAGCCACATCGCCCAGCTCGGCGTCGAGATCACGGACTCCCCCTACGTCGCCGTCAACATGCGCATCATGACCCGCATGGGGCAGGGCGCCCTCGACGTCCTCGGCGAGGACGGCCACTTCGTCCCCTGCGTCCACTCCGTCGGTCGGCCCCTCGTCGACGGCGCGAAGGACGTGACCTGGCCGTGCGACCCCGACAACATCGTCATCGCCCACTTCCCCGAGTCCCGTGAGATCTGGTCCTACGGCTCCGGCTACGGCGGCAACGCGCTCCTCGGCAAGAAGTGCCTGGCCCTGCGCATCGCCAGCGTGATGGGCCGCGACGAGGGCTGGCTCGCCGAGCACATGCTCATCGTCGGCGTCGAGGATCCGGCCGGCAAGCGCACCTACGTCGGGGCGGCGTTCCCGTCGGCGTGCGGCAAGACGAACTTCGCGATGATGGTCCCGCCGAAGGGCTTCGAGGGCTACAAGGTCTACACCGTCGGCGACGACATCGCGTGGATCAAGCCCGGCAAGGACGGCAAGCTCTACGCCATCAACCCCGAGTCCGGCTTCTTCGGCGTCGCCCCCGGCACGGGCGCGAAGACGAACCCCAACGCCATCGCCACCCTGACGAAGAACTGCATCTTCACGAACGTGGCGCTCACCGACGACGGCGACGTGTGGTGGGAGGGCCTCACCGACGAAGCCCCCGCCCACGTCATCGACTGGAAGGGCAATGACTGGACGCCCGCGTCGTCGACGCCGGCGGCCCACCCGAACTCCCGCTTCACGGCGCCGGCCTCGCAGTGCCCGTCGATCGATCCGAAGTGGGAGGACCCCTCGGGCGTGCCGATCGCCGCCTTCATCTTCGGCGGCCGCATGAGCAAGGACAGCCCGCTCGTGTACCAGTCGTTCAACTGGAGCCACGGCGTCTATCTCGCCGCGACCATGGGCTCCGAGGCGACCGCCGCCGCCGTCGGCCAGGCCGCGATGCGCCGTGACCCGATGGCGATGCTGCCGTTCTGCGGCTACAACATGGCCGACTACTGGACGCACTGGCTCAACATCGGCCGTCGTGTCCCGAACCCGCCGCGCATCTTCCGCGTGAACTGGTTCCGCAAGGACGACAACAACAAGTTCATGTGGCCCGGCTTCGGCGAGAACATGCGCGTGCTGAAGTGGATCCTCGACCGCGTGCAGGGCAAGGGCTTCGCCGTCGAGAGCCCCTTTGGCTGGATGCCGCGCCACGAGGACCTCCACTGGGACGGCCTCGAGTACGACAAGAACAAGTTCTACGAGCTCATGTCGATCGGCCGCGAGGCCGGCACCGCCGAGGCCCACGCCCACGAGGTGCTCTTCGACCGCTTCTTCGACCGCCTGCCGAAGGAGTTCATCTACGAGCGTCAGCTGCTGCGCTCGCGCCTGTGGCGCAGCCCCGACCACTGGGAGCTCGCGCACGAGTGAGCGCGGCCCACGCCGACGCACGCGACACGGGCGGCCCCTCGGCCGCCCGTGCCTTTTCGGGGCCGGCCGACGCGCTCCTCCTCCCGATGACCGATGGGGATCGGTGCGCTCCTGTAGGGACGTCCCCTTCATGCGCGCCGATATCCCCACACGGGATGGAGGTGACCATGTTCGTGTTGCGCCGGGGTCTGCAGGCATCGCATCGCACCACGACGCCGTCGGAGCCGGCGCCGGCGCCGGCCGCGACGCCGACGGCGGCACCGGCGACCCCGGCATCCCCGGCGGCGGCTCCAGCCGCGCGGGCGTCGGCAGAGACGCAGGCGTCGGCCCGGGCGAAGGCCGCGTCGCAGGCGCAGGCGCAGCAGCAGCAGGTGCAGGCGAAGGCGACGACCCTCGGTGAGGCCGCGGCGACGTCGACGACGGCGCAGCAGATCATCGGCGCCTTCAAGCAGGGCGGTACCGGCAACTGCGTGAGCGTCGCCGCCATCAAGGCCGCGATGGTGGCCTTCGGCCCCGAGCACATCTTCCGCGACGTCACGACCACCGCCGCCGGTCGTCAGGTGACGATGCGCGATGGCGCGCAGGTCACGGTGACCGACGCCGAGCTGCGCGAGGCCGCCCGCCACCCACGCCCGCTTCCAGGCGCTGCCCGGCGGCGACCCCGCCCTCCTCGAGCACGCGACCCTCGCCTGGGCCGCGATGGCGAAGCGGGCAATGGTCGAGGGCAACGACGGTCGTCGTCACCGCACCTTCGCCTCGGCGTGCAACTCCCTCAACAACGGCGAGAGCTACCTCGAGGGGGCCCACTGGCTCGGCCTCGACGGCCACATGAAGGAGATCCCCGCGTCGGAGATCCCGCAGCACGCCGCCGTCGTCGCCGCGAGCAGGAAGCACGCGGTGTTCTCGCACCACGGCACCATCGACCGCTTCGGCAGTGGCCAGCAGACCGACTCCGACGGCTTCGGCCGCTCGCTGCGCTGGGCCTACGCGATCGTCCCCGACACGACGACGCCGACGCCGCCGGTGTCGACGACGTCGACGCCCGTCGAGCCGTCACCGCCGACGCCGACGCCACCGCCCGTGACGACGGCGCCGGGCTCGGGCAGCACCGGTCCGGTGAGCGGCGGCGCGCAGGTCTCGGGGCAGACGATCCTCGCCGCCTTCAAGCAGGGCGGCACCGGCAACTGCGTGAGCGTCGCCGCCATCAAGGCCGCGATGACGACCTTCGGGCCCGAGGGCGTCTTCAGCTCGCAGACCCGCGTGTCGGGCGGCGTCGACGTCGTCATGCGCGACGGCGTGACGGTGCACGTCACCGAAGGGGAGCTGCGCAAGGCACCGGCCCTCTCGCGCTTCGTCGGCAGCGGCGGCCCGCTGCTCGATCAGGCGAACCTCATGTTTGCCGCGATGAGCAAGCGCGCCCTCCTCGAGGGCAACGACAACCGCCGCTTCAGCAGCATCGAGGCCGCCGCCCGCTCCCTCAACGACGGCGAGAGCTACCTCGAGGGCGCCGCCTGGCTCGGCCTCTCGCGCCACATGAAGACCATCGGGCCCGACGAGCTGTCGTCGTATCCGTCGGCGGTGGCGGCGTCGAAGAAGCACGCCGTCTTTGCGAGCGGGGGTCAGATCGATCGCTTCGGCGAGGCGGCCCCGGCCGAGCGCGGCGACGGCTTCGGCCGCTCGCTGCGGTGGGCCTACGCCATCGTCCCCGACGAGCAGCCTGTGACCTGACCGTCAGGCCGGGACGTTGACGCCTCCACCGTGGGGCCCGAACATCGAGGTCTCGTGCAGAGCCGCATCCGCCGCCCACCACCGACGCCCTCGCATCAGCGGGGCGGCACGTGGTCGTCGACGACGAAGGCGCAGACCCCGTCGACCACCACGAAGGCCGGCGACACCACGACGTCGAAGTCGACGTCGTCCACCTCCTCGTCGACGACGAAGGCATCGCCGCTGCAGCAGGTCGTCGAGGCCCTCAACAAGGGCTACGACCCCACCGACAGCTACGAGAAGCACCTCCCGCCGCCGCTGCCGGGGCAGACAAAGGCCGACACGCTCCTCGACCGCATCGCGCCGATCCGCACCCATGAGCGCGTGCTCAATGATTTTGGCGGCTCGTTCTTCGGCATCCAGGTCGGCGTCACCGTGAGCCAGCTCGACCTCGTGCGCAAGAACACGAAGGGCGTCGAGCTCGTGCAGGTCGTCAACCCCGACGGCAGCGGCAACCTCGAGACGATCCTCGCCCGCAAGGAGATCGGCGCCCGCCAGCGCATCGAGCTGCAGGGCCCGGCCCTCAACACCAGCCTCACGCCCGGCGAGCTCCCCGTCGGCGCCCGCTTCATCGGCGTCGGCCTCACGAGCGACGTGACGTCGGCGATGGACCACGACGCCCTCAGCTACACCGTCGAGGTGAAGCTCAATGAGAAGAGCGTCGCCGAGCTCGCCGCTCTCGGTGGCCCGGGCGCGGCGCAGATCGCGGCCGACGCCCTCGAGTCGTCGGCCACGTCGGTGCTCGGCGACGTCGTCGGCACTGCTCTCGTCGGCGCCGTGCCCGTGCTGTCGGCGGCGCTGGCGCTCGCGTCGGCGCGACGCGCGTACCATGTCGTGCGCGACCCGACGGCCAGCCGCGAGATGAAGATCTTCCAGGTGACCCACGCCGTTGGTGACGCCATCCGCGTCGTCGAGCCTGTCACCGGCACCGTCATCAACGCGGCCCTCGTCGCCGCTGCCGCCACACTCGGTTGGGTCCACCACCGTCACACGCCCCACGCGCCGCCGACGGGGCCCCCGCCGGGGACGGAGCTGCCGGGATCGTCATGACCGTCGACGTCGAAGCCCTCCTCGCCCGCGCCGGCAGCCTCGGCGCGATGAGCATCCGTGAGCAGCTGCAGTGGCTTGAGGACACCGCCACCGCCGCCGAGCAGGCCGACCTCGGCGACGACGGCGACGTCGCCGCGCAGCAGCTGCGCGCGGCCCTTGGCGCCATCGTGAAGCTGAGCCGGATCGAGTCGCCTACCGAGCGCGACGTCGCGGAGGCGCAGCTGCTCATCCGCACGCTGATGGCCCGCGGCCTCTCCGCGCTCAGCCTCGCGCTCGCCGACACGTGGCGCGCCCTCGCCCACGAGAAGCACCCGCGCCGCGCCGCCTGCATCGAGGTGGCCGCCGCCTTCGACGACCTCGCCCGCGCGGTGCAGAAGGGCCAGCCGATTCCGATCAGCGTCGCCGAGCGCCTGCGCGCCGTCGACGCCAGCATGAAGAACGGCTGACGCCTCGGCACTGCGCCGCAGGCCGTCGCAGTTCGCTACCAGGTGATGGTGTACTCAAAGAGGGGCGCTCGCTCGGTCATCACGACCTTGCCCGTCGTGATTCCGCACATCTCGAGAATCCCGAGGAAGACGCCCTCGTAGAGCTTCTGGTTGTAGCCGGGGGCCGGTGCGCGCACGACGACGAGGTGGTCCTTCGTCGTGATGAAGGTGCGGGGACGCACGTCGGCGCCCCGGTGGTTCATGAGGAAGCCTTCGGCCTCGAACTTGAGGAAATCGAGGGGTCTTCAGTTCGGGCGGCAGCCCCACCGTCTTCTTGATCGTCGGATAGACGCGACGGCCCAGCGTGACGATGGCGCCCTCACCGGCGATCGACGCCTTGATGTACTGGTCCATGACGACGTTGTAGAGGCCGGTCGGATACCAGCCTTCGGGCTCCAGCGACTCCCAGTCCCGCCCTGTCGCTGCCTTGAGCGCCTGGTTCGCCGCCTTCAGAGCGTCCGGATACGCGCTCATCAGGGACGCCGCGAGCATGATGAATTTCCCTTTGACGTCGGCCATCGCTCACCCCTCTCGTTCCTTTGCGGACACAGGTGTCCGCTCCCTGCATCCAAGGGCCCGCACGACGGCCCGGCGGATGGCGGCGCGCAGCTGTTCGGAACGCCTCGGGTCACCGCGGCGTGCGGTGGAGGCGTCGGCGAAGAAGACATCGGGATCGACGCACGCGTCGGCGTGTGCCTCGGGCGGCGTCGGGACTCCGCGCCGGCGGTGGTATCGGGTCATGAACGTCCAATCGACGGCGCCAGCGGCGACGTCGACGTGAAGGGGACTGCGCGGCGCGCGCGGCGCGTCGCTGCAGCGAAGGTGACGAGGGCTTTCAGGCGGTCGTGACCTGCGCGTCCATCCCGATCGGTATCAGGCGGGTCTGGTCAGGCCACGTCGGGGCACATGGGGGTACGCACGGGATCCTCCTCGACACACACCGGCCCCGTCGTCAGCCAGCGACTCCACATCTGGCGTCGGGTGTCCGGGGGGCGCCTGCGACGCCGGCGGAACGCATTCCATTCTGCCGGCCGCCCGATCCGGGGCTTCGAGCGGGCGTCTTTGATATGCCCGCGCTTGGATTCACCCGGAGGTCTCGATGAAGGCGATGGTGATTCGTGCGTTCGGTGGTCCGGAGCAGCTGGAGCTCGCCGACGTCGAGCGGCCGGCGCCGGGGCCGGGACAGGTCCTCGTCCGGGTGCGGGCGACCTCGGTGAATCCCGTCGACACGAAGATCCGCCGCGCCGGCGCGTGGGCGCGCGTGCCGATGCCCGCGATTCTCGGCTACGACGCCGCCGGTGTGGTCGAGGAGGTCGGCGCCGGCGTCACCACGCTGCGGGTGGGCGACGAGGTCTTCTACACGCCCCACATCTTCGGGCGGCAGGGCACCTACGCGGAGCTGCACGTCGTCGAGGCCGACATCGTCGCCCGCAAGCCGGCCCACCTTTCGTTCGAGGAGGCGGCGTCGATGCCGCTCGCGGCCATCACGGCGTGGGACAGCATCGTCACCTTCTTCGGCACGCGCCCGGGGGACACCGTCCTCGTCCACGCCGGCGCTGGCGGCGTCGGCTGCTTCGCCGTGCAGCTCGCGAAGGCGGCGGGAGCGCGTGTGCTCGCGACGGGGCGACGCGAGAACGAGGCCTTCATCAAGGCCCTCGGCGCCGACGAGGTGATCGACTACCGCGCCGTCCGCTTCGAAGACGAGGTCAACCGCCTCACCGGCGGCGTCGGCGTCGACGCGGCCTACGACACCGTGGGCGGCGACACCGTCGCCCGCAGCATCGGCTGCGTGCGGCCGTACGGAAAACTCGCCACGGTGGTCAGCATCGAGGGCTCGCTCGCCGGCATGCAGATCCGGAACCTCTCGCTCTACTTCGGCTTCATGGAGCGGACGTCGACGAAGATCCAGATGCTGGCGAAGCTCCTTGAGCGCCGTCAGCTGCGCCCCGTCATCGACAGCGTCTTCCCCCTCGAGCGCGTCGCCGACGCCCACCGCAAGATCGAGGCGGGCGGCATGCGCGGCAAGATCGTCGTCACCGTCGGGGCGTGACTGCCGACCGGCCCGGGCTCAGCGCGCGCGCCGGTAGTGCATGGCGACGGCGCCGTTTCTGAGCGGCGTCGTCGACAGCAGCTCGAGGCGTCGCGTCGCGGGCAGTCCCGCCTGGTGGAGCGTCGGGCCATGACCGACGATCCGGGGGTGGACCAGGAACCGGTACTCGTCGATGAGATCCAGACGGTCCAGCGCATTCGCGAGCGCGGCACCGCCGAGCAGGATCCCCGACGGTGTCGTGTCCTTCAGCGCCTGCACGGCAGCATGCAGGTCACCCGCGACGTGGTGGCTGTTGGTCCACGGGAAGTCCGTCCGCGTCGACGACACGACGTACTTCGGCTTCTGCTCCAACTTGACCGCCCACTCCCGGATTCGCGCCCCTTCGGGGTGCGGATGTTCCGAATCTTCATCGGCGGGCGGCCGATGAATCGCCGCTGGCACGTCTTCGGCGCCCCGGGCGACCGCCGGCCAATAGGCCGCCATCAGCTCCCACGTGACGCGCCCCCAGAGCATCGCCCCGCTCTCGTCCATGAGGCGGGTGTAGAAGGCGTGGGTCTCGTCGTCGGCGACACCCTCCCGGTGATCGATGCAGCCATCCAGCGTGACGTTGATGGCGAAGGTCAACAGTCCCATGCTGCACCGTAGACCCGTGATTCCCGCTCGCCAAAAAGAAGAACGGGGCGCCAGCGGCGCCCCGTGTCCGTCGCGAGAATCGATCCGTCAGTTCGCGCAGGAGGAGTACTCGCCGGAGATGTAGCCGACGACGCCGTTGCGGTTGATGCGGTACCAGCGCGCGTTGCCGCTGACGGACTGGCCCGTGACGGTCTCGAGGCGGCTCGCCGTCTGGTTCAGGCTCATCGTGCCGATCGGCGCGCGGTTGGTGTTCGGATCCGGGCGGATGTTGAGGGTGTCGGCGTTGGACTTCACGAGGCTGCAGGGGGCCGTCGTCGAGCCACCACCACCGCCGCCACCGCCGCCGCCCGAGCTGCCGCCGCGGGCGCGCTCGATGAGGCTCGACAGACGGGTGTAGAGGGCGTCGCCGGGGCAGGAGGTGTCGGTGCTGCCGACCTGACGGTGACCCTGGACCTTGTTGCGGTCGAGGGTGATGCCGTACGTGCGGCTCATCGCGTTCATGATGCGGGCGGCGGCGCCCATCATGGCGTCGGACGGCGCGGCGCTCGTGAACGTGCCGATGAACGAGATGCCGACGTTGTTGGTGTTGGCGCCGGCAGCGTGGGCGCCGACGATGTTCTCGACGCGGCCCTGATAGACGCGGCCGTCCTGGCCGATGAGGAAGTGGTAGCCGATGTCGCACCAGCCGCGGCTGTTGATGTGGAAGTTCTGGATCTGGCGCATGCGGGCCGGCATCGACATCGAGTCGTTGTTCGGCGTGACGGTGTGGTGGATCGTGAGGCGGTTGGGCGAGTGGCGCGGACCGCAGTTGCGCGAGCGGGCGCCCCACGCGCTGCGGGTGACGACGATGCCGTCGGCGGCAAGGCCCTGCAGGTTCTCGCTGGCCATCGTCTCGGCGTCGACCTCGAGGTCGGCGTCGCTCTCATCGGGCTCGTAGACGAACGTCTCGGTCACGAGGAACGACAGAGCGCTCGGATCCTCGATCTGGAAGCGGAGCTGGGCGGCGTCGCTGTCGGCGGCGACGTCGAGGTGGGCGTTGTGGGCGCCCTCGTCGACGAAGGTCTCGGTGAGGGGCGACCAGGCGCCCCAGATGCCGTTCTCGCGGGCGCGGCCTTCGACGGCGACGTCGCCGGCGGCGTCGAAGCGGACGGCGATGCGGGTGAAGGGCTCGTCCGCGCGCTCGATGATCGGGGTCGCGAAGAAGCCGTCCTCGTCGCGCACGAGCTGGCTGCGCAGGTCGTCGTCCTGGGCGACGAAGGCGACGGTGTGGTCGGCATCGAGTTCCCGGGTGTGCGGGTTCAGCTCGTTGACGCAGCCGGCGAGGCCGAGGAGGAACGCGCTGGTGCCGAGGACGAGGCGAGCGGTGCGGTGGGCGACGTGCATGCCCTACACATACGGGGGAGCGATCGATCCATTGCATCCGTCGCCGTGCGGAGTTGCGCGCCCACGTATCGGTTGATCACGCGAGGGGAGCTGCACCTACATCGACGACGACGACGACGTGAATGGTTTTCAGTGAACTCTGCGAGCCATGGGAGGGCGGTGTCATGCGCTGAAACAAAGGCGGGGTCTGTCGACCCCGCCCCGCTGCCCTCGATGGCCTGGCTGCCCTGCCGCGACGTCACTCCGCGTCGTCGACAGGCTGGTAGTGGGTCGGGCGCTCGTGAAGCTTGCCCTTGCCGGCCTGGAAGTCCTTCCACGAGACGTCGGGCGCGCCATTCGGGATGTGCTTCATCGTGATGCAGTCAGGCACCGGGCACACGAGGCTGCAGAGGTTGCAGCCGACGCACATGTCCTCCTTGACCTCGACGAGCCGGCGGCCGTCCTTCTGCACGAGCTTGAGTGCCTGGTGGGCGCCGTCTTCGCACGCGATGTAGCAGAGCTCGCAGCCGATGCACTTCTCGTGGTCGATGCTGGCGCGGGTGAAGTGGTTGAGGTTCAGGTTCTCCCACTTCGTCACCGTCGGCGCGGCACGACCCTTGAAATCCGCGAGGGTCTTGTAGCCCTTCTCGTCCATCCAGTTGGAGAGGCCGTCGATCATGTCTTCGACGATGCGGAAGCCGTAGTGCATGACGGCAGTGCAGACCTGCACGTTGTCGCAGCCCAGCGCGATGAACTCGGCGGCGTCGCGCCAGTTGGAGACACCTCCGATGCCCGAGATGGGCAGCGTGCCGGCCTCGGGGTCCGTCGAGATGGCGCTGATCATGTTGAGCGCGATGGGCTTGACGGCGGGGCCGCAGTAGCCGCCGTGGCTGCCCTTGCCGGCGACGTTGGGCATCGGCGCCATCTTGTCGAGGTCGACACCGATGAGGGAGTTGATGGTGTTGATGAGGCTGACGGCATCCGCGTTGGCGCGCTTCGCGGCGCGGGCCGGGTAGACGACGTCGGCGACGTTGGGGGTGAGCTTCACGATGACGGGGATGGGCGAGACCTCCTTCACCCACTCCGTGATCTGCTGGCAGTACTCGGGCACCTGGCCGACGGCGGCGCCCATGCCGCGCTCGCTCATGCCGTGCGGGCAGCCGAAGTTGAGCTCGAAGCCGTCGCAGCCGGTCTCGCCGTGCGTGCGCTTCACGATCTCGTGCCAGGCGTTGCGGTTGGTCTCGACCATCAGCGACGCGATGAGCGTGTGCTTCGGGTAGCGCTTCTTCACGAGCCGCATCTCCTTGAGGTTCTCCTCGATGGAGCGGTCGGTGATGAGCTCAATATTGTTCAGGCCGATGAGCTTCTGGGTGCCGCTGTCGAGGCCGCCGTAGCGCGAGTAGACGTTGACGATCGGCTGCCCGATCGTCTTCCACACCGCGCCGCCCCAGCCGTGGTCGAAGGCGCGCGCCACCTGCCCGTAGGTGTTCGTCGGCGGCGCCGACGCGAGCCAGAACGGGTTGGGGGAGACGATGCCGGCGATGGTGGCGGTCAAGTCGGCCATGACGATGAGCTCCAGAGGCTTCTGCGCCGCTGCGGACGGCAGTGGGGGCACGACCCTAGCAGGCTGCTGAAAAACGGCTTTGCGTTTTTCAGCACCTGCTAGGTGTTGATCCGGCCTCGTCGGAGACGAGGCCCAGAAGTACCTAGCAGGTTGCTGAAAAAGGCCCAAAGCGGCCTTTTTC